>OCTW013398133.1_pt1 | contig 31699 bp, 25 predicted proteins | sample 1539671 | NCBI WGS metagenome assembly OCTW01 (sample SAMN02144230, study PRJEB22623) | gut metagenome | biome: sheep rumen | host: Ovis aries | place: New Zealand | reverse complement strand
GAAGATGCCCATAAACAAAGGGATACTCAAAGAAATTGAATGACAGATTCCGGTTCTGAAGGTCTTGGGTTTGAATCCCAACGGGATCACTTTAAGAAATCCGCAAGATTCTGAATTTCAGTTTCTTGCGGATTTTCCCATTTACAGCCAAACATCATCAGTCCTGTCAATGTCAAGCCCTCTCTACCCGTCTGCCTATCTTCTGTATATCCACCCAGATTCCTAAGGATTGGAAAGAATTTGTTTAAATACATGCCATTATTTAGGTGTTTATAACATTCCTTAAAGTATTATGTAAATAAATATGGTTATTATATGATAATAAAACTCTCTTTACTATATATTTTTCTTTATTTTTTTGCCTCACTATTCATGTTTTCATATATGTGACTGAAAAACAGTTATTTATATTATGAATAGTTGTCTTAAACTATTCATAGACTATTCATATTTTCTATATTTTTAATTTGTTTTCTGTTAGTTTTTAATTTAATTATCTGATTTATAGGTGTTTCGTAACGACATATTTTAATGAAACAAAGTGTTTCTACCTTTGAAACAAAGTGTTTCATGGGCAGAAACAAAGTGTTTCAAATGCAGAATCTATTTTGAAACACTTTTTCCGAGAAATTTCTATGTCAAGAAAATTCGTAAAACACTGCAATTTATGAATAGTCAGCCTTTAAAACAATACCACTATTCATAATGTAAACCACTGAAAACCAGATAAATACAAAGATTTATGAATAGTTGGGCCATTTTTTGGAAATTATTTATTGAAAAATGTATTAGTGGATATGCTTCATTTTAGGTGTGGATTATGACCATGTCCGCAACGGCGTAAATACTTTTTTTAGAAGGAAAATCATTGTCGTATGAGAAATTCTTTGTACTTTTGCATCGATTTTTTATTATCAAGATGAAAAAGACAATTCTTGGTGCGAGACTCATATCGCAGATGAAACAATTATATATCCTTCTATGGCTCTTGATAGCAGTACCATTGCAACGGGCAGGTGCAACTACCATCTGGCAGGGGGATGTGTCATTCAGTTGGAACGAGGGGGCAAGTGTCTCCATCGATACGGAGGCTTTCTCAGACCTGCAGGTGGGTGATACCCTGCGGTTCTCCATTATCTTCACAGGTCAGGCTGACTATCCGCAGATATCCCTGCGTAATGGGAATCGGAAGGATCTTGCGGCTGCCCCAGAGACTGCCCTCAGCAATGGCATGACCATGGTGGATTACATCGTGAACCGTCTTATGCTTGACGATATCCAGTCAGGAGGGCTCATCATCATGGGTAAGGGATTCTCGCTCATCGCTGTTGACATCCTTGAGAATCATGGAAAGATAGACTACAGGCGGGCGACATGGATAGGCAGTGTGGTCTTTCCCTCCAACTGGTCTGTCATCCAGCATCTGCCTGCAGCGTGCTTTGACGGTGCTGCTCAGGAAACGGTGGTCCGCCTGCATCATAAAGACCTTCATCCTGGTGCTGAGGCGCTGCTCCGTACGGCAAACTGGAACGAGGTGCCTGGTATGGATGCATACGCCCAACTGAGGGGAAACTTCACGGATATTGAGGTGACCACGGAGATGGCAGAGGAGTTGACGGCCAACGGCTGTTTCGTGGATGGTATCGGCTTCACCCTCACTGCCGTGGAAATCCTTAGGGAAGACGAGTTGTCGCAGTTGCATAAGAGCGTGCCAGTGGTCAACGACTGGATGTGGTTCTCGCCTGACGTGCCCATGTTCCGTGTCAGCGTCTATAATCCCACAGATGATCCCGTCGATTTCGATATCGTCGTCCGCATTGCCGACGACAGGATGACCTTCTTCCACGACTACACCTATACAGAGTCACTCGCAGGTGATGAGCGGAAGGAGTTTGAATACACGCCTGAGGAGGCCTGGCAGCCAGGCTTCTATCACGCCACGGTGCTGGTGGAAGGTGAGGTGGCCCACTCTTTCTATTTCGGCTACGATGCGATGGACATGGCTACAGAGTGCGATATGCAGGACGACTTCCTGGATTTCTGGGATGCAGCCAAGGCGGAACTTGCCAGTGTTGAGGCGCAATATACGCTCACGGAAGTGCCTGAAAAGAGTTCATCCCAGCGCAAGGTCTATCTGCTGGAGATGAAATCCGTGGCTGATGGTACGGGCGAGGGTATCGTCCGTGCCTATTATGCAGAGCCGACGGCATCAGGCACCTATCCAGCGGTACTCCATTTCTGTGCCTACGACGGAGGGGGAGGTCTGTCGATACCCGATGGCGATGACCATCCCTCGCAGATAGATATCGTGGTATCTACTCGTGGGCAGTCCATCAACAACCGTCCTCCCTATACCAATGTCTATGGCGACTGGCTTACCTATGGCTTTGGTGACAAAGACACATGGTACTATCGTGGCGCCTATATGGATTGTCTGCGAGCACTCGACTTCCTCTTCACACGTGAGAAGGTACAGACTCAGAATATCTTTGCAGAGGGGGCCAGTCAGGGTGGTGCCTTCTCGATTGCCCTGGCTGCCCTTAGCGATGGGAAGATCAATGCGATAGCACCTGCCGTGCCCTTCCTGGGCGATTTCCCATACTATCTGCAACTTGTCCCCTGGATAGCCAACGTGTTAAAAGGACAGCAGCAGAGCCTCGGTATGAGCGACGAGGAAATGTTCACCATGCTCTCCTATTTCGATACGAAGAATCTGGCTACGCTTATCACCTGTCCAGTGCTCATGAACTTCTCCCTTCAAGATGCCACCTGTCCGCCACATGTCAACTGGGCTGCCTACAATCATCTGGGTTCTGCGGAGAAGTCCTTCCTGACCAATCCGACCCTCGGCCACACCGTGAGCGCAACATGGGGCACGGACTACAGCCAGTTCTTTGCCTCCCACCTGAGGTCTGATGCCGATGGTATCCAGAGCGTACCGTTGGCGCGCCAGACTGACGATGCCGTTTATGATATGCATGGTGTGCGTCATCAGGGCGGACTGAGTGATTTGCCACGTGGCATCTATATCCAGAACGGACGGAAGATCGTGAAATGACAAAAGAAAAAATGATGAAGAAGTCTCTTAGCATATTATTTGGGCTGTTGGCGCATCTGACCATCTCTGCCCAAGCGCTCCCTACGGATGGGCCCTTGACCATCAGACCGCTGTTGCAGCAGTTGGGTGAGCGGCTCCTGAAGGGCAAGACGGGCAGTGTGGTTGCCATCAATCCTGCCAACGGGGAAATACTCTGTATCGCCACTAACACGCCACAGGGTGCTGATGTGCGTCAGGCCATCGGCAGGCCCAATGCCCCAGGTTCCACCTTCAAGACGGCGCAGGCTCTCACCCTGCTCTCAGAGGGCATCATCACGCCAGAGACCACGGTGGAGTGCAACAGCGGTATTACGGATGGGAATATCAAGGTGGGTTGCCACAAGCATCGTTCACCACTTAATCTCAAAGAAGCACTGGCACAGTCGTGTAACACATGGTTCATCCTGAACTTTGGCTCGATGATCAACGACGAGTTCATGTACGACTCCAAGGAGGAGGCCATCACCACATGGCGCTCCTACATGCAGTCGATGGGACTGGGCGGTCCCATGCACATAGATATACAAGGAGAACAGGGCGGTCTGCTGGCAGGTGCCGACTATCTGAATCGTCGCTATAAGGACGGGTGGGATGGCAAGACCATCTGGTGGGCAGGCATGGGCCAGGGCGACGTGACCTGTACCCCCCTGCAACTCTGCAACCTCGCCGTCACCATCGCCAATCGAGGCTGGTACTTCGTGCCCCATATCCATAAGAATACGAAGAACCAGCGCTATCTCACCAAGCGCCATACGAAAGTGAAGCCAGAGGCATACGGCCCCGTGGTGGAGGGAATGCGCCTGGCAGTGGAGAAGGGGACGGCCACCTGTGTCAAGGCGTCCTATCCTATCTGCGGCAAGACGGGAACTGTCGAGAACCCAGGTGAAGACCATTCCGCCTTCATCGCCTTTGCCCCTATGAACGATCCCAAGATTGCCATTGCCGTCTATGTGGAGCATGGCGGCTTCGGGGCTGATCTCGCTGCTCCGATGGCTGGACTCGTCATCGAACAGTATCTTAAGGGAAGGCTCTCTACGGCCTCTGAGGCACGTGCCAAGCGTATCGAGAGCAGGAAAATCAATAAGTGATGTAAGTTTTTTATGAAATATTTTGTCTGTTTGAAAGAAATATAGTACTTTTGCCGACGCAAGAACTATAATTTTCTTTTAATTTATGACAAAATGAAACGTATAACTTGCAAAGTTCGGACACTGGCGGTGATGCTGGCAGTGTTCAGTAGTGTTGCCGCTATGGGGCAACAAAAGAAAGATGGTGACAATGACTGGCTGAAGGACCTCACGAGTCGCATCACGCTCAACGGCTATGCGCAGGGCGGCTGGTCGTATCAGAACCCCAATGGGAAAGGCACCAATGCCTACAACCTTAAACGAACCCTACTATGGGCAAAGGCACGTATCACCGACCGCTGGTCGTTCCTGTTTATGCACGATTTCTCAAGTGTGGTTCAGGAATTTTACACAGACTACAGGATCTCCAACGACAATGCCCTGACCGTTCGCCTGGGACAGTTCAAGCATTCCTATTCGATGGAAAACCCGCTCTCTCCGACACAACTCGAACTTATCGATGTCTATTCGCAGGCCGTGCTCTATCTGGCAGGTGAGGGGCCGGACCCTCTGAATGGCGTGAACTACGGGCGTGACATGGGACTTGAGATATATGGCGATCTCGCCAAGGGGCTCCTTCACTATGAACTTGCCCTGATGAGTGGACAGGGTGTCAACCGCAAAGACCAGAACAACCAGAAAGACTTCATCGCCAAACTCGAGGTGCGTCCGATGCCAGGTCTGCGTTTCGTGGCCTCAGGCTATCTGGGCACGGGCTGTGCCGTGGGTACGGCAGCCTGGAACCCGGATGTCCAGGTTGGCGACAACTACAAGCGCAATCGCTATAGCATAGGTGCAGAGTATAAGTCTGCCCCATATTCCCCCGCCAGATACAAGGAGGCCCGTCCTGTCAGTGTCCGTGCCGAGTGGCTCGGTGGTGAGGATGGTGATGTAGGCAGCCGTGGCGGTTATGTCACGACAAGTATCCCCCTTGTTGATGCTCTCGACCTCGTGGCAAGTGGTGAGACCTTTGACCGTAACACGAAGGTAGATGGCTGGGATCAGACCAATCTCACATTAGGGCTTCAATACTGGTTTTATAAGAAGTGCCGCCTGCAACTGCAATATACCCGTTGTCTCTGTGGCGAGAATATCTCCTCAAAGGATTATGACTGGCTTCAGGCACAGGTACAGGTGGCGTTTTAGTTCATAGTTCATAATTCATAGTTCAAAGTTCATAGTTTATGATTATCAAGATATCACTGACCATCATTTTCCTGGCCGTAATGATTGGGGTGGGGCTCTATACCCGTAAGCAGGCCAGCAGTGTGGATGGTTTCGTATTGGGTGGTCGTGCCGTCGGGCCCTGGCTGACAGCCTTCGCATACGGTACCTCTTATTTCTCTGCCGTCGTCTTCGTGGGCTATGCAGGACAGTTTGGCTGGAAGTATGGCATGTCTTCTACCTGGATTGGCGTGGGCAATGCCGTCATTGGCTCACTCCTGGCCTGGCTCGTGCTGGGGCGGCGCACCAAACTGATGACACAGCATATAGAGTCGCGCACCATGCCTGACTTCTTCGGAACCCGTTTCTCTGACCAGGGTCTCCGTGTGGCTGCCTCCATCATCGCCTTCGTGTTCTTGATCCCTTATACCGCTGGTGTGTATAAAGGTATCTCTACGCTTTTCGAAATGGGATTTGGCATACCATACGAATATTGTGTGGTGATCATGGCTGTGCTGACTGCTGTCTATGTGATCCTTGGGGGGTACAAGGCGACGGCCATGAACGACTTTATCCAGGGTGTGATCATGCTTTTCGGCATCCTGGCTGTGATTATCGCCGTGCTCAATATCCAGGGTGGACTGGTGGCGGCCGTCGATAAACTGGCGGTTTTGCCCTCTGATACCGACCCTAACGTGAATGGCGGTTTTGCTACATGGTTCGGACCAGACCCCTGGAACCTGTTGGGTGTGGTCATCCTGACCTCCCTTGGCACGTGGGGACTGCCACAGATGGTTGGTAAGTTCTATTCGATCACCGACGAGAGTGCCATCAAGCGTGGTACGGTCATCTCTACCATCTTTGCCTTCATCGTGGCAGGCGGCTGTTATTTCCTTGGTGGCTTCGGCCGTCTGTTTGGCATGCCGCCAGTGTTGCCCAACGGGAAGTTGGCTTTCGACTCCATTGTACCTTCGATGCTGGTGACGCTGCCAGATGTGCTTATCGCACTGGTGGTGCTGCTGGTGCTCTCTGCCTCGATGTCAACATTGGCATCTCTGGTGCTGACTTCTTCGTCAACAATGACCCTCGACCTGATTTACAGGGATAAAAAGTCGCTGCCTGGAGAGGTGGAGGATGGTACGATCGACGATATCGTGGCTGAGAAGATCGAGCGTCGTAAGGTGGTCGTGATGCGCGTGCTGATTATGTTCTTCATCGCCATCTCCCTGCTCATCGCCCTGAATCCGCCTACGTTCATCGCCCAGTTGATGGGTATCTCGTGGGGTGCCCTGGCTGGCGCCTTCCTTGCACCGTTCATGCTGGGTCTCTATTGGCGGGGGGTGACGACAGCCTCTGTCTGGGCTTGTTTCATCTGGGGCGTTGGCCTTACGGTGGTCAATATGCTCATAGGCAATCCCATCAACCCCATCAACTGTGGTGCCATTGCCATGGTGGGGGGCTTCCCTGTCGTCTGGCTGGTGAGTCTCTTTACCAGGAAATTGCCTGAAAAGACGGTCGATAGCATCTTCGAATGCTATAAATAGTTAAGATTAATCCCCGGATACTTGTTATTCGGGGATTTTATTGTATCTTTGAGCCCAAATAAATAACTACTGAAGATGAAGAAAGCATTTTTGACCCTCTCTCTGCTGACAGTGACGCTGACGCTGTTGGCTTCCTGTGGACAGCGTGCGAAGGCTGTCGATACGCAGGCCACCTCTGTTGAACCTGAGCAAACGGCTGCCGCTGAAACTGGATTGGCGCCAGACTTTGAACTGCCAGACCTTCAAGGAAATCCGTTGAAACTCTCGTCACTGAGGGGAAAATATGTGGTGCTCGACTTCTGGGGATCATGGTGCCCCTGGTGCATCAAGGGATTCCCTGCCCTGAAGGCTTCGTATGCGAAGCATAAGGAGAAAATGGAGGTTTTGGGTGTTGACTGCCATGACTCCGAAGCGAAATGGATGGCTGCTGTTGAGGAGCATGCATTGCCTTGGTTGCAGGTGCGCTGTCCAGACGACCAGTTGCAGGCTCTGATGCAACAATACCATATCGAGGGCTTTCCTACCAAGGTGGTCATCGACCCTGAGGGGAAAGTGGCGCATGTCGTGGTGGGCGAGAATCCCGCTTTCTATACTTACCTCGACGAACTTTTCGCAAAATAGCCACTTTGCAACTTAGTTGCAGCGGATGTGCCGTATCTTTGCAGCGTGAAATTAATAAAACTGTAAAGATATGGCACATCATCATTGTGAATCCTGTGGTCATGAGCACCACGAGCATCATCATGAGCACGGAGAGCATGGGGTGAAATCTCAACTGGTTCTTATTGCTGTCACCGTTGTGCTGCTGATTGCTGCAGTCTTCATCGAGAAGAACCTTAACCTTGAGACGTGGCAGTTGCTGCTCGTCTATCTCGTACCTTATTTAATTATAGGTCATGAGACACTACATGAGGCATGGGAGGGCATTACCCACGGGGATGCCTTCAATGAGCATCTCCTGATGTCTATTGCTACTATCGGTGCCCTCTCCATCGGTTTCCTGCCTGGGGCTGAGACGGAGTTCCTTGAGGCAGTCTTTGTGATGCTTTTCTTCCAGGTGGGTGAACTGTTCGAGGGCTACGCGGAGGGGAAGAGCCGCGACGGTATTGCCCATCTGATGAACATCCGTCCTGACGTGGCGAATGTGGAGCGTGATGGCACTGTCTTAACTGTCAGTCCGGAGAATGTCGGAATAGGGGAGACAATCGTCATCCGTCCTGGTGAGAAGGTGCCCCTTGATGGCGTGATCACTGAGGGCAACACTTCCTTGAATACAGTGGCCCTGACAGGGGAGAGTCTGCCGCGCGAGGTGACGGTGGGCGACGAGATTATCTCAGGTTGTGTCAATCTCTCTGGTGTCGTAAAGGTGCGCACTACGAAAGCATTTGGTGAGAGTACTGTAGCGAAGATTCTCAGTCTGGTGGAGAATGCTGGTGAGCATAAGTCGCAGAGCGAAGCCTTCATCACGCGCTTCGCCCGTATCTATACCCCAGTGGTGGTATTTGCTGCTTTGGCCCTGGCCGTTGTCCCCACACTGTTTGGTGGCAACTTTGCCACATGGCTCTATCGTGCGCTGATGTTCCTGGTGGTGTCCTGTCCCTGTGCTCTGGTCATCAGTGTGCCTCTCACGTTCTTTGGCGGTATTGGCGGAGCGTCTCGTAAAGGTATTCTTGTGAAGGGGGCCAACTATATGGATGTACTGGCGAAGGTTGGAACGGTAGTCTTCGATAAGACGGGTACGCTGACGCATGGACAGTTTGCCGTGACAGCAGTGCATCCTGAGCACTGTGATGAGCATCGCCTGCTCCACCTCGCTGCCCATGTTGAGCATTTCTCCACCCATCCCATTGGTGCTGCCCTCCGCGACGCCTTCCCTGATGAGGCTACTGATGGTTGCAAGATCTCTCAGGTAGAGGAGATTGCTGGTCATGGTATCAAGGCCCAGGTGGAAGGGCGTGCCGTTTGTGTGGGTAATACGAAGATGATGGATGCCATAGGAGCCAAATGGCACGAGTGTCCGCACTGCCACGAGGAGCATTGTGTAGGTACTGTTATCCATGTGGCTATTGATGGTGAGTATGCAGGACATATCGTCATCAACGATAAGGTGAAGGAGGACAGTGCCGAGGCAATCGCCCAACTCCAGTCACTTGGTGTTGCCAAGACGGTGATGCTTACCGGCGATCGTAAGGAGGTGGCAGAGAATGTCGCCAGGCAACTTCATCTGAGTGCGTATCATGCCGAACTGTTGCCTGCGGACAAGGTGGAGCGTGTGGAGCATCTTCTCAGTGAAAAGGGTGAAGACGAGTGCCTCGCTTTCGTGGGTGATGGTATCAACGATGCCCCTGTGCTGGCCCGTGCCGATGTGGGTATTGCCATGGGAGGCCTGGGAAGTGATGCTGCCATCGAGGCTGCCGACGTGGTGCTGATGGATGATAAGCCTTCGAAGATCGCCATCGCCATCCGTATCGCTCGCAGGACACTTTCCATAGCCCGTCAGAACGTGTGGTTCGCCATAGGTGTCAAGGTGACTGTGCTGGTGCTCGCAGCCTTTGGTCTTGCGACCATGTGGATGGCAGTGTTTGCCGATGTGGGCGTCACGGTATTGGCTGTTCTCAACGCTATGCGTGCCCTAAAGTAAAGAATATTCTATTTTTATGCAAAAAAAACTGAGACTGATGCCATAGTCTCAGTTTTTCTTTGTACTTTTGTGCCCTGAAAATAATTGTCAAAATCAATTGTGTAATGCGGAAAAAGAGATTCATGTTGTTTTTGGTTATAGTAATGATGACCTGTCTGTCTGTGAAGGCAGATGGTAACACTGTGACAAAACTGCGCGCTGAGATGTTGCGATATATCAGTACACCTGACAGAGCGAAATTTACGGAGGTCACTGAACAGTTGAAGACAATGAGTTTGGAGGAAGGGGATGAGCGGACTTTCTACACCGCTTGGTGTAATCAGGCCATCTATGAGGCCACGCACCAGTTCTATGTGAGGGCTTCAGAGATTGCAGACGAAATAGAGGAGTATGCTGAAGACCAGAACAGTCATTTCGGTAAGTACTCCGCGCTTCACGCCAGAGCCATGATAGCCTTGCAGAAACAGGATTATGATGAGGCAGAGCCTGCTTTCCAGAAGGCGGTGGACTATCGCCATCACTATTTTCCTAAAGAGAGTGCAGGAGATGATCTTCAGGAACTGATGAAGATCGCCAATCACCGTAATGATGCAAAGGCGGGTGAGATGTATGCCAGACAGATACTTGCAGAACCAGATGTGGCGCCCATCCACAAGGGTAGGGCACTCTTCCGACTCAGTCAGATGGCATTTAAGCGTAATAACAAGGAACAGTACGACAGTATCTATGCGGTACTGCAGGAACTGAAACGTACAGACGGTATCAGTGCCATTGAGCCCATCGTTGAGGTGAACTATAACATCATCAATGAAAATTATCAGGAGGCGCTGGCTCTCTGTAAGGATTTGGCACCAGAGAAGAGGGCAGAACGTATGGCACTGATCTACCATCGTATGGGGGATAACGACAAGGCCTACGAGTATATGGCGAAGTTCAAGAAGATCAACGACTCCATCGTGCTGGTTTCTCATGGCAACGTGGTGGCCAGTTGCTATGTGCAGATGAATAACGAGCGCATGAAACTCGAACAGAATCTGCTGGAAGCGGAAAACCGCACCTTGCAGCAGAAGTTCATCTATACGCTTGTGGCTGCCATTATCATTATCCTGGGCATGATCATCTACCAGCGACAGCGACGGGTGAAGTATCTGCAATGGGATAATGCGGCACTTGCCAGGGCTCGCCAGCGGGCAGAGAAGGAACTTGACGTGAAGAATGAGTTCCTTAGCAATATCACCAGTGAACTGCGTGCTCCTCTGAACCCCATAACAGGCTTCTCAGATATCCTTGGTACGGCAGAATATGAACTGCAGCCAGAGGAGCGAGTGGCGATGAGTCAGCATATCAAGCACAGTTCAAAGAAACTGACCAAGTTGATCGACGAGATGGCCGAACTGTCATATTATGAAAGCAAGAAGACGCTGCCCCTTACTGTCTGCTTTTCCCCCAACCATCTGTTAAATCACATGGCAGACTCTATGAAAGTCTTATGTAAGGACGGGGTTGATATCGTCGTGGAGAGCACGATGTCTGATAATCAGGAATGTGAGACGAATCTGGAGGCTATGGAGCATCTGCTGAAGCACTTGCTTGAGAATGCGATTCAGAACACTGATCACGGTACCATCACACTTGGTTGTGATGAAAAGGAGAACATGATCCATGTAAGTGTGACGGATACTGGCTATGGTATATCAGCCAACCGCAGGATGGGTATAGTAGAATTGTTGGATAAAGACGAGGCTGATGCCAGCACGTCGAGCATGGGCCTGGCAATCTGTAAGGCTATCGTTAAGCACTTAGGTGGCAGGATATGGCTTGATACCGATTATTTGGCAGGAGCCCGTTTCGTCTTCGAGGTTCCTAAGGAGTATGGTCAGCATAAATGACTGATCCCCGCCAGTTAGCGGGGATCAGTGGCTTTAGTAGGCGTGGTCGTCTTGAATCTCCTCTTTTGTCAATTTCTTTGAGTCAATAGCGCGCCAGGCGTAGATGATGTATGCCAGTACGAAGGGCACGAGCAGTGAGACGTAGAACATTGTGCGCAGGGTGAATTCACTCGAGCAGGAGTTAGCCATCGTCAGCGACGACTGTAGGTCGGCTGTCGAGGGATAATAGGCCGTGTGATTCCACGCTGAGCAGAGGAGCAGGGCAAGGACAGTAAGTACCGTGCCGATGCCAGCAGGCCAGATGCCGCTAATATAGGTCTTTGATACGATGGTCTTACTAATGCCGAAGAGCACTAACACCACGCCAATCAGCAGTATGATGAGCAAGTACCACATGTCGATGAAGTTGTTCAGGTACTTATAAGGTTCCATATAGATGATCCCCTGGTCGTTGTAGGCGAAGCCGTCCTTCAGCAGCAGGTGGACGAGGTAGGCTACGAAGAGGATGACAAAGGGAACGGCTGCTCCGATGAGTCGTACACTGCCACGGGAACGGATATCCTCGTCGCTCACATTGTTGATGACGTAGAGGATGCCCAGCACACGGGCCAGAAACACCACGGCAAAGCCAAATACGAGCACCCAGGGATTCAGTAGGGCATCAAGACCGTGCGAGGCGTTGGCCCAACGGGAGATGACAGGCGTGATGGCTGTTGCGTCGATCAGATTGTTCTTCTCCACGATGAAGTTTGAGCCCTCGAAGAAGGTGGCCACGGCTCCGCCAAGGAGTAGCGGACCCACGATGCCGTTCAGGGTCAGGAAGAACTGGAAGGTCTTCGGTCCGAGGATATTGCCGATCTTGTTCTGGAACTCATAACTGACGGCCTGGAGCACGAACGTGAAGAGGATGATCATCCAGAGCCAGTAGGCCCCTCCGAAACTTGTCGAGTAGAACAGCGGATAGGAGGCGAAGAACGCTCCACCAAAGGTCACGAGGGTGGTGAAGGTAAACTCCCACTTGCGGCCTGTCGAGTTATATACCAGTCGTTTGCCCTCCTCCGTATAGCCAAGACTGCTGGCCACAGAGTTGGCGCCCTGTACGAAGAGCAGGAACACCAGAAGGGCACCTAACAGTGCTACGATAAAGCACCAGTAATGTTGCAGGAATTCGTATGTCATAACTTCAATCTTTTAATTCTTCAATATTTCAATTCTTCAGGCCTTTTCATATTCCGGTCCTTTCTTGATCTGCTTCAGGAGGATGTTGATCTCTACGGCCAGCATCGTGGTGAAGAGAATGAGGAAGAGGAAGAAGGTGATCATCACACTTGAGGAATGGAGGTCGCTGACGGCTGCCCATGTGGGGAGCATGTCCTGGATGGTCCAAGGCTGGCGGCCAAACTCGGCAACGAGCCAACCGCTCTCAGAAGCGATGTAGGCCAAGGGTACGAGGATGATGGCAAACCAATAGTGCCAGGCGGGCAGCCCAGTGAGTCGCTTCACGTCAGACTCCGTCTCTGGGATGATGCCAAAGGCTGCGAGCAGTCTTCGTGTCACGACGGACAACAACGGAATGTCGTACGACAGGAGGAACAGGACACCAAAGAACAGGATGAACAGGCAGCCCATGCCGACCATGATGCGGAAAGCCCAGAAGTTGATGGGGATGAATGGCACGAGTTCTGATTTGTCGCGGATATAGCCGTAGCCGAAGTATTTCATGTTCTCCTTGAGCGTCACCAGTTCTGTGGCAGCCGCCTGCTCGTCGCCAACCTTCTTGGCCGTGCGGTAGGCGGCAAGGGCAGCGATGGCCTTCTTGCCTCGTTCTATCTTCTCGTCGGCAGAGGGTTCTACCTTGCCGTCAGGCGTGGTATAACCGTTCAGGATGTCGTTCACGCCAGGCACGAATCCTTGCGGATCATTGGTTGCCATGATCGACAGGGCGTAGGGCATCTCGATCTTCAGCGGTGCCGACTCCTCGTTGGCATAGTCGGGTTGTACGAAAGGATTCACGAGGGCGACAGCCGTCAGCCCCTGTTCTGTACCTCCGTTATAAAGGGCTTCCATCGCTGCGAGTTTCATGGGCTGCACCTCTGCCACGTCCATACCTGACTTATGTCCTGTGATGGCAGCGAGCAGGGAGGCCACGAGACCTACGGTGACTCCAATTTTCATACTTTCCGTAGCCAACTTCGTCTCGCGTTTCTTCAGCAGATACCAACTGCAGACGGCCACGCAGAAAACGGCTCCGATGATCCAGGCTGAGGTGACGGTATGGCAGAACTTGGAGACGGCAAAGGGCGAGAGGGCCACCTCGAAGAACGACGCCATCTCGTTGCGCATCGTGTCAGGATTGAACTCGCAGCCCACGGGGTACTGCATCCATGCGTTGGCAACGAGAATCCACCAGGCGGAGATCGTTGCGCCCAGGCCTGTCAGCCATGTGGAAGCAAGGTGGAAGCCTGGTGACACTTTCTTCCAGCCGAAGTACATCACGGCCACGAAGGTCGATTCCATGAAAAAGGCCACGATACCCTCGATGGCCAGTGGGGCACCGAAGATGTCACCCACGAACCAGGAGTAGTTCGACCAGTTGGTACCAAACTCAAACTCGAGGATGATGCCCGTGGCAACACCCATGGCAAAGTTGATGCCAAAGAGTTTCTGCCAGAATTTCGCAGCGTCCTTCCAGAAGGTATCCTTCGTCAGATAGTACTTGGTCTCGATGATGCCCATGATGATTGCCAGTCCGAGCGTCAGGGGTACAAAGAGCCAGTGGTAGATAGCCGTGAGAGCGAATTGCGCCCTCGACCAGTTGATGGTCCCAGCATCGATGTCTAAGAATAGGTGATTGAGCATAGTTATTGAAAATTAATGTTTAATCCTTAATGTCTAATGTCGCTTGCGCGATCCACCAGTTCGGTGGCTACGTATCCAGCCTCGTCGCCTTGGGCGTTCTCCTTGAGGAAATTGGGAAAGAAGAATACCTTGAGGATGGCGAACATGATGAACAGTTTGATGAAGATGATGGCCCACAGCGTCTTGCCGAGGCGCATGTTCCTGAACCCGTCGTAATACAAGTCAAAGGCACGATAGAGAAATCCGTCTTTGTTCATTGGCGTAGTCATTGATTTTGCAAATATAAGGATTATTCCTGAAAGTTCCAACTTTTTTCGATTGTTTTTTCAAGATATTTTCTCCCTAATCCTTGGTGGATTCAGATTTCAAGCACTATATTGCGGAACAGAAAGGCTAATAATATTTTAATCACCCTTCAGCCAGAGGCTAACATGCTGGTTATCAGTTGGTTCGGCTGAAGGGTGTTTTTTCGCATTTACAGACTCTTTTTCCAGGGGAGCCACTTCCCTTTCCTCAGAGACTGCTTAAAAGTAATCTGACAATTGTCAAACAATCGTTTGACAATTGTCAAATCTTACTGAAAGGAGAAATGAAATTGTAAAATACAATTATGCATGATGAATATCATGGGGGGATGACTCTGAGTGAGTCCGAACAGATCATCTGGGTAGTTGTAATTTACAAAAGGTTTATACTTAAATTGTTCTATTTTTCGGTAAATATATTAAAAATAGGTGAGTTTGGGTTGGTTAATCAGGAAAAACTTTGCTCATTCGCGCAAAATTGAGTAATTTTGCACCGGCTTATTAAGAAGATGGTATGAAGAAAGGATATTTGATAGCCCTCGTCATAGTGATACTGGTCCTGTTGGCTGGCATGGCATGGCTGTTCATGAGCCTGCAAGAGCAGAAGCAGGTGAACAAAGACATGCAGGAACTGGCTGAACTCGACAAGCAGGAGATGGAGAACGAGTATGAGCGCTTCGCCCTGCAGTACAGTGAGATGAAGACGCAGATCAACAATGACTCCATCGTGGCCCAGTTGACGCAGGAGCAGATGAAGACCCAGCAACTATTGGAGGAACTGAAGCGCGTGAAGGCTTCGGATGCCCGTGAGATAACCCGCCTGAAGAAAGAACTCGCTACGGTGCGTGCCGTGCTGCGCGACTATGTGATGCAGATCGACTCGCTGAACCGTCTGAATGAGAGCCTGAAAGAAGAGAATACCCGTGTGAATGCCGAACTGGAACAGCGTAATCAGCAGGTGGCTGGACTGAGTCATGAGAAGGCGTCCCTTTCGGAGAAGGTGGCCATTGCCGCCCAACTCGATGCGACGAATATCCAGATGACAGCACTCAATAAGCGAGGCAAGGAGGCCAAGAAATTGAAGGACTGCACGCAGATGAAGGTCGGTTTTACGATCACCAAGAACGTGACGGCCTCCAACGGCAACCGCACCGTCTATGTGCGCATCCAGAACCCTGGCGGCAATACCCTGAAAGGTGGAGGTATGTTTGCCTATGAGAACCGCAACCTGGAGTGCTCTGCCAAGAAGACCATCGAATACACTGGTGAAGAGACACCTGTGACGGTCTATTGGAACGTCTCCCAGATGCTGGAGGCAGGCGACTATCGGGTGAGTATCTTTGCCGATGGTAATATGATTGGATCAAGAACATTTAGTTTCAAATAGAATAGTATGAACAGATTGATTGGAACATTGTTGCTTTCCTGCGTGACGTTTCCTGTGACGGCACAGCGACTGCTCTCGCTTGACAGTTGCCGTCAGATGGCGTTGCGGAACAATAAGCAACTGAGCGTATCCAAGGTGAAGCAGGATGTGGCAGCCAACCTCAGGAAGTCGGCGCGCACGAAGTACCTGCCTCACGTGAATGCCATTGGTACCTACCAATATACCAGTGAACCGATCTCCCTGCTGAACGATACCCAGAAGGGAATGTTCCCGAATCTCGGTACGGGGCTGGTGGCAGGCATGCAGCCACAGATGGCAGGTATTGAGAACAGTTTCTCACAGTTGGGCGTGGCTCTCGTTAAAGCGGGGATGCCTGCCGCTGACGTGCAGCAGATAATGGGTGGTCTGCAGACGAATATGAAGGATGGCTTGGCTGGCATGCAGACCTCGTTGAACGCACTCGGGCAGCAGATCGTGGATGCCTTCGATACGGATACCCGTCATCTCTTTGCGGGGTCCATCATGCTGACCCAGCCTTTGTTCATGGGTGGTGCCATCATCGCCATGAACAAGATGGCGGACATCAGCGAGGATATGGCGGAGAACTCCATGGCCGCCCGTCGCCAGGCCACGATCTATAAGATTGATCAGGCTTACTGGCAGGTCGTCTCGCTCCACCACAAGAAACAACTCGCAGAGAGTTACCTCGACCTGGTGAAGAAACTCGACTCGGATGTCCACAAGATGATCGACGAGGGCGTGGCTACGAGAAGCGACGGCCTGAGTGTCGATGTGAAGGTAAACGAGGCGGAGATGACGCTGACGAAGGTGAATGACGGACTGGTACTGTCGCGCATGCTTCTGAACCAACTCGTAGGCCTGCCGCTCAATGAGCAGGTGACTCTGGCCGATGAGCAGGCTGAGCAGATCGCTGTAGTGGAACTGGTTCCGCAGTTGGATGTGGATGCTGCCGTCGAGAACCGTCCTGAACTGAAGATACTCCAGAATACGGTCGATCTGTCGAAGCAATCTACTAATATCCTTCGGGCCGGCAATCTGCCACAGGTAGCCCTGACTGGTGGCTATGCCGTCAGCAACCCTAATCTCCTGAATGGTTTCCAGCGCAAGTTTGGCGGCTTCTGGAATGTGGGTGTGATGGTACGTGTGCCACTCTGGAACTGGGGTGACGTGATGTATAAGGTGCGTGCTGCCAAGGGAGCCACCAGCATTGCCAACCTCGAGTTGGCCGAGGCTCGTGACCTGATAGAGTTACAGGTGAACCAATCGACCTTCAAGGTGGATGAGGCCAACAAGAAACTGACGATGGCGCAGTCCAATATTCAGCGGGCCGACGAGAACCTCCGTATGGCCAATCTCGGCTTCCAGGAGGGAGTCATCACGCCGACCACAGTGATGGAGGCACAGACAGCCTGGCTACAGGCCCAGTCGCAGAAGATCGACGCAGAGATTGAAGTCAAACTTTCGCAGGTGGATCTGCAGAAGGCACTGGGCACGTTGGAGTGAATGATTGTAGGATTAAGAAAAGAAATATAGATATTATGTCAGCAAAGAGTCAACATAACAATATCCTGCTTGCTATTGCAGGATTTGTGACGGTAGTGATTATCGTAGCCATCATTGGTTTCCTGGTGTTAGACCGTAATCCGGAAATCATGCAGGGACAGGTGGAAGTGAGTGAATATCGCGTGTCGAGCAAAGTGCCAGGCCGAATTCTTGAGATCCGTGTGAAGGAGGGCGACTATGTAAAGGTGGGTGATACCCTTGCCATTCTCGATGCCCCTGAGGTGCGTGCCAAGATGGAACAGGCCCAGAGTGCCCAGAGTGCTGCCGCAGCCCTCGAGTTGAAAGCACAGAACGGTGCTCGCAAGGAGCAGATTCAGGGTGCTTTTTCCGTGCTTCAGCAGGCAAAGGCCGGCTTCGAGATTGCCGAGAAGTCGTATAACCGTGTACAGCGCCTCTTCGATGAGGGTGTCATGAGCGCCCAGAAGCGTGATGAGGCCTACGCCAACTACAAGGCGATGGAGGCACAGATGAAGGCGGCTCAGAGCCAGTACGACATGGCCGTCAATGGTGCCCGTCAGGAAGACAAGATGGCTGCTGCCGCCCAGGTAGGGCGCGCCAGGGGTGCTGTCAACGAGGTGAACAGTTATATCCACGAGACCGTTCAGGTGGCCCAGATGGAGGGTGAGGTGAGCGACATCTATCCGAAGGTGGGCGAACTTGTCGGTACGGGATCTCCGATCATGTCAATCTCCATGATGCAGGATATGTGGGGCACCTTCAATGTGCGTGAGGACGAATTGAACGGTATGCAGGTAGGTACGGAGTTCACTGCTTTCGTACCCGCCTTCAACAAAGATATCAAGATGAAGGTCTATTACCTGAAGGATCAGGGCTCGTATGCCGTGTGGAAGGCTACGAAGGCTAACGGTCAGTATGATCTGAAGACCTTTGAGGTGAAGGCTCGTCCTGTTGAGAAGTTTGAGGGCCTCCGTCCGGGTATGTCGCTGATTATTAAGAGATAAGGCGTGAAGTATCTGAATCAGATATGGCAGATTTCGAAGCGTGAATGCAAGATTCTCTTTGTGAATCGCATCTACTTCTTCAGCATGGTGGTGTTCCCCATTCTGGCAATGGTGTTCTTCACTTCGCTGATGGATGAGGGACTGCCTGAGGATATGCCTGTCGGGGTGGTCGATCTGGACAATACCACGACCTCCCGTAGTCTGATCCGCCGTCTGGATGCCTTCCAGAGTTCTAAAGTGGTGGCCCACTATCCTTCTGTGGCGGAGGCACGCAGGGCGATTCAGGAGAACGAGATATACGCATTCCTCTATATCCCTAAGGGAACGACCGACGAACTGCTGGCCAGTCGCCAGCCGAAGATATCCTATTATTATAATATGGCTTCGGTCATGTCGGGCTCGTTGCTGATGAAGGATATGAAGACGATTTCCAATCTTGGTTCCGCAGCCGTGGGACAGGCGACCATGCGTGCCAAGGGCTTTACGCCTCAGCAGATACAGACCTTCCTGCAGCCCATCCGTATAGACTTGCACCAGATCGCTAATCCATGGACTAATTATAACGTCTATCTCTCTACTGTGCTCGTGCCTGGTGTGATGATGCTGTTTATGTTCTTGATCTCTGCCTACTCGCTGGGCATGGAATTGAAGTTCAGCCGTGGCAAGGAATGGTTGGGGCTGGCCGACAATAATATTGTGATAGCACTTCTGGGTAAGTATCTGCCACAGGCACTGATTTCCCTGTCGATAATCTTCTTCTATGAGTTCTATATCTATGGCGTGATGCATTTCCCCCATCAGGGCGGGGTAGGGATGATTCTTCTGCTGGTCATCCTGGAGGTGTTGGCCTCTATTGGCTTTGGCATCTTTGCCTTTGGCCTGATGCCCTCGCTTCGTATGTCGATGAGTGTCTGTTCGTTGTGGGCAGTGCTGAGTTTCTCGCTGGCGGGTTCTGCCTTCCCTGTCATGGGAATGGATGGCGCAATACAGTTCCTGACATGGCTTTTCCCGCTGCGCCACTATTATATGCTTTATCAGATTACGGTGTTCAACGGCTTCTCACTGATTGATGCATGGTTCCATTTCGTGGCATTGGTGGGCTTCACCCTGCTGCCATGGTTCGTGCTAAGTAAAATCAAAAATGCAATGCTGACCTATGTCTATATTCCATAATATCATAGAGGCAATAGAGGATGCTGCCTATATCTGGCGACAGGAGATCAAGCAGGTATTCCATGACGAAGGTGTACTCATCTTCTGTGTGATCGTGCCTCTTGTCTATCCGCTGCTTTATTCGTGGATATACAATAATGAGGTGGTCCATGAGGTGCCTGTTGTAGTGGTCGATGAGTCCCATAGCCAACTCTCGCGCCAGTTCGTCCGAATGTGTGACGCTTCTCCAGATGTGAAGATCGTCTCTTTCGCCGATGACCTCGACGAAGCCAAGATGCTTGTCAGCCGCCAAATCGTGAAGGGCGTCTATCTCATACCTTCCGATTTCGCCACTCATATCAACAGGATGGAACAAGGGGTCATCAGTGTATATTGCGATATGTCGCTGATGCTCACCTATAAGGCCATCTACCAGACTGCCGTCGGTGTTACCCAGACGATGGGGGCAGAGATACAACGGAAGGTGTCAGGCAAATATACCGATCGCGAGGATGTCATTACGACGCGACCGCTGGCTTTCGAGGATGTGCCTATCTTCAATCCTGCAGGAGGATATGGGAATTTCATTATTCCTGGCGTGTTGATGCTTATCCTGCAGCAGACCCTCGTGTTGGGAATAGGCCTCGCTGCTGGAACGGCTCGCGAGCGCAACCGCTATAGTGACCTTGTGCCTATTCATCGTTGTTATGATGGCATCTACAGGATTGTCTGCGGCAAGGCGATGTGCTATCTGATGATCTATATCGTGATGGCAGCCTACTTGACACTGGTTGTGCCACGTCTATTCTCGTTTATCGCCCTTATCCAGTGGCAGGACTTAGTGGCTTTGATGATACCCTATCTGTTGGCATGTATCTTCTTCGGTTTGACGGTGTCCTGTCTTGTGCATTATCGTGAGAATGTGATGCTGCTGATGGTGTTTATCTCCGTACCATTGCTCTTCATGAGTGGTGTGTCGTGGCCTCAGTCGAGCATCCCCGGCTATTGGCAGGGTGTCTCCTGGCTCTTCCCCAGTACGTTTGGTGTGCGCGCTTTCGTGCGGATGAACACGATGGGAGGAACCTTGGGCGATGTGGTGCCCGAGATTCGTTGCTTGTGGATTCAGGCTGCAGCCTACTTCGGAACGGCTTGTCTGGTGTATGGTTTCCAGATCCGACTAACCCGTCAGCATGCCCAGGCTCGTCTGGCTCATCTTCGTAAGAAACGGGAGGTCAGACTTCAACTGAAGCAGCATAAGAAAGTTTAGGTATGACCAGCGACGAACTCCTGTCAAAGACTATCAATTACCTGCGATTCCCCTTGACGGTCGGTGTCGTCTTTATACATTTTAATTTGGTTGACCATCCTATCTCCCTGCACGGCGTACAGTACGGGCTTAACCAGCCTGACTGGTTCCGTCTGTTAGTCATTTTCTTCAGTGGGGTCTTACCTCAAATTGGTGTGCCTCTGTTCTTTGTCATATCTGGATTCCTTTTCTTTTATCGGGGGACTTTCGAAAGGAAGGTATATAAGCAGAAACTTAAAAAGCGGATGAAGACACTGTTGGTACCATTCCTTTTGTGGAATGTCCTGGCAATCCTGGTTCAACTTCTCTATCAAATTCCATTTTTGTTTCCCCATGCTACTAAGGTAGAGGTGCATTTTTCCATCATGCGTGTTTTCCATACTTTCTTTGCCAATTTCGCCAATGAAGGTATTTTCGTGTCACCAGATTACGACAAGTTGGAAGGTGGAGGATTTCCTTATCCTATCAATCTGTCCATGTGGTATGTGCGCGATCTGGTGGTGATGGCGCTCGTGTCGCCTCTTGTCTATTGGCTTATTCGGCGGATGGGAAAATGGTTTGTTATCGCTTTGGGGCTAGTCTATTATTTCTATCAACCATTGTTTGTCCCTAATGGCAGTTGGGGGGTCTTGCTAAGCCAGGCGGCCTTTTTCTTCTCTTGGGGGGCTTTTTATAGCATCAATAAAACGAGTTTCGTGGATTGTTTCAGGAGATACAGGCTTGCGCCACTTCTTTATCTTCCGATCGCGGTTGTCGATGCCTTGACCATGTCGGCAGACTACAACCTCTTCATCCACGAGGCAGGTGTCATTATAGGTGTTGTGGCAGTTGTCGTGGTGGTGGCTTATTTATTGGAGACAGGAAGGGTGAAAGTGAACGAGACCTTAGCAGGTAGCAGTTTCTTTGTCTATGCCCTCCACCTTCTTATTATCAATGATCTAAGTCGTGTCGTCATATCATTTGCACGTTTGTCCAATGAAACATATAGTGTTCTCTTGCTATATGCTGCTGTACCATTGCTGACATCGGCACTATGCGTATGGCTTTATGTACTTCTCAAGCGGTATGTTCCTTCTCTCTGCTATCTTCTGACGGGTGGAAGATAGAAAATCCCCGCTAAATGGCGGGGATCAATTATTTCATGCCGACGATCTTGGTCTTTGGCTGCTCTTTGTTACGGCGATTGACCACGGTGACGACGGCCTGTGCCAGATTGATGAAGGCCAGTCCGGTGGCCGAGTCGCTGTTGAGGGCGGCTGGTGTACCGGCATCACCGTTGTCACAGATGCTCTGTACAAGTGGAATCTGTGCCAGCAGGGGTACATTCATCTCCTGAGCCAGTTGCTTGCATCCTTCCTTGCCGAAGATGTAATACCTGTTCTCTGGCAGTTCGGCAGGTGTAAACCATGCCATGTTCTCGATGAGACCGAGGATGGGCACGTTGACCTTGTCGTTGCGGTACATGTCGATACCTTTGCGGGCATCAGCGAGGGCCACCTGCTGTGGGGTTGATACGATGACGGCTCCCGTGATGGGCAGCGTCTGCAGTAGTGTCAGATGGATATCACTCGTGCCAGGCGGGGTGTCGAGGATGAAATAGTCGAGGTCGCCCCAGTCGGCATCGGCGATAAGTTGCTTCAGGGCACTCGTCGCCATGCCGCCACGCCAGAGTGTGGCCGTGGTGGGGGAGACGAAGAATCCGATGCTGAGCAGTTTCACACCGTATTGCTCGATAGGCAGGATCAGGTCGCGTCCGTCCTTGTGTACGGCGTAGGGCTTCTCGCCTTCCACATTGAACATCTTAGGCATCGATGGTCCGAAGATGTCCGTGTCGAGCAGTCCTACCTTATATCCCAAACGGGCTAAGGCAATGGCGAGGTTGGCGGAGACGGTGCTCTTGCCAACACCTCCCTTTCCGCTGCTGACGGCGATGATGTTCTTGACGCCAGGGAGCAACTGTTCGACCTCAGGGCGGGGAGCAGACTTGAACTCGGTCTCGATCGTTACCTCCACATCCTTGCCGCAGTGGTATTTGATGGCGGCTTCGGCGGCTTTCACGGTAGATTTCAGGAAAGGATCGGTATCGCGTGGAAACTCCAATACCACTTTTACCTTCCAAGGTTCTCCTTCGGCAGAGGGAGCGGCCACCGACGGGGTGTCGGCGACCATTCCGCTCTCTACAAGGTTCTTCTTTGTGCCGGCATACGTTACCGTTGCCAGCGCATCCATAATCAGTTTGGGATATAATGTCATGTCTTATTGCTTTTCCTTAAAACCACTCACCTTGCTCCATTTCTTGTCAAGTGCGTATGCCTGTTGGGTGCCCTTGGGGATGGAGAAGGTGGCCGTCACGCCCTTGAAGGTATCACCAGAGATGGAGGGCGGCGTCGGACAGTTGAGGTTCACCTCCCTAAGTGAAATACACTTCTGGAAGGCACTGCCACCAATCTTCGTCAAGGCGACGGGCAGTTCGATATAGGTCAGGGCAGTACACTCCTTGAAGGCATCACCACCGATGGTCTTCAGCGCTACGGGGAGGGTCAGACTGGTCAGCGAACCACATTTCTCGAACGCAGCGTCCTCGATGGTCTCGAGGGCGATGGGCAGGTTGATCTCCGACAGGAGCGCACAGCCTGAGAAGGCATTGCTGCCAATACGTTTCACTGTGGCAGGAAGTTCAACCTTACGCAGATGGGTACACTTGGAGAAGGCATCAGTCTCGATCTCGTCGATGAGGCCTTTGATGATGACGGTCTCCAGACTGCTGCAGTCTTCGAAGGCATGATCGCCAAGACTCTTCAGCATACTGGGCAGTTCAACGCTCCTCAGACTCGTACAACCGTCAAAGGCATTGTCGTTGATCTTGGTGAGTGAGGTGGGGAATTCAAAGGCAGTTAGTGACTTGCAGTTCTGGAATGCATGGCTGCTGATGGTCTTGACAGAGGCAGGAACAGTGATGGATGACAGACTTTTGCAACCCTTGAAGGCGGCTGTATTGATATCCGTCAGACTTCCCTGGATCTCAACGCTCTGGAGCGATTCACAGTTCTGGAAGGCTACCTGTCCCAACTTAGAGAGGTTATTAAACTTGGCAGTCGTCAGACTCTTGCAACTCTGGAAAGCATTGGCGCCCACCTTTGTGACAGAGGCCATTTCGATGCTCCTCAGGTTCTTACAGTCTTCGAAGGCTGAGGTCTCGATCTCATTAACAGAACTGGGCAGTAGTATAGAGGTCAGATTCTCACAGTCTTTGAAGGCAGAGCCGCCAATGACCTTCGTACCATCAGGGATGTTAATACTCGTCAGACTCTTACACTTGCTGAATGCCTGGGGAGCAATTTCGTTGATGCCGCTTGGCAACTGAATTGACACAAGTTTCTCACAGCCTTCGAAGGCTTCGTGCCCAAGGCTCTTCAGACCGCTGGGGAGGCTGATGGTGGACAGACTCTCGCAGTCCTGGAAGGCCTCGTCTTCGATAGTCGTGACTGAGGCAGGGATGGTGACGTCAACCAGACTCTTACAGCCACTGAAGCAACTCTTGCTGATGGTGTTGATGCTGGTAGGTAGTACTACCTTAGCCAGATTCTTTGCTTCAGAGAAAAATTCATTGGGCAGTTCGTTGGCCTTTGTCTTCATGCCTTCCTTGCCTTCTACGATGGTGATGCCTGAGAGATCAACGGCAGTCACAAGACACTCACCAGGATTCTTCTTATCGACCTTCGTACGAGTGACGATCTCCTGGAGTAGTTTCAGATCTGCTCCGTTGAGGGGACCGCTCACTGTCAGGTCTGCTACCTTGAATTTCTGGTCTCCGAGTTGAGTGGCCAACTTGCCGACGGAATCGACAGTTACATTTACTTTACCTTGTGCCATAGCCAGCATCGGGAGTGCGGCCATGAGGACGATCCATAGTTTCTTCATAATTTGTCTTGTTTTATTTTGCTTTGTCTAATGAACTTCTCTTGGTGCGGTGGTAGGAACGGTAGTCATCGAGTTCAATTTCTATGTCGGGCTCTTCGAGCGCACCTTCGTGCGGCAACCGCCATTTAAGATATTTGATATTTAGTCCGCGTGCAATCCACATGGCCTCATAGTAGGTCTGTATAGAGGCTGCCTCGCAGTAGTCAGAACCCTCTGATTGCCTGGAACTCTCTGCATAGAGATCAGTTGTGCTTAGCATCACGGGCAGGTGATTCTTCTCGACCATGTATGTCGTATAGGTGAAGAGGAAATTAGAGTCGGTCTTCAGGTGGATGACTCCGTTGTCGATCAAGAAATGACGGTAGCGCTCCATGAAGTAGGTGGAGGTGAGCCGCTTGCGCGGGTTCTTCATCTGTGGATCACTGAAGGTGAGCCAGATCTCCTGTACCTCGTCGGCTGCGAAAAAACGGTCGATGATCTCGATGTTCGTACGGAGGAAGGCCACATTCTTCAGTCCTTCATTCAAAGCACGGGTGGCACCCGTCCACATGCGTGCCCCTTTGATATCGACTCCGATGAAGTTCACTTCAGGGTAGCACTTGGCCAGTTCGACAGTATATTCACCCTTTCCACACCCCAACTCGAGCACGATGGGGTTCTGGTTGTGAAAGTACTGCTCGTGCCACTTGCCTTTCATATCAAAGGGAACGTGTTCCACCACCGAGTAGGGGTATTGGAACACGTTCTCGTAGGATGCCATATCGGCGAATTTTGCCAGTTTGCCTTTTCCCATTTACTCAATTACCACGGTAGTCCATCCGTGCTTGTCCTCTATCTCACCATACTGGATGCCGCGCAGGGTGTCGAACAGTTTCTTCGAGATGGGCCCTGGCTTTTCACCGAACGAGTAGCGCTTGCCTGTGTCAAGGTCGTCGATATACGAAATGGGACTGATGACGGCTGCCGTTCCGCAGGCTCCTGCCTCCTCGAAGGTCTCGAGTTCTTCCTCGGGGATGGGACGGCGCTCCACTTTCAGGCCCAGGTCCTCGGCTACTTGCATCAACGACTTGTTGGTGATGGAGGGCAGGATAGAAGTGGATTTCGGGGTGATGTAAGTGTTGTTCTTGATGCCGAAGAAGTTGGCGGCACCACACTCGTCCATGTATTTCTTTTCTTTGGCATCGAGATAGAACTCGCAGGCGTAGCCCTTCTCGTGGGCCAGGTTGTTGGCAAAGAGGCTCGCGGCGTAATTGCCTCCCACTTTATATTTACCTGTGCCGAGAGGAGCAGAACGGTCGTAGTCGCGGATGATGACGTAAGGGTTGGCAGCAAAGCCGCCCTTGAAGTACGGTCCTACTGGAGTCACGAAGATCAGGAAACAGTATTCCTTGGCAGGATGCACACCAACCTGAGCACTCGTACCGATAAGCAGGGGACGGATATACAGTGTTGCGCCGCTCTCGTAGGTAGGGATCCACTCCTGGTTCAGACGCACCACCTTCTTCACCATCTCGGTGAACAGTTCTGTGCTCACTTCTGGCATCATGATACCACGGCAGGTGCTCTGCAGTCGGGCGGCATTCTCATCCACGCGGAAGATGCGCACCTTGCCGTCAGGACAGCGATAGGCCTTCAGACCCTCGAATGCCTCCTGGCCATAGTGCAGGCAGGTAGCAGCCATGTGCAGTTTCAGATACTCGTCGGAACAAACCTCAATTTCTCCCCACTTGCCGTCGCGATAATAGCAACGTACGTTGTAGTCGGTCTTCATATAACCGAATGACAGACTACCCCAATCTAAATTCTTCATTGACAAATTCCTTATTATATAGTTTCAATTTTGCGGCAAAAGTACATAATTTGTGTCAGAATAACAACAAAATCGATAGAAAACTTACTCTTCAGCGAGGATTTTCTTGATTTCTTCGTCGGTCTTCGTCAGTTTGTCTTTACAGAGTTTGATTAACTCCTGTGCACGCTTCAGTTGTTCCGACATCTGGTCAATGTCCAGTTCGTCGTTCTCCATCTTGCGAACGATGGCCTGCAGTTCGGCAAATGCTGCCTCGTATTTCTGTTCTTGTTTCATTGTTTTAATTCTTCAATTCTTCAATTTTTCAATTCTTCAATTTTTCAATTCTTCAATTCTTCATTACTACCGATTTAATGGTGCCTTTCTCAAGACGAGTCTCTATCTCATCACCAGGCTTCAGCGATTGGGCATCCTTGATGGCCTTGCCCTGATGGAGCGTGATCGAATAGCCTCGTTTCAGCAACAACGCAGGATCGAGTGATCTTACTTTCTCCGTGACGATCTCCAGGCGATGGCGTTCAGCCGTCAGTCTCCGTTCGGAGAGCATGGGGATGCGCTGCTCGAAGGTCTCAATGCGTCCCTTGCTGCTGATAATCTTCTGCCGGATACTGCCCAGGATGCGACTGAAGAGACCGTCTATCCTCGCTTCCTGACGGGCCTTGACCACGGAGAAGAGCCGTGGAATGGCTGCTTGGAGGGTTGAGAGTTGAGAGTTGAGAATTGAGATTTTGCTGCTGCAGTAGTTGGCGATGCGTTGCTGACTGTCATCGAGGGTGTCGAGCACATCTTTCAAGTGGGAGATGAGGAAGGCTGCCGCCGCCGTGGGAGTCTTCACGCGTGTGTGGCTCACCATGTCGAGGACTGACTCGTCGCGGTCGTGGCCAATGCCAGTGATGATGGGGATGGGGAAATTGGCAACATTCTCGGCCAGCGCCAAGGTGTCGAAGCCCGACATGTCACTTGTGGCGCCACCGCCTCGAATGATCACTACGCAGTCGAATGGCGCATTGTGCATGGTGCATTGTGCATTAAAGATACGCTCCAGTGCACTGATGATGCTCTGCTCGGTGCCTTCGCCTTGCATGATTGCAGGGAAAAGTTGTGTCGTGAAGAGGAACCCGTATGGATTGTCAACCAGTTGGTTGCAGAAGTCGCCATAGCCTGCGGCCGTCTCGCTCGAGATAACGGCGATGTGCTGACAAAACAGGGGCAGTTCCAACTCTTTCTGTAGGTCGAAGACCCCTTCTTCCTTCAGTTGGCGGATAATCTCCTGTCGCTTGCGAGCCATATCGCCTAAGGTGTAGGTGGGGTCGATGTCGGTAACGATCCATGAGAAGCCGAAAGCCTCGTGGAACTGCGGGTAAACCTTCAGCAGCACTTTCATGCCTGCGGAGAGGCGTTGGTTTGTGGTGCGCTCGAAGTAAGGGCGGATCAGCACCCATTTTGAGGCCCAGCATTTGGCGGAAGCCTTGGCGACGGGGGTGGCGCTGCGCTCGTCTTTCTGGATGAGTTCCATATAGCAGTGGCCTCTCGACTCACGGCATTCCGACAGTTCTGCCTCTACCCAGTATTCGTTGGGCATCTCACTTTCGATGACCTCGCGAACCAGTCGGTTCAACTCCAACAGGGTCAGTTTATTCTCACTCCTCATGGGCAGTAGCAAATTCATCCATCTTCATTTTCCCAATCATATACGCCCGCCAGAAATTGGGAAGTCCGTAACCGTAGATGTTGTCTGGCTCCTGATAGTTACTGCTCGTCTGACGCACGAGGTCGATAATTTCTTTGGCCGTCTTGTTGGGAAGGGCTTGCCACAGACAGGCGACGAGTCCTGCGACGATGGGCGTAGAGAACGATGTCCCCATGTCCCTGACGACAGTGCCACGTCCGGATATCAGACTGGCGGGACTGCCTAATGCCATTACGTCGGGCTTCACGCGACCGTCTTGTGTGGGGCCTACACCACTGAAGGGCGCATTCTTCTTCTCTGTATTCAGGGCACCAATGGTGAGGATGTCATCTGCGTCAGCGGGGAAGGCAATCTTCTTCCAGGGCCCCATGCCGGAGTTGCCCGCTGAGTTTACGAGGATGATCCCTTTCCTTGCAAGCATGGAGGCTGTGCGGGAAATGAATGCCGTATGCCCGTCGAGGTCGCGCTGGTGGTAGTAGGCAGAGTCCCCTTCGTATTCGTTATAGCCGAGACTGCTGTTGATGATATCCACGCCCACGGAATCGGCAAACTCCGCCGCCAACGCCCAGTAGTCTTCCTCCACGGGCTGTTCTGACTGCTGGTCCTCACAGCGCAACAGCCAGTAGCGTGCTTCAGGGGCCGTGCCGATGAGCACCTCAGGCTCGTTGGCCGCCATCGCGGAGAGTACCTTCGTGCCGTGGTCTGTCTCCTGATAGAAAAAAGGACTGTTGGGATAGACAAAGTCTTTCACGCCAGCGATACTGACATGTTGGATGGCGGGTATGACGTCGGCATTCTGGAAGCCGCCGTCGAGCACGGCGATGGTGATGCCCTTGCCCTTCATGCCGATATTGTGCAGGCGATGACCGCCCACCATCTCTATCTGCTCCTTCCCGTTGGCATAGACAGACCCCTTGATGCTGTCCCAGGCATTGAAGGCATCGTGGTAGTCCTGTTTCATCATCTTCTGGATGGAGTCGGGCGACTCCCATACTCGCTCGCTCTTTTTTACAAAGGGTAAGGCAGAGATGCTGTTGAGTAAAGTTGTGTCGCTGGCGCGCACCAGCACCGTATTGTTCCACCGGCTCGTGCCGATAATCGTCCATCCGGCCTTATCCTTACTCCTCAACTCCTTCTCAATCAGCCTCAGATATTTCTGGCTCACAGGCAAATCGGTGGAATCGATGGCCAGTCCCTGACGACGTCTGCGTTCGACGGACTTGTGCGACAGCCATCTGCCTGGATGATCAATGGAGTAGGGAGATCCTTGCTTGTCAGCGAGGGTGTAACGGTAGATGTAGAATTTGCCCCCTGGGTACTTCTTCATCTTCAGATTGCTGCCTGCGCTGGCGGTGATAGCGGAGAGGACAGCGACAAGGATGGTTATGCATATCAGGCGTAATCGCATTTCTTGTTGTCAGATGTTTGCGACTGCAAAGGTACGCATTATTTTTGATACGACCAAATATCTGCCCTTTATTTCCGTCCATGTTAACTGCCTATCCTGCACTTGGCCTGAAAATCAACTGGTTAGGCATCTTATCCTGCACTGCATCCTGCACTGCATCCTGCATGCCATCTTGCACCCCTGCGTCTCCTTGATCGACTGAGTGTGCCAAGATTCTTCCAAAGTTTGGTACACATTGTTTCAAGCCTTGAAACACACTGTTCCAAAGTCTGGTACAAATCTTGGAACACACCGTATGTTGAAAGTTAGGGTGCTGGTTAGGGTGCAGGATACAGTGCAGGATAGAAACCGTAACCTGCTGAATATCACTAGGAAGTGCAAGATGGGTAGGATGTTTCCGCTCGAGTTCCGCTCGCTTGCTACCAAAGGGACGCAAGTAATCGCTTTGGCGCTTCGCTTGTCGAAGAATGGCTCTTTGTCGGGGGCAAAAGTACAAATAATATGAAATGAGCAAACTTTTGGCTGATTTTTGCATAAATCTATTGTTATTTGAGGAAAAAGAACTATATTTGCAGACGAATAGAGATACTTTATAAATTTAGGAGGACATAGATATGTTGGGAGTTAATTCACCAAGAGCGTAGAAAACCACTAATGCCTGAAATAGAGCCTACATCTGGATTCTTAAAACCATCAGACTTCGTGGTCAACAGCAATTTCACGGAGTTTGTGAGTATCCCAACCGGGGGATACTGCCTGCTGACACGCGCTAAACGCAATGGCAGATGGTGGATGCTGAAGGGACTCAAAGAGCCGTACAGACAAGATAGTATCTATCTGCTCATGCTGAAAAAGGAGTTCGACATCATGAGCCAGTTACAGCATCCGATGATTGTTTCTGTGTATTCGCTGGAAGAAGTCAGTGGCCTGGGCTTATGCATTGTGATGGAGTGGATAGACGGAATCACGTTGAAAGAGTGGCTCCAGAAGAAAGAACATACACTAGAACAGCGTCGCCAGGTGGCTGACATGCTTTTAGATGCGTTAGCATACGTCCATAGCCGACAGGCACAGCACCGTGACCTGAAACCCTCGAACATCCTAATCACGCACAATGGGCAGTACCTGAAACTCATCGACTTTGGCCTGTCAGATACAGACAGTCATGCTATACTGAAAGCAGACGCAGGCACAGAGGGCTATATGGCACCAGAGGGAGCGTCGGATATATACTCACTGGGCTGCATTCTGCGTGAAATGGAATTGGGATGGTTGTCGCACCGGGTGGTGCGCCGATGCCTTGCTCCTCTCCATCGCCGCTATAAGGATGTAGCATCTATACAGCGAGACCTGCACCGTTGTTGGCGATGGCCCAAACGGATTCTGTTTATTGTCAGTATATCCGTTTTGGTGATGCTGTACGGTCTTTGGAGCCACTCCTATAATCAACAAGGATTGCAATCACTCAGTGACTCTCTGAAAGTTTACAAGAAAGAAAACGCTGAAAAAATGACAGATGAACAAGCCAAAACCGATACCTTGCAGACCCAGTTGAATACGTTAAGCCAACAACGAGAGTATGAACAAGCAGTCCTCCAGCAGAAACAAGGTCGCATCATGGCTGCAAAAAAGCAGATAGACAGACAAGTACAGGCATACGGTATTGAGCAGATGCTTGACACCGTCAGTTGCAGGCGCAATGTCACCATTCCAGTCATCAGGATTGCCGATGAACTCCTGAGAGATGCCAAGGATGCAGAAGTGAAAGAGTATATTCTGGAGCGCTATCGCAAGCCTTGGCTGAAGCGACTATCTGAACTGCCTTTCGATTAACCACAAGCACTTATCACCAC
>OCTW011606333.1_pt1 | contig 31717 bp, 30 predicted proteins | sample 1539671 | NCBI WGS metagenome assembly OCTW01 (sample SAMN02144230, study PRJEB22623) | gut metagenome | biome: sheep rumen | host: Ovis aries | place: New Zealand | reverse complement strand
CATTCCAAAGTCGGAAGCGGCACGACATTCACAGTGACGCTGCCGCTCGCCACGGCACAGGGAAAAGCCTAAAACAATCGGCCACTCGCCACGCCCTAAATGCAAGAAGCCCCGCTCGGTCAAACCGAACGGGGCTTCTCGAAACAGAAAAAGCCGCCCTCTCGGACGGCCCTCAAATACAATCAGGAGTCAAACCAATCTCCAACTCCACCACCCACCAACTCCCAACTACTTCCTCTTAAACACAAACCCCCAGATCTTGAAGAGATACTTCAGATAAATGAGCGGGAGGCATGACCAGATGCCGTGCGCGCGCAGGGCGCGGAGGTCTTCGCGGTTGATTTCGACGTTCGAGCGCCACCCGGCGGTGGAGGCTCCGCCCATGCGCATCACGACCACACACTCCGGCAAGTACGCCGCCTTGAGCTTCGCGAGATAGAGGTAGCGCAGCTCCAGCTCAAAATCCGAGCAGATGCGGTAGTCGAGCGAATAGCCGCCAAGCCGCTCAAAGCACTCGCGCCGGACATAGAACGACGGATGCGGCACCATCGCCGCGAACCGAAACATCCATGGACGCCACCTCTTCGCCGAGCAATACCGCACAGTCGGCGCATTCCTCAACTCACCCAGCGCATCCCGGCTCAAAGACTCGCCACCATGACTGGGGGAAGCGCCACTCTGACTGGGGGAAGCATATCCCCCGAGCGAAGCGAGCGCCGAAGGCGGCTCAATGCGGGGTGCGTCTCGCCGCTTCAAATGTTGCGAACTACATCCACCATCTATGCCACCCTGACTGGGGGAAGCGACGTCTCGTCGCTTCACAAACCTGATGTCGGCATAGACGCAATCGACTTCGGACTTCGGACTTCCGACTTCCGGTGACTCAAATGCGGAGGCGACATGGGCAAGGGTGTCGTCTGTGGCAAGCACATCATCGGCGTTCAAGATTCCAACGACATCGCCTGTTGCCATCTTGATTCCCTTGTTGATGGCGTCATACATGCCGTTGTCTTTTTCCGAAAGCCAACGGAAGTTGAAGTCGTTAGTCGCCAGTCGCTGGTCGTTGGTTTTGTCAGCATATTCTTTGACTATATCAACCGTACCATCGGTCGAGCCGCCGTCGACGACGATGTATTCGACATCAACACCGCGCTGGGCAAGAACCGACTCAATCGCGGTTCTTATCGTCCCGCCGCTGTTGTAGCAGGCGGTTATAAGCGTTATCTTCATTTGAAATATTTCATTTAGACGTTAGACCGGAGACGAAGGACGCGATGGCACACTTCAACAACCGCACGCGCTCTTGCGGCGTGCCGTCGCGATAGCCCTTCAGATAAATCAGCCGCCCATCGTAGCCGGAATACAATCCTGTAAATCCTGTTAATCCTGTAAAACCATCCCCCCACGCCGGTGCGCCGTCGGTGGTGATCACGCGCTTTCCGCGTTCAAGAGCTTCGGCAATGACGAGCCCGAAGTTTTCGGAGAGCGTCGGGAGAATGAGAACATCGCACCATTGATACGCCACCTCTTTCTCTGCTTCACTTACAACACCTTTGAACTCCACATCGAGACCACGATGAGCGGCAATCTTCTTGAGTTTCTTTCCCTCGCCCTCATCTTTGCCAATAACAACAAGTTTACATTCGGGCGGCATTGCCTCAAGAAGGAACTCGACGCCCTTCAACGGGTGCAAACGACCGATATAAAGTAACTTTGGGCTTGCAGCTTGATCAAGCTTAGATGAGACATGAGACATGGGGCATGAGATGTGGGCTGGCGATTGCAACGGCAATGGGACAATCTCAACCTTTTTCACCTTCGGTTCAAACGCCTTGATCCACGACACCTCTTCATCGCAAGTGGCGATTATTCGATCCGCCCGACGGAACAGCCAACGCTCAATCGGCGCAACCCAACGCTTCTTGTGCCAATGGTAACGCAACTTTTCGGGATCGGTGCAACCATGCGGCATTCTTACTAGTTTCTTTCTTGTTAGCAACGCCATGATACTCGCCTTGATTACCATCGGCGACCACATGGAATGCACCCAAACCTCACCATCCACGCCGACGCCACTTGCAATCAACTGCTTTGCGGCAACGGCAATGCCACAGGTCGGATCATCAAGGCCAGGGATTATGTGAACCGCGCCCATTTTGTCATATTCCAATCGCTGCAAGAATCGCCTTTACTTTCAGTCGCAATGGCACTTCCCCATCAAAGATGACTTCCTGCAGATACCTTCTGACAAACTGCCGCGAGCCGTTTTCACATTTAGAGTGGCGTGCGACATCCGCCATAGTCAAGGCAAGGCCGATTTTTGCATCATGCCGCCATTCTTCGGGCAACCTTGCAATGCTCGCTTCAAATCCTCCGCCCGCCTCTGCATAGTCCATCTGCTGGTTATAATTCGATAGCCCCTTGCCATGCCTATTGTAACGATAGAGTGGCTTACCTATAGACCATACTTTTTTTACGCGAGGCAGAATCCTCAAAAACATTCCATAATCATGCTTTACCCGACCCGCGAATTTAAGTCCATCAAACAAACCCCGTCTAAAAACACGCGTCCACAACCATGCAGGCATACCGTCGTTACGCAAAAGTTCATGCGCAAATGCCTCGCCTTCAACCATACCATGATAACGGTAAGCGTGCGAACGTGTCATACCGTTCCTAACTTCAGCTGCATCAAACTGTATGACGTCAACCGCAGGATGGTCCGTGATCGCCCCCGCGATTTCGCGAGCCCATCCCTCTTCTACCGTATCGTCACAATCCACCCATGCAATCCAATCGCCGGTCGCTTGAGAGAGTCCCTCATTCCTCGCAACATACGCACCATTGTGCTCCAAGTCAAAACAGGGCAACACTTCAAACTCAACATCCTCCTCAACATCCTCGGGGATGAGCGCAATAGATGCGCGTATGCTCTTTTCGCATCGCATCCAGGCATCCGCGTCACCAACCGGTATGATAACGGAAATCTTCATCGCTCACCAATCATCACATGCGCAATCAAATGCAGACAGCTCATAATTGCCGCGCAATATCCCCAGTTGCGTTGGCGATACAACCAAAGGTCATGCAAGTTCCAGCCTTTGGGATTACGCAACATGCCAAGGCGCTCACGCAACGTCAAACCCCTAAGACTCGGACGGTTCGGATGCCCCTCCGCCCTACCGACGACACCTGCGCTCACAACACCAATCCCCGCTCGTCTCGCTTGCATCGCGTAGTCGCTGTCCGCCCAGGCATGAGAATAGTCACCGCAAATCATGCCAAGGCGCTCATACACTTTGCGCGGTACAAAAACGCAATTTCCGGTAAACAAGCCGCCCGGTCTCGTGCCATATACAATCTTGCCCACCGCGTTCTCCAGTTCGCCAACGACAATCTTCTCGCCATCGTTCGCTGCCAACATCTTCGCAATCGCGTCTTGTCGCAACTCCGTGTCATCATTCAACCACAGATACCCGTCCCAGTCCTGCCGTTCCGCGAGAGCCCCCTCCCATGACTTGCGCATCCCTTTCGCCCAAAAACATGAGCCATTCCCATCAAACAAGCGAACTTGGGAGTATTGTTCTCTTATTATTTTACCTGTTCCATCTGTAGAGCAGTCATCACATAAGAAAATCACGTCCGTTCTCCCAAGCCGTTGTGTCAATTGGGAAACAATCCCTTTAGTGCGAGGCGCTCTGTTATGGCTAGTAATAAGTACTGCGATGCACATTTTGCCTGTACTCTATGTTCAGATATAGATCAAAGCCCCCATGGCAATTAGGACAATCAATAAAACTATGCCGATAATAATATTTATAGCGAGCAATTCTCCCCATTTTACCTTTCCGTTTCGCACAGAATCTGATTTTTTAGGCGGAACAGGTATCTTATGCTGTTCCCAAAATGACTTCTTCATATATTCTACATCACCCCCAGCTTCATTATCTGTAGCGAGTTGTGAGATTAGATATTCAGCTTCCTTGAGATATTTCCGCTCCCAAATCAATCTTTTAATCATGTTTACCCATATACCAAGCAACCAGCAAATTATCAAAACCACGATAATGGAGAACACCCCTACGCCAACATAAGAACATGTTAAATCTAGCCAATACGGCAGATGCTTTAGTAAGCAAACCTTTGGTTGTATCTCTTGATATTCGCTTATCAACAATTCTCCTTGAGTAAATGGATCACATGAAGAATAGAAATATGGCAAAGTTTTGTTGTCATCCCCGTTAAGACCCTCACCATAAACCTTCAAGATACAAGTTTGATTGGGTTTCCATTTATCGAACGACAACGCTATTTCGCTGTCGTCATATGATAATCGAGCGGCAAATTCATTTTGTTCTAATTCTGCGGTTATAATTCGAAAATCTTTCGATATCAGCAAACACATATTTGATGACATTAAATCATGACCGTGAATTCCAATGATATTCCTTGTACATTCATTTTCTAGACGCAATTTTGAGACCCATAAATTTCTTACTTCCCTGCCATCAAACTCAAATCGGCTCTTAAGATTTGGCATAGCGGCGACTTTTGTCAATCCTTGATGATCCAATACACTAAGCCGTACCTTAGGCCGCGAATTTCTACTGTCTCGCCATGTTATAATACCTACAATTGCACTAAAAATCGTGACAATAGAAATAACCAATGTGACAATTCGTTTGAACGACCGAAACAAATGCGGCCGATCAGCGATTTGTTTTTCTGTATTATTATCGCCCATCATACATTCTCCTTAAGCCACTCGTTATTGCAGAATGTATTATTCCACGCTGCGATATGCGCTGTTTGAACAACCATAACCCTATCGGTCGAGCGAAGTATCTGAAGCAAACGGTCCCTTACTTGAACAGCTGACGAATTAGTTTTTATCGCCCAACAAGACTCCGTAATTCGTGCCCAAGTTCCATAAGACTTTATCATCTCATACAGGTGATTATAGATGTTTCCATAATCACCTGTTTTCTGTATATCATATGCAATTATTAAAGAATTCATGCACACTCCTTCATGATTACTCACCTACCAACAAACTCTTTAAAATAAGCTATCGTCTTGGCAAGCCCCTCCCGCAAAGGAACTTTTGGTTCCCAGTCAAGGAGCTCCTTTGCCAGTGTGATGTCAGGCTTGCGACGCTTGGGGTCGTCGGACGGAAGCGGCTTGTAAATCAACTTAGACTTGGACTCTGGAATCTGACGAAGCGTTTCTTCCGCGAGCTGCTTGATTGTGTACTCTCCCGGATTGCCCGTGTTGATTACAGGCGCACCGAGTTTGTGTTTCTTGACGAAAGCGTCGATCTTCCGACGCGGCAGATCCATGTATCGCCGCATCGCCTCGACGAGATCGTCGCAATACTGGAACGAGCGCGTCTGCTTCCCATCGCCGAAAAGCGTGATATCCTCGTTGTTCAACGCCTGCATGATGAAGTTGGAGATGACGCGCCCATCCTTCGGATGCATATGAGGTCCGTAGGTATTGAAGATGCGAATCATGCGCACATCGACACCATACTCCCTCCGATAATCGGCGGCAAGGGTCTCCGCACAGCGCTTGCCCTCGTCATAGCAGCTGCGAATTCCTATCGTATTCACATTCCCCCAATAACTCTCGACCTGCGGATGCACAAGCGGATCGCCATAGATTTCGCTCGTCGATGTATGGAGAACCTTTGCTTTTGTTTTGAGAGCCAAGTCCAGCATGTTCATCATGCCGAGGACACTCGATTTCGTCGTCTCGACGGGATTATGCTGATAGTGGATCGGACTCGCAGGACACGCGAGGTTATAAATCTCGTCGAACTGTCCCCAGAACGGCTGCGTGACATCATGTAGCACAAACGAGAACCGCCGGTTGCCCATCAGCTCCTCGATGTTCCGTTTTGTACCGGTGAACAGATTGTCCAATGCCGTCACTTCATAGCCGTCGCCAAGAAGCCGCTTGCACAAATGGCTTCCCAAGAATCCAGCCGCTCCAGTTACCAACGCCTTTTTAGGCAGTCTTAGTTCCATTGCAATTACTCCTTTCATTTTCCGATGTTCAGGACCTTGAAACCGATGTTCCTTAACAATCCAGCGTCGAGGCAGTTTCGCGTGTCGAAAACAAAAGCCGGTTTTCGCATTTGATTATAGATTCTCTGCCAGTCAAGAGACGGATAGCGGCTCCAATCGGTCATCAACACTATTGCATCCGCTCCATCCGTCGCCTTGTATTCATCCAATTCGTATGCAACATCATCAAGATCGCACAAATCTCGGCTCGCGTTCCCCAGCGCTTTGGGATCCGTAATTGCGATCCTCACATGTTCTTCATGCAACAGACGCGCAACAGTCCCCGCCGGCGTTTCTCGCGTATCGCCGGTGTCTGCTTTGAAGGCAAAGCCCAAAAGAGCAACCTTCTTGTTTGCAAGAGTGTTGAACATTTCCTTGAAAAGTCTTGAAACTATGCGCTCTTGCTGATGTTCGTTCATCTTTATCACGCCCATCCAATACTCCGCAGCAGTATGCAATCCGAATGTCTCACAAAGGTACACTAGATTGAGCACATCCTTCTTGAAGCAGCTCCCTCCGAATCCAGGACCTGCCTTTAGGAATTTAGATCCAATACGCCTGTCCGCACCGACTACCTTTGCAACTTCATCAACATCGGCACCTGTCGCCTCGCAAAGCCCAGCAATGGCATTGATTGACGACACCCTCTGGGCAAGGAAAGCGTTTGCCGCAAGCTTAGTCAACTCGGCAGACCAAACATTGGTCGTAAGAATCCTGTCCTTACGAATCCATGCCGCGTATATGTCAACGACTTCCTGTATCGCCTTCGCACCGTCTGGAGTCTGCGGACCTCCGATAAGCACCCTGTCGGGTTCCAGCAGATCCTTTATGGCAGTCCCCTCGGCAAGAAACTCAGGGTTGCTGAGGACTGTGAATCTATGTTCGGCGTGGTCGTTTAGGATTGCATCCATGGCGGCGGCCGTTCGGACGGGAAGCGTCGATTTCTCAACGATTATCTTGTCGCTCGTCGCAAAGCGCTTTATTTCGCGGGCCGTCGACTCCCAGTATTGAAGATCGCTGGCTCGCCCGGCACCCCGACCGAACATCTTTGTGGGAGTGTTCACCCCGACAAAGACGATGTCGCATTCCTTTACGGCGCCTTCTATGTCCGTGCTAAAAAAGAGATTTCTTCCCCTCGTCTCCTTGACGACGTCAACCAATCCTGGCTCGTAAATTGGCAAACTGTAGTCGTCTGAGTTCCACGCCGCGATGCGCTCAGCGTTTATATCAACCACAACGACCTTGCGGTCGGGGTTCATTTTAGCGATAACCGCCATTGTCGGGCCGCCGATGTAGCCTGCCCCAATGCAAACTATGTTTCTATTCACTTTGTGCCTCCTATGTCATTAATCTTCCGCCTAATGTTTGCGAAGTACCTCCACTTACCTCTTGCGAAGACATAGCCAGACTTACCGTCAAGAATGCCGCCCTTAAGAAAATAACACACACAGAAATACGCGAAGCCAAACCACCACTTCTTGATAAGGCCGTACTTTATCCTCTGCCGCTTAGTCAGCTTGCTGAAATCACCTTGTAATGCCTTGTACCGGTTCGCCTCCCAGTTGGCATACTCCTCATGCTTCTTGTAGTAGCTCTCAAGAGAACGCTTGTCGTGGTGCTCCAGCCGAGCCTTGATAACACCAATCTCGCCCTCGACCTGAAGATGCTCGTGGATCTCCATATCAAGGCTGGACCATCCATGCTCGTCGATCTTCTCGTACTCGCCGGTACCCAGCCGCAATATCGCCGTCTTGTGCATGACATCGCCATGCCGCAGCATGCGACCCATGAACCAGTTGTCATAGTAGCAAATGAACGCATTGCACTTTGTTTCCGACAGCGTCTTTTCCGCCTCGGCGCAGAATGCCGGCGTGATCCGCTCGTCCGCATCGAGAAACATCACCCACGGCGTCTGGAACTTGTAGTTTCTCAGAATCCAGTTGCGCTTCTTCGGAAACTCGCCGTTCCACTTGAACTGCACAACCTCACGTCCAAACTCCGCCGCGATTTCAAGCGTCCGATCCGTACTCCCAGAATCCACCACCACGACATGCCGAAACGCCTTGACGTTCTCAAGGCACTCCGGCAAATTCCGTTCCTCATTCTTAACAGGAACAATTATTGTCAGTGAATCCCAAATCATCTGCATACTGAAATTCATCATTTATCAGGATAAAGAATTCTAAATGATCTTAGACCATACTAAGCTATCTCAAATCCCTTTAAGCCATTATTAGGAAAATCAATGACACAAATCAACAGTAATAAATCATTTATCAGCCGCACATTCTTTCTTAGGCATACGCTTACATTTTATTTGGACTCAAATATTTATTATTAATTATTTCATTCATCTTGCAGCTTTGCAATAAGATTTTCGTACTCTTGCACTAAGCAATACATTGGCTCTCCGTTAAAGATTGCACTATAATCATACTTCTTGGGATCATCAAGCTTTAATTTCCTCAATATTGACCTTACGTTCTGCGCTTGAATCTGGCGTTTCCCTCCAGGATATGAAATACTTAGCACAACTCTTTTCTCCTGGTCTCCTATGGGAACACCAAATATTTTCTTTCGTTCATATCTAAATATATCAATCTTGTCCTTGTTAGGCTTCCCGAAGAAGAAACCGTGCTGCCTTAAAGCAGTCTCAAGCTCCGACCATCTAACTGCCTTATATTTTTTTATCCTCTTCCGTGTACGGTCACGTAGAAATGCCGCTATGGCATAAATCACCGCATCATTCTGGCCTACTTCGCTTACGAGTCTCTTATAATTGTATTTTGCAAAGAAATCCCAATTAGAGGCCGCTACAGCAACTGTCATTTTGTTAAGAATTTCTGGGCGAACACGAAACCCTATACCTGACTTACGCAAGAACCACACTAACGACAAAAATGCTGTACGTTTATTGCCATCATGAAATGGATGATTCTTGACAAGTCCAAAGAATAAAGATGCCCCGATTTCATATGGTGTATTCCACTTGACCCTTCCTCCAAACTCAACGTGTTGACGTGAGATTGCTGAACAAAAAAGATTCACATCACGTAGACCAGCCAAAGCTCCTTGACTACAATCCGTATCACTAATGCTTCTAAAATAATCACATATAACATAATGAGCTTTTAAAACCTCACGATATGATAGCCCATGTCGGTAATTTTCTATCTCATAGGGCAAGCGTTTAACATCAAATTTATATGATGCCCAGAGTTCTGGTGCCAAATCAAGAACATTTTTTTCAACATCATCTATTCCTTTCTCATTTTCCATAGACATTATCCTTATTGAGTATCTTGTCACATAAGCGAATGCAGTATCTGCGCTTCTTCGCACATGTCTAAATCAATGAACTCGCGCCAGAACGCACGGTCGAACATAATCCGCAAAACCTCAACCATTCGTATCATCACTCAACTCGCGTTTCTTGATGGACTTCGCCGGATTGCCGCCAACGACGGACCAGGGTTCGACATCCTTCGTTACGACCGCACCAGCAGCAACAACTGCACCCTCACCAATCGTGACGCCAGGAAGAATAATTGACCAACCTGCGACCCAAGCATTTGCCCCAATCATTATTGGCTTATGCGTAAGCTCCATAATCTTCGATGTGATATCATGCCCTGCCGAGCAAAGCTTCACACCCTGACTCACCGTCGCCTGATCACCAATAGAGATTTCATCGACCGTATAGCAATCGACATTTTCGCTAAGACATGCATAAGCACCCATCGTCAATTTCCATGGCTGCCAAATACGGCAACTCGGCAACACATTGCTCGACAACTTCACCTTTGCTCCGAACAACTTCAGTAAGAATATTCGCCACGGACGAAATAAATTCCAACGAGGCGTTGGACGAAACAACACCAACCAGACCACATTCCACAGCGCCCGGGCAAGTTTACTGCTAAACGAATGTCGGTTCTTGTAGTTCTTTAGGTCAAGATCTGCCATTCAGCACCTCCTCATACCCTTTCACCATCGCCTTAACGACGGCATCCCAGGTATACTTTTCTTCAACCAATCTGCGCCCCCGCTCGCCCATTTCTCGCCGCCCGTCATCGGACATTGACATCATTTCTTTTAACGCCGACACCAATGCCGACCAGGCGGAGGGATTTGAACCCTCCTCAATCGGCAAATCAATCCACTTACCGCATTCCCGATCTTCCAGCTCCTTCCACGGCGTCCCCTTTGTCGTAATTACCGGCACACCGGCCCAGAGCGCTTCGGCGACGACAATCCCGAAATTCTCGCTGTATGTCGGCAACACAAATAAATCAGCTCTCGCATACGCCTTCCACTTCTCATCATCGTTCAACGCGCCAGTAAATATAAACTGGCCTTCAAGCCCCAACTCCTTCACTCTCGCCTTAACCTTCGCCTCATACTCCCGTTCAAAATCTCCATTAACCGTATAAACTAGTTCAACTTTCCAACTCCTCCACTCACCCACTCCTCCACTTACAACTTGCCCCCACGCCTCCACTAACTCCATCACACCCTTCTTCGGATGCATCCTACTAACAAACAAAACTCTCTTTGCACCCTTTGCGTTCTTTGCGGCTAAAACACACTTCGGCACATTCACCCCATTGGGACTAATGATAATCGGATTCTTGAACCCAAGCTTCCTGAACTGCTCAGCTTCGCTCTCCGCCGTAGCATGAAGCGCCGCCGCGCACTTCAAATCTCGATCCTGATACAGCCATCTGGCAATTCGCTTCTTCAGCCACTTCTGCCGTAGCGACCACGGTTCAAGCATACCTCTCGGAGCAATCACATAAGGAACGCCCCACCGTCTACAAATCACCGTGCACCTATGCAATCCAAGATTCCAAAGTCCATGCAGATGAACGATGTCGGGCTTGGCACGACAAAGAATATTTTCAAATGGCTCGCAATTGATGAAATGCAAGACCCCGTCAAACCATGGTTCTTCGCCGTGGTGTATTGTCGCGAGCCACGCCTCCACTCCCGCCCCATTCAATCCGGCAACCAAACCCTGCACACTGCGCGCTGGTCCGCCGATTGAACGAGATAGACTTGATATAACATGAAGTACGCGCATTTTGCTCATGGGTTGCTACGGCCCTGAAACTTGTTTATTGCCTGGTCGATGATTACGCCTTTCTTTACGATTACCGCCTTATCATTACCAACCCATCTGTCTTCCATGAGGCTGTTCAGATATTTGGGGAGAACGGAACTAATAGCGGCTGATGTTGACTTGTAAAATAGAGCCGGCGTATGATCAACAACGTAGTGACGGACTCCATCGACAAAGTATGTCGGTTCTGCTATCGTCGTTGGAATACTAGTTTCGATTGCGCCGGCCCTATCGCAACTAATGTCAATAATCATCGCGCCACGCTTCATGCGCTTCAAATCACCTTTATAAATAATATGATTCTTGCGAAGTTTATCCCACAAGATTGCATTGACAACAACATCATATTCTGGGAGTTCCTTCCTAAGTAATGCTTCGCTGTGCCTGTCGTATTGCCTGACATCCGCGCCCATAGAGTAAAGCGCACGAATTGCACCGCGAGCAATATTCCCTCTGCCAAGGACTGCAACTTTTGTTGAATATGGAAATACGCCATGAATCAGGTATGCGTGAGCAATAGCAGCCTCGCCAGCAATTTCGTTATTTCGCCAGAATACATGCCGCCCATCCTCGTACATTTCCTCCCATGCATACGCTGTCAACTTGCCGACAATCAACTTATCAGTTATGTCCCTATTCAATACGGCATGTACCCAGCCAAAGATGGTCTGATTGCGCAGTTTGTCTAGATAATCCGCGTCGCCAATTTTTGGATCGCAGATTATGTCGCAAGCCAACACCTTTTCGCGGCTACAGATCCTTGCGCCAACGGCTTGATAAGATGCATCATCGAATTCAAGCGCAAGACCATACCCAGCCTCAAATAAAAGGTTAGATGGATTCGCAATCTTCCGCACATCATCTGGCAACAATGCCCGCCGAGACTCATTCTCTTTGTGTGATATCGGGAATCCAATAGTTGCCATCTTTTACTCTCTCCTTAGAATTGCTGCTTTACTTAGAATTGCTGCTTTACATCTGAACATACGAAGGTACGCTTGCCGCGCTTTGTCAGCGGTATTGACTTGACTTTCTGGATTTCGACATTAATAATATCGCCAACTATGTCTCGCATTTCTGAAACAATCTGCGCCTCAATCGCTGCTGGCAACGGCTCTGCCTCGACAACTCGAATCAAGAGATTATTTATGTCTGGCTGATAGACCTGATACTCACGAAGGTATTTCATGTGCTTTGAAATCGGGTACATGACGATATACCCTTGCAACGAGCCTCCTTGCGGCAGATGGATGGTCTCGGCGACACGACCTTCTATTCGCTCAATTTCACGATATGGGAGTTTCGACTTTTTCATATTGCGCAATTCAATCCGATCTCCATTCTTGAACCGTATAAGCGGGAACGCATGCGCATCAAGATTCGTGTAAACAGCCTCACCATCGTCGCCTACTTCCACAAAGACGTGGTCGTCGTTTATACAAAGATTTCCGTCTGCGTCCGGCTGGGCAATCATGCCAAATTCCACACACCCATAATTCTCCGCAACGATGCAAGAAAAAACGCGCTCAATACGTTTACGCTGGTAGTCATGAAGTTTTTCGCTTTCCGTCACTACAGCCCTTACTCCAATATCATCGAGTCTTATGCCTTTGCGTTCTGCCACCCCGGCCAGCAAATCAATTGATGATGCATATCCATGCAGATAGACCGGACGGAATTCCCTTATCCGTCTAATTGCCGCAACGACATTCTCTTCCGACTTCGCCAGAAAATGTGCGTCAATCACTACGCACCGGTTTATCCATCCATAAATCCAACGCTTTATTTTCGTTAATGTTGATACATTCGGCGACTCATCAACACCCTTGACAAAAACGCGCTTGTCTCCCATGCGAATCCCAAGACGGAACAATCCACGCCAGAGACAGGCGTATGAATCGTCCCATTCGTGCCGTCCCCTGTAAAAGGCAAACGGCTCGCCAGTTGATCCGCTTGTCCGTGTACATTCGAGCTTTGAGAGGACAAATCTTTCAGAAACAAATTCTGACTCCTTGCCTCGGATGTCCTTCTTTTGGATTATGGGAAATTGTTCGATACGAGGGTTCTGTTTGTCGATTTTCCCCACTTCTGCCAACGCGCGATAAAAAGGCACTTTCTCCACCGCCTCTTTCATGATTGCATCAAGCTTGTTTCTGAAAATGTTTTCCACATCAGAAGCATCAAGATTGTCGCGTCGACAATACTCTTTAAGCAACCGCGATAAACGCGGATGCGCGAGCCTTTCCTTAATCCTAAAAATCAAGCCGGCCATTGCATCAATACCAGGTTCTAAAGTGATTGAAATGGTCGAAATCAAGATGCGCCGCGCACCAATCTACAACCTGTTCGGTGTGGTCGCCGAACAAGGCTCCAAAGTCGAATTGCAACCAGTCGTGGCTTTGGCTCGTTGCATTGACTTCCAGTATCTTGATTTTCCCGTGCTTGTCTGCCAGCATATCCCAACTGAGCATATTCATGTTTTGTACTCGAGCAGCATATTTGCATGCGAGCTCTTTCATTTTGCCAAAATAAGGGTGCACCTGCCCAGCAAATTTAATATGCGTGGTGGGGTGTTCTGGGAATGGATCTGCTTTATACCAATTATGGGCTACCCGACCCAATTCACCTTTTGTAGACACCGCCACGCTTATGCCCCCTGAAGACAAATTGTCAAACACATCCGAAGTAACACCAAAGCGCATACCTGCTTTGACAACTTCAATCCTGCCATTCCATGGACAGCGCAGCGTAACGAGTTTGCATGAATTTGCCGACGAAGGATTGAACTGTGCAGAAAAGTCGCATTGATCTATCTTCTCTTGTAGAATGTATGATTGCGACGAAGACTTTATCCAATCTACAGTCAACCGCTCACCCTTTGATGACTCATATCCGCCATTCATGTAGGAGAACGAAGAAATACCATGCCCTCCAAGGGAATTGACACAAACCTTGCCAATCAAATCTCCGTTATCCTTGCCCAAAATTGACTTCGCGGCCGCTTCTGACACAAACCGATGTTCCTCGTCATAGAATGTGCCGCGAATGTAGCGAAGAACCGTTTTCGGCTGATCTTTTAAATCAACCCATAGGTCGAATTGATTTTTATCTTCTGCCTCGCGCCCTCCACGCTCACAGTCATTCAAGATACGCTCAACCCGCGCAAAGACTAGATCCTCGGGGGCGTAACGATAATCTGCGATGCCAGATATGTTCGTCAAAAACCGTAGCCACTTGTCGGAACACGGCAATCCAAGCCGCCCCCACAATTCAAGGTGCTCTTGCGTGATTTGTGGATCTACAGGCTTAAACAACTCTGGATGCCGCTGTTTGCACCACGCCATTTTTTTGTTGTAAGACCTACACACATAACGAATCATCCATGGATGAATCCATCGATTTACTCTGTCTGTCAATTTCATGATATTCCTATTCCATGATTGCTGGCAGGTTCGTATCCTACCCGTTTGATTATGGTTTCAACATCTGCACCGTCAATGTCTGTAATGGGAACGACAACCGACACGCCGTCCTCGCGAGTCACCGTCTTGACAATCTCGTACTTCCATCCACACAACTTTTTCTTTGCCACATCAATGCAGCAATGCAATACTATGGAATAGTCTGGCTGGCATTTGTCGTTGTAAAAACCGACACGCGGTGTGAAGCAAAAGTTTCCGAGCGCATGAGAAACCAGCGTTCCCTTGCGTACTTCTATTTTCAGCGGAGTATGCGCGTGATTAGAAACCACTAAATCAGCTCCCGCGCCAATCAAGGCATCGGTCACCCTTAACTGCCACGCTCCAGGCTCAGAATTATATTGACCTCCGATATGAGGCAATGCAACTACAATATCGGCCTTTGACTTTGCCTTAGCAATTTTGTCGCATATCTTGTGTAAGAAATGCAAATTCCCATCCTTTGTGAAGTCGCTTGCCGGGAAACTATCGGGTTGAGGAACCGCCCATTTAACCCCTTTGCGCTTTTTCAGCCACTCTTTGAAGCTATACGGGACGATTCCCTTTATAGTCCGCTTTATCGCAAATCTCCAGTCCCCAAGAAAAGGCGTTGGATGGTGGACATAATCAACTTTCCATAGATCGCTCTCTCCGAGCATATCAGCCTTACGACCTGAATTCGTGTCGTATGTACACGCGACAAGAGCGACTTTCAAGCCCTTGATGTTTTTGACAAACACTTCATCACTTTCTTTCCGATTGGCATACGCGCCTGTCGTCTCCAATCCAATATTTGCGATCTGTGCGAGCGTTGAATCAAGTCCCCTTGCTCCTCGATCAAGAATATGGTTATTCGCCGTCGTGACAAAATCAATCCCAGCCTCTTTGACCGAACTTAGGAATGATACCGGAGCATTGAATCGCATTTCCTCAAACGCCAAACGGTAACCATTGCCAGTCACAGGTGTTTCAAGATTTGCAACAACAAAGTCCGAATCAGCCCAAATGTGTTTAACACTCTCAAAGATGTCACCATACCCGCAGCCTGCCTTCTTCACAGCCCATATCTGCTGCATCTGGCACATCAAATCGCCAAGAAATGTAATAGTAATATGCCCCATGTGTCCGCTCCACTTAATTCTACATTCAGATACCACCTGGATAATATTTGTTATCCTTCAAAACAGACTCGCTTGTCGCGTGAACATTACGGACGCAGTTTTTACAAACACTTCTATTCAAAACATCAACACACAGTCCATTCATCTTTTCATAGCGACATGCATAATATTCCTTATACCGTTTCTTGTTCACAAAAAGGAGCGCCTTGACTGGCGAAATCGGCCAGAACAAGTCAAAAAATTTTTCCGCATCTGTCGCTATGTTGACAACAGGGCAATCGCCCGTTACAAACACAAGGTTCGTCTTGTTTACATCATTGTCGAGGATGTAGAACCGCGCCTCATCGCTATTACCGAGTACATCTACAAGTAATCTTTGCGCGGTGAAATAGCGCAGATAACTTGCAACTCTCAGTCGTGACGACTCGTTTAGCAAACCACGCTCGCCTTGGAATGCTCTCAAAAACCTAGGCCCTCTAACCATCTGATAAATCATATACTTGAGTAATTTTAAACTCTCGACTTTATTGTTGATTTTCCCACTGTCCCCACCCAAGGCATTCTTCAACGCCGCAGCCGCAGAATTTTCAATCTCGCACATTAATTTCTCGGCACCATTACGACAAAGAGCATCAACGACTTTGCGCTGAGTAGAATCAATCTCTAATTTTCCCTTTCTCATCTCAATGCACTGCGTTACCATATCACAGAAAAACTTTTCAAACACCCCCGCATTTTGTCCAAGTTCCACCGCCTCTAATGTTGCAGTGACATCAATTGTCTCCGCCGTCATGACATGATTCAGCAACGCCGTTCCAACAGTTGCCTGAATCATCTCTTTCGCAAACTCTTTCGGAATTTTCAGCCCATTTTCAGATAACACAAAATTAATTAACCAGCGAAATTCATCCGCAGACAGAAATTGAAATGAGTAGTAGTAGTTCTGTGCTGAGACTCCCTCCAGCCCGGTTGTAAAAACCTTTCCATCGACACTTGACGAGGCGATGCCTTTCCCATCCTTAACCCACGCCTTTAAATATGCACGTTGGACATAATGCTGTGATTTTACGATGTCGCCATCCTTTATGTCATTTATTGTTATCGAGTTTCCGATGTGAAGCAGATTTCTATACACGCGAGCAAGTTGCCGTGCCACTGACTTATGCGAGAAGTCCTTCTCAACTGCCTTTCTGGCCGCAAGCCCCATGCGATGCGTTTTTGCCATATCTGCCAATAGCTTTTCCGCCTTAGTGCGGATATCTTTGTAGCCGTGTAGAGAAAATCCATATCCCGTCTCGCCGTCTTTGATAATATCTCGTCCAATGCCGACACGTGTCCCAAGAACCGGCAAGCCCGCAAACATCGGCTCAAGGAAGTTATGCCCGAATGTCTCGGCGAGGCTTGGAACTACAGCACAATTACAGTGTGCAAGCAGCCAAGGAACATCACTTCTGTTAATCTGTCCGGGCAGCAAGACCTGCTTTTCGAGGCTTTCATCGCGAACCGTCTCCTGAACCGCTGCAATCACTGTCTTATCCCCTGTTCCGCAGAACAAGACGCGAGCCTCAGGATGTTGCCGCAAAACAGGTGCCAATGCCTTGACAAGCCATGCATGCATTTTCCCAGGGCGGAACCCTGCAAGATAGACAAACTTGAACATGGACTTGTCCTGAAGTATTGCCGCAAGACCATCCTTTGAAGCAATCCCCGATGGCACTACAGAAGAGACTGTACCAAAAGGTTCACACCCAAGCGGCACAATTGCCCCCTTCCCAGTAGCAAGCAACAGACGCGATCCCCAGAACTTATCCGCCGCGTACTGGCACTGAAATATTATTTTGTCATAATATCGTAGATAGAGGATTGACTGAAACGCACTCATCGGAATGCGCATTGCCGAGTCGTTTCGATACGAATGTGTTGTTCCAACAAGTACCAGTCGTTTGCCATACCGTTTACGCAACGGCAAGAGCGCCTTCGTTTGTCCCCATCCGCCGCCACAATGTACCAACACCTTAGAATAAGAAGCAAACAAGGAATCAATGCGTTCCACAAGCTGTTGGAAGGTGTCTGTTTCTATCAGTGCATTTGAAGGAATTGACGCCTTAGCGAGCAGCCACGCACCCTTATCCGGCTCTCGACGAATAGAAGCAAAATAATAATCCATTTCATTGCACTCTTTGTAAAGTTCAATGCCAAGGAGCGCAAAGTGGCGAATGATTCCATACGGATAGACCATCCCCAAAAAGACAACGGCATCAGCATTCATATACGAAACGGCCTTTTAACTTTCTCGTAAGATATTTGCCCCTTATCTTGTCGACAAGTGAAAACGACATCAGCAATGCAAACGGGCGAACCCAGCACACCGACGAAGGATATCGTTGTGCAAGCACTCTCCCCTCCGCATTGGCTCTGGCCCTGTTCTGTAGTGCTTTCTCACTTCTAGAAACATCCGCGCCACTCAACTTGGAATCTTCATGAATTCGATACGCCCAGACCATCGCAGTTGTGCGATGATAACGAACGCTACACTTCCTAAAGAACTTGTGCCACAAGTCGATATCCATAGCATAGTGCATCGATTCATCAATGCCACCGACCTCATCCAGAAGCCTTTTCGTGAAAAACGAACTCGGCCCACAGGCCGTTGCGCAAGCAAACCATCCTCGCAAAACTGAAAAACGGTGTGCCGTGAAAACACGTTGTATCCTGAGCCCCTTATCCACCCAAGCTGTCGAACCTACGAACCACTCTCCATCAGGATGCCGTTCTATCTCTTTCGCTACCGCCTTAAGCGCGCCAGGGAACAACACATCATCAGCATTCAGCCATGTTAGAAATCTTCCTCTCGCATGGGCAAATCCCTTGTTGAACGCCGCCGACTGGCCGCCATCCTTTTCACTGCACCACCATGATATGTGTTTTTCATATTTCTTGATGACATCTACCGAATTGTCGGTTGACGCGGCATCACATATGATCAGCTCGACATCATCGCCCATCCCTTGCGAAATGACAGACTGTATCGCATCTTCAAGAAAACGACCGTAGTTGTAGTTAGCAATCACGATGGAAAACAATGGCGTCATATCAATCCTTGAATAATCAGAACTTTTCAATCTCTGCGACCACAGATGGTGACAACCGTACTTTGCCTCGCCTGATCGCATCGGCTAAAAGCAGGGTTGTTATCAATGTTATCATATACATTCTCGACCCAAATGGGCTGAAACAAATATTCCACACGGCCGTCGGAATCATAAAACTAAAATACCCAAACCATTGTGGCATTGCGGCCATATCATATTTCAAGACCCTATAGATCAAATACAACACATACAGCCACAACACACCCCCTATCGCGCCATACCACACCCAGAAACCTATAATATGTGAATGACAAGGAAGCCAATGCTGCCTTAAGCTTATACCGAAACGCGCGTAGTCAGCCATTGTCCTCAGATGGATTGCGATGTCTTCCTCAGAACCATATTTCAATAGAAATTCCTCTGCAATATTTTCTTCATCTACTGGCCAAGGGCCATATCCCCACAACGGTCTGCGGATAACAGCCATCCCTCCTATAAACGTCTCGCCCCGTCCGGCCATGAGCAGTTGCAAAAAGCCTGTCCCTGATTTAGTCTGGGCCTCATATTTAGCCTGCGCCTTATCAGTAAGATAACCATGCGTGGCCGCATATTTGTAGAGTCCCTTGAATGTTATTGCGGCACAAACTATCCCAATCACGATGACAACAAAGTATTTTGACATGGCTTTCATTGCAGACATACGCTTCCGGCCGACTAATAAAAATAAACTCGAAGCAAAAAACGAAAGCGCCATAGCTCGTCCGCTATCTGATGTAGCAAACGCGAATGCGACCATCCCCAGAGGCGCTATGATTGTGTATATCAAAGGTGTAATCGCATAGAATCCCCCAATAGGCACGTCTAGAAAGAAGTGCCGTAGTTTTGAAACCCAGAAAAGCGGTCCCGAAATCAGAACTTGCGCGTCAACCTGTTCGCCATCGCCAAATGTTGCCATGTCCGCACCGGTTTGAAACACAAAAGTATTTATGACAGTACTTATTGCAAAACCAACTATAAACCACCTCAAGCCATCTAAATTCCTCAGCAAACAGCGATGCATTACGACCAATCCTGCCCATAAAATATATGGTGACGCGAAACCTCGTATTCCAAAGGCAAACGGCGTATCATTAACAAAACAAGAAATGCAGCATGATATACACGTCAGCAACGCAAGCACCAAAATTGGCATAAATCCATCCTCACGCAATCTATCGAAGTCCTTTATAAAGACAAATGGAGCAACAATGGCTATTACAAGTTCTGAGATACCAATCGATCCAATGACGCGTATTTGCGTCATTGAGAACATGCCAATCAGCAATAGTTTCCAATCGATGTAAGAGAATTTTCGCATAAAACTCTCCCTGTTATCTCCTTAGCAGTTCCTCGTAAACTGCATGCACTTTTTTTGCATAGTTTTCCCATGTAAAATCTTTTTCGACGACTTCAGCCGATTGTTTGCCGATTTTTTCAATCACGTCTCTATTCGTGTTCAAATACTCAATCTTATCTGCGATCGCCGATGGTGCATGAATTGGAACATAAAATCCTGTCTCACCGTCCCTAATAGGTATAGAACTCTCTTTAGTGGTTATCAAACAAAGCCCTGCGGACATACCCTCAAACGCCGAAACCGCAAACCCATCTCGCAATGATGGAAAAACGTAGACATCTGAGTTCGCCAGATGCTTCCTTAAATCATCTTGAACAATATGCCCCAAAAATGAAATAGGTAGGTGCAACGCTTGGGCTTTGATATAACCCGAATCATTTTCGCTGTAGGATCCTAAAACCGTTAGTTCAACTGCCACGTTCCTTCTGACTAATATTTCTACTGCATCTACTAAATCATGAACTCCCTTATGATGTGCCCACATCCCTGTATAAATCAATTTTAATGGCCCCGTTTTATCATAAGTCTCCTTAATCTTGTTGAACATTGACAAAACCCCAAGTTCCACAACTTTTATCTTATTAGGGCTATATCCAAACTCCAGAAACGTCTCTTTGACATATTGCGACCCAACCATAATCATATCAGCCTCAGCACAATCTTCCATGACTCCTCGCCAATAACTCCACCATTCATCGTAGCCCTTATCGCCCGTTGATCTCTGCATAGCCTTTGGATGCGGGACACAGTGGTCAACAAGGATCTTCATCCCGAGTTTATGCGCCGCCTTGATTGCTCCACCCCTTCCCAAACCGCTCTTAACGTGATAGATGTCATACCCACTGAGGAAACGTCTCGTCAACAAACCATGTAACCAAAATGAAAAACGGACTGACAGATGGTAAAACACTCTACCTAGCCTTCCAACTGTTAGAACCAGAAATGTTTGAACCACCTCGGGGAACGGCATGCTTATTATTCGCCCTTTAAGGGACAAAGGAGCGCGTTTCATCAGACCTGGCACAAATGATTTGCGCTTAATTATGCTGGCTGCCAAACGGACGAGAATAGATTTTTCAGATTTAGGCACCCACCCCTGAAGTAGCGTCAAATCAGCACCTTCTTTAACGATATTGTCAGCTGCAATTATAAAATGACTACGTCCCAAAGTGGACATCAGTACTCGAGGACTCTTATTCATGTTTTACACTCCTTTCAAATTCTTCTATCCAGAGTTTAGCAATACGCAATGGCATATATTCGCTGGCAACACCTCCCACTCTAACAGGACGCCCGTTCTTCCAGTGTTTATAAAACCAACGAATCCCATCTGAAAATCCCTGTACATCATCTTTGTCTGCAACCCAGCCGTTTACCTTATGTCGGATCCCTACCGCACAGGCCGTTTGATTGAACGCGACAACAGGCGTTCCGCATGCCATGGCTTCGATTTTAGTCTGTCCAAACGTCTCCTGGCGCGAGGGAAATGCGAATACATCTGCCTGATGATATATTGGAACAAGGCCGTTCTCGTCAAAACGCCCTAAATATCTGACAGGAACGTCATATATATTTTCGGGGCCACTCCCGCCACCGAATATTTGAATTTCCATGTCCTTCCGCTCGCCAACCGGAATGAGACCGATTGCATCTACAAGCCTGTCGGCACCTTTTACGCCCCCACAGAAGCCAAAATTTGAACCATTGAGAATCACAAACTTCCGGTTTCGCTTCCGCTTGCTTTCATCTATTCGTGCATGGGCAGAAATAAAGGCGTCCGACAACGGATAAGGTATGGTTACCACATGCCGTTTGCCAAACATTCCCAATTCACCAATCTGCGTCGCCACCCACTCGTTTGTAGCGGCAGGGGTCACCTTCGCCCCCAACTTCTTATAGATTTCGCTTTTTTTGCACCTTACATATCTGTCCAGTCTGTCAGCAAGTCTGCGACAGCGTCCATTAGTTTGTAACCCAGGATAAGATTTAAGCCCAAGGCTCGGCCACATATCATGGTGCATCCAAAACATCGGCGCATTTATTTCTTCCAACTCGTGAAAAGACAAAGTATCACCCTGAAGCCAATGAAGAACGACCGCATCAGGCGAAAGCGCGTTTATCGCACGGGCTCTGCCAGTACGTATAAGCCCTGTCGAATACACATTGCCAAACAGAAATTTCATAAGTACCTTTGCGCCATAGTACGCAACCTTATGCAAACCATGCCAAGGGTATTCTACTGCACCTTTCGCATCTGGGCATTTAACGCATACGATCCGCGAATCAACACCGGCATCCAACAATGCCTGATGTATTCGCAGCATTCCAATGCTCGCGCCCCCATTGGGCGCGGCGTCAAAGTTCACATGGACAATCCTCATAGTATTTGACATCTAGTCGGGCATTTTTCCCGTTAACTATGCTTGGCATCATACTCCTACATGTATCCCCCTAACGTTGTAGACTTCTTTTAGCTCCCATCTGTTCAATCATACTTATAACTTTGCAAATAGCATTTTCCATATCATATGCGCCTTTTTCCCGTTTGTACGACAACTTCGTAATTCCGTCAATATCAGAAGGCAATTTGATCTTTTCCATATTTTTCTCCTCGCATAACATATATGTCCGATTAAGGCCTATTGCCCCGATAAACAAACCGAGTTCGAATATAATATTGTCACGAGGAACTTCATAAAAACTTTTTCTTGAACAAGAAAGGTCATCACGCGTTAAAACGACGATTGCGAAATCAGAGCATCTTGCTTGTGTCATCAATGCATCAATAGGATGACTTGAAGGTTTAAACACATTTTCATTCCACACATCAACGTCTACATCTATAGCAGAAAAAGATTCCTTCACTAATTTGGCAAGTTTTAGGCTTTCCTTCGATGAGGCAATAAACAGTCTTGGTTTTGAATTGGGCTTTAATACAAATTGAGCACAATCTCGTAACCTATTGCATAACTCAAACAAGAGAGCCTTAGCTACATTGATTTTTGAAAATACGCATTTCTGAAATACTTTACCATCAAGCACAAACAACGTTCCACCCTGTAGCACTCGAAGCGTGGCACTCCTTCTTTTTATTGACTCTATTGACGACATCTCCCCCACCATTTCACCAGCTTTACGAATCGCAACTTCAATCCCTTTTACTTCTACCGCAATCTCTCCCGACAATATGAAAAACACTTCACCTCCCCAACCTCCCTGTTTTGCAATTACTTTTCCGTTAGAAACTCTTCGGAGATTCCCTTTTTTCACGATTTCTCGTATTGTCTCCTTACTCGCAAATTGCAATATATACTGCTGTTTTAGTAAGGATTCTATACCGTCATTTCTCGTCCTCATTGTACTTTCTCCTTTCTATACAATCATGGTATATGAGACCATCGATATTTCGACGTATTCCGACTAAACAACCGCATCCAGATAGTCCTTAGAACGTTGCACATAAGTGGACAATTTATCATCAACGCCGTCCCAATCAATGGGGTCCTGGAACTTGTCGGCCACGTTGCATGCAAACCTTTCTCCCAGCTTGACTATTCTGCTATCAAGCCCAAGATATCTTAGAAGGCTGATGCAACGCTCGGCATTGGCTGGGACATCGCCATCTGGCAACCAATAGACAAACGGCGTGTGCAACATTATGCTGAATGCCAATCCGTGGAATGACTTTGTCAACATACACGATGACGAGCCAATCTGACGAACCCACCCCAATGGACTTGGATTGCTATATGAAATTCGTTTAGAAACAAGCCCGCGCACATTCCATCCTGTTGTAACGACTTGGCTGCCTATAAACTTAGCAAAGCCATTGAGCGTGTCAAGCCGAGGCGGCATATACGAAAAGACTGAATTATATCGCGCTGTCGGCATGCAAACAGTCTTCCTCCACCAATCACCACCAAGAAGAAAAACCGGATCGCAAACCCAAACCGCTTTTTTGCCACATAATGTTTTCACGATTTCAATGCCAGATTCTTCGCGCACGCTGATAGAATCAAAAGCACTCAACCCCTTTGCAATTTTATCTTTGAACCGAGCATCTATCGCACTCGTGCCAAAACTTGCCGCATAGGAAATTCTCCGCGTTGTCGAAGGCACATTCCATGAAAAGAAATATATCGGATCGACGTCAGTTCGCCTATCGACGGTCGGATTCCAGATCTGGTCGCTTCCGGCAATCAAAAGATCGTATATCGGCAACCTTCTTTCAAGATCGGTTTCTGAATAGCAAACCGTAGTCCGTTTCAAATGCTCTCTGCGAAAGACTTCAAACCGCCGCGAGACGCAACTCATGACCAGCCTTCCGATAAATCGATCTGGTCTCAAAACCGGTCTCGGCTTTGAATGAAAATATGCCGGTCTGTAGTCAATTATCTCCACAGAATGTCCAAGCGACGACAAGTAAGTCTGCAAAGCGAATGTCTGAAGAACTGCGCCGTAGTTGTCAACGGAATGGAATGTCAATATACCTAGGCGCATACCTTATCTCCCGCCAAACAACACGGCGGCCAGCCTTGGGAACAATCTCCTTGTGGCAATCGCTCCGCAAAGCGAAAAAAGAAATGCAACAAGCACCCTCGCCGTGAGAATCATCCACGAATCCTGATTCGTCAGCACAAAACCAATGATGAATACAAAAAACGAGTGAAGCAGATATACCGGGAAAGCATTTCGGGCAATGAACTCTGCCCATTTTGACGCTGGCACAAAGAAAAATACCCCATAAAGTGCAAACAGGATGAAAATCGGCTCTACCGAGATACGTACATTAAAACTTCTCAAATTCGTCGCGGTTGCTACTGCCAACAAACACATGGAAATTCCAAGCGCGGCAACAGCGCCCCGCTTGCCCCACGGATATAAATCCGTCCATTCCCTTATCTTGTTACGGATAAACATCCCAAGAGCGAACCAAAATATCCCAAACAACGAAACACCATATCTAAAGAACCATCTCCACTCATCGTTGCGACTTGCATCTGGGCACACGATCCAATACGCGATAAATAGCAATATTACCCCCCCCCCTGACCTTTTGACAATATATGAAACAACTGGAGAGGCAACTACCATCAGAAACAATGCCCTCAGAAACCACATTGGAGAATAAAACGGACATTGAAACAGATTTAGACCAAGTATCTTAGTCCATTTGCCTTCAAAAAGAGAAAGGCTACTGCCAAGTTCGCGTGAATGCAAATAGTCGGCATACATCCCAAACGGAAGATAGAAAGACCACCATAGCGCACACCAAGCGAGAAAAGGAATCAACAATGTCTTGATTCGCTTTGCAACTTCTCGTTGCCACCACCCAGATTCATTCTCATGCCCGGCAAGGAAGAACCCAGCTGCAACAAAGAAATATGGAACGGCGATTTTACTTGCCATCTTGCAGATTTCCGCCCACCACCAGCCGCCTGACCCCATCACAGACGGTTCGCCTGCATGAAGGACAACGACCATGAACGCTGCGATAACGCTCATGTTGGCCATCTTGCGACTCAATTCTGGAGCTATAGTTTGCATTCTGTCAATTTAGACGACGTTTCGCGCCTCGCTGCACCAGATCAGACCTCTGGCAAAGTCCTGTACATCGCCATCGGCGGCAATATAACCATCAACCTTGTGCGCTATTCCTTCGGCACACGCCGTTCGATTGTACGCAACGACCGGGAGGCCGCACGCCAGCGCCTCGTATTTCACCAACCCCTGCGTCTCTCGCAAACTTGGGAATGCAAGGCAATCGGCCGAATAGAACATGTCCCTCAGTTCAACATGCGTCAGCAATTTATCCTCGCCCACGACAACCACTTCGCTGTTTTTCCGCAATGTCTCAGGCAACAAATCAATCGCCTTCCCCAAATCGGCATACCCTTTATACGGATTTCGCCGCCCGCCTGTGCAGCAGAAAAGAATCCTGAACTTTCTATTCGCCGATTTACAACATCTCGATTCATTCTTAGTTGGCAAGCGGAAGATGGGGTCGATTTTCGACGGTCGGATACGCACCGCCGCATTAGGCAAGATATTTTCCAAATACGCCGCCGCCCATTGACTTGGGGCTTCAAAATCCACATTCAAATTCGACAACACATTTCTTATCCGACGAAGAACCCATCTGTCCCACGCCGTTTCATTGCGGTATGCCGGAGATTCGAGCAAATGAAAATCGTGAAGAAAAAATGTCACTGGGCAGCTGATGCGCGCTAGCTCTTCACATCTCAAACATTCCTTGCCAATCCAATGGACACAAACGCGGTCGGGTGCGAATCGTTTCAGGACACTGCCAATTCCCATGGGGATGATGCCAAGACTAATGTCCAGAGGACAGCCAACGGCACGCATGACGCGCCGCAAAACATGCCGTTTCAAAAATCTGCAAAACGGCCCGCCGGCGATTATCACGTTAGGTGGAACTTGCTTCATCTTGCACTCGGCACACAGAAACATTGCTTCATCGCCTTTCGTGACGTCCTCCATGAAGCGACGACTCGCAGCTTCCGTTGCGCCGCCAACGGCATCAAGGCCGAATTCGTTCGCGATATGAAGGATCTTCATCACTTCGCCCGAGTTCTCACGCTACGAAGAACCCTGACACACAATCTCTTCATGCGCACGAGCAATGTCGGCCGTGTGTAGCGCCTGCCCAATGCGACTATGTTGCGGCCATGGTTGGCTTCTCCCCAGAATTTCTGTCTGCGACCTCCCGCATTCCAGAGATAGGCCGGGGACTTCTCTAACGCAGGATTGAACCGTATGACTTCCTCGTACGAAACAGCCTTTATCTCAACCGATGCGGAAACGGATGTCCAAAGGCGCTTCCCCTTCGCCGTGTTTACCAACACAGCGGAAACTCCTTTGCCGTCATGCAGTGATGGTGCATATTTCGCAACGCCCCAGGCGTCGCCTATTGTCAGGTCCGCGCCACTGCGTAGCGACTTGAATTTGCATTCTCGGCAACACTTTCTGACAGTGTAACCCTCCTGCCATAAAGCATAGTACACGTCAGAATATGGTACGGCATGTTCACCAACATCAGTCACAATCTTCAATGTCCGCGATTTCCATCCTACCGATTTGTCCCTGAACACTATATGCTGCGGTCGTTCGCCAACAGTCCGTAATTCTGTGTCGATAAACGCATCAAGCACTCGATGCGACGGAACAGAATTGCATACGACTTCAACACAGTAAACGCGCTCCCACAGTTCCTCAGAAACTCCTTTGACTTCGCAATACCGCTTCAGACCGGCTATCTGGCAAGGTGTGCCGGAAAACAAGACAGCACGATAGTTCTTCAGTGCGGCTAAAACTTGCTTATAACAATCACCGACATCCGATTGGACATACTTGGAGCCGCAGATTTTCGCAAGTCCCTCGATATCATTTACCTCGCAGTGGACAACCTTGCGCGAAAGTGGATCAAACGCAGCGCCAAACACGGTTCCTCCATCGTGAATCATTTTACTGGACAACGGTAAAAACACGCCGCCGGAGGTCGACTTCATGCGAATGCCATCGTCTTTTGCTCTCGCCGCCAACACATCTATCGGCTTTCGCGCATCATGATGGCACAGGACCGGACAGACCTTTTCGCAAAGTCCGCACCCAATACACTTTGCATTGTCGAAATACGGCCGCAAGAAACCTTCATCATCCGGCTTCATTTCAACCGCAGAATGAGGGCATATCGAATAGCATGCAGCACAACCCGTGCAGTCTCTGTCAGCGGCCAAATTCACCTGCTTTCCCCCATTGCCATTATTTTCCTAATGCGGCAGAGAACGTACCCTTTTTCAGTATTGTCCAGAAATAAAATCCACGCGAGCGAAACAAATACAATCTCGCACATCAATGTTGATGCCAAAAGCCGTCCAAGTCCCTGAGCCATCACAAATCGAAACATGTATCCAGCGGCAAGAGTAGCACACGCTCCTAAGGCTATTGGCATCATTATCCTATGCAGCCAATACCTCATACTCATCCCCGCCAAGCGCCTCGCAAACCAAACACGCCCAATTGCACAAATCATCATAGTGGATGCCATTGCATACCCAACCGCAACAAATCCGAACCCATTGGCGACAAACAACCATGCTATGGGTAGCGTCATGATAAGAGTTCCGCCGAGAAAAACCTGATAAGCTGCAATCTTGCCCATCGCCGACACGGCAAGCATATGTCCGGACGCACTCTTGTCAATAATTGCCATAAATAGGATACACCAGCAAAGTTCGACAACGTCAGGCGGGGGATTGGCAAGCCACAGCTCAAGAACCGTTCGCAACTCCAACGCCAGTGGCAATACAAAAATCAAAGCAAGAATCATGCCGAATTTGCATGTTCGATAAGCTAAACTCCGCATCTCATCCAGTTCACCGGCGCCACAGGCAGTTGTGATAGCTGGAGCAAACGCGCCTTGCATGGCTCCTGACAAAGTTTGCGACTGAGCGGATACTTGATTGGCGATTGCCATCGATGCATTATAAGTCGGGCCAAAATATTTGTTCACAAGAATCTGTATGCCTTGCCCCCGCAAGATTGCACCAAGGCCGCCGAATGCCTGCCAAAAAGCGAATGTCGAAAGTTGCTTAACCCTGTAACGACTCAATGCATATTTCAATCTAAAACGACACTCTGGGAATACCTTCAATGCCCTCAAACATATAATAACTTGTGGTGCAACTGAGACAAGACACATCCAAAGTGCATACTTTGCCAACCAATCACCGGGATGTGTCACCATGAAATACATGAAGAACACATTCGCAGTTGTCGCCACAACGCCATACACTGTCAACTCAGCTATATACTGTTTGGCAATATACATTGCATTAAATGGAACATTGACCATGCCGACAAAGCATGAGATGCATACAAATCTAAACACCCATCGACAAGCATCAAGTCTGTCGGGAGGTATCGTAAGCCAATGCTCAACCGCATACATCCCAATTGGGTACCCAATCAGCAATAGTGACATCGGCACCAATGAATGAATCAAGACAGCCGTACTGAACCATTTGCGGCATTCCGCCAACCCCTCATCGTTCTTCCCCTCTGCCGTACTCCTCTGCGCCTGCCCCTCCGCGTACGCATAATACCGCCCTGTTGCCGTACTCAACAAGGTGTTCAAGAAAGAAATAAACACCGTCAGCCCGCCAACAACGCCATACAGCCCAAAGTCTGTTTTCCCCAGCGCCGCCAGCACCCACCGACTTATGAACAGCCCGCATACGAGTGCATACAAACTCCGCCCGTATGTGGCAACAATGTTCAGCAGGATTCGACGATTGGGGGTCATCTGGAAGTTAAGAGTTATGAGTTAAGAGTTCTGAGTTAGCTTTGCATTATTGCCCAACAGAAACCCCACAATTCCGCAGCGCATCCCTGAAAAGGGCAACGATATCATCCGCAACAACAAACACTAGGAACAAATTACCAATGCAATAGAAGATGCTGGGGAATGCCAACGCTGGGATATATGCCACATTATCACCTTCACCATGCACCAACAGCGCGACGACACACACGAAACATGTCATCCTGGCAAAGTTCACTGTCCAATTTAACATATATTCAGTTTTATCTTTCAATCCTGCAAATACGATGTGCACATTATCATCTACATATTTCAACACTTTTCTTTGCATCCTATGTCCTTTATGCTGCGCTTTCATCTCCTTTAATTTCTTCTCAAACACACTGTTTAGCGGCGTAATATAATCTCTAACTTTTTCAAAAGTTATGGCGGCATTTAATGCAAAAGCAATTTCAACAAAAGAGGATAACCAATCATGGTTTGCTGACAACGATATAAGCCAATGAGCAAACATAAACCAAGTCACACATGCGAGCGCACCTACAATTAACATCCACACAAAACGCTTTTTCATTTTACTGCCTCCTTGGGACTTCGATGGAGTCGGAATACCATGGGTGTAAAGGGTCAGACACTTCAGTATAAGCTTTACTGTATATGCTTATTTCACTTTTAGCTCTGCAGCAGTCTCGCAACAAACCTGCATCATTATACAAGCCACTAACGCAATCACTGTCATTCCACCGGCCACGGCACACAATCCAAACTCACGCTTCCCCGCCGCCGCCAAAACCCACCGGCAATCAGATTGCTGCATGTGTTTTGAGGGGGTGGTGCGCACCATCCGGGGTTTTGGTGCGCACCATTTTCCTATGCGCTCATGTCATGAGAAAGCAAGCAATCATCTCTCCAAAGGAGAGATGGATGTCGCGGTTCAGGACTTTGCTGACATACGAAGAGGACACTTTCATTGCACGATGCCGCCGCTCAGCCCAGCCGCTCGCGGAGGGCATGGCCCTGCGCGTCCTTCCAGTCGGCGAGGCCGTTGGACATGCGCCCGCAGGCAACCGACGACGCGGCGGACGGCGAGGCAAACTCGTAGTCGCGCGTGAAGACGTGCCGCCGGATCGTCCCGTTCGCCTCCAGCTCGCCGCGCAGACGGAAGTACCGTCCGCCGGCCCGCGCAAACGACGGCACCGTCGCCTCCGTGGTGCGCGACCCCTTGAGCACCATGAATCCCGTCTTCGTCAGGAATCCCTTCGCGTCGGCGCCCGACGCCTTGCAGCAGAAACAATCCGTGGGCCCGCCCGCCTGCGGCTTCGGCAGCAGCACGCGATAGCCGAGCGCGCCCATCAGCACGCGCGCATTCTCGATGAACTCCTCCATCGCCGCGCACTGCCATTCCTTCATGACGGTCTTGCCGTAGGTCTTCTTGGTCAACGGCCGGGCGCGGTCGCACGCCTTCATGATCCCCACGAACCGATGCTCCAGATAGCGGATCAGCGTCTTGTTCAGGTCGCGCCCCAGAAAGCAGACCGCCGTGTTCCAGAAGTAGGTCTCCTTCCCCGTCTTCGCATCGCGGATGTGCTGGAGCAGACGATCGCGCACATTCTCGGCCTCGCCGACATAGACGCCTTCATCGCCGTCCTCGCCGTTGCCGCAGAAAAGGAAATAGACGCCGGACCCCTGGATGTCCGCGCGCGCGCATCCCGCAACGTCATCGCGCGCGATTTTGAGGGCCTTGCCGTTCCAGTTGGACAGTTCGGCCACCACCAATCCGCCAACGGTTCCGTCGGCGAGGTAAAGTTCAATGCTCTTGCCGTGATTTGCCATGTGTCAGTTCCTCATGCGAATCAGTTCGGCAACAGTATACCATTTCCGGCAAGACCGAGTCAACATCGCTTCATTCGGGGTCTGTTCCCAGGGGTTTCCCAGAGGTTATTTTCACGCCAGAGACTGTTTAAAAAAACACTCCGTGCGCGTGGGGTATGCAGAATTTACCTCACGTACACGCTTAAGCGACCACGATATCTAGAAGATGCCAGAAGCATCTTGGTTGGTAGTGTATCATATTTTGCCCGCCGTGAACAGTCCGCACGGCGTTTTTTGGGGTCTGT
>OCTW011594896.1_pt1 | contig 31747 bp, 28 predicted proteins | sample 1539671 | NCBI WGS metagenome assembly OCTW01 (sample SAMN02144230, study PRJEB22623) | gut metagenome | biome: sheep rumen | host: Ovis aries | place: New Zealand | reverse complement strand
GTACTTCAGACATTCTGCATAACCATGCTTCTTTCTCTTTTGCATAATAAACCCCGAAAGTTTTTTGTCTAACTTTCGGGGTTCACTTCATTTTCGTAACTCCTTTTTCTTTTTCACAATAGTACTGATTATTCCACCCATCTTACATAATCAGCTTTGCGCTCCACTTGGGGCTTACATGCATTTTCTGCGGCATAACCTACTATACAATTACCTATGCCCTCATATTCCTCGGTCACACCCATATCACGTAATATCTGCTTTCCCTCCTCAGTCTCAAACATTTCCTTCGCTCTATGTATCCAACAAGAGCCCAAACCAAGACTGTGAGCGGCAATCATCATATTAGCCATAACAAGAGAACCGTCATATACTCTGGTGGCTACATCCTTCTTTGCCAACACTACCAATACAACAGGGGCACCATAGAATGGATCACTGTGTCCGGAACTAGTAACCAGTCCCCTACCCTGTATTATCTCCAAGTTCATACGACTCAGACGGTCGCGCATTTCCTTCTGCGTCACAGCAATGATAATAGGAGACTGGCTGTTACGGCCTGTAGGAGCATACGTTCCAGCCTTGACAATCTCTTCGAGAAGTTCCTTTTCTACTGCCTTACTCTGATATTTCTTCACGCTACGACGCGAAATAATGTCTTTGATAGTTTTATTTTCCATTTTCATATATTTTGCTTAAATACCCGCAAAACTAAACCTCCTTTATAAATAGACTGCACATTTACTTTACCTTTTAGCATAAAATCACATTACTTCGTGCCACCACCGAGAGCAATGTATAATGCTACTATTGCCTGCGTTGCGTCATACAGGTTCTGCGCCTCTGACAGTTGTGCGTTAAGTAATGACTCCTGGGCTGTCAGCACTTCTATGTAGCTTGCCTTGCCATTGTTCATCAGCTCGTGCGTACCATTGTATGCCTCATGCAACACCTCCACCTGACGATGATAGTAGCCATATTTCTCACGTGCTGTCTCATAGTCTGCCATGGCCTCATTAACCTGGTTACCTGCGTCTATGACGGTCTGCACATATTTTTGCTGCAGGTCCTCTTCGGTTAATTGTGCTATCTTATAGTTTGCTTTGATCTGTCCCCTTGCAAATATCGGCTGCGCAAGCGAAGCGACGGCACTAAGCAGCAATTTGCCTGGATTGACGATGATGCCATTATTGTTGGTCCAACCTGCCGAGCCAGTCAACGTGATGGATGGGAAGAAAGCTGCACGGGCACCCTGCGTGTTGTAGAACGCCTCCTCCATATAACAGTTAGCGAGTCGGATGTCAGGACGCAGATTTAGCAAGTCTGCTGGCACACCAAGTTTTAGAAACTTATTCTCAAATATGTTTTGTCCCTTGCTTGCAGAATGGTGCTGTGCCTCCGTTAACCATTTAGAGCGACTGACATGCTGCGGTGTCGCCGCCATAAGACTACAGATGCTATTCTCCGTCGAGCGTATGCTACGACGCACATCAGCTATCTGAGCCTTCACACTGAGCCATGATGCCTCCTGCTGATTAACAGCTGTAGAAAATACCTGCCCGTTCTCCCACAATGCAGTCTGCGTGTCAAGAGATGCCTTCCATAGGCTGTCTGTCTGTATGAGAATTTCCAGTTCCCGGTCAAGCATCTGTAACATATAGTACTGCTGCGCAGTAATAGAAATCAGGTTGGCGCGCACTGACTCCTCATTCAGTTGAGACTGCAGTAACACTGCCTTTGCTGCACGTTTTTTGTTGGTGATAGAACCAAACACGTCAATATCCCATGACAACTGTAACGGCAGATTGTAAACCTTATTGACAGGGCCACCATCAAAACTTGATAGCGAGCCTTGCGGTGAGAAGAAGAGTGACGGCAGATAAGCAAGTTTGGCAGCCTTGAGGGCAGCCTCGCTTTTCTCTATAGCAAAACGTGCTGATTTAAGGTCGGTATTATTTGCCAGTACTTGTTCTATGAGTTGCTGCAACAGTGGGTCTGTGAAGATATCACGCCATGACATCTGTGCGATGGACGCACTCCCTTCTGTGGCAGAGTCAAGCGACTGACCATCGGCACCATTACCGAATATTCCGCTGGGGGCTTCTACCTTCTGTTCATATTTGTTATATAGGCCGCAGCCAGTGAGCAGGGAGCCCACAAGCGCAGCGATGATGATATTCTTAATTTTCATAATTTTTAGAGACCCACCCCACCCCTCCCTGTGAGGGAGGGAGAAGTGAAGAGTTAAGAGTGAAGAATTAGAGTAACGTTATGCATATTAAGCATTAAGAATTATGAATTATGCATTATTCTGAACTCCCTGATACTTCTCGTGCAGCTTCTGGAACACGATAAAGAAGGCTGGCACGACAAAGAGAAGGGCAACGGTGCCTACGCTCATACCACCTATGACACCAAGGGCAAGGGCACGGTTGCCATTGGCACCAGCACCGCCTGCTATCACGAGAGGAATCATACCGATAATCATAGTGGCTACTGTCATCAGAATAGGACGCAGACGCTCCTTGCATGCCTCGAAAGCGGCTTCCGGAATGCTCATGCCCTGAGCACGGCGCTCTGAAGCAAATTCTGTAATCAGGATGGCAGTCTTTGCCAGCAAGCCTATCAGCATGATGACACCCGTCTGAAGATAGATGTTGTTGTCCATGCCTGGCAACCCCATCAGGTTACCTAAATAGGCGAATATGAAAGCACCCATCAATCCGAACGGCACACTGAACAGCACCGCCCACGGTGTGAACCATGAGTTATAGAGCGATGCCAAAATGAGATAGATAAGGATTGCACAGATGACATAGATGAGAGCCGTAGCGTTAGAGTTAGCAGCCTCCTCCAATTCACGCGACATACCGCTATACTCGTATGTGGCTGTTGGTGGCATCTCCTCTTGGAACACCTCAGCTATCACCTTGTGAACATCGCCCTCTGTGTAGCCACTGCCAGGAGTGATGTAACACGTGATACTCTGCAACAGGTTGAAATGCTCGATGTTTGCAGGGCCTACTATTTCCTTCAGACTTACAAACTCAGATATAGGTGCCATGCTGCCGTCTTTTACTTGTACGAAGATATTGTCGAGCGATGACGGGTCGAGGCGATACTCAGGCGATGCAGAAGCCATGATGCGATATACCTTACCGAACTGATTGAAGTTACCGATATAGGCACCACCGCAGAAAGAACCAAGTGTATTGAGCACTACTTCCGGTGTAAGACCGGCACGAGTGCACTGAGCTGCATCTACATCAACCTGATACTTAGGGAATCGCTCAGAGTAGGTTGACATGGTGGAAGACACTTCCGGCCGCTCAGACAGTTTGTTCAGGAAGTGCTCGGTATGCTTGGCAAACTCCGACAGGTTGCCGTCGGTAGGATCTTCTACTATCAGGCTGATGTCGTTGCTCGAACCATAGCCTGGAATCTGAGGCATCTGGAAGGGCAGCACCGTCAGGTTCTTGAGATCCATACAATCCAAGTAGAAGCGATACATGACGAGATCTATCAAGTGGTTGATACCGGAACGGTCGTCCCAATTCTTCAGGCGCACTACCATAGTGGCATAGTTAGAACCGGCACCCGACAACATACCATAGCCGCAGGTCATGGAGAAGCTCTCCAGTTCGGGAATCTTCTTCACCTTCTCTTCTACCTTCTTCACCATCTCGCGGGTTTGCTTCAGTGTAGTTCCCTCCGGAGCCTGCACCTCTACAAGGAACACGCCCTGGTCTTCCTGAGGCACGAGGCCTGAAGGCAAACTCTTCATGAAGAACACGAGCAGTACAGCAGCCGCTACCAGCAGTCCCCATGCTAGGAAGGGGCGCTTGATGAACTTCTGCACGCTCTTGCTGTACTTGTTATATATGGCGCTGTAGCTGGCAGTGTAGGCCTTCTTCGTATAATATGTCAGCCCCTTTCCTTCCTTCTTTCCTTCCGTCACGCGCATCATGATAGCGCAGAGGGCCGGACAGAGCGTGAGGGCTGATATGCACGACAGTCCCACGCTGGAGGCAATCGTAACACCAAACTGAGTGAAGAACGTACCCGACGTACCCGGCATAAACATCACGGGGACGAACACCGCCATGAATACCAGCGTACATGACACGACAGCCACCGACACTTCGTTCATAGCCTGACGGGTAGCTTCTCTGGCATCGCTGATGCCACCCTCAATCTTCGCCATTACTGCCTCAACCACCACGATAGCATCGTCCACCACCGTACCGATAGCCAACACAAGGGCAAACAGCGTCAGGATATTAAGCGAGAAGCCTGCCAGTGAGACAACGGCGAAGGTACCTAACAATGATACTATAATAGAGATAGACGGAATGATGGTGGCCTTTATGTTCTGTAGGAAAAAGAACACCACGAGGACCACAAGGATGATAGCTATGACAAGCGTCTCCACCACATTGTGTATGGCAGCAAAGAGGAAGTCGTCACTGGTCATCATGGTTACGAACTCCAGTCCGACAGGCATCGTCTTCTTCGCCTCTTCAAACATCTTGTTAATGCTAGCGTTCACCTGAGTGGCATTAGCACCAGGTGCAGCGAATACCATAAAGAGAGCGCCTGGACGGTCCTGTATGTTAGATGTGAAGTTGTAGCTCATGGCACCTATCTTCACCTCTGCCACGTCGCTCAGTTGCAGCATACCACCGTCACTGGTTCGCAGCACGATGTCGTTGAACTCCTCAACGGTCTTCAGCGTACCCTTGTACTGCATATTATATTGGTAAGAGTTGCCCGACTGCTCACCTAATGTACCCACAGCCGATACGAAGCTCTGTCCGCCAATGGCAGCAAAGACATCATTTGGGGTCAGTCCGTACTGAGCCATCACGTCGGGCTTCAGCCAGATGCGCAGGGCATAGGTATTGCCGAGGCTCTGCACGTTGCCCACTCCTGTGATACGCATCAGTCGCGGTTTGATGTTGATATCAACATAGTTTGACACAAAGTCCTCATCATACCTGCCATCAGCACTCTTCACGGCGAATATACGCAAGATGTTACTCTGCTGTTTCTGCACAGACACACCCACCTTATTCACGTCGGCAGGGAGCAACGCCTGCGCACGACTCACGCGGTTCTGCACGTTCACCGCTGCAAGGTCGGCGTCGGTGCCCTGCTTGAAATAGACGTTAATCTCCACATCACCGTTAGACGAAGCTTTTGAGGAGATGTAGGTCATGTCCGTAACACCGTTGATAGCCTCTTCGAGCGGCTGTACCACTGCCTTCATCACCGTATTCTCGTCTGCACCTGTATAGCTGGTAGTCACTGCCACCGTAGGCGGTGCAATATCGGGATATTGCTCCACTGGCAGTGTACTCATAGAGATATAACCCACCAGGGCTATCACTACAGAGATGGCACATGCCATCACATATTTGTTAATAAATATATTATTCTTCATTCAGCTACTCACTTTTTATTTTTCACTTTCTCCTCAGGGAAGAGTACCTTCTGACCTTCCGTTACATTGTTGGCACCGGTGGTTATAATCTTCTCGCCCACCTTTAATCCTGTGGTTACGATAAAGTCCTTGCCATTGCCTGTATCCAGGGTCTTTATTTCAACAGCAGTAGCAGTGCTGTCAGCCTTCACCTTATATACCTGCGACTTATCCTGCAAACGAACTACGGCACTTTGTGGAATTACTATGACATTCTTTTCAGCAAATGACATAACGATGGTGCCCTGAATGCCAGAATACAAATGTCCGTCAGGATTAGGGAAAGACACCTTGGCAGTAAGCGAGCCCGTCTCTGAATTTACCACTCCCGTAAGGCTGACCACACGTCCCTTGTGAGGATACTTCGTGCCATTCTTCATCACAAACGTAGCTTCCGGCAATTTTGCTATGTACTTATCCATCTCGTCTGCATTAATGCCGTAATGTACCATCTCCTCTATGATAGCCTCGTTCACTGAGAACTCGGCAAACATCGTGGTGTTGCCACTGAGAATAGTCAGTTCACTCATTGGCGATACCTGGTCGCCCACACGCACTGGGATGCTGCCCGTCACTCCCGATACTGGGGCGGTGATGGTGCAGAAGCCCAACTCCACCTTGGCACGGTTCACAGCAGCACGTGCCTGAGCCACTGCTGCCTGAGCCTGTTTGTAGGCATTCTCACTGTTGCTGAGCATATAACTGCTCACGATTTTCTTGTCGTATAGGTTTCTGTTCGACTCATATTCCAGCTTGGCGGAGTTCTCCTGTGCCTTAGCAGCCTGCAGGTTTGCCTGTGCAGCCTCCAACTCCAGCCGAGCATTGCGCGAATCGATGATGAAAAGCGTCTGACCCTTTTTCACCTGCTGACCCTCTGTCACACAAATTTTCATCAACTGTCCGCTCGCTTGTGGGGTAATCGTCACGTCATTGCTGCCTTTCATCTTAGCACTGAACTTGTAAGGCAGTTCAATATCTGTTTTCTTCACTGTCATCGTCTCAAACGATGACTGAGTCTCTTGAGGCAAATCCAATCCACATGCTGACAACATGAGTGGTGCCAGTAATATCAAGTACTTCTTCATTCTGTATTAGTTTGATTGTGATGTTTTTACTTATAAAAAATGGTATTTATTGATTAATAATACATTATCTAATTAAGGTATCGTCATAGGTTATATATTATATGTTTAGTTATACTTTAATTTATTAAGGTATGTCAAAGATACAAATTAATTCTGATATAAATAAAAAACAATAAGAAAAAAAAGCTTTTGTACACATCTTTTAACATTTACGCTCGACTGATGTCTTTGTAACTCATTAATAGCTGTAACAAAAAAGCGAGTCATTTTTATTATGACTCGCTTTTACTATATGTAGGTTCAATATGATTAAGCATCTTTATTGTCGCCTTTATCGCTGCTTCTGTCTGGTCTGCATCAAGGGCTCTGGTACGCAACACTTTACCATCTTTCAATCTCCATGTTATCTGCGTCTGCACTAAAGCATCTGTGCGACCGCCTGGTGGTATAGAAACGGCATAATTTTCCAACATTGGGAATGTTCTGCCTAACTCCACCTTATATATATTACGCAATGCTTTTACAAAGGCATCATATTGTCCGTCTCCACTAGAATCTGCCTCATAGCGTTTACCGTCAATGTCTATCTTTACACAGGCATGTGGCTTCAGACCATAAGAAAGGCTTACCATATATCCCTTCAACTTTACTCTATCTTCTGGTGCAGAGTGTTTCAGCACGTCTGCCACAATATATGGCAAATCATCCTGTGTAACAAGAGCCTTGCGGTCACCAAGTTCTGTAATACGTCTGGTCACTTTCTTGGTCTGTTCTGGCGTAAGGTCCAAACCTAACTCCTGAAGATTACGTTCTATATTGGCCTTGCCAGAATTCTTACCAAGGGCATACTCACGTTTCCTACCAAATCGCTCTGGCACCAATGCATTGCAATACAGATTATGCTTGTTGTCACCATCAGCATGTACTCCAGCCACCTGTGTGAATACATTCTCTCCTACTATCGGTTGGTTGGGAGCTACCGCAATTCCACTATATCCCTCAACTACCCTACTTACCTCGTTGAGCATATCTTCCTCTATGGAGGTATGTATGCCACTCTTATCCTTTAATACAGCTTGTACTGATGCAAGCGGAGCATTGCCACAACGCTCACCAAGACCATTCACTGTCACATGCACGCCCTTTGCTCCATACGTAACGGCTGAAAGCGTATTACCAACAGCAAGGTCATAATCATTATGAGAATGGAAATCAAAATGTAAATCAGGAAAGCGCATTGTCATGTCCTTAAAGAACATCGCAGTTTGTTTAGGTGTCAGCACTCCAAGTGTATCGGGCAGCATAAAGCGCTTTATCCCAATCTGGCTTAATGCCTCAACCATATGATATACATACTCGGGCTTATCCTTCATTCCATTTGACCAATCCTCCAAATAGATATTTACTTCTAACCCCGCATCATGAGCCATCTTTACGTTTTCCTTGATGTCTGTGATATGCTCATCTGGAGTCTTGTTCAATTGATGCACACAATGATTCTCGGAACCTTTTGTCAGCAGATTTATAACCTTTCCTCCACACTCCGTTATCCATTCTATAGACTTACCGTTATCAACAAAGCCTAATACCTCTACAGCATCAAGCCTGCCTAATTGGTTTGCGTAGCGGCATATCATCTTTACGGCATCCTTCTCACCGTCTGACACACGTGCAGAAGCGACCTCAATACGATCAACCTTTACATCACGTAACAGTATACGCGCTATGCTCAGTTTTTCATGAGGCAGGAATGAGACTCCGTTTGTCTGTTCTCCATCACGGAGGGTGGAGTCCATGATTTCTATCTTATCATTTATCGATGTGCTCACGTATTTCTTAATTTTGTCTCTTTTTATTTTATTTTCTAAAGAACTCTACCTTTTCATTAAAATCAGGCTCTGAAGATTTTTTACTCACTCCTACACCTATTGCAATGAGGTAATTCCCATCTACGCCAAACTTCTCAACAAGCATCTTTTTCACAGCCTGGGCTCTTTGCTCGCATATCGTTTCCACTCTATATGCAGGAGTATTTTCAGACGTAAACCCACCTATGAAAAAATACTCATTAGGATGAGACTTGAAATAATCTGCCATCATCTCCATTTGAGCAATCTGAAACTCTGGGACATTCACTGAATCTCTTTGAAAAAGTATCATTTGATTCAAAGACTCTATACTGTAACCTTTTGCTATAGAGACTATTGATATTATAATAATTAAGAGGATTTTTTTCATTATCATTTCTTTTTTACTCTTTTATTCAACTTCTTTTATTGCCTCATTATATCCATTTAATGCAGCGAAAGGCGAAAACTGTGCAGCTCTATTACGCATTGACATTTTAGGATGTTTATCTGACTGATGATGTGGCATATCTATTATATCTTCATATTTCATAATCTCTATATTATCTTTTTCATCATTATCTTTTTCATCTATCTCTATGCTCTATGCCCACCTATCTGCTTATGTCGTTCCACCATTGTCGCTCCATCCGCAAAGTTTATTCCCTTTACTATTGCATTTTTACCAAAACGTCTTTTTATATCCAAGACTGCCTGGGATAACTTTTTTTCTTTTCTTAACGTCTTACTCTCTGCTTCTTCCTCCGTATTGAACAAGCTTAACTGCTTATTTACATTTTGAGGTAACTTAGCTATATCATCCTCATGAATAACATGATTCACAGTCAATGTCATTCTTCTGATGTAAGCCCCTTGTACTACATTATTATTATAAAGCTCCTCAAACTTACTTTTTATCTCAGATACTGATGACGTGTAATCATCAAGACTAGCAGAGACATTCGTATACTTGTATGTCCCTTTCTCATACCCTATCCTTAAAGAGATATGACATGTTACCAGTCTTTTCGACAGTAGTTGCATGGCTATCTCCTCTGCCATCTCCATCACGATAACACGAGCTCTTGATACATCGTACGGACTACTTAGTACTTGACCACTACTTAAAGAGTTAGTTTCCGGCCTGTATTTCTTTATTTCATCCATCGTACATGGTTCCCATCCCCACGCATGATCTATCAAAAGTTCTGCATTTACACCAAACAGGCTGTATAAGACGTCCTCGTCTATAACAGACTGCTTAGCAATATCACCCATGGTATACATACCATAATGATTTAATTTCCTCATTGTCCCCTTGCCTAATCGCCAAAATGACGTAAGGGGCTTGAAACTCCATAGCTGTCGTCTATATGCACTTTCATCTAATTCAGCTATACGAACTCCATCAGCATCCGCCGGTTTACTTTTTGCGACAATATCCATTGCCACCTTACACAAATACAAATTTGTCCCGATGCCTGCCGTTGCTGTAATACCAGTTTCTTTTAGAATATCCCGGATAACCATTCTGGTCAAGTCATGCGCTGACATCCGGTATAGTTCAAGATAGCTGGTGACATCTATAAAAACTTCATCTATTGAATATATATGAATATCATCCTTGGAGAAATATTTCAGATATATCTGATAAATGCGCACACTGTAATCAATATACAACTGCATCCTTGGCACTGCACAGATAAAATCCTTGCGATTTACTTTTGCAAGGACCTCAAACAATCTCGCTCTTCCTGGTATCCCTTTCTTTTTCAAAGATGGCGATACAGCAAGACATATCGTTTTATCCGTACGACTCTCATCAGCTACCACAAGTGGAGTGGTAAGAGGGTCTAATCCCCGCTCCACACACTCCACTGATGCATAGAATGACTTCAAGTCTATTGCCACATAACATTTTACTGATGCCATACAGCCCCACTCCTCTCTATATACAACCTGATATCAGGCCTTGTCTTTCTGCTCCCACTCGATTATCTTGTCTTGGTTCTCAAGTAAGAAATCGATATCATCAAGAGCATTCTCCAGACAATACTTCTTATAGCTGTTTATCTCAAATTTCTCTAAGTGTCCAGTACTCTCATTTGTAACAGTCTGATTTGGCAGGTCAACTGTAACGACAGTATTTGCATCTTTTGCTATACTGTCAAACAACTCAGCCTGGAATTCAGGAGTCACGATAACCGGCAATACGAAACAGTTCAAAAGGTTGTTACGGTGTATATCAGCAAAACTTGATGATATGACAACCCTAATTCCATATCCAGCAATAGCCCATGCCGCATGCTCACGTGACGAGCCACTACCCCAGTTCTTACCTCCTACTATAATCTCATGCACACCTTCACGAGGAGCCTCAGAGAACTCAGGTTTGTTCATAACAAAGCTCTCTATTGGCTTGTTGTTTGCATCATAACGCAAATCGTGCATAAATGCATCACCATAAAATTTAGGGTCACGTGTTGTAAACGCGAGGTAACGTGCAGGAATAATATTATCTGTATTGTTATTATCTATAGCAATAGGAATGCATGTAGATTTTATTATATTGAATTTCTGTTTAGCCATAATCTTTTTACATCATTATTTGTTAATGAAATCACGAGGGTCTGTAATAACACCTGTTATCGCTGATGCAGCAACCGTCAATGGTGATGCCAAAACGGTACGTGCTCCCGGTCCCTGACGTCCTACGAAGTTACGATTGGATGTAGATATTGACAACTTGCCAGCAGGTACCTTATCTGGATTCATAGCCAAACAACTTGAGCATGATGGCAAACGAAGTTCGAATCCAGCCTCCTCCAAGACTTTGTCTATACCCTCGTCAATTATCTGCTGACGTACCAACCAAGAACCTGGAACCAACCAAGCCACTACGCTGTCAGCCTTTTTGTGTCCTTTCACAATAGAAGCGAAAGCTCTGAAATCCTCTATTCGTCCATTAGTACAAGCTCCAAGGAACACATAGTCCACAGGATGACCTTCCAGCTTCTCCCCTGGCTTAAACTGCATATATGCCAACTGAGCCTCTAACTGTGCACGCTCTTCGGCAGACACAGATTCTAACGTAGGCACGCTTTCATCAATTGCTATTCCTGCACCAGGATTTGTTCCGTAAGTGACACGTGGAGCTATGTCTTTTGCATAATATGTTACTTCCTTGTCAAATACAGCATTATCGTCAGACTTCAAGGTCTTCCAATACGCTACAGCCTTATCCCAGTCAGCTCCCTTCGGTGCGTACTCACGACCTTTCAAATACTCAAACGTAGTCTCATCTGGTGCTATAATACCTGCACGCGAGCCCATCTCAATAGAAAGGTTTGACAATGTGAGACGTCCCTCCATTGACATATTCTTTATCGTTGAGCCTGCATATTCCACAACATAACCAGTTGCACCAGATGTCGTCATCTGTGCCATGATATATAGTGCAACATCCTTCGCTGTCACTCCAGGCTGTAATTCTCCTTCTATATTTATACGCATAGACTTTGGCTTTGACTGCAATATCGTTTCAGAAGCCAACACCTGTGCAACCTCTGACGTTCCGATACCCATAGCCAAGGCACCTACAGCACCATGAGTAGATGTATGAGAGTCTCCACATACGATGGTCATACCAGGCAAAGACAATCCCTTCTCCGGACCTACAACGTGTATTATACCGTTGTCCTTTGTTCCCATTGTAAAATGCTTAATACCAAACTCCTCACAGTTTGCCTTAAGAGTCTCTACCTGCTTACGTCCTACGGGATCATCTATGCGCTCCTGCTGATCCGATGGAGTATTATGATCCGGCATAGCATACACGTTACCTGGACGAAAAACTTTCAGTCCTTTGTCACGCAGCGTATCAAAAGCCTGAGGTGTTGTCACCTCATGACAATACAAACGATCTATATACAACTGTGTGGGACCATCCTCTACTGACTGCACCACATGTCTGTCCCATATTTTATCAAAGAGTGTGTTCATAATGTTTATAACTTGGCAACTTTAAATTTATTTATACAATCTATATATGCTTCAACGGTGGCTGTAACGATATCAGTATTAGAACCGAAGCCGTAATACACGGTACCCTCATGCTCTACCTGCACATGCACCTTACACAAATCATCAGACCCCTTACTGATAGCCTGTATCGTCAACTCTTTCAACTCCATTTGACGATGTATTATCTGCTTCAAAGCCTTTATACTTGCATCAACAGGGCCGTTACCTGTTGCGGCAGCCTCAAAAACCTCATTGGCAATCTTCAACTTAATGGCAGCAACCGGCGTAATACCTTTACCAGATGTAACCTGCAAAGACTCCATCTTAACCAAATGCTCAGAAGTATTTATTGATGCTCCGGTGAGCACTAACAAATCCTCGTCATTCAGCTGCTTTTTCTTATCAGCCATCTCAAGGAACTTCTGATAAAGCTTATCCAACTGCTCCTGACTTTGAATCTCGATACCCAGCACAGACAAGCGATGCTTCAATGCTGCCCTGCCAGAACGGGCAGTCAAAACTATTGCATTCTCATCGATACCAACATCCTTCGGGTCCATTATCTCATATGTAGAAGCGTTCTTCAAGACGCCATCCTGATGAATACCTGAAGAATGAGCAAATGCATTCTTACCCACAATAGCCTTATTCGGCTGTACAGGCATATTCATCAACGTAGAGACCATTCTACTTGTAGGCCATATCTTCTGCGTGTTGATATTAGTCTCTATACCAAGATCTGGATGAGTCTTAAATATCATTGCTATTTCCTCAAGAGAAGTATTACCTGCTCTTTCACCAATACCATTTATTGTCACCTCTACTTGTCTTGCACCATTCAATACACCAGCACAAGTGTTAGCAGTTGCCATACCAAGGTCATTATGACAATGCGTTGACAAAATTGACTTTCCTGCCGCGAAAGCGTCCACATGTTCATAAAGATACTTTATTTTCTCTCCATATTCATACGGAGTACGGAATCCTGTAGTGTCAGGAATATTACAAACCGTCGCACCCGCTTTCGTCACAGCTTCTATAACACGCGCAAGATACTCATTGTCTGTCCTACCAGCATCCTCTGCATAGAACTCTACATCCTCCACATATTTCTTTGCATACTTTACTGCTGCCACAGCACGCTCTATTATCTCCTCCGGAGTAGAGTTGAACTTGTATTTAATATGCGACGGACTGGTACCAATACCTGTATGTATACGTTTATGCTTTGCATACTGCAGAGCTTGAGCTGCACAGTCTATATCCTTTTCTACTGCTCGTGTCAATGCACATATCGTAGGCCAAGTTACAGCCTTTGATATCTCAATCACCGAATTAAAATCTCCCGGGGAACTGATAGGGAAGCCTGCCTCTATCACATCAACGCCTAACTGTTCCAATTGTTTAGCCACCTGTATTTTCTCAACAGTGTTCAACTGACAACCGGGCACCTGTTCTCCATCCCGTAACGTGGTGTCGAATATATATAATCTATCTGCCATATCTGTTATTGTTATTACGGTTTTCTCAATCTATTTACGAAAAGCTAAGATACAAAGGTAATTATTTTTTTTATAAAATAGGAAAAATCCATTCCAAATCATTTTTCACCCTTCCCAAAACTAATCTATATCAATTATTCCGCCCGTACGCCATCCCCACACCATCTTTTTGATACAGCCTTACTATAATAAACCAAACATCCCTTTTAATATCACACACCGCCACAGCCTTACCCTAAATAGCATACAAAACAACATTCATAAGGTTAAAAAAAACTAAATAAACAACAATCCTTAAACATTTTTTAGATATTTCGGTTTTTTTTTTCTACCTTTGCGCTTACATTGAGGAAAGTGTTATGTTTCCTCTTTACTTTGTGAACTTTTACATACTATAAAAAACAAAACAAAAATCAAATGGCACAACTTAAATCACTCAACAAGCAGACTGCCCCAAAGAGCACTGCACCTGAGAAGATTATCCAGTTTGGCGAGGGTAATTTCCTACGCGCTTTTGTTGACTGGATTATTTGGAACATGAATGCTAAGACCAACTTCAACGGCTCTGTCGTTGTAGTCCAGCCTATTGACAAAGGTATGGTTCAATGGCTCAATGGTCAGGACTGCCTCTACCACGTAAACCTTCAGGGACGTCTCAACGGTGAGGCTGTCAACCAGCTCGACCGTATCGACGTTATAAGCCGTGGTATCGACCCATACGCACAGAACTGGGCTTACATGGCACTTGCAGAGCAGCCAGAGATTCGTTTCGTAATCTCTAACACAACAGAGGCAGGTATTGCATTCGACCCATCATGCAAACTGTCTGATGCTCCTGCTTCTTCATACCCTGGCAAGCTCGTGCAGTTGCTCTATCGTCGCTATCAGACCTTCAACGGTGATCCTTCTAAGGGTCTTATCATCATGCCTTGTGAGCTTATATTCCTTAATGGTCACCATCTTAAGGACTGCATCCGCAAGTACATCGAGTTGTGGAAGGAAGACCTCGGTAAGGACTACGAAGGATTCAAGGAGTGGTTCGAGAAGTACAACTACGTTTGTGCTACACTCGTTGACCGCATCGTACCAGGATTCCCACGCAAGGACATCGCTGAGATTCAGCAGAAGATCGGTTACAAGGACAATCTCGTCGTTCAGGCAGAGATATTCCACCTTTGGGTAATTGAGCGCCCAGAGAATATGTCATGCGAGGAGTTGCGTGCAGAGTTCCCTGCTGACCAGGCTGGTCTGCACGTTCTCATTGCTGAGTCTGAGGCTCCATACCACGAGCGTAAGGTTACACTGCTCAACGGTCCTCACACCGTTCTTTCACCAGTTGCTTACCTCTCTGGCATCAACATCGTACGCGATGCACTGCACGATGAGGTTGTTGGCAAGTATATCAAGAAGGTACAGTATGACGAGCTGATGCAGACCCTCAACCTGCCTATGGATGAACTGCAGAAATTTGCTGCTGACGTATTGGAGCGCTTCGACAACCCATACGTTGACCACCAGGTTACATCTATCATGCTCAACTCATTCCCTAAGTTCCAGGCACGCGACCTTCCAGGAGTTAAGGTTTACTTGGAGCGTAAGGGTGAGCTGCCTAAGGGTCTCGTTCTCGGCCTTGCTGCCATCATCACATACTACAAGGGTGGTACACGTGCTGACGGTGCTCCTATCCAGCCAAATGACGACCAGAAGATCATGGATCTCCTCACACAGCTTTGGGCTACCAACGACACCCGCAAGGTGGCTGAGGGCGTTCTCGCTGCAGACTGGATTTGGGGTGAGCACGGCGACCTCAACAAGATCCCTGGTCTCACAGACATGGTTGAAGGCTTCCTGAACGACATCCAGTCTAAGGGTATGCTTGAGACAGTTAAGAGCATTTTGTAATTATTGAACAACAAATAATTTCAAACAACAGATTTAACGGATTACACGGATTTGCAGATTTGTGTAATCCGTTTTTCTTTTAATCTATGATTGATTTTGCAGATACACTCAAGACTCTCGCCGAGAAATACGAAAAAAACTCTTTTCTCAACGGCGACCCCTCTTGGTTCATGCACCAAGTGGAAGGAGATGTCAACAAGGAATTGATGGCTTTCATTGCCTCCACCCTCAGTTATGGCAGCAGAAAACAGTTTATGCCAAAAATACAATACATACTCGACTGTAGCAAAGGCGACCTGCTTTCATGGCTTACATCAGGCAAATTCAAGGAAGACATACCTGACACCTGCGAGTGCTATTATCGCCTATATACATTTTCGACAATGCATAATATGCTTTGTGCTTTACGTGACTTGTTGTCCGACTACGGCTCCATAAAAAACTACACAGGCACCTGCACCGGTATTGAGGCAATAGAGAAAATCATCACATGGTTCTCGCAAAGGAATATCAGCGGTATAATACCCAAAGACACACAATCGTGTTGCAAACGCATCTGTATGTTCCTGCGATGGATGGTACGCAACAACTCCCCGGTTGACTTAGGCATCTGGAGTGACATAATAGACCGACGTACACTTATTATCCCCTTGGACACCCATGTAATTCAAGAAGCAAACAGAATAGGCTTAATAAACACGCGCAACACTTCAATGCGTACCGCAATAAAACTAACTGAAAAGCTAAAGGAGATATTCCCCAACGACCCGCTAAAAGGCGACTTTGCATTATTCGGAATCGGAATAGACGACTCACAATAATTATCATAAAACACTGAGTCCCAGCAATTAAACCTGACACATTAAACAAATAACAAAAATGGAAGTAGGAGACAAAATACCCGATCTGCTTGGTATTGACCAAGACGGCAAAGAAATAAAAGCAAGCGATTATCGCGGCAAGAAATTAATACTTTACAGTTACCCCAAAGCCAACACCAGCGGTTGCACCGCCGAGGCATGCTCTCTGCAGTCCCACAAAGAAGAACTTGAAACCGCAGGTTATAGTATCATAGGAGTAAGCAAGGACAAGGCGTCCACACAAAAGAAATTCTCGGAAGCCCACGATTTGCAGTTTCCACTGATAGCTGACACCGACACCAACCTGTTACAACAACTGGGAAGTTGGGGAGAGAAGTCTATGTACGGCAAGAAATACATGGGAATTATCCGCACCACTTATCTTGTTAATGAGAACGGCATAATCGAAAAGATATTCACATCAAAAGAAATCAAGACCAAGATACACGCAGAGCAGATTCTCAACTACATAAACAAAACGAACTGACAAACATGAAAATAGTAGAACTTGACGGTTATGCTGCCAATCCCGGTGACATCTCATGGGATGCATGGCATAACATACAAGCCCCAGACGGCAGCATGTGCGAGTTCATACAATATGACCGCACCCCCGCAGAGAAAGTCATCGAGAGAGCCAAGGATGCAGAGATTCTTATTACCAACAAGGTCGTCTTCTCATCCGCAGTTATAGAGCAACTCCCACACCTGCGCTACATCGGTGTCCTCGCAACAGGCTATAACGTTGTCGATATTGAAGCTGCCCATAAGAAAGGTATCACTGTCACCAATATACCTGCATACAGCACAGCCTCTGTTGCCCAACTTGTAATGGCCCACCTACTCCATATAACAAACAATGTCTCTGCACATGATACAGCTGTACACCAAGGCCAATGGGCCAGCTGTCCAGACTTCACATTCTCTGTCAGCCCTCAACTTGAGCTTGACAATAAAATATTCGGCATCATCGGACTGGGCAATATAGGTATGGCCGTCGCACACATAGCACACGCTATGGGAATGCACATCCTTGCCTTTACTTCCAAGGAGCAGCCACAGCTTCCTCCATTCATACGAAAAGCCGACACACTTGACGAATTGTTCCGACAAGCAGACGTACTCAGCCTGCACTGTCCTCTTACGCCTGACACTCACCATATTGTCAACACACGGACGCTTAGTCTTATGAAGCCAACTGCTATTATCATCAACACCGGACGTGGTCCACTAATCGATGAACAAGCTCTTGCCTATGCTTTGAACAACAATGACATATACGCTGCAGGCATTGACGTACTCGAAGAGGAGCCTCCCACCAACGGCAGCCCGCTGTTAACAGCCAGGAATTGCCATATCACCCCACACATAGCATGGGCATCCTTAGCCGCACGACAACGGCTGATGAATATAGCAATCAACAATATCAAGGCTTTCCTCAAGGGTACACCTATAAATGTTGTCTGACTCCACCCACGCTTACAACAAACAACAAAGCGGATATGTCTTTTTGGACATATCCGCTTTGTTATATCATCATTATATTACTTTTTAGCAAGCAAATCACGAATTTCAGTCAACAGCTTCTCCTCTGCTGTAGGCGCAGGCTCAGCAGGAGCCTCCTCCTCCTTTTTCTTCTTGCTGACCTTGTTTACAGCCTTTATCATAAGGAAGATACAGAAAGCCACAATCAAGAAGTCAACGATATTCTGAACAAACATACCATACTTCACCTCAGCATCCTCGACCTTCAGGCTGAGCCCGGCAAGGTCGTATCCACCCGTAGCCAGTCCTACCAGCGGCATGATGATATTATCCACTAAACTGGTAACGATTTTACCGAAAGCACCGCCGATAATTACACCGACAGCCATGTCCATCACATTGCCACGCATGGCAAAATTCTTAAATTCCTCAAAAAATTTCTTCATAATAACCTTATTTATATAAATTGAAATGTGCAAATTGCAATTTGAATACAAAAGTACAAATTATTTGATAAAATAAAACAAAACATTCATTTTTTTTTATATTTTGACTGTCAAAAGAAAAAAAAATAGTAAATTTGCAACAAATTTGTAACAGGATACATTTTTCCAACTAATTTATAAATTAAAACAAAAATGACAAAAGTAGCTATTAACGGTTTCGGCCGCATTGGTCGTCTCGCTTTCCGTCAGATGTTCGAGGCTGATGGTTACGAGGTAGTTGCAATTAACGATCTTACAAGCCCAAAGATGCTTGCTCACCTTCTCAAGTATGACACCGCTCAGGGTGGTTTCGCTGGCAAGTTCGGTGAGGGTAAGCACACTGTAGAGGCAACAGACGATTCAATCATCGTTGACGGTAAGGAGATTAAGATCTCTGCCGAGGCTGACGCAACAAAGTGCCCATGGGCTGCTAACGACGTTGACGTTGTTCTCGAGTGCACAGGTTTCTACACTTCTAAGGCAAAGGCTGAGGCTCACCTCACCGCTGGTGCTAAGAAGGTTGTTATCTCTGCTCCTGCTGGTAACGATCTCCCAACTATCGTATTCAACACCAACCACAAGACTCTGACAGCTGCAGACAAGATCATCTCTGCTGCTTCTTGCACAACTAACTGTCTGGCTCCTATGGCTGACGCACTTAACAAGTTCGCTCCAATCCAGTCAGGTATCATGTCAACAATCCACGCTTACACAGGCGACCAGATGATTCTCGACGGTCCTCAGCGTAAGGGCGACCTCCGTCGTTCACGTGCAGGTGCTCAGAACATCGTTCCTAACTCTACTGGTGCTGCTAAGGCTATCGGTCTCGTTATCCCAGAGCTCAACGGTAAGCTGATCGGTTCTGCACAGCGTGTTCCAACTCCAACAGGTTCTACAACTATCCTTGTAGCTGTTGTTAAGGGTAAGGACATCACTGTTGAGGGCATCAACGCTGCTATGAAGGCTGCTGCTAACGAGTCATTCGGTTACAACGAGGATCAGATCGTTTCTTCTGACATCATCGGTATGAAGTTCGGTTCTCTCTTCGACGCTACTCAGACTATGGTTAGCAAGATCGACGACGACACATATCAGGTACAGGTTGTTTCTTGGTATGACAACGAGAACTCTTACACTTCTCAGATGGTTCGCACCATCAAGTACTTCTCTGAGATCTAAATCGAAGATTGCTTGATTGGACAATACCAATAAAAGCCAACGGGGCGCATCAAATTGATGCGCCCCGTTTTGTTTTACGTGAATAGTTTTTACCTGAATGTATTTATCCTCATTTATTCTTGTAGTCAGGTGAGGCTATACGGTGATATCAAACTTTCACAACGTCTTTTGCTCACTCAGGCAATTTTAATTCAATATCCCAGTTGTCCTTTATGTATCCGCTCAAGACACACTTACCCTCCATAGTATTCATATTAAGATTATTAGCCTTAATCCACCTCCTCACCTCAAGAATCTTGATGTCAACAAGTGTACGATACCACCACCCTTGAATAAAAGCGAACAGGAACCCCTCCTTGCCGTCAAGAAATCCACCTCGTAGGAAATAGCGATAGATGAAGTATGCAAACGAGCGCCAGAAGAGTGGTTTCTTTGCATAGGAATGTTTCAACCGTCTCTTCTTTTCTGATTGAGTACAGATATGTCTGTCGCAGTCGACCGTGGCAGTTCCTGTGAGGTCCAGTTCAATGTCAAGTAAATCCACAGCCTCCCTTGCGGCATACTCTACATGCTTATGACAGTACCAAGAAATATCATGAATATTTTCATCACAGAAATCATGCTCAAACTCCACATACTGTCCTTCAAGCAACTGGATATGCTCATCCATAAATCTTTGTTCACACATTGCCTTTCCATAGCGGAAGATTCTGATAAGCTTAATAGGATAGACACCTCTCTTCACCCATTTACCCATGAAGATATGCCTTCTCCTTAGTACAATTCCTGTAATATCATCACCAAGCGAGGGTATTTTTGCTTGCATCTCTTCTATCAAATCAGGCAAAGGATACTCGTCTGCATCCAGTCTCATCACCCATTTCGTTGTGATAGGAGCATTCTCTAATGCCCAATTAAACTGCCCCGCATACTTTGTTACAGGCCACTTATGCTGAAGGACATGGACATTGGCATAGGACTGTGCTATCTCCACCGTCCTGTCTTTGGAGAAACAATCTATCACAAAGACATCTTTTGCAACAGGACATATAATATCCAGACAACGCTTTATATGTATTTCCTCATTATAAGTGAGGATAATAACTGACAAATCTAACATGAAAAAAACACCTAACTTATTACTTGTTTCTTAATTACCAAGAATCCTGACATATGAAATGCATATACACAATTAGTAAGATTCGGGTAACATGAATTAAAATGCCCTAAATGGAACATTACCATTAAGAGGATTAATACCCCTTTGAGAAATCAAATTCCTGCAATCTGTTTTTCAATTCCATTCGGTAAATATTAATACTCTTTTAAAACCCTTTTCTTCAAGAACTTGGCAGGATTGCCACCTACGACAGTCCACGGCTCCACATCCTCGAATACTGCGGCACGAGCACCAACAACGGCCCCTTCACCAATAGTTACACCCATCCCGACAAAAGCATCTGCAGCAATCCAAACTTTATTTGATATTGTTATAGGGGCAGTAGTTAGAGGCAGCATAAGACTACCCGTATCATGTCCCGCAGTACATAGGAAACATCCTTGAGAAATAACGGTATCATCACCAATAACAATTCTATCCTTATTATATATTTCAGTCTTTGGTCCTATACATGCCCTGCCACAAACAAGATTCCAAGGCATGAACACCTTACATGAAGGATATATATACGCATCCCTGTCAATCCTAGCGCCAAAAGCCTTTAACAAGCCATGCCTCAACCATTTAAAAGCCCGTCCAACAGCAATTCTGAACAATGTTGCATTCAACGACATCCATACGAGTCGCTTGACAAAATGCGGTTTTTCTTCCTTGTAATTCGAAAGGTTCATACTAATATCTATATATTCTATACAAGAAACCGAGATACTTCTTTACATAACGCGATGTTTTGCTTATTAAAATAATGCCATAGCGCTTTATCCACGACATATTCAGCACCTCCATGCGAACTCTGTCAGCTTCATAAAGTCCTAAATCTTGATTCTGACAACTAATCCCCATTATATCAAAAGAAGAGATACAAATTGGAATACGAAGAAATGAATGTCCTTTAATAACAGCCAGAAGAGTAAATTTGTAATCAGCCGCCACTTTATACGTTTCATCGAACATAATGTTATTATCACGAAGAAGCCCTAAACGATAAAAGATAGACTGATGACTGGCAAACATTCCATACCAAGCCCTTTCGTGGCTATAACAGGGAATTTCCTTCCCCAACGCGGAATCTCCAGACTCTCTGTAATTACCATACACCATATCAGGAAACTGCGACTCTTTTCTTATAGAATCCACGACCCGTTCCAAAACATCATTTGAAGCGAGACAATCACCAGAATTTGTGAATATAACATAATCTCCAGAAACGACACCCAAGCCTTTATTCATTGCATTGTAGATACCCTTGTCAGGCTCACTTATTATTGTATAAAAACAGTCACGATAAGGCTCTACAATCTGCATTGTATTATCTTCCGAAGCACCATCAACAAGAACATATTCAATATTCTTGTAAGTCTGAGATATAACACTCTTAATGGTACGTTCAATCTCTCTTTCACCATTATATACAATAGTGACTATAGAGATCTTAATTTCGCTATTCATAGGTTTTAAGTAGTAGGTTCTGTTTCATTAAAATTCTTTTTCTTAATGGACCTTGCAAGATTTAAACATACGATTATTTACATGATTACATAATTTAAAACGTTTGTGTAGTCCGCATATCTTTTTCCATTTAAATGGTGAAAACAATATCTATTCAATTAATACGCAAAAAAGGAGAGTACATGTTTTTTCCTATCAACACATCTGATATCTTAAGCTTATCAAAAAGTGCTGCAGAAACAAGACATAGCGAACATACAAGCACAAGGCTGAAAATCATCCAGAGGATTACCGTACTGTCAAATACAAATAACGGATAATAAACCTTTGTAATGATCATAAATACAGGAGAGAACAACACTATTGACAAAGAGTTACGTCCTATATATGAAAAAAAAGATTTTACCAGGACAGGCGTTTTCTCCATTATTGCGAACAGGAAGCCCAAGAATGTTAATGTGAGACCTACACCCACAAGTGAATACCTTGACACATCATCTGCAAATATTAGAATTGCGACAAAGCCTATGCCCATTACAACAGACTTTAATCTGTCAGTTATCCGAAAAGATAAAATTCTACAGGAAATTCCTATGACAAAATAAAGAACATTATACCACAATAATCCTTCTATGCCTAATGACATCAAATAGAGTAATATACTGGACAAACAAATATTAGCCTTACCCTTAACCCCGAAATAATTAAGAATATAGAATGTAAGCAAACAGAAAACAAGCGTATGAAGATACCAATATGTTCCAACAGGTTTAGTCGCAATTTGAAGCAAAATTGAAAGAACATCTCCTTCAAACACATTGGATGCGCCAACATATTTTCCTACAAGAGAAAGACCTGACAGATAAAAAAACTCGAATACTATGTAAGGAACTAATATTCTTTTGAGTGTAGAGACGCCACATTGTGACGTCTCTACAGAACACAAATAGCCACTAATCACCAAGAATCCTGACATATGAAATGCATATACACAATTGGTAAGATTCGGGTAACATGAATTAAAATATCCTAAATGGAACATTACCATTAAGAGGATTAATACCCCCTTTGAGAAATCAAGTTCCTGCAATCTGTTTTTCAATTCCATTCGGTAAATATTAATACTCTTTTAAAACCCTTTTCTTCAGGAACTTGGCAGGATTGCCACCTACGACAGTCCACGGCTCTACATCCTTATATACGCTTGCTGTAGCTCCGACAACAGCCCCCTGCCCTATGGTAACACCCATCCCGACAAAGGCTCTTGCACCTATCCACGCCTGATCCTCTATAATAATAGGAGCTGTAATCAATGGATGCAGAGGATTTGTAACATCATGACTTGCCGTACAGAGATAAGTCCCTTGAGATACTGTAGTGTTAGCTCCAATGGTGATAGGAGCGACATTATAGCAATCCACATCACTTGCAAGACACGAATACTCTCCCATCGTAAGATTAGCGGGATAATATACTTTTGCGGAGCTATATACATGAGCCGTCTTGGCAATCTTTGCGCCGAAAAGACGAAGGAGAATATTCTTCCAGCCCTTGCCAACACTTCTAGGCAACCACCTAGCACATAGCGTCCAAGTGACACTCCACAAAAGACGTATCACCTGATGCTTACGCCCCAAGTGATTCTCGTATTTGGACAGGTCAATTTTTGTCTCAGTCATTTTTTTGAATAAGGGTGAAAAGAATAAAGAGTAACGTTTGTTTGCTAATCTTACAACTTTCTTTATTTCACTCATATATAAATTCTATTTTTTCACCGCCATTCAGCAGCCATTCATACAAACGCAAAGTCTTACGAGCCACGCTGCGGTAGTCAAAGTTATCATAAACAAGCCTGCTTGCTCTCTGCCCCATATCATAAAGCTCAGCCGGGGCCATAGTCAAAGCCTCACGAATGGCACGCTCAAGATTATCCACACTAAGGTCTATACACCAACCAGTCTTTGTATCGTTAAGAATATTCCAAGGACAATTGGTTGTGGTAATAACGGGGGTTCCGCACGACATAGCCTCAGCAATCACCATACCAAAACTTTCGCTATAAGAAGGCAGACAGAACAATGCAGACTCTTGATATACATTTATCTTTGCCTCTCCAAACATTGGAGGGAGAATTTTTATACTATCTTTCAACCCTAAACTTTTCACTTTATTCTCTAAACCATGAATATATTCAGCCTCCCCATTACCAACAATGTGTAACTGCCAATCTGCAAAATCAGAATATATTCGCTTCCAAGCATCAATAAGAAGCTCTACCCCCTTCTGCATATGCACACGACTTAGATACAGCACTTGCTTCTTAACCACATCAACAGAGGTCTTGCATGGATAGCTATCTGTCTCTATTCCATTTGGAATAACAGCCCTGCAGGTCGTGATACCAAGATTCCTGATATGATCAGCTTCCATCTTAGCCGTTGTGAAGACACATACAGACTTCTGCACATCATTACGCTGGTAGAGCCACCATGCCAGTTTCTTTTTCCATTTCTTATGAGCAAGACTCCAAGGATCAAGCATCCCACGAGGAGTAACGATATAGGGAATGCCCAACTTTCGAGCCTCAACCATCGCCTTATGATATGGCCAATCCCACATACTCTGAATCTGAATCAAATTGAATTTCTCACTTTTAAGATATTGAGCTATTTCCTTTCGCGAAAAAGAAGGCTCAAGCACCTTCAACTTGGCAGTCGTTCCCTCAAGAGCATGAATATTCATGTTCTTAGAACGGATTGTCATGAGAGTTACATCCACCCCAAGCTCAGCAAGTCCCTTGACGAGCATAGGAACACTTCGGGAAGGACCTCCACCATTAAGGTCAAGAGAAGAAATGAAAGACAGAATTTTCATCATACAAGATTGGGGATCAAAGGTTACCCATTATATTTTAGGCCTTCATACAATGACATATATTGTCCGACAATATGCTTCAAGGAAAAACGATCTGCATTGTTGATACCCTCCTTTATCAAGGATTCTGAATTTTCCAAGGCATATACAATTCCTTTAGTGATCGAATCTACAGAATATGGATTAACCAGTACTGCTCCTTTTCCTGCAATACTGCTCATAGGCAACAAATCACTTGTCACTACAGGTCTGCCGATAGCCTGTCCTTCTATTATCGGCAAACCGAATCCTTCATATAAAGAAGGGAAACAAACGACATCACATTCTCTATAAGCCTGTATTATCTCTGCATCAGAAACATTACTATCAATCTTCGCATTAACTCCATAATCATCGATTTTCTTCAGAAGCTCTTCAGAAACCATCCCAATAATATGCAACGTACAAGGAATTGTAGAAACAGCCTCTATTACCCTTGAAAGGTTCTTGTTAGGTTTCGTACCCAGATGAAGAATTATCGGTTTGTCCTTATTGATATTCTTGAAGCAAAATACGAAAGAAGGATTAACAGGATTGTATATTATCGACTGTTTATTTTTCTGGAGTTTTATACAATCGCACGCCTCCTTAAAACTCTTATCACTTATATAAGTGACATGTCTCGCATATTTTAGTGGATGTATAAATAGCAGATATAATAATTTCTTCTTTAATCCGACAGTAAGACTTGTATAAAAACCGAAATCATGTACTGTTACTATTGTCCTATACTTGCGCAAAGGCCATATCAGATAGTTCACATGACCAGTTATATGTATAATGTCATATTGTTTACCTCTGATATAATTCTTTACAAATTGTATGTTCCTGAATATATCTATAGGAGATGCTGTAGCTATAGGCAAATAGATTGAATCCAATTGGCATTCCTTCTTTAATGCATTTTCTATCGGTTCAAACACCCTACGTATCGAAGGACCAGAATCTTTGCTTCTATATATATACAGGATTCTCATTTTTTATGTACAAGAAAAAACGATGTCATTTTTACAAATATCACAATAGGTATAAACGACAACAAACGGCCTATGCCCCCGTCATGCGTCTCTTCAAAAGCAGACATAGCCGCCACAAGAAGCAGTATGTAATACATTATTGCAAGCGGATTTGCGATATTTCGTAGTAGGAAGTTATTATAAATAGACATAAAATAGCCTACCAGTATCGCGCACAAAAGCAATCCCACAGATCCTCCCCATAGGTACGCCCCACCAACTAAGCCAACATAAGTATAACATGAGGCTCTACTTTTATCATTCATCACTCCAGTTCGCACATATTCTGTAGCCATCATTCCAACATTATTATATGGCTTATCGGGATATATAATTTTGGGAATAGAGACTAATATACTCTTCACCAAGAGTTCTGAATGATATTTGTTCTTATAGTTTACATCCTTATAGAAAAAAGCATTAACAGGAACTGCATTTTGCCTATCAAACAATGTACTAGTTTCTTCTTCATCCTTACCATTATCGTTTTTCATATAGTCAAATACATCCGCTATAGAATAATTGTTTATACCAGCCTCCAATTCAACTGAATATCCTGCAACAATTCTCTTTGCTTTCATAAATGGGAAAACAAAACCATTGACGAGTATAAAAGAGAATATACACAAAATATAAAACGGCTTAGTTAGCACCTTCCTCTTTTCATTTTTATGCCATACTATCCAGAAAAACACATAGAATAGAATAGGCATTATCATATATGACTTATAGAAAGTAAACAAACAAGCATATATGAACTCTGTAGTACAAAAAAGAATTAAAAGCAAATGCCTGAACCTGGTATATTTATAAGCACAATTAAATAATAGAATAATAATGGACAGATTACCTATATTATTCAACAATCCCATAACAGATTGACTGACATCTAAGAATATGAGCAGATTATTAACAGCTCTGAACGGAAAAGTTATTATATATATAACTGCAACAATTAGAACTACATCATATTTTTCAAACAGTACTCTCAGCTGACCACCTAATGATATGCTATTTGACTTTAATTTAAAAATTGTATAGAATATGATATGGAATATATTCATCCATATTATAGTCGGAAATACACAGTCACTTACATCGCTATTAGAATAAGAAATTTTGATATCATTAAATATTACCCATGAGGAAACAAACGTAGGTAGGACAAATCTAAAAACGCAACCTACCAAATATACAATTTCCAAGCTAAGGTCACGACTCGCATCCCATTCATTTTTTAATAAAACGAAATATGTTCCTGCAGACAAACAACCATATACAAAAATTATTGCAGGTTCCATTGTAAGGTTAAGTTCAAATATGAGAAACAAGAACAAAACACTCACAAAAATATGTGAAAGCAATAACAATTGTATATTTCCTGCTATATTCTTCTTTTTCATTTGATCACTTTTCTAAAATTCAGAATCTCAGTTCTTTTGAAAGAAAAGATCAATACAGAATATATAATTATAAATATTATTATTGATAATATGATTTTTAGATAATCATTTGCTATAAATAACTCAACATAATAAGACAGCACACCTGCCCCTATAGCAAATATCATATACCAAATGAAACTTCTCATCTGATCAAACAATCTTATATTCAAGACTTTTCTCGCCACCATAGTCGTAATAAAATATGCAGCCAATGATGACAACGCATCGGCTATCGCCACTACGTATATATCAAAAAACAAAGCAGGAAGAATAAAGATTGCCTTGACTGCCATTTTACGTATCTGTTGTTTTAGAAACAAATCACTTCTACCAACAGCATTCAAAGCCTGCTCCGTAACATTTGAAATAGGGAAAAACAATCTTCCTATACAAAAAACTTGCAAAAAAGGAACTACCGCTATCCATTTTTCTGTTAAAGCAAGTCTGATAAAAGGCTCTGCAATAACCACAAGAAAGACAAAAACAGGCATTGATAATGCTGACATTATCTTGATAATTACATTATATATCTGCTCGAATTTATCTTTATCATCTTTTACCAATGACAATGTTGGAAAAAGAACAGAGATAACTACATTTCCAATACTTGTTGAAGGTAATACTGAGAATTGAGTGGCTCTTGTATATATACCGAGATTATAAGGCGAGAACACCTTACCTAAAAAGAATGAAATTCCTTCTTCTGTAACCTTGGTCAGGCATGAAGCCGTTATAAGATTAATGCCATAGCGATATAGTCTTATAAATGATTCTTTATAGAATACCAGACGTGGAATCCATTTACTTAATATTACGAGGAAAAAAGCCTGAAGAAAAGACCGAGCCATCACTTGCGCTATCAATGCCCATATACCATATCCTTGATATGCCATTACAATAGCAAGTATTCCACTTATTACGGAAGAACAGATATTTGAGATTGCAAGAGATCTGAAATTAAGCTTTACCTTTAATATTGCAGTAGGAACTACAACAAATGCATTAAAAAGAATTGTAAACGAGATTATCTGAAGATATAAAGCGAGATTCTCTAATTGGTAAAAGTTTTCAATTAGTGAAGAAAATAAATATATTAATAGCATCAAAAAGATGCTGATGAATATATTCAGGCTGAATGTAGTACGTAAATCTCTTTCCTTTAATTCATTATAATATATCAAGGAATTACCTAATCCACTATCTACAAATACAGATGACACATTGATAAATACCATCAGAATACCCAATACTCCATATTCCGAAGGTGTAACCAACCTTGCCACAACAATTCCTATAATGAAAATGACAAGTTGAGAAACAATTCTCTCAATAGCAGTCCAAGAAAAGCCTTTTAAAATTTTACCAGAAAGTGAATTATTCATGTAAAGGCCACCATTTGGGGATGGAATACAGAATCAAATAACCAACACTTTAGAGCCTTCCATCAACAATGTCTCTTGGTAGAATACTTTTTACGTCATATACTACTCCGTTCTCTTTTAATAAGCTCAATATATCTATATCCAAAAATTGCCGATGAGACACCCCGAGAATTATCGCATCAAATTTATCAATAGGACACTCATTTGTGATGGTTATACCATATTCTCGTTTTACAGTCTCAATATTAGCCCATGGATCAAACACTGTAATATTATTGGTATATTCTTCAAGAGTACTAAAGATATCGACAATCTTTGAATTTCTCAAATCAGGACAATTTTCTTTAAATGTAATACCTAAAATTAGGATTTTAGCATTCTTTACCATTATCCCTTTTTTGTTCATGCACTTAATTGTCTGGTTTGCAACATATGCTCCCATACCATCATTTAGACGACGAGCCGCTGATAGTATTCGGGGCAATACACCATATACCTGCGCCTTTTGAATAAGATAATAAGGATCTACTGATATGCAATGCCCGCCAACCAATCCTGGCTTTAGTTTAATAAAATTCCATTTTGTAGAAGCCGCCTCTATTACGTCATTAGTATCGATTCCCATAGCATTGAAAATCTTGGCCAATTCGTTCATAAACGCAATATTCACATCACGCTGACTATTTTCTATGATCTTAGATGCTTCTGCAACCTTTATTGAAGGTGCCTTATGTGTACCATTTATAAGGACGGAATTATATACATTATCTATTATTTCTGCAACCTCAGGAGTTGAACCTGATGTTACTTTTTTGATTTTTTCTACAGTATGCTCTTTATCTCCCGGATTAATACGCTCTGGAGAATAACCGGCAAAGAAATCTACATTAAATTTTAAGTTTGAAGTACGTTCAACAACAGGAATACATTCCTCCTCTGTAACACCAGGATAAACTGTTGATTCATAAACTACAATATCACCTTTTGAGATTACTTTACCGACAGATTCAGAAGCATATAAAAGAGGTTTAAGATCCGGATGATTATTTGAGTCAACAGGAGTAGGAACTGCTACAATATAAAAATTACAATCTTTAATGTCTTCTATATTTGAAGTACATATAAAACCATGATTATTAATAGCATCCTGAAGTACTTCATCAGCAACTTCAAGTGTAACATCATGTCCCTTCATAAGATCTGCACAACGCTTTGAATTCAAATCAAAACCTGTTGTTTCATATTTTGTAGAGAACAAGCGAGCAAGTGGCAACCCTACATAACCTAATCCAATAACTGCTATCTTAATATTTCTTTCCATATATTTTTAAGACTACATGTACAACTGGTTATTCTTCACATTTCTGCTTATTTATTTGCTTTCTCCATCAAGCCAATCCTGATAGACGAGCCACCAACCTTTGCATAAAGCCATATCGTATTTTTTATTACTCTATTTGCAACAGACATTATTTTCTCGATGATGTGCTATCTACCTCGTGCTTTTCTATAATCTGTAAAAATGCTGTGGGAATGTAGGCTGTCGCGACAAGTCCTACCTGCGACAATGATACGACAACACGTTGTTGTCCAGATACACGGGCAACCCTTCCCTCTACTCCCTTAAAGAGACCGTCTGTAACCTTGACTTTCTCGCCGCTCTTAAAGTGACATTGCGACTCATCGACATATCTCAAGTGTTCACTTTTGTTGCTGGTGGCAATGATGAAGTTCTCCATCTCCTTACAAGAGACAGTCAATGGGGGATTCTTCTGAGTTTCATCCTGTACAAAATGATTGTAATAGTAGGAAAGATAGGAAAGGGCTGGGGTGTTCTTGATATATTCTTCTGCCTTTTCCTTTGTGGTATATACGAAAAGAAGGTTCGGGATTAATATCTCCTGAACCTTCTTTTTCTTACCGTTCACTATCTTGTGAGCGTAGCGCTTTGCAATATATACAAACGTGCCGTCGTTTACGATGTAATCAAAAGCCTTTTGTTCTCTGCCGTAAGATGCACGTAACACATACCATCTCTTGTCTGGTACAGGCGCATACCTTACCGACACCCCTGTTTGTGAGCTTATAGCCTCGGGGAGGGTCTCAGGAGCAACCCTGACACTTGGAGGATTAGCCTGGCCTCTTCCAGTTTCCACATTAGACAATGTGCTCATATCGGACCTTTTATTCTGCCGTTGTTTCAGGTTCGATGTCAGGAGTCACTTTCATGTACCTCACCTTACGTAGCCCGGCGTAGGCTTACTTACCTTTGCACTTAGAGGATGCCTCCAACTATACGACAAAAGGTAAGTACTAGAGAATTTTGGTACAAAATTACATAAAAAAATACAAATAAGCGATTTTTCAACTAAAAATGTATTCAAGTATATTTGTTTAACTCTGTCATCATTAGACAAAAATCTATTACTGTCCGCTAAACAAACGCTCACCTAGCCCAACCCCTTGAATGTAAGGAGTTGGGCTATATTTGTAGATTGGATAAGCCCCTTTT
>OCTW011390806.1_pt1 | contig 31777 bp, 21 predicted proteins | sample 1539671 | NCBI WGS metagenome assembly OCTW01 (sample SAMN02144230, study PRJEB22623) | gut metagenome | biome: sheep rumen | host: Ovis aries | place: New Zealand | reverse complement strand
GATATTAATTGACGGCGGCATCATCAATCCACTCCCGTTGAATCGTGTTAAACGGCAGTCTGGAGATATTCTTGTTGGTGTTGATGTAAGCGGCCATGATTACAAGGCACAGTGGGATGAGTTGCATAGACTGACCGCTATGCAGAAAAGTAACACATCGCTGAAGACGAAAATCCTTGACATGCTGATTCCTGACAACATCGAGTTCAACTACTACACAGTCCTTTCGCGATCTAGTTCCCTGATGATTCGACAAAACTCCATCCTGATGGCTCAACTGATGCCCCCGGATATTCTGGTAGACATCCAGATGAACCGCTATGGCACTTTTGACTTCGACAAATCAGAAAAACTCATAACCATAGGCAAACAAAAGACATCACAAGCTGTCGACAAATACAGCAGAAGTAGAACATAGTAACTATTAAGATATTTATCTTTGGAATGATCTTTATTAGAAACATAAGATGATAAGCCTGTTATATGTAAACCGGTAATTATACAAATCCAAACTGAATTTATTATCAGACCAACCCAAATGCAAAATGTCCAGACTTATTCCTTCTCTATGTTTCTTTACCCATTAATGACTCACAGTGTTTTTCTTTAACGTTCTTGTCTCTAAACAAGATGAATATGTCTTTATTAGGTATCATCTCATTAGTATGTTGCAATTCTTGTAGACAGAATTGTGAAGTGATGTTATCATAACTCATCAAAAACAAGAATATACCACAATTGATGATATAATCAGCTAGGACTGTTAGAAATAATAATGAAGAGAAATTATAATCAAATATGTTCATTATTCACAAAAAAACAAAAAAAATAATGGAGAATGAGGTTTTTTTTGTATTTTTGTGACCAATATTCAAAATTGACAATTATGGATTATCAGATTTTCATAAGCTATCGAAGAGAAGGTGGGGCTGCATTAGCATATTTGCTCAATCAAGGATTAACTAATCTTGGACATTCGGTTTTCTATGACATCGAATCTTTATCTAGTGGAAAGTTTGACGAAAAATTGCTGGCCGTTATTGAGCATTGTCCAAATTTCATAGTATTATTAACTCCTCACGTTTTTGACAGATGTATTGATGTAAATGACTGGATAAGGCGAGAGTCAATTCAGGCCATGAAATGCGGTAAGAATATTATACCAGTAATGGATCGGTACTTTGAATGGCCAGACACAATGGTTAAAGAATTAGAGCCTCTCAAAAGTTACAATGGGGTGGAGATTAATTATCTATTCTTTGACGGAGTTATTGATAAAATTGAAAAATTGTTGAATAACCAACAAGAAGTAACGAAATCTGCTGATGAAATCAGTTCGTCCATAAAACATGTTTTAGTATGGAGTGACTTCGAAAGTAAAATCTTGGAAAAAATAATCGGGAAATTGAAGTTGGATGATTCTTATTATGTCGAGATTCTCACAGAACCGATAGAAATTCTAACAAAAAACCTATCAAGAATATCATCTATAATCCTTATTGATACCGATGTTACAAAGTTATCAAACAACAACAAGGCATTAGAAAGGATTAACGAAGAACTTGTTAATTATGTGGGGAATGGTGGAAAGCTTATTGCAACCCATGACATTATATATCGACGAGCACGTAATTTCAAATTACAAGAAATGTATGGATATAAAACCACACATTTTATAAAACAAAATGCAATTAATTATAGAAAGACTGCTCTATGTGATGAGTTATCTCTTTTTAAGGACATAAAGGAAGATCTAATTCTTCATGACGATGAATTATGTTGGGGAGAAAAATTAGCCCCAGACACAAATGTGTTTTTTACAAGCGACGACGGTCATCCATTAGTTTTCTCGCGAGAATACGGGAAGGGACAATGCATATGGCTCAATCCTGGAGATTTCAAAGAATATCCTCCAGCTTCTATACTTAAGCCGGAAAATGGTTTCATTTCTATCCTACGCGAATTAATATTGATGTAATAATTAGGAGTTATGCTACTATTTGTTTTTTGCTTATTATTTGCACTATTCATTTTCGTTTTCTTGTTTATGATTTGCCCGAATCTTTCCAAGGACAGAAAGAGAAAAATGCAACCATTTGAAAATGTATATATTGCACATAGAGGTTTTTTTAATAATCGAAGTGGTATACCAGAGAACTCTTTACCTGCATTCCGTAGAGCTGTCGAAATGGGATTCGGCATAGAATTGGATGTACAATTGTCAAAGGATGGTTTTTTATTAGTCTTCCATGATGATTCGATGGAACGTATGTGTGGAGTTGATAAGAAGTTACGAGAAATGGATTATGCCGATATTCAAGGTTATCCTCTTGTAGACACAAACGAAAGAATACCTCTTTTCTCCGATGTTCTAAAAGTTATTGATGGGAAAGTACCGTTGATTGTAGAAGTAAAATACGAAGGAAATGTTATCGCAACAACAAAAGCAATGGCCCAAATGATGGACGGCTATAAAGGTGTATGGTGTATGGAATCATTTGACCCTCGTTCGCTTAGATGGTTCAAACAGAACCGTCCGTTAATAATTAGGGGACAATTATCAACTGATTATTGGAAGGATGAATTGGAACAAACTAAAATTAATAAATTCCTCTTAACTAACTTAATGTATAATATGCTGGGACGACCAGATTTTATTGCATATAATCATAAATATTATAGTAATTGGTCACTTGCAATTTGTCGAAAGGTATTCTCTCCCGAAATGGTTGCATGGACAATAAAAAACCAAAAAGAGATGGAATTAGCCAAAGATCACTTTTTTAATATATTAATATTTGACAGTTTTAATCCCTATTAAATATCTACTCTTCTATTACATATATATTTCTTTATAATGGGTGTATAGTTTTTATCCCAAATAAACAGTAATTTTACTTGGAATAACAGATGAATGGGGATGGATTAACGGCAATGAATCTACAATTATCAGTATCCTAGTCGTTGCAATGTTTGAACTGCATTTGGTACATTTCGAGATGCTTGCGAGTTGTCATAGGTACGACCATTATGGAAGGGGTCTGGAATGTCTGCACGGCATCTAAATCCATGATCAATCAGATATTGCAGGGAAAGTTCCGAGCGATTGGTAAAACATCCATCGGCTGCAATGTCACCATCAGCAGTGCCTACGTACTTTTTCATTTGCTCATTGGTATCAAAGGAATATGGGTGATTGAGCATGCCACTTCGGCGTGTTAACTGTGCCTGCCAAGGAGCATTCAGCTCGGAATAGTTGTTGGGCTCTCCTGCTATAGACGGGCCCATGATGTGAGCGCCATTGTCCTGCGCCCACTTGATGGCTTGAGTAAAGCCATCTGTCGTGGTAATTGCAAAGTCACCAGGCTTTGGCGGTGTGTTAAGCCATATCAGATAGCACATGGGTACACGTCCTTTAAAAATGGCAAAAGCGCGTTTTAAGGCTGCATTGGAGAATGTTTGAAGAATAACCTTACCGTTAGTGCGGCCTACATTCACTTTACCTTCAATATAGAATGCACTTTCTGAAGCGGGACATGTAATGATGTTCCACCCCTCATGGTCAAGGATATCATAAACACGATGCTCCATATTGTCAGGATTAAGGTCAGGCTCTTTGAATTCAATATAAACTCCTGGACGATTTCCTGTATCCTGAGGATCAGTGACGTATGCATTGGTAAAATCGTATTCGAGGAAATCCATATAAACATCCTTGTATTCACCTTTAGCTGCAATAGATTGCCATATCTGGTGCAATGTCTTCCCTTGATATTCTGTCTTGATGCGATAAGGCAGAATACGTTCACCATCATCTGAACGATGGAGCATTCTGCCGCTAGCATATGCTATCTGATCTTGCAATGTTGAAACGTATTGCCCTGTGCTGTAATGAAGATGTCCATCGGCAAAACTTCCATTACGAGAAGCGGTATAAGAATCGCGCGCCAAAGCTGGCCTAGCAGTATTGAACCAACTTCCCGCGTCAAGCATTAATAGCTCGGCATAATAGTATGACTGCATATAATAAGGTTTGAATGAGGCTTGGTCGCGTTGATACTGCTCCTGTGCATCGTCGTGTGAGAACCCCAGACTCTCATAGAACTGTATGCGTGTGGCTGGAACACCTGATCCGAACAATTTATCTATGTTTGTAGTACGCTTCAGATTATCGTCGTGGTTCGCAATGATGATACCATCCTTACTACACTGTAAGTCAGATTCCAAATAGTCAACGCCCATTTCACGTGCCCAACGCCATGCGCTTTCCGTTTCTTCTGGCGTCCAGTAGGTTGATCCGCGATGTGCTATTACAGCATATAGTGGCACATAATCACGAACGGCAGCAAGTTGGTCGCTGATGGTCTGCAAATTGGAGTCTACTGTCAAATTGCGTTTAGTTGAACAGGCCATAAAACCAATTACTACAATGATTACTAGGCATACTGTTATCAGAGCCTTAATGGCAAAATCGCCGTTCACAGATAAGCTATACATACACATATTTTCAGCATTTTATGTTTAATGGTGCAAAGATAGCACATTTTTCCAAAATATGCACATGTTTTAAATAAATAACGTGATATTTTCGTAAATCTTTACCACATAATATATTAATTATAGCTTTATAAATAACAAATCGAATACAGGAGCCTTTCTTGAAAAGTAAAGTTAGAGGTTTCTGACTCCTCTTGTTAGTTCTTCCAACCTCTTCAAAGCCTCATTGAATAACGACTTCCCTTCCATATCCTGGAACTTCACTAACACACGACACTCTGTGTCAATGTAGGCACTAACGTTCACCTCGTCATTATCCTCCATGCCAAATCCATCCTCGTCAGCAAAATATCTCCCATCAGGGTACAACATCCACTCGACACGAGCCACACCGTCCTTATAATCCTCAACGCCGAAATAGTAACACGCTTGCAGTCTATAAGCATCGCCATTATGCTCAAGTTGGCTAACGTTATCCCAGTCGATATCATCTTTAGTAAAGCCAACAAGAGTACCATCTGGTTCGGAGATAGGATATGCTTTCTTTAAAGACGTATTGACGATAAATGATTGTTTGTTACCGTATGACTTGCTTGTGAACCGAAGCATGCCGCAGCCCATATCTCTATGATGGTAATCAGCTTCCTCATCACCTTTATCCAGTTCTGCCATCAATTCTTCATAGGTAGGGTTCAACCTCCAACGTTGGGCATCCTTTTCTTCACGGGCATTAATATTTTTCATGCTTTCCAATCCCCACTCACGTGATCGGGTCAGATATCTGCACAATTCCTCACCGGTTATCAGTCCAGGAACTGGCTCAATTTTTTTGTTTTTCCAGACAAACTTATACCCTTCAGAAGCAATCATTGCATCACGACGTTTCCTGTGTTGCATATCCAATTGATAGAAAGCCCGTTGCAAGAACTCACTATTTACAGCATCTTCGTGGGTTATATCATCCCACCCCCAGTGAAAAGATGGTCGCATCCATTTGCCGTGAAGAAACCCTAGCATATTTTCACTATCATCACCTAACGCAAAGACACAGTTCAAGTCTGTCAATACACTAGCAGGATATTGGGTGCTGTCAGACAAATCAATAACCTTTTCGTCATTGTCATCCTGGGGCAAGGCTTTTTTCCGAAATAAATCTAATAAACTCATACGCTATATTTATAAAACGTTCTAAACCGATTGTTTATTGTACAGCAGTGGTATCAACGGCTACTATCAGATCCTCGCCTGCGAGTATTTGAAGTCGTTCAAAATCGGATGAACTCAGATGAATATCTCCGTCACACCTTATGTAGTCGATTAGCCATTTGGCACCGTTTTTAGTCAGACATGCTTGTTTATCAGCCTTCAAATAATAATATGCGGCCATTTCATCATCCTTCATATCATACCCTCTTTTACCCGTATAGGTCTCAGCAAGGATATTACATACCCAAGGTATTTTATCTGCTAGTGCTGCAAGCTTTTCAACACTTGGTTTCATCGCTCCACGCCAGTCAGGGATGCATAACAGCAGTTCAGCCAAGTTGCTTCCATTCTCCGCAGCAAATTCAAATAGACGTTTGGCCTCCAAACTATCACCATGTTCCAAAACGGAAATCCCTTTTATCGCATAGCCATCAGGAGATCCATTTGCAACAAGGCCTTCAAGAAGAGTCTGTGCTTCATCCGTTTGTTTCTGCTCAAACTTCTCTACACAGTCAATGAGAAGCTTGAATTCAGAATCTTTAGGCAAACTGTCCAAATATTCTTCCATCCGATTAATACCTCTATAGTCATCGGCCAGAGACACCATGCTTAGCATTCCTATGAAATCCCGTTTTACACCATTTCCATCCCTATAACAATCTGCCAGTTTGCGATATGCCTGGCCGTCACCCCACTTGGCTTTTTCCAATAGAGTCTGAAACTCACTAGCAGATGACATGTTGGGTTGTTCTGTAGCCCCCTCCTCTAATACAAACTGGTCTGCACAACTGACCAACGCCACTACAATAAACAGATATAGACACTGTCTCATACGCTTTACCTTTCTATTTCACGATTTCACCTTTTCCGTTCACAATCACCTTGTCATAGTTTGTCGAGGTACAGAGATAGAGATCATGGTCGATGGCTTCTATTTCTTTGTAAAGGGGCATCATCACCACATGGTCATCATCCGTCATCAGCCCTTCATAACTATCACCAGCAACGTATGCTCTAAGCCTTGCTGTAGCAGTAGGATGATAAGCTACCATCTCTGAGGACTCTTTAAACTCACCATCATCAGAAACATCCTCCGAAACAGAGCGTCGATAGAGTATTTCGTCCTTTTCGTACTCCAACGTGCGAACACTTGCGATGTAGAAGTCATTGATAAGTGTCCCATTCATATCATACTTTCTCATCGTATGATCAGGCATCGTTACGTCAATGGTACCTTCATCAATATATATCGCCCCCTTCATGTGTGGAATAATTGGTACAAGGTTCTTGTTGAACACAGCCATTTCATCTCCCTTCTTGACACTCCATAGCCCATAATTATCCGTTGAGGTAATGAAACTATATTCCTGGGGCAGAACCATTTCTCCTTTCTTATTCATAAGACCATATAGTTCTCCGTCGTTTGTAGTAATAAGACAATAACCTCCATGGAATAGCAAACCTTCCATTTCTGGCTTATATGCTGTCACATTGTCAATAACGGTCTTTCCTGTGCCATCAATGAACTTAATGGAGCCATTCTCTTCTACGCTTGCTAAACCTTCTGAGAACACCCAGGCGTGATCATATTTGGCGGGAACGACTACGTCACCCGTATTTTTGTTGAAATATCCGCGTTTATCGCCGTCACAGAAACAAACAAGCGAGTCCGCTCCCCTTGGCATTGCAATCCATGAAAGATTTCTCAATGGTCTTTCTCTTGTTTGGCTATTGAACACGTAATTCTTGCCAAGGCCACTGTCGTGATAGTAGATATTCTTGGCAATAAACTCAGATCTGGGACAGTCGGGATCATAACAATGGGTATCTTTATAATACTTGTCATATACTGTATCACAGAGTGAATAAACGAAGACTACGGCTAAAATTCCCAGCACAATTGAGGTACACGTCGCGAACAACCGCCACAAGCACCAAGCATATAAACCATCTTTTTTGTACCCAAATAGACCGAAGAACCATTCCATCGACTGACATACGCCCTTCCACATTACTGAGAAGAATAATTTTGCTGATACCCTTTTCATTTTCGTCAATATTTTGATATTTGTTAATGTCCTTACAAACAAAAAGAGCCGCCGAAGCAGCTCTTTCTAACATCTAACATCAAAATTCTATTGACTGATTTTGAACCCCAGTTTCATAATCAACTTTAGTGTACCGATAGAAGTATTGCGGTCATACTCCTTCTCTTCTTCGGGAAGATCCTCGTACGGTACAAGACAAGGATGCGTTTTAAGTTCATCGTTACGCTGTTCACCATACTTCCAGCCTTGCTTGATTCGAGTCTCAGCCCATACCTCATGTACATTTTTTGACATCTCCTCTACCAACTGTTCCAATTCTTCTGGCAGCTTGACATCTGTAGTGTCAATAGGCTGCGGTGTGTACTTTGTTTTGTTCATACTTTCTCGTTTTATTTAATCGATCACTTTTGATAAAGAGTCTTTTCTTTCATAGACTCTATCATCAATCATTCTCGAAAGTTTTGTTTTTAATATGATGACCTGTGATTTCTTCCAAGAAATCCTCACGCATCACCATAAGAAGTTCACGAGTATACTCCTGTAAAAGCCCCTTATAGTACGTTACATCTTTATGATTCGTCTTTGTAATACGTTCCCATAATGTCTGTTCCTTAGCAGCCTTAAAAGCAACATCTACCCCCTCGCGGTCATCGTCAGTCATCAACTCGCGCAACTTCTGCTCGTCAAAAGCCAACGCTTTCCCCTTCAACTCTTCTGGAGCGTGCTCCTTCCAGACTCCTTCCAGAAAAACTTTATACTCTGCCTCTATCTTTTGTGGCAGTTCTTTAGTGTACTCCCCGATTGTCTCGGGACGCTCAATTGCAGCCTCTTTCACGAGATTTCCATAATACTTGTTGAGCAATTCTTGCTCTTTCTCTTTACATAGCTTCTCGATTTGTTCGTTTGTCATAATCTGTTTTTTTGTATTCTATAATAAACTTTTCATCACCATCCCAACAATCTGATCGTGAGTGAGCAGGTTGTAGGTCTGAATAATCTCGATGCCGGGGGCATCCTTCACGGTGGGCATTCCCATGCGTGTGGCAAGCCAAAGATAACGCTGCTTGCCTTCGCCTACATAGTATTTCTGGCCTTTCAGTTTGATTTGAGAGCTGCTGTCAGCGGCAATGCGAAGGTTCTCTTCCTTCAACTTGGTCAGTTCCTTCATAGGGGTGTCCATAAATTTGTCCACATCGACGGCACCATCCTTGAATACCGCAGTTACACGCTCCGTCTGATACGAGATGTTGTTCCAGAATTCGCCCTTGAACACTGCGTCATTGGCATATGCCATAATGGCCTTGGGGTCGCTGTACATCGCCAGCAAGTCGCTAACCATCTTGTCGCGATCCTCCTGTGGCATGTCGCTCGGCACACCTTGTTCAATCATAGGTCGCATCTGCTCAGCTAAGAAGGATCTTTTTTTCTTCGTCATAAATCGCATCACCCTTGCCATTCGTTTCAGTCCGTCAATCTGGTGCAGCGTCTCCGGCCCCATTGTGTCGGGGCGGGTATTCGATAGATATCGGGCTAGCTTCTGGTGCTGAATATTGGAGAGTTGGACATGTAGATAAGCGGGATACCCCTCCTCGTTCTTCTCGATGAAACGTTTCTTTCTGGCATCATATACCAACAGTTTCACCTTATCCTTCTCTGTGCGATCGTGGTTGATATATGCCAACATCACCATCTCTGCCAACGTCCACCATGAGTTCGTGTAGATACCATTGTAATAGACCCACACTTCATCCACGCTACGGATATGGTCTTCCAACAGTCCCACCAACATCCATCGTCGCATCGGCGTGTGAGCCTCGTAGTCATCACAAAGCGAACCTGGAGGTAGCACTTTTATTATCACCTCGCCTTTCGTTTCTTCTTGTTTTCTGAATAACTCTACCTCCTTGCAGCAACTGTTACGATAGCTAATCATCACCCGCTTTTTTCCATCTTTTTCCGGCTTTTGCAATTCAAGAGAAGCGGACATAATCTTCTCCATCTTTACCTTAAAGTCAACTAATTTCTCCATAGACTCAATCTCAAACCTTTCGTAGTACTGATGCTCCTTCAAATCCTCCAACTGCACTCCCAACCAAGCCAACAAATCCTTATCCTTGCTGGTTCTCGTTCTCTGTGGGGTTATGTTCAGCGGAAGAATCTGAGTCTTATCCTTGTAATGTTTGTCGCTGAACACAAGAATATGATTAAGAATATTGACATGTGCAGTTAGAATCGGATAAATAGTCGACAAAGTCAAGTCATCCGGAATAGTTGCATCCACAATTGTTACCGTATCACGATATACCGCCTGCAAGAAATCAAATTGTGACGACTCCTTCGATTCATATACTCGCACCGAGTAGCCTATTTCTTCTGCGAGATGGATAATCTGTTCAAAGTTCTTGCTGTGCTGTTCGCCTGTAAAATATGATAATTTCATAGCTCTTCCCATTTTATCTGATCGTTTCATATGACTGAATATCCTTTGCAATATTTACTCGCGTTTTCTTATTAGTTTCTTCGTCCACTATGTACTGTTTACTTGTTAAAAAATGTCTCTTCGTAAGTTTATTTATAAACACCTCGTATTCTTCAGAATCGGTTCTGTAATTTAAAGTTTCATTATCTAACAGATGCTTTATGGCCTTTGGTAACCAAGGTGGCATATGAGTATTTGGCAGTATTATAGGAATTATTCTTTTCTTTTTAGAAATCGCCTGAACAATTTCTTCTTTCAAGATGTCTTTTTTCCACCATGACCATTTATTAAAGGTTCGATTACTTAATATTACAATGAAATCATTGCATGAATCAATCCTTCTAGCGATAGTTTCTTTCCAATTACCACCAGGGAAATTGTCTTCACTAAAGCTTACACTATAGCATTTGCTCCTTAACGAATTAAATATACTTTGTGCTGCGTAAACTCCGCCATCATACGTTCTGAAAGCAATAAAAATGTCTGCTTTATCTTCGTTTGTCATTGTCTTACTTTTTAGTCAGTACTTTATCTAGGGGAATAGAATTAACTGTCCACCCCTTTTCTTTAAAACTTATATCCTTAAAATTATATTCAATAGGAATGACAACAGTTCCTCTAATATCAATCAATCCATATTTATCACCTAACTTCACTTGTCGGTGACCATAACGGAGTTCTCCTATTTTATCATAAATAGGTCGTACAATCCAATTTCCATGCTTGTCAATAATACCGAATTTATTGTTATTACCATTCATTCTACATTGTCCCTGCTCAAAGACGAAATCTACCCGTATGTTGTTATATTTGTCCAATCTAATTTGATTATCACCATAGGTGAGGTAGGTCTCATGGTAGTCGTATTGAGGGTATGGATACTGAGGCTGAATAACAAATGATCCATTTTCATTTATAAAACCTATTTTATTATTCACAGATACTGCTGCTAACCCTTCAGAAAAACGCCATGCGTGATCATAGGATTTTTCCATCAATTTGGGAGTATACTCGTAGAAATCCAAATACTTCCTTTTTGTATCCTTTGCATCAATAATGATAGAAATTGCATTATCAACAGGCAAGGAAAAACTAAAAATACACGGACTTACCATTTGGCCATTTTGTTTAAGAAAGTAATATTCCTTTTTAAAGTTTCTCCCTTTTGTATAAAGCTCTATGTTTTTATTTAACCAATACGTTTTTACGTCCACATAACGGAAATGATCCATAGGTTCTGCATAATCATAATCTGGAGTTTTAGATTCTTCTAATAAGCATTGTTTCAAATTATTAAAACTTTGAGAAAGTGTATCCCGCAAAATACCTAGTCCAACATATTCGTTTATATCTTGCCAGACCTGATCACCCAAGTACTTATAGTAGTCATTTATATCATCTTCAGAGTTAGGGTAAGAATCCGTTTCTACTGGGATTTTGTTGCGTTTGTTGTCTGTTAGCAGATTTATTGCATCGTCAACCCTACCTTGGAGATATAATGATTCAATTTGTCTGACGATTCCATACCGTTCTTTTTTTAAAACGGCTGATTCTGCATCTTTACAAGCCATATCAAAATCTCTAGCGTAAATTCTGAATTGTGATAATTCAGAGTATTTTATCAAATCGGAATTGTTGTAGTTCTTACAATTTACCAGTAAGGTGTCTATCAATAATCTTGAAAGATTTATTGATTTTGACTTTGCAAACAACTCGGCTTTTTCTCTCAAGCATTCATAAAAAACATTTGCTTCTACTTTGTTGAAGTTTGTTTTCAAGTCCTCCAATGAGGCAAATGGGGATATCATCGTTGCTTCTTGCGAAGGGTGACGAGGATAGCTTATACTGCGATTATTTAATGAATTTACGAAAAGTTTTTTTACGACATTCTCTGTCATAACAGAATCCATTCCAATATGTAGTAAATAATCGACATATTTAGCCTCTTCATCCTGTTCAAACCAACTATCAAATCCGTTAGCCACATTATTATCTATTACAAATTTGTAATATTTTGCGTAAATATCTGTGCAAATATTATCTATGTCAAGATGGTCAGAACATTTCCAATAAGACTGCGAAGTCATTCCATCAATGGATTCTGTGATAAACATTAACACAGGACGACCATCAGCAAACTTGGGGGAATTTCTCTTTTCAACATATTTTTTTTCTAGAGAATATGGGAAACCTATATTCTCAACAAAATCAGCACTTGCATTACTACTTAATATGACTGACTTGTATTTTACAGGTACGACAAGAGAATTTCTATCTCTTATTCCCTTAAATCCGTCACTATTTTCTATCGTAAGAAACTTTAAAACAGGTCTGTTACTTTGAGTCTCTCCCCATGTTCTAGCGTATTGGGGCAACGTAAAAACATTATAGCCCATTCCCATCAATGTACCAATAAATACTGCTCCAACCCATACGGCAAAGCATTTCAACAAGTTAACATATTTATTATGAGGATGTATATATCTTTTATTTATTAAATATAAGCACAACTTACACACAAATAATATTGAAATTATCCAGAAGAAGATCATGTAATATATATGCCCTATAAAATACTGAAAGATAAGAACACCTACAACGGTAAACAATATATATAAATAATACTTTATTACGACAAAGTCTTTCTTTTCCCCAACGAATGTAACAGTTGTACTTCTATTATGATAGCCATTTGATGCAGTTAATCGCTTTCCTATAATAATATCTGCCAATATACTTACTAAGAGGCAACATAAAATAGGGGTTAATACTATAGTATATATATCACTTAATCTTAATCCTATTAAATACAGCATCGCATATGAAATAAGGGCAAATAATACCTGAACATATTTCCTTAAGAAAGGATATTCTCTATAAATATGGAGAGAAAAGCAATAATCTATGGCATTATCAATATCTCGGTTTCTTTTATAACTAAAAAATGAATACAGCATAATAACAAATAAGTATAAAGCAACCATTATCGGCAATTCCCAGGGGTCCCACTTTAAAACAAATGTTAAATAAAGAAGATCACATACAATACCTAACAAACAAAATTTCCAATAATTATTGTCTCTTTTAAAACAATAGGGGGACTCAATAAAAACAAAAACGAATGCAAGAAACAAAAACAACAAACGAAATCTGTATTCTAGAAGTATACATAATGAGATACTCCAAAAAAGCAAAGACAGATTACGTACATTTTTATATGAAATCCTCATGTATACAGCGTGTAAAAATATGGCGATAAATACAAGAAGAGCAGGCATGCACAAAGAAAAATATGCATTAGCAAAATTCTCATTTCGGACAATATTATTATATAGATTGATGAGAGTCCATGGACCCATAATTAGCGATGAACTAAGAAATAATAGTAAATAAGAAAAGCCAATTTTAAAATAGTTCCGCCTTTGCCCTTTGATTCCAAACTTATATATATAACAAATTGCACAAATACTAATAAGGAATGCTGGTAAAAGTTTAGGAATCGCGCCAACAAACCAAGATCTGCAAATATACATAGAGTATAGTCCATAAACAAGAACTACAGAAGAAAAGGTGGTCTCTAATATAAATCGTCCATAATAGAACATATCACTTTTTCTTTCTGTTTTTTGGAGCCTTAAATTCCGATGCATGTTAGCTACGCCACAAAGGACATCGTGCGTGAACTCAACTCTATCTATTCCATCAACAGTTTCAATTCGTATTAGTCTTTTCTCAGTCAGTCTCGTCAATTCCACTTTCTTTATCCCGTTTTGCTCTAAATCTTCCAATGCAACAGAATTTCTAAAACCACTATATGTCAACAAGTGAGATTCAAGATACTCCATTGTTTTAGATGACACTAGCCCCATCGTCTCATCGTAAAAAGATGAGATTATGTTGTCACCAAACTGACCGACAAGTTCCTCTGTCAGAATGGATTGTTGCGCTAATACTGCTTTCTGATATAATTCAGAACAGAAAAGCGATAGGATAGAAGTGTCTACCGACAAACGAGCTAAATCCTGAGGAGAGTCCTTTGTTATTTTACCAGTAACCTTGCCCAACATGTGAATTGCTACATTTCTTGTAACAATAGCAGGCATTGGCTTTTGAATAACCTCTAATGCTTGAAGCCCATTCATCCTTTTTATTCCCCTCCTGTTTTTTCGAAGTGCAGGTATGTTAAAGGAATAGTCCTCCAAACGAGCCAGAAAATCTTCTCGCATTATAAGTACGATTCTTAGTTGTGCTACATCATTGTAATCAACATATTTCTCATACTTTGTTAAGTAAGATGATGTGTTGGTTGGTGGATTATTATATTGCAAGGAATTAATCACTTCAAAGAAATCACGAATTGTTTCTTCAGAGTCGTTATTGGTAAAAATCTCTTCAAATTGATCAATGAAAATTACTGGAATTACCTGATGATTGGACTTCGACCAGAATTTTGATGTAAACAAAAAATTCCATAGTCTTTCGTTTTCAGAAATGTTTTCCTGGTCTATCACATTTTCCGTCTCAACCTCGCCACCAAAATTTTCTAAGGTTGAAACAATTGCTTTAATGATTTGTGTATTATAGCCAATCTTTGACTTATGATCCAAACGGACTCTTACTGGAAGATAACCTTCTTTTTCAAGAAGGGGCATCATTCCTGCATTAATGAGAGAAGTTTTTCCTGCTCCAGAAATACCATATATTGTGGTAAATAGATTATTGCATATAGCGGTTTTTAATTCTGACAGTTCCTCTTCTCTACCAAAAAATCGATATGCGTCATTATACTCGTATGAAGCAAGTCCTAACCACGGATTATTATCTGCCTGTAACATCATGATCAAATATTTATCTAAATGAACGTATTAATTTCTTCATCTCTTGTTCAAAGTCCTTGTCAGAAATGCTTATAATATGAGCTTTTCTGAACGGCTCTGGAATCAATGTGCTATTAATGTCGCTATCATCAATAACTATAGGAGCAAAGAAAGGCATTCCATATCTATAGTCCATTTCCCGTATTGCCATAGCCCATTCTCTACGGTAAAAGCGCCGTCCAGGCTTCGTCGTAGTCTGTGAAATGATGGGAATAAACCGTTTTGCTTTTGTAATCTTTTCTTCTATAATGGTTTCATACATGTCTGACCATTCCAATTTATTCTCATCTAACCAAACTTCTGCCCCTAAATTGCGTAAACGTTCAGCTATGTTCCTTACAATATTAACATCTTCTTTAGCGTAAGAAATGAAAATGTCTGTATCGTCGATATTCGAAGAATCTGGTTGTAAGCCACCTTTGGTATCGCGACTATTCCATCTTTGCATAAATTCACTTATGAATCGATTGCCATTCTCAAAAACCTGTGTTTGAATTCTGGAAAGGAATTTCGTTAATTCATTATCAGATTCGATGTCATCTAATGCTACAACACCTTGCATTTCGTAAGAATTAGGCGATATTGTGAAGTTGCGAATTGAATGCCAGAAGAATCTAAAAAGCCAATTTGGATAATTACATCCTAATACAAGTAAAAATTTATCTTTTAAATAATCACTAATCTTAAGAGGACGTGTTTCAACATTATGCCATAAGTGCAAATAATCCAACAAATCGTCTTCTGTAACCATAAATGTTTTCTTAATACGATTGGCTCTTCCGAATAAATAGAATAAAGTCGGTTTGGTCGTTGAAAGAGCATTACCGATGTCTGAACGAGCAGACTTATCATAGACTCTAACATCTATGTCACCATATATTGCTTGTAATTCAGGTTCTAATCCGGATATATATGAAGTGGTTAAAATGAGAGGAAATTTATTGATGGAAAGAAAATCTATGATTTCACTTTGACATTTAATTCTACTATTACGTAAAATATTGTCTATCTCAAAGTATATATCAGTTTGATTGCCTATAAAACGTGTACGTCTATTTTTAAGATTTTCATCATCAATAGTATCTGAAATCAAGGTAAAATCAACATCATTATTTTGAATGTCGAAACGTTCTGCTAGCTTGGCTATCAAATCATCATCAACACGTATATTGGATTGAGAGCTTTTGTCTTCAATATAAAAGAATTCGTTTCCTATTATAGGAACTACACGTTCTTTCTCTATTGCATCCAGCAATAAATCCCAGTTTCTGGCATTAATAGTTTCGCTAATCATATTATCGTTCATTGTTATATATGTAAACTATTCTATTTTGTAAGTTATTATATATCTGCATCCTACATAGTTTTCTATGTTAGACAAATATGATCTAGTAATCATCAAAATATTCCAATCCTAAAAATTTCTCTGGGGAAATATTTCGTTTGTTGCCATCATCATCAACCATAGTAACATTAAAAAGAACGCCAAGCGCAGCTTCCATAATGTGATGCATAATAATACCACACATACCACCTGCAGATGCTGGTAAACCATCTTTTTCTAAAATAACCATCATTGTATATTGAGGGGTATCGGCAGGGAAATATCCACAGAATTCCATTCTGTATTTTTTCACATTATCAGTTTCATTAATAACGAAAGTACGCCCTCCTGCAGCAATTTCCATATAATATGACCCAGCTTTTTTCGCAAGTCCCTGAGATACAGAATTAATCAAACCGCGTTGTAAAATTTTTACACATTTTTTTTGTGCTATACATGAATCCATTATTACAACATCTTCATTGTCATTCACAATTTTTACCATACATCCATCGTTTGCAATAGCATTATAAAAAGTAAGAATTCCTATTGGAAAATCGGGTTGCCCTCCTAAAAAGTGATTAATATTTTCTTCGTGCTTTGATATATTTGAACCATAAACATATTCTATAGCCTTTGCAAATGCAACTTGAGACCTTACTTCCAAAGCTCGTGCCAAGTTAATCGTACCATATCCTCCCCGACGCCAATTATGATCCTTAATTTCACCATAAACTCCGCAACCTGTGTCAACAACATAACTCGAATCTACCACGTTAGACTCCAGTAAAGAAAGATAAGTTGGGGCATACAGCATCGCATTTCGCTCAGTTTTAAATTCGTCTATTTGATTGATCAAACCTTCTTCTATATTAATACAGTCATAGATTTTTATTCTGCCTGTTTTTGTCTCAACCAGGTAAATTACCCCTTTACTAAAATTACTATCTTCTTTCATGTAATTCCATAATTCGTGATGGGCATACAATTTGAGAATCCTCATTTTAGATTCTTCTAATTGCGTAATTATTTCTTTTAAGGAGTCATTCTTTTCTATCAAATCTATTTCACTTTGACTGATTATCTCACGTTGGCTAAAAATCAGTGACGCAATAGCAATACATGTTAATACAAAAACTGTTATTAGCGTTGTTCGAAAAAAAAGTTTTCTTTGCCCCCTTTTCTTTTTTAACTCGGTCAATGGCCCACAAAATGAATCATGAATTAATTCGATTCGATAGTTGTCTCCATCGCTAGATGTACTAGTGCGCTGTAGAATGCGGGTGTCACCCGACAATAGTTTAAAGCCGTTCTTGACATGCAGCAGGAAGTCGCTCTCTGGAATGGAGTTTCGTCGGCCTGTACTGTCTACGAGGTGGTCTTCTATGTAGTTTTTCTCACGATAGGAAAAGCCACGAGTGGCCTCGTTATAGAATTGTTCGAAGGGATTCCCTTTTACGAAAGAATCGACAAGAATTGGTGTGATATGATCGGCTTCAGACTTCTGGAAGTCAATAAAGACACGACTACAGATGAGGGAGAGAACATTGGTACTTATGCTTTTGTCTTCCTTATTACGAGCAATCTTAATTATGGTGTCAACAATGCCCTTTTGTTCCTCTTGCTTAAATAATCCTTCACCCGGAATGAGAACAACCATCTCTGCATCTTCTTCCAAAAGGCTACGAAGACGATAGCGGCAACGTTTTAAGGCTGGTAAATAGCAGTTGTCAATACTATCCTCTAAGCGATAGAGGTCATCTTCACGGATGGAAACGACAAAACGGAAGTTTTGCTCGTAACAATAGGGCCGACCGTCCACCTGACAGCCATCAAGAGTATGGTCTTTGTCATTAAGGTAATCTAACTGGCGAAGCAGGGTATCAGCCTCATTACGTGGACTGCGGAACACCTCCTCAAACTGGTCAAAAACAATGACTGGGGTGGTTTGTTCGTCGTATTTGTCATAGAAACGATGGCGGGCAAAATAGTTCCAAAGGTAGTCGATGGATTGCTGATCTAGCTGCTCGCCAATGACGTTGATGGTTTCTGTCCTTTTGACAACACGCTCTACAGCTTCGATAATCATGGTCTGATAGCTCTGGAGGTGCTCCTCGTCCCTCATGCCAAGACGAATACTAATAGGCGTATAATGTTCCTCACGTAGTTCGGGGAACACGCCTGCATTGAGCAGGGAAGTCTTACCAATGCCACTCTTTCCATAGAGCGTCACAAAGACATTGCCCATGATAAGACGGGTCAAGTCATAGCTATCGTCATCACGTCCGCAGAACTTCAGTTTTCGCTCTGCTGTCTCAGGATCTTCGTATGAAGCAAGACCTGCCCAGGGATTCAGACTGTCATCTATATCATATTCCTTGAAGTGGGAGGACCAGCGCTTAAAAATATTGATCATAGCTTACAAGTGTTCATTTATAGAAGTGATAAGATTTGAAAAACCGTCAGATTCCATCAAATCAATACCAGATGGTTTTTGATTGATGATGGATTCGTAGATCTGCTGATAATCTGCACGGAGGTTATATCCATTGACAGCCAAAGGAATGATGGTCTTGTCGCCAAACTGCTGAGCCATGCGCCACTCTTTATTATAATAATGGTCGGTATCCCCTTGCTTCAAGTCCTCAGCAACATGTGGTGACAGCACAGAGATGACAACTTTAGCTGCACTGATGGCATCTGCAATCTCACTCTCATAGTTGTCGCCGCCATAGAGACGGGCATTGTCAAGCCATACATCGTACTTCTTCTCGCAGAGTCGGAAGAACAGCTGGCAGGCGGCCAGCGCATCCTTGCTGCAATAGGAGATGAAGATGCCACCACGTCTGCGACTCTCCACGACTTGCTGGCGGAAGGGCGCATCATCACTGTCCTCAGTCAGCGTCTTAGTGATGTTGTTGATGAAGGAACAGGCATCACCAAGGATGCAGATGTCCGTACGGTCGAGGAACCGCATCAATTTGCCCTCTGTCTTGTCATCCTTGTCAAGCGAGAAAGCGACCTCGCCCATACCATCATAATTATTCTCTTCGCAGCTCTTGTTGACTCCCGTGAGCACATACCAGAAGAAGCGGAAGTACCAGTTGTCATATTTACAACCCAAGGCAAGTAGACGTTTGCTGCGAATGAAATCGAGCATCTCGTTGTTCGACTCCACGTCCATACGCATCCACTTCTCAATGAGCAGGATGGCATCAGCATCGGTCTTGATGTATCGCTTGGCCAAGTCGTCGACATCGAGTTTGCCAAAGACATAGATGAGCGTGGGCTGGTTATACTTCTTCCCACGACGGCAGGTCTTCAGTGCCTTCTGCAATTCATCCACCGTCTCCTTGTCGTAGATGTTTACTACGCGCAACTCACTGCCCCATATCTTCCGCATGGCCGCCTCCAGAAAACCGTCGGTCGTAGTGGTCAGGACGGTAGTGAAGAGCCGTGTTTCCAACAAGGCCATTAAGTCCTTAGAAACATCCTCTGCCATAAAACGTATATTCCCATCTTCTATTAATCGTCGCACTGGATTAATACGCTCATTCTTGTCCAAAGCAACCTCGTGATAGTTCTCATACTGCACATTCGAGTTCTCATTAACCTTCCGCAATAAATACTGATGAACATCCCCCGTCGACTCTATCTTGGAATCTAGGACTATCTCATTACCGATGACAAGTGCATACTTATCATTGAGGACATCCTTTATAAATTTTTTTGTGTTAAACTTCCTACTCATAAACAATTCTTTCAACTATCTTTTGTGAATGTTTCCGGACTACTCATCTTCCGTTATCAATATATTTGGCTGTAAAGTTACATAAAATTTGTGACTTATCATCGTCAAACAGTAAAAAAGTGACTTAAAACAGTTCATATTTGATAACAGCATGATTTCTAAAGTTTATATTGATCGTTATTTTCATCTTTCTCAACCAAAACCAGCACTTTCGCCTTCGCCACCTTATGCATCTTCACGCAGAAGTAGATTAGGGCGAAGAAACTTAGTCCTCCAAGTACTGGACTCACAATTCCGCTCATTGCAAGTGCATCGTATGTCCCATGTGCCAAGACAGGCATTAGAAGCACATATGCTGCAATCTTTGGTGAGTGATCCACAAAATGGTACACCGAATAATAGTATCCCATCAGTATCGCAAAAGCATAATGCCCAGGCACCGCCAACAATGCACGGACGATAGCTGTAGACACCCAGTCCTCCTCACTAAATACATACATGATATTCTCGAACGCCGCGAATCCTAATCCCACGCATACGGCATATACAATACCATCAAAATGCTCATCGAAATATGGATTCTTACGCAACAACATCCAAAGCGCAAATAACTTGAACGTCTCCTCTGGCAACGCAGCAACTACAAAGGCCATTGTCGTCGTACCGAGCAGGCTTGTCGGCTTACCCTCTACGCCAAATATCATAGCCTCTATCCCAGATTCCAAAATGGCAACAGGAATAATAATAGCCACCCCCAAAAGAACAGCCTTAAGCAATAAATAGGTCGGCTCTTTATGCGTATCTTTCTTCCATATATACAACCAAAGTAAGATGGCGGGAAGAAGAGCTGCTGATAATAAAATAATCAAATCCATAATTTTACTCTAAATAATATTTTTTCCGCTCTTCGATAGTTAGCGGGTATTCTTTGAACTGTTCATAATTATTTTCAATCAAATCTTGTAAAGATGGGAAGTCCCAAATCTTTATAGTCTTGTCATGTGATGCAGAAACGATGAATTTACTATCGGGACTAAACGAAGCTGACTCAACTTCTTTTACATGTCCTTCCAAGGTTTGAAGCTCCTTCCCCGTCGTCACATCCCATATCTTTACAGTATTGTCATTTGATGCAGAGACAATATGCTTACAATCTGGACTAAACGAAACAGAGTTAACAGCCGCTTTATGTCCCTTCAAAGTTCGTATTTCCTTTCCTGTAATCAGGTCCCAAATTCTTATGGTCTTGTCAGCTGATGCAGAAACAATATATCTGCCATCGGGACTGGGAGAAACTGACAGGACTTCATCTCTATGATTTTTCAAAAATAAAGTCTGCTGTTCCTTCCCAGTATTCACATCACATATCTTTACCGTCCCAAATGTTGAGGCAGCAACAATACGCTTGCCGTCAGTACTAAAGAAAGCTGAAACAGGCATGGTTATGTATCCTTCTATAGTACGAAGTTCTATTCCTGAATTTACATTCCAGATTTTCACTGTCTGATCATCTGATGCAGAAGAAACAAGTCTACCATCAGGACTGAAAGAAGCGAAAGAAACATAATCAGTATGTCCTTTCAAGGTTTGTAGTTCTTTTCCCATAGCTACATCCCAAATCTTTATTGTCTTGTCAGCTGATGCTGAAACTATATGCTTGCCATCGGGACTGAATGAAGCAAAGGTGATATAGGAAGAATGCCCTTCTAATGTTTTTTCTTCCTTACCTGTTACTGCATTCCATATCCTTACGGTATTGTCAAGTGATGCAGATACGATATGCTTGCCATCGGGACTGAATGACGAAGATTTAACAGCGGTTTTGTGCCCTTCCAAAGTTTTAACATTCTTGATGTCGATGGTTTCCCAGATTCTTATAGTCATGTCCCATGACGCTGAAACTATGTGCTTGCCATCGGGACTAAAAACAGCAGACTTGACAGACTCAGAATGACCTTCAAAGATCCTAATGCTCTTTCCTGTAACTACATCCCAGATCTTTACTGATTTGTCAGATGATGCAGAAACAATATACTTGCCATCGGGACTGAATGATACAGATGAAAATCCTTGCGAATCTTCCAAAGTCTTAAGTTTTTTTCCTGTTGCCACATCCCAGATTTTTATTTCCTTTGATACGGAAGCCACACACTTGCCGTCGGGATTGAGCGAAACCATGACAACTGCCTTTGTCTCCCCTTTCAGTGACTTAACCTCCTTTCCTGTAACTACATCCCAGATCTTTATACACCCCCATGACGCCGAAACAATATGTTTACCGCTGGGGCTAAACGAAGCATAGGAAACATCTGCCGTATGTCCATTCAATGTCTTGACTTCTTTTCCTGTGACCGCATCCCATATCTTTACGGTATTATCAACTGATGCAGATACAATACGTGTGCCATCGAAGTTAAAGGATGCGGAGTTGACGATGGCTGTATGACCTTCTAAAATCTTTTCTTGGTCTCCTGTTTCCGCATTCCATATTCTTACGGTCATATCCCTTGATGCGGATACGATATGCTTTCCATCGGGACTAAATGAAGCTGAGTTAACGAACATTTTATGCCCACTTAATACCATGATTTCCTTTCCTGTTGCCACATCCCATATTCTTATGGTTTTGTCAAATGATGCAGAAACAATACGCTTACCATCGGGACTATACGCAGCGGTTTCAACAACATATGTATGTCCTCGCAATATCGCCGTATCTTTCGAGCATGCTTTCCTAAGTTCCACTTCTGCTTCTATGGTATACGGCCAATCTGGCTGTTCTTTTGTAGGTAAAACATTTAGGAGAATGCGTCGTGCGAGGTACGAATCTCCAAAATCGACCAATTTAGACGCTTTTTCTGCGACAAACCGACTTTGCACCTTTCGCAAATTATCTCTTTGTTCACGAATCTTTCGTTCCTCTTCAGCTTTCTCTTTTTCATATCGGTTCCAGAGAGAATCAAAACCGACACCCAGCATACCCGCAACGACCTTAACAAATGCTGCATCTCTGCCTTTCTTGCTCACATCGCCTCCAAGACGTTCTTCGTTTTTGGGAAGGTCTCGTAATGCAGGAGGAAAGAACTCTGAAGGGGAGTTACCCTCGACGATGAAGGGGAATATGCGGTCTGTTCTGCCAAGGGAAATGAAAGTTTCCGCTTCCTGATTTACCCAAGGTGATTTCGCTGCTTGTGGAGAACATATCACTATCAGATTCTGTGAATTGGCAAGAGCTTGTTTGATTTGCTCAGGCAGATTCCCCGCACTAAGTTCATCTATATCACGAAACACAGGACGTAGCTCTTGTGGCACGTCATTACGTCCATTGAAGGATGCTGGCAAATGATAGTGTTCCAGCTCATGCTGCAACCACGTTGCCCATTCTACATCCTCACTCTTGTAGCTTATAAATGCGAAATATACTTTGTTTTGTTCCATGTTCTATAAAACTATTCTATTTCCATTTTGGATTTAATTAACTCTATGTTTTCCTTGGTAGCTTGAGTGTCGGGATGATCTTTCCCCAATACCTTTTCACGAAGAGAGAGTGCTTTATAATAATAATCCAGTGCATCTTCAAATAATGCAAGTTTCAAAAAGTCCCAGGCGACATTACTGTATGCATCTGCTGTATTTGCACTATAATCACCATAGACTATCTTATATATATCCAAGACCTTCATATTATATTCTTGTGCCTTGGAATAATTCTCTAATTCTTCATAGACATAACCAATATAGAAATAGGTATTTGCAGTTTCAACATAATCCTTACCTTGCATCTTTTCATAAAAATCCAAAGCCTTAAAATAGGAATCCAAAGCTTTGTCATATTCTTCTAGTTGCAAATAGTCCCAGCCGACATCACTGTATGCATCAGCAGTTATAGTATGATCCATGCCATATACGTTATGATATATAAACAAAGATTTTAAGTGGTATTCAAGCGCATGTGAATAATCATTTAGGTTGGCATATATATCTGCAATCTCATTATAGGAGTCAGCAGTAGTAGGATGACATGTACCGAGAACAGACTCATAAGTCACCATAGCCTTAAGATAGTATTCTAACGCTTTTTGAGGCATCCCTTTAAATTTATAAGTTTCTCCGATATCGCTATAGGAAATAGCTATATCGGTATCATTCGGGCCTACAACGTTTTCAGAGATTGATAAATCTTTTAAATAATATTCTAATGCCGTATCATAGTCTTTCATGTCTTTATAAACATCTCCAATAACATTATAGCATGCAGCGGTCTCAAGATGGTTTATTCCGTACTCTTTCATACAAATCTCCAAATCCATAAAATAGTATTTCAGCGCTTTTTCATAATCTTCGAGACATTCGTAAACTCTACCAATGTCATTATAGTAATAAGCAGTTTTTATGTGATTGATTCCATATTTTTTCTTGTATATTTTTAAGGCGTTAATATGGCTCTCAAGAGCTTTTATGTAGTCATTAGTTTTTTCATATATATAACCAATATGACTGTAGTTAACTGCTGTATCTATATGTTTATTGCCTACAGTTTCTTTACGGAGAGCTAAAGCTTTATTATAGTATTCTAAAGCCTTGTTGTAGTTCTCTTGACATTCAAAAGCACTGCCGATAGAAAAAAAACAATTAGCAATTTTTGTGTTGCAATTTCCATAGATAAGTTTGCATATATCAACAGCTTTGAAGTAGTACTCTATAGCCTTATCATATTTTTCTTGAAGTGCATAAACTTTGCCTATTCTATAATAACAATTACCAGTTTCTATATGAAAATCACCGTATAGTTTCTTATAAATACTAAGGGCTTTACGATAGTTCCTAACTGCCTTATCATAATTCCCCATAATTTCATGTGTCTTACCAACATAATAACTACAAGACGCAATCCAAGGATGATTTTTATCAAAAAAAACTCTTTTGCTGACTTTTAATGCTTTAAGGTAGAATTCTTGTGCTTTATTAATATTGTCTTGTAAATAATAAATTTCTCCAATATTGATATACGAATCAAGAATATAATTCTGAAGTTCTTCTTCCATAAAGAAATCATCATCATCCATTTCTTCGTATATTGTGTGAATATCGTATAATACTATATTCTCATAATCTTTTAATAATTTGAAGAAAGATTCCAAAGCTTTCTCATAGTTATGTAGTTGTTTGTAATATATTCCAATCCGGACAAGTCCTTTCGCAATCCGATTCCAGTCTTGCCCTTTTTTCGATTTTTCTATTGTAAGATATTTTTTAGCGTATTTCAATGAAGTCTTATAATCAGAAAAATGCTCACAAAAGAAGGAGGCCATCTCTAGATAGGGTAATCCCGTTATAGGTCGCATATCAATAGAAAGCTCCAAATAGTCAGAGAACTGATATTGGGCAGGATCTGACTCTTTCATTTTTTTCCAGTATAGAGCCAATTGCCTTTCACCTTCTGTTGTGGAATATAAAGCATTAAAAATGTGAAAATTCAAGATAATGCCATACAAGCTCTTCAAATCACTCAGTGAATAATACTGAAACGCGAGTTCTAACTTTCTTCGATTCCATATAATGTCGCTATTATCCGATTTATTATTTGAGAAAAATCGAATTATCTTTTTACGATATATTTCAATACTTAACTTATCTTTCAGATATCGGGCTTTAACCGCATCTTTAATATATTGGTGAGAGAAATTATATAGTCCTTGACAATTGGTAATATGAGTAGTATATGCACAATAGAACAAATGAAAATCAATATTTCTAATGCCTGTAATCCCTACAAGTTCATTTTCAGACAGTCCATGTTCTGAAACATAGATTACGGCTAACAACTGCCGTGCACCCTCATAATCCTTTTCCATTCGTTGTAGAATGCGGTCAAAAAAAACTGCAACAGAATCGGTTAAGATATAATAATTAATTCGTTCATCAAGGTATTCATAAGATCCAAAACAAATGAGTTCATCAAGCAGTGACCTAAGTACCAATGCGTTATTTGTTATTGGACTATGTATAATAATACGATTGTATTGACTCTCATTTAGCCTTTTACCTACAAGAGAAAGGTACTCTGAAATAAATTCATATTTCTGATCGTCGTTGAATGGTTTTAAGACATATATTGGGTATTTACGGTAATGGAAGGCCTTTGTTATTTCGTCATCTTCAACTGAAGAAAAAAGATATTTTACCTTAGGATGTGGCTGTGGTAACCAGTCGAAGGGAAAACTTTGATTAGAATTTGAAATTTGATTAATACCATCGATTACGACTAAGATAGGCTTTCCCTTCTTAACAGCTTCGGACATATATCGTTGAGCTCTATGTTCCGGACTTTCATAATCTTCCAAAAGGGTTTCACGACAATAATTTTGAGAGACTAACTCATCACAGATATGGAGTAGCACTTCCTCGTAGGAATTACTGCCGAACGTATTTCCTAGAAAATGGTATATAATGTTACAAGGTAGCTTGTGTTTTTTACATTCTAGCCTTTTCAGCCAGTTAGCGATTAATGCACTTTTCCCAATACCACTTTGACCTGTTACTAAAAGATATTGTTCTTTACTGTTAAGGAATTGATTTAAGCGGTCATAATCCTCCTGTCTCGGTATATAGAGTTTGTGCCGACTATTCATAAAAGCACGCTGGATATTCTGCCTCCATCCATGACGAGTTTCATCGACTTCTTTGAAATATTTGTCCAACAATCCTTCTACAACTTTTTCAACTTGCAGACAAAGATCGTCAATTGAGCAATAATCGGACACAGGGAAACGATGCTGTTCGCGTATCTTTCTTTTTAGCTTTGTTAGTTTTTCATTATCATCAGGTTGCATATTAGGGTTATGCTTGATAAAAAAGGCTGCTTCAACACCCTTTTCATTTCGGAGTGCTCCATACTGCATCTCAATCTCCGTAATACTACGTTCCTGAGCGATATCTTCGCGTATCCATGGGTAACGCTCTTCCAAATCAGGATTCTTCTCTATTTCAGACATCTTGGGTTCATAGCCGTAGCGACTGCCGAGAAGACCGATAAAAAACGGATGGGAGTTCTCAATCTCATTCAGGCAGACCGACAGTACCTTGCCCGTACGTGCCTCTTCGTCAGTGACACCCCATCGTAAGTCAAGCAACGAAAGGCTGACATTACGACGGTTCGCCTCTAGTTTCAATTTATCGAATCGCTTTACTAATGCTGAACGTTCCTCTTCCATATCAGAGAAAGTGGAGGACAGGAATATACGTACTTCACGGTTCTCGATGAGGTGGCTTTCAAAACGGTTGTATAGATGTCGCTGATGCATATTGACTAATTGATTTGGGACTTAATATAATCTATATTCTCTCGAATAATCTTTGTATTTGAATGCTCAGGACCTAAAACTTTCTCGTATATTGCCAATGCCTTGAAGTAATACTCCTGTGCCTTGTCGTAGTCACCTTTGTTACAGTAGACCGTTCCGATGTTGGTGTAGGCCCCAGCGTTATTCGGATGCTCAGACCCTAAGACTTTCTCACAGATTGCCAATGCCTTAAGATAATATTCCAGTGCCTTATCATAGTCGCCAAGTCTGCCGTAGACCAATCCGATATTGTTGTAGGTCGTAGCGGTACTCGGGTGTTCTGGACCTAATACTTTCACAATGATTGGCAATGCCTTGAAATGATATTCCAGTGCCTTGTTATAGTTACCAAGGCTTTTGTAAACTAATCCAATATTATTGTAGGAAGTAGCGGTATCCGGATTTTCTGATCCTAAGATTTTTTCATAGATTGCCAAAGCCTTGGACATATATCCTAGTGCCTTACCATAATCACCAAGGATGTTGTAAACAAATCCAATATTATCGTAAGACGTTGCGGTATCCGGATGATCTAATCCTAAGACCTTCTCTTTGACTGCAAGTGCCTTGAACAGATATCCTAGTGCCTTGTCATAGTCACCAAGATCGTAGTATACCGATCCGATATTATTATAAGAAATGGCCGTATCAGGGTGTTCTAGACCTAAGACTTTCTCTCTCATTGCCAAAGCCTTGAAATTATATCCTAGTGCCTTGTCATAGTCGCCAAAGTATTTGTAAACCAATCCAATATTATTGAAGGATGTTGCGGTATCAGGGTGTTCTAAACCTAAGACTTTCTCTCTCATTGCCAAAGCCTTAAAATAATATTCCAGTGCCTTATTATAGTCACCAAGTCTGTCATAGACTAATCCGATATTATTGTAGGTCGTTGCGGTATTAGGATGTTCTAAGCCTAAGGCTTTCTCGCAGATTGCCAAAGCCTTAAGATAATATTTCAGTGCCTTATCGTAATCACCGAGGTTGTCGTAAACCAATCCGATGTTGTTGTAGGATGCAGCGGTACTTGGATGTTCTGAACCTAAGAATGATTTTCCCAATGAAATCAATCTTAAATAAGTGGTAACAGCCTTGTCGTAGAGCCCGTATTCATTTTGAAATTTGGAGTAATCAGCTAGCAAATTAAAATACTTCTCCTTATCAAATGCACTCTTTTCTGCCAGTCTGTCTGCTTCAGCATAAATAGCAGCTACGCGCTCTATTCGTTTCTCAATGGGTGTTGTTGCATCAGCCATAACCGTCTTGGTCTGAAGATGATAGGCCTCGATGTCCTGATGCACCAGCGCGCGGTTTTGGTCGAGTTGGACTTCATGACGTTTGGCTTCGCGAGCCATCTCGTCAAGCAGGGTGTTAGCCCGTTCTATGTTGCCCTCCTCAAAGGCCTCTATGGCTCGCCTGAGCATATCGCTCACATGCTCAAACTGCATGGTGGCAATACGCTGTGCTGTGTCAAACAAAGCCTTCTGCAACTGCTCGAACTCCTCTTTCAGCTTATTATAACGATTCAGCTTCTGCTGCAAATCATCACGCAGGTCTTCATCGTTAGGAAACTTGTCAACCCGCTGGCGGGCCTTCTCAATCTTCTTGGGCAGTGTGGCCAACTCGACACTTAACTTTTGGTATGCCTCGTTACCTGCTGCAAACTGGAGATTGTCAATCATGGCAATAGGCATTCCCTCCAGCATCACGGTGCCGTCCTCCAGTTTCAGTTTCTCTACCATGCCACTGGTCTCGACCAATTGTAGCTGCATCACGAAGTGGAGCTGCATAGAGTCGCGATTGTTATAGCGACTCCAATAGTGTCCCATCTCCTGGAAGAGTCTTTTTTTGAAGTCTTTTAGTTCTTGCGACTCCACTTCACCCGCCTGCAAGTCCTTGCAGTAGGTATAGACTTTTGGCGAGGCATGTTTCTGAAACTCCTCTGTTGCCACATCAAACTCTTCAATAGTAAATTTTCCAGCTTTCGTGTGGAATAAGGCAAGAAACATATCGGAAACCCTAACCTTCTCGTTGTACTCATCCTGTTTACGGCGATCATTATATGCGGCATCATAATCCTCCCATTCGAAAAGTTGGATGCGAATACCACGCTTCTCATAGATATTATCCAATCTACGTACCAAATTACCAAAAGCATTACGGTCATCAGTCATTTCCTCTGATGAGGCCAGGAATATTTTGATAGTTTTCATTCTAATTGTTTTCTTTAAGTTGCACTACTAAAAAACTTTGCTTACAGATTATTCATCAAATCTTCAGGATTCACAAACGGCCCACTTAATGTTACATCCTCGTACTCATCCACATTGAAGTCCTTCTCAATGTTACAAGACTCGCAGAATGCATTATAAAGTTTCACCTCATTATAGTTGATGTCATTGTCGATGACTATCATCTTACCCATCATCTTTGCCACCATTTCTTTCAGTTCCACATCCAGTTCTCGAATGGTAGCCAATGCCTGCAGTGTCATCAATGACTTTACATCATCTTCATATTTCCCGTCAAGTCCGAAATCTCGGATGACTTCATTCATGTACTGAACTTCATTCTCATGCACGATACTATCAGCATTCAAAATTTCATTGAGCACTTTCACTACCGCTATTTTTGCATTATATGTCAACTGTTCCATTCCTACTGTCTTTTACCTATTTATACTAATAACTACCCACCCCCAAGATTCCTTCTTTTTGTCGAAGTCATATACAATGAGGCATTTCACATTCTCACCATCTGTTACACTGTATTTGCTAACAACATTTGGGGAGATAAAGGCTTTCTCCGTTCCATAATTGAAAAACGCATAAGGCCATTCACTTTTCTTTTTGATCGTGCCTTCCACTCTCTTGGCATAATTCAAATCTTTGGGGAGCTTGCATTTCTCAGCTCTAAGAAGTCTTTGCTTACCATCTGATTCAATGACAAAATTCAGCTTTAAAGCCGTTCCGGCATCAGCTCTGAAGCGCAACTTGTGTGACATACGCTTTTCTAATCCGTATACCATCGCTGATTTTTGACTTTTAGAATCCACATAGACTACCACAGCAAAAGCCTCTTCTGTTTTCTCGCCCAATATTTCATTGGTGATTGCCATATAGTCAATAGGTGCTTTATCAGTCGATGAAACAGAATTTATCCACGGCTGATGAATCCAACAATCCACCTCATAGGGAAGATGCCAGCCCTGTGGCAGATAACACTGTGTAACTCTGTCTATCTGGAATTTTGCCAAATCGAGTTGACCTCTCTGAATATAGAGAGCTGCAAGTTTTATTCTCACTTTCCCAAGGAAATTCTCTTGTGTACGACAGTGTACGGCACGAATCAAACAAGCCAATTGTTTGTCCTGGTCATTAGTAAACACATCGCTTAACAGCTGCCATACCCAGAATTCTGTTGATTTCTTCTTGGCAAATGGAACAATGACTTTCAGAGCATCTTCTGGCGTACTACCCAAGGATAGAAGCAACTTGCCATAGAAATAACCAGGATAGGTCATCTCTGGATGTTCATTCATCAGTGTATCCATCTGCGGCAGGAACTCTTCGATACGTCCAAGATCATTTAGGCGAAGTAATGCTTTTGATTTCGCAATGAAAGCCCGCTCAGCCACACTCATTATTTTCCTGCCTTTGGAGATTTCTACGGGCTTGTAATCATCGACCGTCAAGTTCTCCAAGTTCCACCAATCAAAGAAGTCTGCCATTTCCGGCCACGCATCACACCTAATGAAACCTTCAAGGAGTGCAGAATAGCCTTTCCCTGGTTGAAATGTAAATCCTTTTAATTTGGAGAATAACGCAGACAGTCTCGTAGGCGTGTCATAACTAGTTGGAGCCAGATGCCTTTTTGCAAAATAGCCTATCCAAAATATGGTATTCTCATTTTCTGGCAATAGCTGCTCTAAAGACAGCATTTCGTCCAAATGAGTAATCAATTGTTCGTATTGCCCACTATCTGCATCTTTCTTGATACAATAATACAAAGCTTTGCCTGTAGTGAGTTTGGCCCACGGCTTTTCTTGCTCTAAATCGGCTTTGGCCAGATTATAAGCTTCTTGAACCTGACCATCCTTGCACATTTTAATGATCTCGTTTATCCCTGCCATAGATGTTTCAGTGATTCTAAGATGGTTTTTAGCTTCTCGTCGCCGTCGCCCAATGTTGAGAACGGTGCGATTCCTGTTATGATCTTACGACCATTGTACGAGAGTTTGATATATGCGTAC
>OCTW011320712.1_pt1 | contig 31788 bp, 33 predicted proteins | sample 1539671 | NCBI WGS metagenome assembly OCTW01 (sample SAMN02144230, study PRJEB22623) | gut metagenome | biome: sheep rumen | host: Ovis aries | place: New Zealand | reverse complement strand
ATTTTTAAAATTAATTTTAATATATTTTTTATTGATTATTTTAATTTTATGTGTAATAATAAAATGCATAATTAAAAACAAAGAAATAATGTTGAAAAAGAATTATTTTTTTAACCAAAGTTGTTTCTTAAGAAGGGATGAAATTAGATATGAAAAAAATTAGAGGTTTTGAAATTGCAAAAGGATTTGAAAATAAAGATATTAATTTGCCAGTTAGAAAAACAAAATATTCAGCAGGATATGATGTAGAAGCTGCAGAAGATTGCATAATTCCTTCATTTAAAAAGGGAATGAAACCAACACTTGTAAAAACAGGAATTAAGGCATATATGCAAGATGATGAAGTACTTATACTTGCAAATAGAAGTTCAAATCCAGGGAAAAGGGGATTAATTTTGGCAAATAGCATTGGCGTAATAGATAAAGATTATTATGGGAATGCAGATAATGATGGACATATAATGTTTGCTTTTTATAATATTAAAGAAGAAGATGTACAAATAAAAAAAGGGGATTGCATAGGACAGGCAATATTTCAAAAATATTTTACAGCAGATAATGATATGGCAGACGGAATTAGAAATGGAGGATTTGGTTCCACAAATAAATAGAAAAATTTTTTTACAAAAAAATGGGGTAAACCAGTTGACAACTTCAATAAAATAAGTTAAAATATTAAATACATGTTGATATGGTGGATTTGGCGTAGCTGGTTAACGCGCCAGTTTGTGGCACTGGAGACCATGGGTTCGAATCCCATATTCCACCCCATTATTAAAATATTGGACTGTAGCCAAGTGGTAAGGCACCAGACTTTGACTCTGGCATGCGCTAGTTCGAATCTAGCCAGTCCAACCAGAAACTAAAAGCTGTAAAGACTGTAAAAACAATACTTTATACAGCTTTATTTTTTACTTTTAACCGCAAAAGTGCTGTAAGAAAAAAACGATTTTCATTTTTTGAAAATCGTTTTTTAGACTATTATGCACTTTTTAGTTCTAATCTTAATTTATCTGCTATCATTGCTATAAATTCTGAATTAGTTGGCTTACCTTTGCTAGCTGAAACAGTATATCCAAAAATACTTTCAACAGTAGATTGTTCGCCTCTACCCCAAGCAACTTCTATTGCGTGTCTGATTGCACGTTCAACCCTGCTAGGCGTTGTATGATACTTATCTGCAATTTGTGGATAAAGTTGTTTTGTAATTTGATTTATAATATCTATATCACTAACAACCATCATAATTGCTTCTCTTAAATATTGATATCCTTTTATATGAGCAGGAACGCCTACTTCATGGATAACATTTGTAACAAGGGCTTCTAAATTATTTTCATCTTTTTTACTTTCAGGAGTAAGTTCAATATATTGTTGTTTAATTTCTCTTGCAGAATAACCTATATGCAAATTTTCTGGTTCATAATTTTTGAAATCTTTAATTCTTTGCATTAACAAACTTATGTCAAAAGGTTTTACTATGTAATATTCTGCTCCTAAGTTAATAGCCTTTTGAGTTATTTTGTCTTGACCAACAGCAGATAGCATAATGCACATTGGAATCTTGTCTAGATTTGAGGAATTAATTTTTTCTAAAACCCCTAATCCATCTAAATGTGGCATTATAACATCTAATAATACTACATCAGGTTGCTTTTCAATGATTATTTGGTATGCCTCATTACCATCTTTAGCAATACCAACAACCTCCATGTCTTCGTCTTTCTCTAAATGATTATTTAGAGTCACAGCAAACTCGGAATTATCGTCTGCAATTAAAATTCTAATTTTTTCTTTCACTTTTGTTTTCCCCCTATTTATAATTTAAAACTGTAAAAAATTTACAGTTCGAATTATAATATGATTTCCAGAAATTTGCAATAGTTTTTGGAAAAAATTTCAAGTTTTAACACTTTTTGCCTAAATATCAACACTTTTTTTAATAAATTTTTCTTGTAAAATAGATATTTTTTGAATTTCTATGTTTTCATTTTCATTTAAAGAGAAAATTTTATTTTTTTCTTCATTTCCTATTTCAATTATACAAGTTATTTTTTCATTATAATCTATTTTTGTAATTGAAATGTTATTTTTTTTTGCAAAATATTGAAATTTTTCAAAATTTGCATAGTTTAAAATAAGTTCTAATTCAACTCCAGGTACTTCTTGAACAAAAACAGTTTTATTTAATGCAAGTAAAGTTGAATCTGTATATGCTTTAACTAAACCACCTGTACCTAAAAGAACTCCGCCAAAATATCTCGTAACTACAACTAAAACATTTACAATATTTTTTTTGGTTAAAATATTTAAAATAGGGGAGCCAGCTGTTCCAGAAGGCTCTCCGTCATCAGATAATTTATTTATAATGTTACCAGCTTGCAAAATAGAATATGCAAAACAATGATGTTTAGCATCATAATATTTTTTCTTTACATTTTTTAAAATATTGATTACATCTTGTTCTGTTTGAACATAAAAAATCTCAGCAATAAACTTTGATTTTTTTTCTATGAGACTTGCAGATACATTTTCTTTAATAGTAATAAACATTGTTAAACTCTCCTTATAAACATGTGAAATATTAACTAGTAACAAAAAGCAAAGACTTAAAGTGTCTTTGCTTTTTACTATTTTTCTTCTACAATTTCTTCTTTAACAGCTTCAACTTTTAAATCTGAAGTACAATGTGGACATTTTGTTGCATGATAGTTTACTTCAGAAAAACAATAAGGGCATTTTTTTGTAGTAGGTTCTTTAGCAACAACTTCTTCTTTTCCACCTTTTTTATTTTTCTTCATAATTTTCTTCATATCAACTTTAGCTTTTTCATTTACTTTGTTAACTGAACGAATAACCATAAATAAAGTAAATGCAACAATTAAAAAGTCAATTACTGCTGTAATGAAACTCCCATACTTTACTTGAGTGTTTCCGATTGTTATATAAAGCTCCGAAAAATCAACCTTTCCTGTAAATATTGTAATAAGTGGCATAATAATATCTTCAACAAGGGAAGTAATTATTTTTTGAAAAGCACCACCTATGATTACACCTATTGCCATATCTAAAACATTACCTTTTAAAGCAAATTCTTTAAATTCTTTTAACATATATATTATTTCCTTTTCATTGATTTTAATAAGAAAAAGTTTCTTATTACATATATAAAATAATAATACAAAAGTTGCTAAAAGTCAATAAAATTGTCGAAAAATGATGATTGTTTGGAGAAAAATACAATCTTTAAAAATTGTATAAATTAAATTATATTGAAAAAAATAAAATGGGTGATGAAAATGAAAATTTCATGGATAAAGCAAGCAAATGATGAAAATAGCTTTAAAATAGCAGAAAAATTTAAAATGCAAGTATATAAACTGAAAGAACCAGAAGATGTGGATAATACAATGAACTACCTAATAGAACAGAACTGTAAAACAATAGTGTTAACAAGTGATATAGCAGGTTTTTCTGAAGATATTATAAAAAAATATAATTCTAGAAAAGATATAAACATTATTATAAGTAAAAGGAAATAATAGTAATAAAAAATAAAATTATCACATTTTATATAATATGAAATTTGTATAAAATTCCAAATTGTGTAAGGACATAATATATAAAAATCAGAAGGGAGATAAATTGAAAATTTATAATTTAAATGAAACTCATAGAAAAAGTTTTATGCAAGACTTTGAAAAATATATTGAACAAGAAAAAATTAAAAATCCATATTTGGAAATTGTTTTTTTATGTGTAGGAACAGATAGACTAATAGGAGATTGTTTTGGTCCATTAGTTGGCTCAAAACTTGAAAAAATGTTTAGGCAATACAATATTTTTAATATAAGCATATATGGAACACTGGATGAAAATATATGTTATACAAATATAGAAAAAACACTAAAAAAAATAAAAAAATTGCATAAAAATCCTTGTATTATTGTCATAGATGCGGCACTTTCTAGTGAAAAAAATATTGGAAAAATATATGTGAAAACAGGAAATACAGAAATTGCAAATGGTATTCATAAAAGGACTATAAAAATAGGAGACATTTCAATAAAGGCTGTAGTTGGGAAAAATTATAAAACATCTAAGCATAATTTTTTGAGTCTTCAAAGTGCATCTTTAAATGATATAATGGAGCTTTCAAATATAGTTGCAAAAGGAATTTACGACATTATAAAATATGCATAAAATTCAATTATAAAGTTTAAAAATAATTATAATTCTAAGCTTATGTTAAATTCTATATTAAGTTTGTATTTTAATAAGTATAAATATAAAAAAATTGGAAAAAATCTTTATAAATAAAAAGACTAACTATAAAAAGTCAATAGAAAGGAATTTATTTATATGGAACAAAATAATATGAAAAATATGATTATTTTAAAGGATTTGCCTTCAAACATAATAGACGAGGCATTTATTGTATTTAAAGATAATATTAAAATACATAAAATTGAAAAAGCATTAAATAGAAAAAGTACAAAAGTTGAAGATACAAATTCTAAAGAATATATTGTAAAAGAGGCTGAAAATGTAATTTGTGATTACATTGAGAAAGTTGAAGAAAAACAAAGTGAAATTTGGTATGAAAGTAAGAAAATTAAAGAAAAATATAAAAAATTAAAGTTTCTTACTGTATTTTTTGCTATTTTTTCTGCTTTAAGTACAGTTGTTATTTTATTTAATTAATAGGTAATAAAATCATAAAACAAGCATATAAATGAACTAACAAACAAACGAATAGGTAAAAAGATTGAAAAATAGTTATAAAAATTTAAATTTATTTTCAACCAATTTATGCCTTAGGAAAGGAATGCATAGTAATTTTGGAAAGAACCTACAATAGTGAAGAAAGAATTAGAAGAGCAGAAGAAATTTATCAAAGAAGAAAAATGCAAGGAGGAGTTAGAGTTTCGACAAGCAATGTTAACAAGAACAGAAGGGCAGAGTATAAATTGTTTAAAAAATTGATATTGCAAATTCTGATATGCCTCCTCATTTATTTTATTTTTTATTTAATACATAACTCAAATTACATTTTTTCTGAAAATGTAATAAATAAAACGAAAGAATTTTTATCATATGATATCAATTTTCAAAATATGTTTTACAATGTGCATAATTTCTACAATGAACATATTGCAGGATTTTTTAAAGATGAAGATACAAATAACAATGAAATAAATAATGAACAAATAAATAATGAAATACAAGAAAATATTGAGCAAAATATTGAGCAAGAAAATAAAAGTAATAATAATAATGAGGATGTAAGTCAAGAAAAACGGTATTGGAGGAGGAGAAGAGGGAGAAAATCTACTTGTAAATGAAGTACCACAAGAAGTTTCAATTAATGGAGAAACTCGAAATTTAAGCCAAATGGAGATAGATGCTGACAACATTAAAGCAAATTATAACCTAATAGTTCCGCTAAAAGGGACTATTAGTTCTCGTTTTGGAATAAGAGAAGCAACTGAAATAGTATCTGCAAACCATGCAGGAATAGATATTGCTGCAAATGAAGGAACGGTTTTTATAGCAAGTATGAGTGGAACAGTCACAGAAGTTTTATCAGAAGGTGGATATGGAAATCATGTTTATATTCAAAATGGAGATGTTACAACACTTTATGCTCATTGTAAAACAATATATGTAAAATCAGGAGACCAGATTACACAAGAGCAAGCGATTGGAGAGGTTGGGCAAACAGGTAATGCAACAGGACCACACTTGCATTTTGAAATAAGAATGCAAAACAGAGTTGTAAATCCAGAATACGTTTTGTCATTCTAAAATTTAAAATTGTTAAAGTGTTTAGTTATTTTTCAATCTTAGTTTATACATTAAGAGAGGAATTAAAATAAAAATGAGAATTAGATTAAATTTAAAAATATTTATTTTTATGGCTATTTTTATTTTTACAAAACAAATAAAAATTTATGGGCTACTTATGTTATTTGCTTTTATTCATGAATTTGGACATATGATAGCGGGAATAATACTGGGCTTTAGGCCATATTCATTAGAAATAATGCCTGCAGGAATTAGCATTTCGTTTAAAGTAAAAGAAGAAAATTATAATAAAAAAGTAAAAAATGCAACAGTCTTAACATTAAAAAAGATAATAATTGCAGCCAATGGACCACTAACTAACATAATTTTAATTATGCTTTTTATATTAAAAAAATTTAACTTAGAAGATTCACTAAGAGAATTAATTGTTTATTCAAACATAATAATTGCTATATTTAACTTACTTCCTATTTATCCATTAGATGGAGGAAGAATTTTAAAAGGAATATTATATATTTTCTATGGAAGAAGGAATTCATATATATACATAAATAAAATCTCAAACTTATGCGTTATAATTCTGACTGCTATGTGTAGCATAGTAATATTGTTTTTTAGAAATGTAGCAATATTACTTACTCTTACATATTTATGGTATTTAGTAATAAATGAAAATAAGAAATTTAAAAGTAAAGAACAAATATACATAAAATTAAGTGAAATTTCAAATGAAAAGAAGCAAGTTATTAAAGTCGCCAGATAATGTACATGTAGATATATATTATATATTACTGGACAATTATACTGCAACAGAATAAAAAAGAAATTAACGCTATTCCTTGACATATAGGCTTTTTGGTGCGATAATATATGAAGTTTAAAAGGAGAAATTGAATGGATATAGAAAAAAATAAAGCCATAATAGAAGCTATTTTATTTGCATGTGGAAGAGAAGTTGAGGTAAAAGAACTAATGAGTGCATTAGAGCTTGGAAGAGAAGATGTAATTACAATAGTTGAAAGCCTAAAAAATGACTATGAAGATTCTTCAAGAGGAATTGAAATAGTAAAAATTAATGATAGTTATCAATTAACAACTAAAAAAGAATATTATGAGTACATCTATCCTATTTTTGATATAAGAAGCAAACCAAATTTGTCTAATGCAGCACTTGAAACATTATCTATAATCGCTTATAATCCTAAAATTACAAGAGCAGAAATAGAAACAATTCGTGGTGTAAATTCAGATGGTACATTATATAAACTTCTAGAATATAACTTGATTGAAAATGTTGGAAAGGCAGATGCACCAGGTAGACCAAGTATGTACAGTACAACCAATGAATTTTTAAAAATGTTTGGAATTACCTGTCTTGAGGAGTTGCCAGAACTTCCGAAATATAAATTAGATGAAAATAAACAAATTGTTATAGATGAAATAATAGAGCAAAAAGGAAATGCAGAGAATACAGAGACTCCAATGCCCGAAAGGGAAAAAACAGAAAACAGTTAAAAAATAATAGAAGAAAGGTTGAAAAAATTAAATTTATTATTTTTTTCAACTTAAATTTGTATTTTAAGGAAGGATTTAGATTAAAAATGAATAATGAAAAAGATTTTGTAAAAGAAATAACAAACATAGAAGAGGATTTTGCTAAATGGTATACAGATATTGTTTTGAAAGCAGATTTAGCAGATTACACAGATACAAAAGGATGTATAGCGATAAAACCTTATGGCTATGCAATTTGGGAGAACATTCAAAAATACGCAGATGAAAAGTTTAAAAAAGTAGGAGTAAAAAATGTATATTTTCCTGTTCTTATACCAGAAAGTTTACTTGAAAAAGAAAAAGACCATGTAGAAGGATTTGCGCCAGAGGTAGCTTGGGTTACAATAGGAGGAAATGAAGAACTAGATGAAAAACTTTGTATAAGACCAACATCTGAAACGATGTTTTCAACATTATATGCAAAATGGTTAAAATCATGGAGAGATTTACCATTTGTTTATAATCAATGGTGTAATGTTTTAAGATGGGAAAAAGAAACTCGTCCATTCTTACGTTCGAGAGAATTTTTATGGCAAGAAGGACATACAATTCATGAAACACCAGAAGAAGCTAAAAAAAGAACGCTTCAAATGCTAGATATATATGCAGATATTATAGAAAATTTATTAGCAATACCAGTTTTAAAAGGAAGAAAAACACCAAAAGAACAATTTGCAGGAGCAGAAGCAACATATACAGTAGAAACTCTAATGCATGATGGAAGAGCATTGCAAGCAGGAACCTCACACTATTTTGGACAAAACTTTACAAAACCATTTAATATAACTTTCCAAAATAGAGAAGGAAAACAAGAATATCCATACCAAACTTCTTGGGGAATTAGCACAAGACTAATAGGGGCTGTAATAATGGCTCATGGAGATAATAGAGGTTTAAAATTACCACCAAAAGTTGCACCAATTCAAGCTGTTATTGTACCTGTTGCTATGCATAAAGAAGGAGTAAAAGAAAGAGCGCAAGAACTATACAATGAATTAAATGAAAAATATCGTATGGAAATAGACTTAAGAGAGCAATTCTCACCAGGTTATAAATTTAATGATTGGGAATTAAGAGGAGTTCCAGTAAGAATAGAAATTGGACCAAAAGATATAGAAAATGGAAAATGTATTGTTGTTAGAAGAGATACATCTGAAAAAATAGAAGTCTCTTTAAATGAAATAAATGGGAAACTAAAACAGATTTTAAGTGATATTCAAGCAAACATGTTTAACGAATGTAAGAAAAGAACTATTGAAAGAACAACAACAGCAACTAATTTAGATGAATTTATTAAAAATATAAATGGGAACCAGGGATATGTGAAAACAATGTGGTGCGGAGGAGAAGATTGTGAAGATAAAATCAAAGAACTAACAGGAGCACATTCTAGATGTATTCCATTTGAACAAGAACATATTTCGGATACATGCGTATGCTGTGGAAAACCAGCTAGCACAATGGTTGTATGGGGAAGACAATACTAAAAAACAACTGAACAATTCTTTTCCTGCCAAATTTGTGCTTTGAAAAAAGAATAAGATTAAAAATGAGATATGAAAAGTAATCTTTATTACTTTTCATATCTCATTTTGTTTTAGTCTGTTTTTTTGTCATCTGTTAAAATTTTTAAAATTGCAGGATACATTTTATCAGCATGTTTTTCCCAATTATTAACAATATCTTTTGCTTGATCAATTGATCCTGCAAATGTTTTTACTTCAAAAATGGTTTCATTTCTTTCTACGATTTTGCATGAAATATCAAAGTGATTTTCGCTTTTAGGAGTATATTCTGCTACAACAGAATGTTCATTTTCAAAGTGTTCCATTTCACTCTTAAAATTACTATCTACTCGCAATTTAACAATTCCGGGAACAATGTCTTTTGTAAGGTCTAAAGTTTCTATGCCAGCATCGCTTATTTCATATAAAGTATGTTCATTTTTTTCGTAAGATATAATATAGCCATTTTCTAATAAGTCTAGTAAGAACTGTTGAAAGTAAAAATAATTCATATCTGTTACACCAGTAACAACATTAAGTAATGCATCGTTTGAAACTGGTTTGCCAATTTTATTTAAAATATATAATATTAAAACCTTGTTTTCTGCAAGAGTTTCATTATCTGAAGTTAGTTTCAACTCTAATCACTCTCCTAAGTATGTGAAAATTATATCACAATTTTTTGAAAAATACTACCAATTTACTGCATTTTAATGTTATAATTAGAAAAAATAGTAAAAGAGAAAACAAATGAGAGGAAAATATGTTAAATTTATATGAAATTTTGGAGGTAAGTCCAAAAGCCTCTAAAGAAGTTATAGATAAGGCTTACCATGTTCTTGCAAAAAAATATCATCCAGACACTCAACAAACAGAAGAAAAGAAAAAGCAAGCCGAAGAAAAAATGAAACAAATTAATGAAGCTTATGAAATTCTCGGAGACGAACAAAAGAGAAAATTATATGATATGAAACTTGAACAAGAACTTGAAGAACAAAGAAGAAAAGAGCAGGAAAAAAAGCTTCAAGAGCTTCAAAATATGCAAAAAAGGCAAAATAATTATCAAGAAAATGAAAGATATAATGAAAATACACAGGAACAAAAAAATAAAAATCAAGAAGAACGAACAAATATGCAAATACTTCAAAACGAAATGAGAAGAGCATATAGACAAGCATATAACGATTATTGGAAAAGTAGAGGATACAAAATAAAAGAGCCTTGGACAGTAAAAAGGTTTTTAAACTTGTTAAAATCAATAATTGTAATAATTGTGATAATAATCATAATTTGGATTATGCCACCAACACATAAACTTTTAGTAGATTTTTATGAAAGTAATGTTATTGCAAAGTCTATTGTTGACATTTTCGTAAGATTTGTTAAAGGAATCGGAAAAGGATTTGAAGAAATATTTAAAAGCGGATTATAATATTATAAATTAGGAGAATAAAATGAGAATTAGATTTAAAAAATGGGCAAGACCAGAATTAGAGGCATGTAAATTTTATATAGATAATCCACAAGACTATAGGAATAAGTGGAAAACAATATATAAAAATGAAGCTCCATTTCATATAGAACTTGGATGCGGAAAGGGAAGTTTTATAGCTAAACTTGCTTCTAAAAATAGAAACATAAATTATTTAGCAATAGATTTAGTAGATGCAATGCTAGGACTGGCAAAAAGAAATGTAGAACAAACTTATAATGAGTTAAAACTAGAAATTAATAATATTTATCTAACAAGATTTGATATAGAAAGAATTTTTTTAATATTAGGAAAGGAAGATAAAGTAGAAAGAATATATATAAATTTTTGCAACCCATGGCCACGAGGAAAACATCATAAGAAAAGATTAACACACACAAGGCAATTGGAAAAATACAAAGAATTTTTAACAGAAGAAGGAGAAGTATATTTAAAGACAGATGACGATAACTTATTTAATGATAGTTTAAACTATTTTAGAGAAGAGGGATTTAATATTATAAAAAAGACATACGATTTAGAAAATGAACCGAATTTCTGGGAGAATATAGAAACAGAACATGAAAAAATGTTTAAACAGCAAGGAATAAAAATAAAAGCATGTATAGCAAAAAAACGGTTAAAAAAGACCGTTTTTTATATAATCCATTTAAAAACTAGCTGTCAAATATAGTTTCTTTTTTTACCCAAACTGAAACGCTTCCACCATTACAATAAAAAATACCATTTCCATCTTGATCAATATAAATTGGTTCTTTTACATTTCCTGTATAATCATACAAAATTGAACCTGCAAGCCTTTTGCCAACATTCATGATTTTTGAACCTCCGATGTTATCTGACATTATTACCGCCATTCCTGAATATTTATGTTCTAAATTTCCTTCACGAGTCCAACCTATGATATTTGGATTATCAAAGTAATCATTTTGTTTTCCATAAGCAAAATACTTTCTAGCTTTTAAAAGTTTTTCCAAAATATCTTTTTGCGGTTCAATATTTTTTTCAGGAATCCCATAATAATCTCCATAAAATACACAAGGTGTTCCGCCTTCACGAAGTAAAATTAAAGAATAGGCAAGAGGCTTAAACCAAGGTTGAATAAATGATTCCAAACTTTGACCTACTTCTGTATCATGATTATCTACAAATGTAACAGCCATATCTGGGTTAGACTTGGCAAGAGTGTTGTCGAGGATGCTACTCATATCATAATTTCCGTTGCTATTTGAAGCATTAAATAAGTTGTAATGGAAAGGTACATCAAATAATTTTATAGATTCTTTTGTTTCCTTTAAATAATTATTTAAAACGTCTAAATTTCCAGACCAATATTCGCCAACAGTTGGAATTGGCTTTCCAATTTCTTTCTCTAGATCTTCCAAAAATTTTAAGAAAAAGCTTGAACGGATATGCTTAATCGCATCTAATCTAAAGCCATCAACATTTGTTGTTGTTATATACCACTTTGCCCAAGCAAGAAACTCATCTGCAACATCTACATTATTTAAATCTACATCTGCTCCCATTAAATAGTCAAAATTTCCATTTTCTTTGTCTACGCTTTCATCCCAGTGCTTTCCATAAAATTTAAATATTCCCTTCTTTTGAGTTATTTCATCCCAATCCACTCCATGAAAATGCGTCCAGTTCCATTTAAAAGTTGAATATTTATTATTCCTTCCATCAAAATTAAACTTTGTCCAAGCTTTTATTGTTCTAGGTTCACTAATATCTTGATTTCTGTTATAACTATTATCTTCTGTAGCTATAACATCTTCAGCCTCATCTGCACCTATTTTATGATTAAAAACTACATCCGAAAAGACTTTTATATTATTTGCTTTTAAAACTTTTATTGCTTCTAAATAATCTTCTTTTGTACCATATTTTGTTCGAATAGTACCTTTTTGATTAAACTCACCAAGGTCATACATGTCATATACGCCATAACCTGTATCATTTATTCCAGCTGCACCTTTATATGCTGGTGGAAGCCAAATAGCAGTGATTCCAAGTGAAGATAAATACTCTGCTTGAGCAACTGTTTTTTGCCAAAGATTATCTTCAGGCTTTAAGTACCATTCAAAATATTGCATCATTGTTTCATTTATTTTTTTCAAAATTAACATCTCCTAATATTATATAAACATATTTGCATAGTTATCACGAAAATATTATATAATATTCATAAAAAAATAACAATTTGTTTTACAAAATTATTAAAAAATTACAATATTTACAAGTGTCAAAAACAAAATTTGTAACATAATATATAATATACAAACAATATTGTTTTTTATATAGATTAAGGCAGATGATTTAAAATGTAATTAACTCATCTGCCTTTTGAAATATGCAAAATTATATTGACAGATTTCCTGGAAATGCATATAATATCATTGTTAAAGGCAATTAAAGAATAAAAAATAGATAATATAAAAACAAACAAGATTTATAATAAAAACAAAAACGGAGGAGATAATAAAATGACAGATAGAAAAAGAGTTTTAACAGGCTTAAAACCTACAGGAGAAATAACTCTTGGTAATTACATAGGCGCAATAGAGCAAATGGTTAAATTGCAAGATGAATATGATTCATACCTTTTTGTAGCAGACTTGCATGCATTGACAGTTCCACAACCACCTAAAGAATTACATGAAAGAATTAAAAGATTTATTGCAATGTACATTGCATGTGGAATAAAACCAGAGAAAAACACAATATATATTCAATCAGAAAATGAATTTATACCAGCAATGTCCTTTTTACTTGAATGTTCTACATACTATGGAGAAGCTTCGAGAATGATACAATTCAAAGAAAAAAGCAAAGAAAATGCAAACTTTTCAGTTGGATTATTAACATATCCAGTTCTAATGGCAGTAGATATTTTGTATTGCGATGCAGATTATGTTCCAGTTGGAATAGACCAAAAGCAACATGTTGAACTTGCTAGAGATATTGCAGAAAGGTTCAACAAACACTATGGGGAAACATTCAAACTACCTGAGCCTCTTATAAGTAGTGAAGGAATAAAAATAAAAGACTTAAAAGATCCAAGCAAAAAAATGAGTAAATCTGAAACAAATCCACAAGGTGTTATAAGTATGTTTGATAGCAAGGAAGATGTAGTGAAAAAAATTATGAGAGCTACAACGGATAGTGATAATTGCATTAAATATGATCCAGAAAATAAGCCAGGAATTTCGAATTTATTAAACATTGCTTCAGTTATCAGCGGAAAAGCTAAAGAAGAAATAGAGAAACAATTTGAAGGAAAAGGCTATGGAGACTTTAAAAAATATGTTGCAGAAGTTACTTCAAATTGCATTTCTGAAATTCAAGAAAGATATAATGAATTAATAAATAGTGATAAATTAAATAAAATATTAGATAATGGAAAAGAGAAATCAAGAGCTCTTGCAAAACAAAAATATGATCTAATGAAACAAAGAATGGGTGTCATTAGATAGTGATATTTAAGAAAGGAAAAAAATGTTTACAGACTATGTTAAAATTACAGTAAAATCAGGAGATGGAGGAAATGGAGCTGTTTCCTTTAGACGAGAAAAATATGTTGCAGCTGGCGGCCCAGATGGCGGAGATGGGGGAAAAGGCGGAAATATATATTTTTATGTAGATCCAGATGCAAATACATTAGTTAATTTTAGATATAAAAAGAAATTTAAAGCAGAGAATGGAAAAAATGGAGAAGGTGCTCACAGATTTGGAAAAAGTGGACAAGACCTTCGCATTGGTGTACCAAGAGGGACGGTTATAAAAGATGCTACTAATAACATAATTCTTGCTGATCTTTCAGAAGAGAAACAAGAAGAGTTAATTCTTCCTGGAGGAAGAGGAGGAAAGGGAAATTCTCATTTTGCTACATCAACAAGACAAGCTCCACGATTTGCAGTTGATGGGGAAAAAGGAATAGAAAAAGAACTAATTTTAGAGCTTAAATTACTTGCAGATGTTGGACTTATTGGATTTCCTAATGTTGGAAAGTCAACATTTTTATCTAGAACAACGTCAGCAACCCCTAAAATCGCAAATTACCATTTTACAACATTAGAACCAAATCTAGGTGTAGTACAATTAAGGAATGGAACAAGCTTTGTAGTTGCAGACATTCCAGGAATTATAGAAGGAGCAAGTGAAGGAACAGGACTTGGATTGCAATTTTTAAGACATATAGAGAGGACTCGTCTTTTACTTCATGTAATTGATGTTTCAGGAATAGAAGGGAGAAATCCAGTAGAAGACTTCAACATAATAAATGAAGAGTTAAAGAAATACAGTGGAAATCTAGCAAAAAGGAAACAGATAGTTGTTGCAAATAAAATAGATGTTATGCAAGATGAGAAATTATATAAAGAGTTAGAAAAAATGGCCAAAGAGAAAAATATAGAAATATATAAAATTTCTGCTGTTACAGGAGAAGGAATAGATGAACTTTTGAATCATGTATCAGATATTTTGAAAACTCTACCAAAAGAAGATCCAGTGAAAATAACTGGAGGAGAAAAAATCTATACATTAGAAGCCAAAGAGCCATTTACAATTACGAAACAAGATGGAATGTTTATTGTAGATGGACCAGAAGTTCAAAAGCTAATGAGAAGAGTAAATTTAGATGATAATGAATCTATGTACTATTTCCAAAGATGTTTAGATGAAATTGGAGTAAATGAAGCACTAAAGAAAGCAGGAGTTAAAGAAGGAGACACCGTAAAAGTAGTTGATTGGGAACTTGAATGGTATGACTAATGTTGAAAAAGAATTCACAAAAAGTCAAAACTTTTGTTTGACATTTCTTTGTTTGTATGATATTATATTAAAAAATAATTTAGGAGTGATGTAATAATGAGAAAAAAAGAAGATCCTATGGCAATAAATAGAAGGGAAAAAGCAATACTAAAGTATATTGAAAAGCAAGTAAATGCCAATGGTTATCCACCATCAGTTAGAGAAATAGGAAAGGCTGTTGGATTAAACTCAACAGCAACAGTACATAATTATTTAGCAAAACTAGAAGAAAAAGGATACATTAAAAAAGAAAGTCAAAAAGGAAGAACACTTAAGCTTCTTAAAAGTGCGGATAATCAACCACTAAGACAAGAAGACAAATCTTTATATACGCAAAAAGAAATGGTAGATGTTCCTGTTATTGGTAGAATAACTGCTGGAGCTCCAATTTTAGCTGTAGAAAATGTTACAGATACTTTTCCAATTCCAATAGACTTTGTAGGAAACAGTGAAAGCTTTATGCTTACAGTTCGTGGAGAAAGTATGATAGAAGCAGGAATTTTAAGTGGAGACTACATTCTTGTTAGAAAACAAAATACGGCGGAAAATGGAGAAATAGTTGTTGCTTTAATTGAAGATGAAGCAACAGTTAAAACTTTCTACAAAGAAAAAGATCATATTCGTTTACAACCAGAAAATAGTACAATGGATCCAATAATAGTACCAGATTGTAAAATTCTTGGAAAAGTAATAGGTGTATTCAGAAAAATGTAGAGGGGAGAAAACGAACTATGAAAAGAATGAAAACATTCTTTATCTATTTTTTACTTGTAGTTATTTTCTTTGTATATTCACAGGCAATGATATATTTAGCAATAAACTCAACATATCAACATAAAAGTATTGATATAAATACAGAGCTGCCAGTTAGTGCACAGGTTATTGCAACTTCTGTAAATGGAAAAGCAAATATAAAAGTTACAAACAATACAGAAAATATAATAGAAAATAAATACATAAAATTAGAATGTTATTCAAAAAATAATGTTTTAATGGGAACAAAATATATAAAAATAGATAAAATTGAAACAGATGAAGAAAAAGAGTTTGAGGTTCGTTTTAATTTCAATAAAGTAGATAGAGCAGTAATTAGCATAGTAGAAGAACAAGAACTAACAGATGCAAAAGCTACAGAAGAACAAAAAGAATCAGATCCACAAATGGGTCTAGCAGCACTTATTTAAGCAATAATTTTGTTGCATTTTATTTAGATAATAAATAGAAATAAATGTACTGAATTCCAAAAATGAATATTTTTTGGGCTGGTACAGGACTATGTAGGAATGAACTCTGTATTATGCAGGGTCCATTCCTTTTAGTATATATGTTACCATTAACCTGCAATAAATATAAAAGAAAAATTCAAAAAACAATTGCACTTTGTATAAAAATGTAATATAATTGCAATAAGTTTGTAATAAAAAAGAAATATTTGAAAAAACTACTTATGGAGGAGATACAAATATGTTTGGATTTGGACAAGATATAGGAATAGATTTAGGAACGGCAACGGTTATAGCATATGTTAAAGGAAAAGGAATTGTACTTCGTGAACCATCCGTAGTTGCAGTAGATAGTAATACTAAAAATGTAGTAGCAGTTGGAAAAGAAGCAAGACGTATGCTTGGAAGAACCCCAGGAAACATAGTTGCAACAAGACCTTTAAGAGATGGAGTGATTTCAAATTACACAGTAACAGAGAAAATGTTAAAATATTTTATAAACAAAGTTTGCGGAAAACTTATATTTGCTCCAAGACTTATGATTTGCATTCCATCACAAGTTACAGAAGTAGAAAAGAAGGCAGTTATAGATGCAGCATCGCAAGCAGGTGCTAGAAGGGTATATTTAATAGAAGAACCAATCGCTGCAGCAATTGGGGCTGGATTAGACATTTCAAAACCATGTGGAAATATGGTAGTAGACATAGGAGGAGGAACAACAGACATTGCAGTTATTTCACTTGGAGGAAGCGTAGTAAGTACTTCACTTAAAGTTGCAGGAGATAAATTTGATGAATACATTGTTAAATATATAAAAAAGAAACATAACATGATGATAGGAGAAAGAACAGCTGAAGACTTGAAAATAAACATAGGGTGTGTTTATCCAAAAATTCAAGATGTAGAAATGGATGTTAGAGGTAGGGATTTAGTAACGGGGCTTCCAAAAACAATAACGATTCATTCAAGTGAAATGCTAGAAGCACTTATGGAACCAGCATTAATGATAGTAGATGCCGTTCATTCAGTTTTAGAAAAAACACCTCCAGAACTTGCAGCAGATATTAGTGACAGAGGAATTTATATGACAGGTGGGGGATGCTTAGTAGATGGATTAGACAAGTTATTACAAGAAAAAACAGGAATAAATGTTATGATTGCTCAAGACGCAATCTCATGTGTGGCTCTTGGAACGGGAAAAGCACTAGATACATTAGATTCTTTAGAAACAAAAACAAGATGATAACAAAAGAGGCATGATTAATAATCTTTATTATTTTAGATTACTTCTCATGCCTCGTATTTGTTAGCAAGCCAGTTTAATAATAGAAAATTTATATTGTTAAACCAGACTAAACAGTCAAAAATAAAATTAAACTTGCAAATATTAAAATAAGATTATATAATATTAAAAGTTAATTTAAAAGGATAAGTTATGAATAAGACGAAAAGGAAAATATTCGAGGCATCTATGAAACTATTTGCAGAAAAAGGCTATGATGCTACAAGCGTGGAAGAAATAACGGCAACTGTTGGAGTAGCAAAAGGTACATTATATTATCACTTCTCGAGCAAAGAAGAAATATTTCAATTTCTTATTGAAGAAGGAGTTAAACTTTTAAAAAATAGTATAGCGATAAAAACAGAAAAGCTAACAAATTCAATAGATAAAATAAAAGCAATAGTTTTGATAGAAATAAAAATATTAGTAAAATATGAAAACTTTATGACTATTATACTAAGTGAAATTTGGGGAACGAGTAAAAAATCACAAATATGCAGAAAATATGTATTTGAATACATTCAAATGATTCAAGAAATAGTAGAAGATGGGATAAAAAGAGGAGAAATAATAGATTCAGACCCTAATGTAATTGCGTCACGGAATTTTTGGATTTGTATGTTCAAGTTTAATTTACAAAATGCGTAGAGAGAAAAACATAGAAATGCCAGAGCTATATAAAGAAATAGAAAAATCATTTATACAAAAATTGGAAAGGAAAAAATAACTATGAGAATATTACCAGATTTTAAAGTACCAAATTTTAAATTTAAAAAAATTGAAATGAAAGATGTAGAAAACATTGACGAATTAAAAACAAATGCTGTAAAAGAAAAAAATAGAACATATATAAAAACAAATTATAAAACTATAAAAGAGGTATTTTATAGAAGTAGGGAAAAATTTGCAAATGATATTTTTATAACTCAAAAATTTAATCAAAAAGGCAAATTTGAAGAAATTACCTATAAAGAATATACAGATGATGTTATAGCATTAGGAACAGCTCTCATAAATAAATACAATTTGAAAGATGAAAGAGTTATAATAATTGGAGAAAACACATATCATTGGTATGTTTCTTATATGGCAATGGTTTGTGGAGTTGGAATAGCCGTACCAGTAGATAAAGAATTACCAATAAATGAAATTGAAAATGTCATAAATCGTTCAAAAGCATCTGCAGTTATATACTCAACAAAGAAAAAAGATACAATTAAAAAAGTTGAAGATAAATTACCACAAATAAAATACTTTATTCAAATGAATTCAGATGATGAATTACAAGGAAGAGAAATAGGAATAAACACAATAATAAAACAAGGAAAAGAGATGGTAAAAAAAGGAGATGATTCTTTTAAGAAAATAGAGATCGATCCAGAAGAATTTAAAGTTCTTATATTTACATCTGGAACAACATCAAATTCAAAAGGAGTTATGATAAACAATAGAAATTTGGCAGAAAATATAAATGCAGTAAGTACATATGTATATTTGGATACAAATGACAGATTGTTTTCAGTTTTACCATTACATCACACATATGAATGTTCAATAGGTTTTTTACTTCCTTTTGCAAATGGTTGCTCTGTAGCAGTATGTGAAGGATTAAAATATATAGTGCCAGATTTGCAAGAAACTCATCCAACAGCAATAATTGCAGTGCCACTTTTAATAGAAAGTATATATAAAAAAATATATAAAACAATTCAAAAGAGTGGTAAAGAGGGATTAGTAAACTCTATGATACATGTTACAAATGCTTTAAAAGGTATAGGAATAGACATTAAAAAGAAAGTGTTTAAAGACATATATGATAACTTAGGAGGTAAACTTAGAATTATAGTTTCAGCAGCAGCGCCAATAGATCCAAAAGTAGGAAAATGGTTACAAGATATAGGAATAAGCTTTTTACAGGGATATGGATTAACAGAAACAGCACCAATTGCAGCTCTAACGCCAGAATTTGATCCAAGAGTTGGCTCAGCAGGAAAAGCAGTAAACTGTTCAGAACTTAAAATATATAATCCAAATGAAAAAGGCGAAGGGGAAGTCTTAATTAAGAGTGAAACATTAATGATAGGGTATTACGAAGATGAAGAAGAAACAAGCAAAGCAATAGAAGTTGATGAACACGGAGACAGATGGTTTCATTCTGGAGATGTTGGCTATTTAGACAAAGATGGATTCTTATATATTACAGGAAGAACAAAAAATGTTATAGTAACTCAAAATGGTAAAAACATTTATCCAGAAGAGATAGAACTTATGCTTGGAAAAATACCAGAAATAAAAGAATGTATGGTATATGGGAAAGAAATTGAAGGAGAAAAAGAACTTGTAATTACTGCAAAAGTAATACCAAATATGGAGGAAATAGTAGCTCTTCATGGAAAAGATTTAACAGAGGAACAAATTCATGATATAATCTGGGAAAAAATAAAAGAAGTAAATCATCAGTTGACTTCCTATAAAGCAATTAAAAAACTTGAAATTAAGAAGGATGAATTTGAAAAAACAACAACAATGAAAATAAAAAGATATGTAGAAATAAATAAAGACAAAGCAAATAAATAAAATCAAAAAACACTTTATAAATTTATAAAGTGCTTTTTTGTCATAATTTTGTAACACAAATGTAACAAAAAAACTTACGGAAATAACACTTTTGGTATTGACAGATTAAAATGATTTGTATTAAAATGTAGCTATAGTTAAAATAATACAAAATCCTATATGTCATATACAAATAGAAGTTACATAGGAAAAGGGAGGAGTTTACAATGTCTAAATCTGGCATAGTAAATGTGAGAATGGTAATCACAGAAGAAAAAATGTTGTCAAATATTGACAAAGTTCAAAAATTGATAAATCCAAAAAGTAAAAAACAAATTATTGAATTAGAAGATGATACATATTTTAAAGATTTAATTGAATCAGTAAGAACATACTTGGTTGAATATCCTAATAAAAAGAATTTTCCGGTAAGTGTCTATAAAGCTGCATACAATTTAGTGGAATATGCAACAAATCAGTTCGAAGAAAACACAAAGCAAATAGAAGAGTTAATTCGTCAAAGAGAAACAAATATAGGTATTGCAGGAAACCTTAAAGAAGCATTAGATATAGTTACAGGAAAAGATGAGGGATGGGAAGAAGAGTTCAATAATATATCAGAAGAACTTCCAGAAGATATAGTTGAAACGCTTGAAGTAATTGCCAATTCAGAATCTACAGAAACAGATGACTATAAAGATGCAATGAAACTTGTTAATGCAAGAATTGTTAATTTAGAGTCTAACTTACATATTGAAATTGATATGGAGAGAATAGAAGATAGGTCAAAAGCTCTAAGTTATATTGGAATTGAAATTGCTGATGCTTTAAAACTTATTCCAGCTCCAAAAGAAGAACTAGAAGATGTAGAAAAAGCAGAGGAGAAACCAGAGGAAATTAAGAAACCTACAATAGCAGAGCAGGCAGAAAACCAAGAAAATAAAGAATATTTTGAGGAAACAAGGTTTGATGTAAAACCTACATTATGGCAAAAAATTAAACAAAGCAAATTTGGTAGAGCAATTCAATACATATTCAAAGTTAGAGTTGTTTTAGAAGCTCCTGCACTACCAGAAGGAAGAGAAGAACAAAAGAAATAATAAAAACAAAAGAAATCAATCAAGTTGGAAATAAAATAAATTTCCAACTTGATAAAATTTTATAAGAAAATTTAAAGTAGGTATTGACAACAATAAAAAAGTTTTGTATAATCATACTTGCGTTAAGCATATGCTCCCTTAGCTCAGTTGGTCAGAGCAACCGGCTCATAACCGGTGGGTCCAAGGTTCGAATCCTTGAGGGAGCACCATTTTTATAATCTGGACAGGTGGCCGAGTGGCTAAAGGCGGCAGACTGTAAATCTGTTCTCTTATGAGTACGATGGTTCGAATCCATCCCTGTCCACCAAGACGAGTTTTTGTTGAACTCTCTATAATACTTGATATAACTTAATTTCAAGGTTATAAGAATTTAACAACACAAAAACTTAAGCCATGGCTCTTTGTCAATAGTTGGGGTGAAGCACTTTGCAAGTTGCTTTGCACCAGCTTTTTTATTGGCTTTAAATTTTCTATCAAAAATAATATGCCAATGACAAAAGCCGAAAAATATTTCTTTAGTATAAAAGATATTTTAGGAATTATTAGACAATTAAAATCAAAAAGATGGTATAAATAAAAAGCTATTAGTTATGAATAGCTTTTTGCAACGCTCAGCATCTAAACGGGTTTGGTCCTTGTGAGACCAAAGTAAATAATATACTTTAAAAAGAAATTTGCCACTAGTGGCAGATTTCTTTTTAAATGGTATTGCCAAATATAAAATTATTTTGATATAATATCAATGTATTTAAGAAAGGAGATTTTTTTATATGGAAAAATCAAAAGTTTATTATTGTAAGAAAATTACATCAGAAAATGTTGTAAAAATGTATAAAATTTTAGGCAAAGAGCTACCAGGTAAAGTAGCAGTAAAGGTACATTCAGGAGAAGAAGGAAATCAAAATTATCTTCATCCAGAATTTATGAAAAAAATAGTAGAATATGTTAAAGGAACAATAGTTGAATGCAATACAGCATATGGCGGAGAAAGAAACACAACAGAAAAACATATAAAAACAATTGAAAGACACGGTTGGAACAAATACTTTAACGTAGACTTAATGGATAAAGAAGGACCAGATATTAGTATTCCAGTATTACATGGGAAAATTTTAAAAGAAGACTTTCTGGGAAAAAATATACAAAATTATGATTCAATGCTTGTATTATCACATTTTAAAGGACATCCAATGGGAGGATTTGGAGGAGCATTAAAACAGCTTTCAATAGGATGTGCTTCTTCAGAAGGGAAAGCATGGATACATTCAGCAGGATCAAGTAAAGACCAATATACAATTTGGAACAACTTACCAGAGCAAGATAAATTCCTAGAATCAATGGCAGATGCAGCCTCTGCAGTAGTAAATTATTTTAAAGGTAATATGGCATTTATAAATGTAATGGCAAATATGAGTGTTGATTGTGATTGTTGTGCAGTTGCAGAAGATCCTTGTATGAAAGATATAGGAATTTTATCTTCACTAGACCCAATAGCAATAGATCAAGCCTGTATTGATTTAGTAAAAAATAGTAATGACCCAGGAAAAGAACATTTCTTAGAAAGAGTTAATTCAAGACACGGAACACATACAATAGATGTAGCAGCAGAACTAGGGTTTGGAACAAAAGAGTATGAACTAATAGAAATAAAATAGAAAGAAATATTAAAACAAGGTAAATAATAGTATATAAACTAACCTTATAAGAATTCTTGTAATAGTTAAAGATTTAACAACATATAGTTAAATAAATGAAAGAAGGAATAATGATAATGAAGAAAGTAACAATATTAGTACCAGCATATAATGAAGAAGAGTCACTACCAATATTATATGAAAGAGTTTCCAAACTAATGAATAGCATGAAAGAACAATACGAATTTGAATTATTATTTGTTAATGATGGAAGCAAAGATAAAACATTAGAAATAATAAAAGAATTAAGGCAAAAAGATGGAAGAGTATCATATGTAAATTTTTCAAGAAATTTTGGAAAAGAAATAGCCATGCTAGCAGGATTTGACTATGCAAAAGGAGATTGCGTTGTAATAATGGATGCTGATTTGCAAGATCCCCCTGAACTTATACCAGAAATGCTTAAATATTGGGAAGAAGGATATGATGATGTTTATGCACAACGCAAATCTAGAAAAGGTGAAACTTGGCTTAAAAAATGGACATCTAAAATGTATTATAAATTTTTACAAAAAATTACAAGAGTTGAAATTCAAAAAGATACAGGAGACTTTAGACTTTTAGATAGAAGATGTATAAATGCTTTAAGGAAATTAAGAGAAACAGGAAGAAATTCAAAGAGTTTGTTTAGTTGGATAGGATACAATAAAAAAGCAATTTTTTATGATAGAGATGCAAGAGTTGCAGGGAAGACAAAATGGAATTACATGAAATTAATTGACCTTGCAATAGATGGAATAACATCTTTTACAGTAGAACCATTAAGAGTCTCAATATGGTTTGCATGTCCAACACTTTTAGCATTTTTAATATATTTAATTTTTGTAATAGTCTATAATAGTGCTAATTCAGTTGCTTTAGAATATTCTCAAGTAATAATACTATTGCTATTATTCTTCTTTGGTGTTCTATTCACATTAATTGGAATAATAGGAGAATATCTAGGAAGAATATTTAACCAATCAAAAAATAGACCAATATATTTAGTAGATGAATATAATGATGAAAAAGAAAGAAACGAATAGTTGAAAAATAAAGAAATATAAATAAACAAGAGAAAGGCAAATGTAAAAATGGAAAGAGGAGAAAATAATAAATTACTTCAAATAATACTTGCAACTGCTTTTCTAATTGTTGCGATAATGATAAAAAAAAATGGTAATCTATCAATATGGGAAAATTTTTTAGTATTTTTAATTCCATATTTGATTTCAGGTTTTGATGTTATAAAAGATGCATTAGAAAATATTTTAAAAAAAGAATTTTTTGATGAAGACTTTTTAATGACTGTTGCAACAGTTGGAGCTATGTGTATAGGCTTTTTGCCAAATACAAATCCAGAATTTGCAGAAGCAGTTTTTGTAATGTTATTATTCCAAGTAGGAGAATTATTTGAAGAAATTGCAGAAGGAAAAAGCGAAAAATCTATAAAAAGTTTAATAAATATTAGACCAGATTATGCCTATATTGATAAAAACGGAAATAGAGAAAAAGTAGATCCTAAAACTGTAAAAGTTGATGATATTATAATTATATCTCCTGGGGAAAAAGTGCCAATGGATGGGATAATTATAAAAGGTAAAACAAGTTTAAATACAGTAGCTTTAACAGGAGAGAGCGTTCCAAGAAGTGCTAAAGAAGGGGACATAGTTAATTCAGGATGTGTAAATTTAAATGGACAAATTAAAGTAAAAGTTACAAACACATTTGAAAACTCTACTGCATCTAAAATAATAGATTTAGTAGAAAATGCAGTTGACCATAAATCTAAAAGTGAAAATTTTATTACCAAATTTTCAAAAATATATACGCCAGTAGTAGTTGGAATCGCTATTGTACTTGCCTTTTTGCCACCAATTTTAAGTGGAAATTTTAGTGACAGTTTTGCAAATTGGCTTGCAAGAGCATTAACATTTTTAGTTGTTTCATGCCCATGTGCATTAGTAATATCAGTGCCATTATCATTTTTTGGTGGAATAGGTGGTGCATCCAAAAAACGGAATTTTGATAAAAGGTTCAAATTATTTGGAAGCACTTTCAAAAATAAATACTGTTGTATTTGATAAAACTGGAACTTTAACAGAAGGAGTATTCGAAGTTGTTGCTGTACACCCAGAAATAATAGATGAAGAAAAACTTTTACATTTAGCAGCACATGTTGAAAGTTATTCAACACACCCAATAGCAGTTTCTCTAAAAAATGCATATAAATTAAATAAAGACAATTGTAAAGTATCAGAAATAGAAGAAATAGCAGGAGAAGGTGTTCATGCAAAAGTAAATGATGATATAATCTCTGTAGGTAATTCTAAACTAATGCAAAGCTTAGGAATAGAATGGAAAGAATGTGAAAAAACAGGTACAATAGTACATGTTGCAATAAACAAGCAATATGTAGGACATATTGTTATATCAGATAAAATAAAGGATACCTCACAAAATACAATTAAGATCTTAAAGGCTAATAAAATAAAAGCTGTAATGCTTACAGGAGATCATAAAGAAATTGCGGGAGAAATTGCTAAAAAACTTTCTATAGATGAATATTATGCAGAACTTATGCCACAAGACAAGGTTACAAAAATAGAAGAACTTATTTCAAAAAATATGAAAAATAAAAATGTAGCTTTTGTTGGAGATGGAATAAATGATGCACCAGTTCTTGCAAGAGCAGATATAGGGATTGCAATGGGAGCTATGGGATCAGATGCAGCAATAGAAGCGGCAGATGTAGTTTTGATGGATGACAACACAAATAAAATTGAAAATGCAATTTCAATATCAAAAAGAACAATTAGAATTGCAAAGGAGAATATTGTTTTTGCAATTGCAATAAAAATCATAGTTTTAACACTTGCAGCATTTGGATACGCACCTATGTGGCTTGCAATTTTTGCAGATGTTGGTGTTACAATTCTTGCAATATTAAATTCAATAAGAACAATGAAATAAACATTGAAAAATGGATTAAGTAAAATTTTATTTGCACAAATTAAAAAAAAGAAAAATATAACTATAACTAAGTTAGGTAAAGAAGCAAAAGTATAGTTATATTTTTTTATAAAATTTTTAATAATAATTAATAATAATATTTATATAAAACATTATCATTGCGCATCAATTTCAGAAATTAGCTTGTCTGCTTCTTCTTGAGATAAATATTTATATTCTACCATTGAGCGTATAACTTTTTTCTGCCTTTGTTTTGCTAAATCAGGGTTAACCGTTGGTGCATATACAGAAGGAGCATTTGGAACACCAGCAAGCATTGTTGCTTCATTTAAAGTTAAATCTATTGGTTCTTTTTTGTAGTACCCTTTTGAAGCTTCTCTTATTCCGTAATAGCCATCTCCAAAATAAATTGTATTTATATAAAATTCTAAAATATCATCTTTTGAATATTGCTTTTCCAAATCTATTGAAACAAAAACCTCAGCTACTTTTCTGGAAACAACATCTGTTTCAGATATAAAATATAAGTTTTTTGCAACCTGTTGAGTAATTGTACTGCCACCTTCATTAAATTCTTTTGATTTTATGTTAGAAATCATAGCTCTTGCAAGAGCAATATAATCAACAGGACCATGTTCTCTATATCTGTGATCTTCAACAGCAATAATTGCATTTATATAGTAATCTGGAACATTATTTATAGAAACATAAGTTTCTTTACTTTTTATTTCGGCAATTTTATCTGAAAGGTTAGTTTTATTCAATGTGTTTATATATAATTTATAACCATTTAAAATTATAATGGCACAAATTACTAAAATGATAAGAATTATTAACAATAATAACTTTTTTAAAAATTTCATTTGTTTCCTCCAAGAATTTATTATGATAGTATTATACTATAAAATAATAAAAAAGCAAATTAAAGTAAAATGAATGTAATAAAAATGTAACCAAAAAGTAATAAAAAAATAATAATAACTCGAAAAGCTTGTAATTGTGAGTAATCATTCATATATAATAGAATTTTTAAGGATTGCAATTATATAAAAAAATTGTTAATATACTTTTAAAGTAGATGTGATAAATATAGGGAAGGAGAGAGCCTTAATGAAAGCTGTGAAAAAAATACAAGGTATTACACTTATATCTTTAGTCATAACAATTATAGTACTAACAATATTAACATCAGTGAGTGTAAGTGTTATAATAGGAAATAATGGTCTTATAGAGGAATCAGTAAAGGCAAGAGAATCACTAAAAATTAAAGAAATAAAAGAAAAGATAGGTCTAGAGCTAATTAAATCAAAATACATAAATAAAGATGGAAAAAAAGGACTTGATATTGATAAAGCAAGAGAGATGATAAATGAAAAATATGGAACATTGGAAGATGACAATGATACGATAACCCTAGACAAAGAGAAAAGCGGAGTAGCGGGAACTTTAAGCTTAGAGGATGTATATGAAGGATCTTTCTCAGATGTTAATAATACACCTTTAACAGGAACATTAAATAAAATAGATTTAACAAAAGAAAATTCGAATAATTATATAACATGGGCTAGTGATAAAAAAAGTCTAAAATTGAATGACGGTAATGTATATGCAGGTACTATAGATTCATCAGCCGCATACGAAGCTGGTAGCAACAGTATGCCTCATCGTACTGGGGAAAATTACACTTATGATGGAAAAGTAGATAATCAATATTATCACATTCATTTTCCAACAGGTTGGTATAACACATGGGACGGAGCAAGCTGGGCACCTGAAGTTCGTATACCAATTAGTCAGGCACCAAACACACAGATATGGAAAGATGCTTATAATGCTGGCAAAGGAAGTATTCAAACAGCTCTTTTCGGAGGTACAACACAAACAGTATCTATAAATTGTAGTACAAGCACAAATGCTAGTGTATACGTGCATAATGGGAATGATCCACTGTGGACGGAGTATAATGCAAATTATTCAGGAAAATCTGACAATATATATTTACTAAAAGATCCATCAGGAAATTCAGCAATAGCAAACACAATTACGATTTCGTATAACTGTGGAGGGAATGAAGCTTATGGACAGGAATATAGGTATTCTCAAAAAATATATTTAAAAGATGCAACAGGTAAAGTAATAGATTCAATTTCAAATGGAAATGGAAGCAGGACATGGAATTTATTTACATATAGTATTGGTGGAGATTATGTTTATTTAGAGTATCAATTAACAGCATATGTAAGATATACAAAATCTAACCCAGATGGACAGGCAAGAGCATATTCGAGTATGACAACACCTTCCGTTATATATTTATATGGAAAATAGCTAAAATTAAGAAAAGGAAAAATGGACTTTATGATAAGTAAAAAATTTGCTCTTATCTTTAAAATTTAATTCAAGTTGTTATTTTACCTTTATAATAATTCTCATAAACCACTTGACAACTAAACAATGCCTTTGCTATTATTTAAGCAGATATTTAACAAAAGAAAGAAGGAATAAAAATGAAAAAAGAGAAGGGAATTTCACTAATTTTAGTGGTTATTATTGTTGTACTTGCAGTGCTTATTGCATCAGCAATAATATTTAGAATTTTATTTTTTCAAGACAAAAATTCAAAAGATAATAACACTGAGCAAATGAATACAATAGTGCAAGAAGAAGAAAAACCTGATTATACAAGCTTAGATGAAGGAATAGCAACAGAGACACTTCCAAAGATAGAATTAGACACAATTGCAGAAAGAAATTCAACGATAGATGGAAGAACACCATCTTTCTATAATCCAGTTATTCCACAAGGATTTAAAGCAATAACAAGCAAACAAGATGCAACAATAGACGAAGAGGCTATATGGGGAAATCAAAATTCATATTTAAGTGGATTAGTAATAGAAGATGAAAATGGAAATCAATTTGTATGGGTTCCAGTAGAAAATATGGATATATTCAAAACAACAGACTGGAGCAAAAATGCCGCACAGGAGACATTAGATGACACATACATAGAGCCAGAAGAAGATGAAGAAGAAGAATATTACCAAATGTATTACAAAGTAAAAAAATATGGTGGATTCTACATTGGAAGATTTGAAGTTGGAGATGCAATAGCTTCAGGAGAGAGAGCAACAGTTAACAATTCAGATAGCATAGTAATTAAAAAATATGTAAATGCATATAACTATGTTCCATACACATCTACAATACTTGATAGTAGAGAAATAACAGGAGCAAATGAACTTGCAGAAAAATTTGGAAAAACAAATAAATATAATACAGTTGTAACATCTGTGGTTTATGGAGTGCAATGGGATTCTGTACTAAGATTTATAGCCAGTGATACTAATAATGTAAACAACAGCACAAGATGGGGAAACTATGTATCATCTGAAATTAATTATATTAATCCAGAAAGAAATCCTGCTATAAAACGTACAGGAGAAATAAGATTAATTGAAACAGGCTCAAGTGAAGATACTAAAGCTAAGAATATTTATGATTTAGCAGGAAACCTTTATGAATGGACAAAAGAAACAACAACAGAACCAGGAACAAGAGTCGTAAGAGGTGGATGTTATGTAGCAAGTATAGCACAACTTGCAGCATCAAGATACACTTATGGAGAAGGTACAGCTAACAATGCAATAGGCTTTAGAATTAGTTTTTATGTTAAATAATATAAAAAAACGAAGGCTTTGTAAGGAGGCTGCTTTTTCAGCAGCCTCCTTTGTAATCTTCGCTTTCTTGGTACTATAATATTATGCAAATTAATCCGCCACTTCCTTCATTAACAATGCGTTCCAATGTTTCTTGAAGCTTTTCTTGTGCATCTTCTGGCATTTTGCAAAGTTTGTTTTGAAGACCTTCATTTACAAGTTCATGCAAACTTTTACCAAAAATGTTTGATTCCCAAATTTTTTGAGGATCTGATTCAAATTCAGAAAGTAGATAATTTACTAATTCCTCAGATTGTTTTTCACTTCCAACAATAGGAGATACCTCAGTTTCTATATCAGCTCTTATCATGTGAATAGAAGGAGCTTTTGCTTTTAACTTTACTCCAAATCTTGAGCCTTGTTTTACCATTTCAGGTTCATCTAAAATCAGTTCATCAATAGATGGGGTTACAATTCCATAACCTTTAGTTTTAACTTCTTCTAATGCATTTGCAACTTTATCATACTCTACTTTAGTCTTTGCAAGTGTAGTTATGGTAGAGAAAAGATCGCCTTCATTTCCAATTTCAACTCCAGAGATTTCAGTTAAAACTTTATAAAATAAGTTATCCATAAGTTCGATAGAAATGTTTATGGTTCCTGTACCTAAAAGAATTTCATTAACTATAGTTTTATTTATTATTTCGGTCTTTCCTATTTTTTGAATACTTGAACTTACTTGCCTTATTAAACGAACATCTGAAAAGGCATTTTTTATTTCGGAAAATAGTTCTTTTTTAAGCCAATGATCTGAAGACAATCCATCAACCCAACGAGGGAAATTTATATTTATTTGTTCTATTGGAAATTCATATAGAATTTTGTTAAATATGTTTTCAATGTCATTCAAATTTAAATTTGAACAATCAGTTAAAATAACAGGAACAGAGTATTTTTGCTCAAGTTCGTCGGCTAAATTTTTGGAATAAGTAGAATCAGGGGTTGACGAATTTAGAACTATAACAAAGGGTTTATGTAATTCTTTTAATTCTGTAGCGACTCTATTTTCTGCATCAACATAATCTTCACGTGGAATTTCTGTAAAACTTCCATCTGTTGTAACTAAAATTCCTATAGTAGAATGATCCTCAATTACCTTTTTAGTTCCAATTTCTGCTGCTTGCTCAAATGGCATTTCTTCATCACTCCATGGTGTTTTAACCATTCTTGGAACATCATCTTCTAAATAGCCAATGGCATTATTTACAAGATAGCCAACACAATCTACTAACCTTGTTTTTAGTTTTACATTGCCTCCAAGAGTAATTTCAACTGCTTCATTTGGAATGAATTTTGGCTCTGTCGTCATAATTGTTCTGCCAGAAGCGCTTTGGGGCATTTCATCTAATGCTCTTTCTCTTTTGTATTCATTATCTATGTTTGGGATAACAAGTAAATCCATAAATCGTTTTATAAAAGTAGATTTACCTGTTCTAACAGGACCGACTACACCAACATAAATATCTCCATCTGTTCGTTTTGCTATATCTTGATATACTGACATATTTTCTTCCATTTTATAATAGATACCTCCTTAAATGTTTGTACTAAACTTTAATAAATTTATATTTAAGGGTATTCAAAAATATGACTAAAAAAACAACAAAACTGAAAAATTATAGTTCTTCAGTTTTGTTTTATGATAAATTTCATATTATTTAGTCCTGTTCTCCAGGAATAAAATAATCAACTACTCCATATATTAGAGCTCCAACTATGGCAGCAATCCATGAAATTGTGTAACCTGCGACGATATATTGTGTAAGATATAAAACTATGGCTGCTAGCACAAATCCTACAAATCCTTTTCCAAAACTACTTGCGTGAAGCCCAGTAAACTTAACAATTAAAAAATCCATAACAGTTAAAACAATTGTTGCTGCAATTAATGCGCCAATATTATTTATTTGAAAACCTGGAGTAAAGAATGCAGTAATTGCAAGAATTATGGCTGATGTTATAAATCTAATAACAATTTGCCAAATAGTTCCAACTCCACTTTTTGTATTACTTTGAGTTCTACTATTTTCTTCAGACATAATGAAAACCTCCTTTATTAAACTAACATTACTTGTTTTCAAAGATTAT
>OCTW011601551.1_pt1 | contig 31830 bp, 21 predicted proteins | sample 1539671 | NCBI WGS metagenome assembly OCTW01 (sample SAMN02144230, study PRJEB22623) | gut metagenome | biome: sheep rumen | host: Ovis aries | place: New Zealand | reverse complement strand
ATAAGAGCGGTTGTCAACAAATACGGAAGGATATAAGAAATCAGGCTTCTTCTTGGTTTCTTTTCGTTCATATTGGTCCTCCTTTAAATTTTTTCTTCGAAAAAGGTGTGACGTCAAGAGACGTTACAAACAAAATACACCCTTTATGGGTGCAAGCCAAACAAAACACAACAATTTTGCATTTTATTTTTCGCCGAGCCGATAACCATCAATTCAAAGTTGTTCCAGACTCAGATGAGATTTCATCGGTTAAAATCTCAAACATTTCTTTGGCTTCTTCTTTTTTAGCGAAAGGTTTGACGAGAATGACTTTAGCTGTGATGCGATGCTTGCCCATGATGAGAAGAAGGGTGTCGCCAGCATGGATTTCGCTCATTGCCTTGGCGGGTTTTCCGTTGATGAAAACATCTCCGTCATCGCAAAGCTGCTTGGCGGTTTCCCTCCGTTTGATCAGGCGTGAAACTTTCAGCCATTTATCAACTCTCATGCTTCAATTTTATCACTAGTTAGGCGTTTGATATAGAGTGTGTGGACGGAGCGTAACACCTGATAAAGCTCATGAATCCAGTCATTGTTTTTAGTGGTGTTCATTCGTAAGTGAACCTTCTTTTCAACAAAATTGACTTTGACTTCATTAAGATAAGGAATCATCGCATCAAAAAGGTCGACAGCGATATGGTTGATTTTAGAGAATTTTTCACTCAAAAACACATCCACGCACCCCTCGCCTTGGGTAATTTTATAAAATTCTTCTTTCTCAGTAAGCAAAGAAATTCGCTTTTGCAAAATAAGAAGTTCCACTTGCTCAGGCAGTTTGCCATAAACGTCTCTCATATGAGCGGCCACCTGATCTACCTGTTCGCTGTTTTTGGCGGCTTCTAAATCCTGGTAGAGTTCAATCTTGTCTGAGGAAATGGCATATGATTTTGGGATATACGCATCGATATGGAAAAGGATCTTGGCTTTCGGAGATTCCTTCTTTTTGCCAGTCTTTCTTTCTTCCACCGCTTCATTTAGCAGTTGCATATATAGATCTAGGCCAACAGAATCAATAAAGCCAGCTTGCTCGGGGCCAAGAATATCTCCTGCCCCACGAATCATCAAATCCCTTTGGGCAATCTTGTAACCAGAGCCCAATTCTGTGAAATCTTGAATGGCTTTTAGACGCTTCAGGGCATCTTCATTCATTTTCTTTTGTTCACGATACATCAAATAAGCATAAGCAACTCGATCGCCTCGCCCGACTCGGCCCTTAATCTGATATAGTTGCGAAAGTCCAAAACGATCGGCATCCTCCACAATGATCATGTTGGCGTTCGGGACATCGATTCCGTTTTCGATAATTGAGGTGGCAACCAAGACATTAAGCTCGCCATCATAGAATTTTTGCATCACGGTCTCGACATCATTCCGTTCCATTTTCCCATGCACCACCCCTATTTTGGCTAAGGGAATGTGCCTGGCAATGCGGTTACCCACCGAATAGATGGTGGAAACGTTGTTGTGGATATAGAAAACTTGTCCTGAACGCGCCAATTCTCGTTGAATCAATTCGTACACCACGCCCTCTTTATAAGGGGTAACATAAGTTTGAATGGGGGTTCTGGAAGCAGGAGGAGTGTTGATGGTAGACACTGGGCGGATGCCAATTAAAGACATTTGGAGCGTTCTAGGAATCGGGGTCGCCGAAAGAGTCAATACATCCACGTCTTGTTTCAATTCTTTGATTTTTTCTTTTTGCTCTACGCCGAAACGTTGTTCTTCATCGACGATCAATAAGCCAAGATCTTTGAATTTGATGCTTTTGGATAAAAGCTTGTGAGTCCCGATCACAAAATCCAAGGAACCGTCAGCTAAAGCGTTGATAACCTCATTGGCATCTTTAGCCGACACCATCCGGGAAAGCAAACCAACACGGATACCAAAAGTGGCAAATCGTTCCAAGGCGACTTCAAAATGTTGTCTAGCCAGCAATGTCGTAGGAGCTAACATGGCTACCTGCTTTCCATTATCGATAGCCTTAAAGGCGGCGCGGAAGGCGATTTCCGTTTTCCCAAAACCAACATCACCACATAAAAGGCGGTCCATAGGAACGGGTTGTTCCATATCATACTTAATGTCTTCTAGCGAGTCTTCCTGATCTGGGGTGAGCGTGTAAGGGAATTCGTTCTCAAAACGTTCTTGAAGTTCGTCATCTGGAGCAAAAGCAAACCCTTTCACCTTCGCCCGTTCTTGATAGAGGGCAATGAGACGATCCGCCAAATCGCTGACACGTTCTTTAATTTTTTCTTTTCGCTTGTTCCAATCGCTGCCATAAAGGTTTGAAAGTTTTGGCGCATATCCCTCGCGACCCGAATATTTACGAATCAGACGGAACTGTTCCAAAGGAACGAATAATTTATCGCCTTTGGCATAAGCAATTTCTAAATAATCCCTGTGAATCCCGTCTCTTTCCATTGTTTTTACTTGGATAAATTGGCCAATTCCGTTGTATTCATGAACAACGAAATCTCCTGGCTTCAAATCCTGATAACTTTTTAAAATGGTGGCGTTTTTAAAGCGACCAGAAAAACGGCTGGTAACCAATTTCCTGCCAAAAATCTCTCCCGAAGAAAGATAAACGATTCCCTCGTTTGGCAATTCAAAACCCTCATTCAACGGAACGTCACTGATGCCTATTTGGCCATGAGGCAATTCATAGCCTGCCAACATCTCCACTTCTAAGCCCATATCTTTGAGAATACCGACAACGGTGCTTCGTTGGTGTTCTTCACTTAAAGCCAAAACAATTTTCGATGCGCTGTTCTGATAACTTTCCAAAGTCGGAATCAGAGAAGATATGCCACTTCCTGCGGTAACGACGTGACGGACAAGAAAAATTTCATCTTCCGGGGAAAGCGAGAATTTATTTCCATAGCTAACACTCGTGCCAGCGAAAGCCTGTTCCAACGTCATATATTCTTCTAAATGAGTCGGAATGCGTTGTCCTTCGATGAGTTCGTCGAAATAACTTCGAGCCTCTGAAAGAATCAATTTTGTGGCCTCCATAAAACCCGCTTTGTCCGCAACAAAGGCGATGCGTGGATCGAAATATGACAAAATGGAGTGAGCTTCATTCAAGGCAAATCCATAATAACGATAAAGACTGGTTTTATAAGAACGGGAAACGATATCCTCTAGGTCTCCAGAAACATTTTGATGATAAGTTTCTTTGGCGTTTTCCGAGTTGATTTGGGCCAAGTCTTTCTGCATTCTGTCTTTCATCCGGAGGGCGAAAGAAGTGATTTGACCATCCGTCAGGATCGTATCCACGGCAGGCAGGATTTCGATGTGGTCGAGTTTTTCTCTGGATGATTGAGTAGCAACATCGAAATATTTGATACTTTCGATCTCATCATCAAAGAACTCAACACGAATCGGACTGAGATAATTGACCGAAAAAACATCCAGGATATCACCACGCAAAGCGAATTGAAGAGATTGATCCACTTTATTTACGCGAGTATAACCCGCTTCGATAAGCGTTTCCTTCAATCGCTCCAGATTGATTCGTCCCCCAACCTTTAAAGATAGGGTCAGAGATTGGAACGTTTCTTTGCTAGGAAGATAACGAAGCAAAGCCGAGGGGTGCGTGATTAAAATTTTATTTTTCCCATTGGCCAACTGACCCATCGCATAAAGACGTTGGGCCATTAATTCTTTGGAAGAAGAGAGGGCTTCAGCCCGAAGCAATTCATCGCTAGGGAACAAAACAAGGTCTTCTTCAGGCAAGAAATTCAACAAAAATTCATAAACGCGTTGGGCGTGATAAAGGTTGTTCGAAATAATGGCATAAGAATCTGGTTGTTTCCGATATAAAGCCGCAAATAAAAGACCAGTTCCGATAGTGTCATCAACGACGAAAGACCCCTTTCTCGAAGAGAGGAGGGGGGTGAAATTCAATTTGTCGAGTCTTTCAAATAAGTCGATGATTATCCTTTCTTGGCTGCCGTGTTGTACTGATTCATAATGCGAGTAAAGTCTTTTCCAAAACCAATGTCACGAAGCGCTTTGGCAGCTAATGAGGTGGCTTCGTCTAAGACTTCTTGGCTTTCTCCTTTTGGTTTTCCCAATACGTAATTGATGGAGTCGTTGTGAGGAGGTTCGCCAATGCCAATTCGAATCCGTTTGAATTTATCGGTTCCGAATTGCTCGATGATGTTTTGCATCCCTTTGTGACCGCCGCTAGAGCCATCAGGTCTTAATCGAATGGAGCCCTCTGGAAGAGCCATATCGTCATACACAATGACAATGTCTTCTGGATTCAGCTTATAGAAATCCGCTAAGGGTTTAACGGAGGTTCCAGACAAATTCATGAATGTTTGTGGCTTCAAAATCAAAATTGGCTCAGGAAAAGCGGGGTTTTTAATCAGACCGTATTCTCCTTTGAAATCATTTCGGTCAAATACCCCACCAGCGATATCAGCGAATTTCTCAATCGTAATAAACCCCATATTATGACGGGTCCATTCGTATTCTTTCCCTGGGTTTCCTAGACCAACGAAGAGTTTCATTATTTTTTAGCCTCCCCGATTTTGATTTTCTGAATGACTCCACAGATATAATCAACACGTTCTTGATCGTAGGATAAAATCGGGTTGCTCTTCACCCAATCTAAATCATTTGCCTGCCCCGCACTTTCTGGGTCACGGGACATTGCTTTGATGGATTGATCAAAAACCAGACGATCGGCAAATTTCAGTTTGGAATAATCAAATGAGCCCCTTAATTGGTAGAAACGTAAATGATAGTCGCCCAAAACGTTCTGCTCGATCAAATTTTCACGAGTTTCTTTGGTAGGGATGCCCATTCCAGAGGCAAAGATGATGACGGCCTTGCCATCCATCTCGTCCCAATGACTGAGAAAATCATTGATTCCTTGGACATTTCCGCCACGGACATAGCCGCCGAAAACAACAATTTCATAATCCCTAAGGTTCTTCCACCGGAATTTTTTGAGAGGGAATAAATCGGCATCGGAGTGTTTTGCAATATCCTCCGCATATTTTTGAGTGGATCCGTATTTGGATTCGTAAAGCACAAGTGTTTTCATACGAAAGAAGTTTATCACCTAATGGTGATGATTGAAAAACAAAGCGCTCGAAAAATTAACCATCGACACAAACAAAAAATGTGTCAATTATTTCATACAATAGACAAATATATTAGTAATAATCGTATTTTTTAATACTTTTTTATACACTGACAAAAAGGTTAAAAACGAATTGATTGACTAGAAATATTATTCTTGTATCATAGGGTTACGCCTTTAGGCGCAGGAGGCAAATTATGCCAAGAACAGCAGCTCAAAACGAAGCCATTCGCGATAAGAGAAAAGATAAAATCATTAACAAAACATTGAAATTATTCGCCACTAAAGGTTTTGATGGCATCACCATCGATGATATTTCCAAAGTTTCCAATTGTGCTCACGGTCTCTTCTATCATTACTTTGATGTAAAAGAAGACTTATATAATGCCACCATCACCACTTATGAGATTAAATATCAGGCCAAACTTTTGAAATTTGACGAGGTGGAAAAAGTTGGCGGAATCGATGCAATTCGGATGATCGTGGAATTCTATAACAACATTATGAAAGAAAATGACTTTTTGGTGTGCTATAGCCGTCTTGCCTTGATAAAGGCTGGAATGACAAGAACCGCCATTAAGGCCTTAAGTGGTGTTGATTTTGCCAAAGAGCTCCCTTCCATCATCAAAAAAGGGCAAGAAGAAGGCTCCATCAAAAAAGGCAACCCGACCGATTTGGCCCGATTGCTCATCGCTATTTTAAATTCCGAGACCGAATTGCGTTTGGTCCTTGGGATTGCGGATTACAAGCCATTGGATACCAACTTCATCCTTTCGCAATTTGAAGCAAAATAAATTTTCAAAGAAAAGGCGCAAGTTCACTTCTTGCGCCTTTTTTCTTCGCGTTTGTTGAAATCTTTGATGTCTTTATAGATGCCTTTTAATTTTGGGTACATCTTCTCATAGGCGTGCGTGTAAAGATAATCATAGATGTTATGGATTTCTGCATTTGAGGTGAAAGTTTCCGATGGGTGGACCATATTTTTGACTGCTTCTTCGGCGTTAGCAAAGCGACCGATGGCTAAGAAACCGGCGATAGCAGCGCCCAAGGAGGAAGTCTCAAAAGTTTGGACACGCGTGACTGGTTTACCCATGATGTTCGATGTAATTTGGCAAATTTCATCCGATTGGCTACCTCCACCACTGATACGGATTTCCGGAATCGCATGGTGGACTTTCTTTTCAAAATGTTCCAGCCCTTCACGCAAAGCGTAAGCTATCCCTTCAATGATCGCACGATAAAAATGCTCTTGTGTGATGGCGTCAGAAAAACCGATAATCGCACCTTTGGCTAATGGTCTAGAAAGCCCTGGACCCCAATATGGTTGAAGAACCAATCCATCACTTCCGGGAGGGACGTCCTTCAGTTTTCGGTTGAAATCTTCCGCAGAAACGTCCGAGATAACGATGTCATCAACATGTTTTCCGCCGAACTCTTTCAAAAACCAATTAATCATCCAATAGCCACGATAGATTTGAATATCCATGTTGTAATAGCCGGGAATGCAGGAGGAGAAGCCTGGAAGGAAAGGTTCCGATTCAGTGTATTTCGTTCTTGTGGTTTCTACGGTTGAGGCGGTGCCATAAGAAATGGCCGCAATACGGTCGCTTAAAACACCTAAACCCAAGGTCTCACAGGATTTGTCTGATCCGCAAGCGTAAAGTGGCAAACCAATAGGCAAACCAGTCTCTTTGTTGGCTTTTTCGGTAATGGTCCCAATGATGGAACCTTCCGGAACAATATCTGCCAACATATGACCCTCAATAGAGAAAATCTGGCCTTTGTAGTGCTTCAAAGGATTTTTGTACCATTTCCTCTTCTTAAAATCGATTGGATAGTGGCCGCCAAAATCGGAGGCGGAGTCTTTTAATTCACCCGTCAAACGATAAATAAAATAAGTCGATACATTGACATATTTATCTACTTTTGCCCAGTTGTCCGGCTCGTTTTCAATCAACCAGTTAGACACCGACCTTCTCCGATTGAAAACAATGGTGTTTTTCATTCCGACAAGGCCGAACAAAATATTGTGGAACCAAGGGAGGGGCTTTTTACATTCAGCCGTTCTTTGGTCCAGCCAGAGAATCATCGGGCGAATCACATTTCTTTCTTTGTCCAAAAGCACCGCAGAATCACGGAAACAAGTAAGACAAATTCCTTTCACGGTTCCAATCAATTCCTGATTCTTCTCCACCAAAGCACGGGCACAACGACATAACGCATTGTAATAAACGTTAGGGTCTTGCTCAGCATAATTAGGCAAAATAGAAAAATATGGCGGATCATATTTTGTCTTCTCCATCGACAATTCTTCGCCTTTATCATTGAAAATCGCAACACGCACACTTTGGGTGCCGAAATCGATCGTTAATATATTTGAACCGTCCATAACAAACCGCTCCAAAATGAATTTTAACACATAAGTAATGGCTGCCACGTGTTAAAATGATTTCGCTAAGCGAATAGGAGTCTTAACCATGATCATTTCCCGTGCCCCTTTCAGAGTGAGTTTTTGCGGAGGAGGAAGCGACATTCCTTCTTTCTACACCAAATATGGTGGATGTGTTTTAAGCACATCGATCCGTAAATACGTGTATTTGTCCGCAAACAAGGCGTTCAACAAAGACACCATCACCCTAAAATATTCCCAAACCGAAGAGGTTCACGACCCTAAGGATATCCAACATAGAATTTTCAAACAGGTCTTCACTGATTTTGGGACAAAAGGGATTGAAATCTCCTCGATTGCCGACGTCCCTGCAGGAACAGGGTTGGGCTCTTCTTCCACTTTCACCGTTGCTTTGCTTCGTTTGCTATATACCTGGAATGGTATTCATGCTTCCGCTTATAAAATCGCCAAAGAAGCGTGCGAGGTGGAGATTGAAAAGTTGGGCAACCCCATTGGCAAACAAGATCAATTCGCAGCCTCATTCGGGGGACTACGTTACTACGAATTCGAACCTGACGGTTTTGTCAAAGTAGAACCGGTCATCATGAAGCCTGAAGCGCGGGCAAAATTAGAAAACGGCCTTTTGATGTTCTATACTGGCGAGGTTAGAAGCGCCAATGGAATCTTAGCCAAAGAGACCAAAAACCTGGCGGACGACATAGAAAAAATCAATACCACCAGAAAGCTTTGTGATATGACTAGGCTTTTGCGGGAGAAATTTGAGAATGGCGATGTAGACGCATTAGGACCAATACTGAAAGAAAGCTGGGAAATGAAAAAATCCTTAGCGCATGGCATTAGCAATCCACTCATTGATGAAGCTTATCAAGCTGCGATGAAAGCAGGAGCCACAGGAGGCAAACTCTTGGGTGCCGGCGGGGGCGGATTCTTACTTTTCTATTGCGAAAACGAAACGGCGAAAAACAAGGTACGTGACGCCTTGGATTTGATGGAAATGCCGTTTGAGTTCGACCGTGCAGGATGTTCCATCATTTTTACCGAATAATATGATTGCCTTAATTCAAGCTGGCGGTGCCGGCACAAGATTAAAATCCATCACAGGCGACATGCCAAAACCAATGGTCCCCATTTGTGGGAAACCAATTTTGGAATGGCAGATCGAAAACCTTCATGAAAACGGGGTCGATGATTTTATTATTGTCATTAGCCCAAATGGAAAAGCCATCCCGAATTATTTCGGCGACGGGGGAAAATTTGGGGTGCGTATCGAATATATTGAGGAAAAAGAGCCTTTGGGGACTGGAGGCGTATTGGGTCTTCTTCAGGGCAAAATCCAAGATGATTTCATCCTTTGTTTTGGGGATTTGATGCTCAATATTTGTTGGAAGAAATTTATCGATTTTCATAGAGAAAAACATTCGTCACTGACCGCTTTCGCCCATCCGAATTCCCATCCTTTTGATTCCGATGTTTTAGTGACTGACGAAAAAGATCGTTTGGTTCGTATCGATAGCAAACATAACGTTCGAAACTATTATTACAAGAACCTGACCAACGCAGGATTGTATGTCTGTTCCAAAGACGTTATTTCTTTCGTTCAAGAACCTGCCAAAATCGATTTTGAGAAAGTTGTTTTGCAACATTTCATCAACGAGGGGAAAGCGTTTGCCTATCGCTCTAGCGAATACGTCAAAGACTGTGGAACGCCAGATCGTTATTATGGAGTCACTAATGATTTAAAAAATGAAATTATCCCTGCTAAATCCCTCGCGAATTTGCAAAAATGCATCTTTTTAGATCGCGATGGAACCATCAATAAATTCGGTGATTTCGTACGCTCCGCTAATCAGTTAGAACTGGCTCCAGGAGCAGCTGAGGCCATCAAATTAATCAACGAATCCTCCTATTTAGCCATCTGCGTCACCAACCAGCCTGTTGTTGCTAGAGGGGAGACGACTTTTGAAGAACTAGAAAACATCCACAACAAAATGGAGGATTTATTGGGTGAGCAAGGGGCCTATCTTAATGATCTCTTCTTTTGCCCACATCATCCTGACAAGGGGTACCCAGGCGAAGTCCCGGAATTGAAAATATCTTGTGACTGCAGGAAACCGAAAATCGGAATGTTGCTCAAAGCCAAAGAAAAATACAATATCGATTTGACTCAAAGTTGGATGATTGGCGACACCAAGCAAGACATTCAAACCGGTATCAACGCTGGTTGCCGAACGATATTGCTGACCACAGGCGATCCTAACCCGAATCGCCGATATCAAGAAGCCCAACCGACTTATATGTGTTCCACTTTACTTGAAGCGGTCCGATTAATTCTTAAAATAAAGAAGGGAGAATGAATCTATGGATTTCACGAAACAAATTGAAGAATATTACCAACGCGAGAAACAAATCATCGACGCTCTCGACAAAAATGAAATTAATGAGGCCCTCAATGCTATTCTTAGACATTACGAAAACGAAGATATTATCTACGTGTTAGGGAATGGCGGTTCCTCTGCCACCGCAAACCATATGGTTTGCGATTTCGATAAAGGTATTTCATTGGATCTTAAAAAACAGTTCCGTGTGATTTCTTTATCCGACAATATTCCGATGATTATGGCCATTGGAAACGACATTGGTTTCGAAGATGTCTTCTATTTGCAACTAAAGAACAAGTTAAAGCCAACCGACCTAGTCATCGCCATTTCTGGCTCTGGCAACTCCCACAATATCGTCAAAGCCGTCCAATATGCTAACGAAGTTGGCGCCGAAGTGATTGGTCTGACTGGTTATGCCGGAGGCAAATTAAAGAACATGGCCAATATCAACGTCCATGTTCCGGTGGAAGATATGCAAATCACCGAAGATATGCATATGAGTTTTGTTCATGTTGCGATGCAAATCTTTTGGAGATATTTAATGGCGAAAGAAGGCAAGGAAGCCGTCTACAAAATCAACCAGTAAAATCAATTTCAAAGCAAAAGGCCGCACCCGTGTGCGGCCTTTTTGATGATTGAGTTGTGTTTTTATTTGTGAGAGAGCAGCTCTTTAATCTCGTTTGGATCAGTATATTGGAACGTCATAGCGTCGCAATATGGGGCGGCTTTTTTAGCTTGCTCGGAAGACTCGATCGTCCAAATGTTGATATAGTGTTTCCGGTAATATCTTTGGACCGTCTTCTCCTCTAAGAGGCTTGCCTCCAAATCGACCGATTCAAACAAGTATCTAAATTTCCAAACCCAGAAATCTGCTTTTTGAATCAATAGTCCTCTTGGATAAACCTTGATTTTCTTCAAGGCTCTGGGGTCAAAAGAGATGACAGCGATTTTCTTCTTGTTCTTGATTTGTTTGAGAATCTCGTTTGTGGCTTTCGCGATATCTTTATATTTGTTTTTGTAAACCTTGACTTCAACAACGATTAGGGAACGCTCTTGATTCAAATCCAAAACTTCTTGAAACGTCGGCACCACCCCGCCATCTTTAAGACGATAATTGTTCCTAATCTCTTCCGAAGTCAGTTCTTCAATAATCCCTTTTTTACCCGTCACACGTTCCAGCTGAGAATCGTGGCAGACGATGAGTTTTCCATCTTTGCTCAAATGGATGTCCAATTCAAATGGCAAATCGTGGTTGATGGCGTTTTCAAAGGCCTTAAGTCCATTTTCCGTGAATTCTTCATTATGAAGGCCGCGGTGGGCGATTGGTCCAAAATAGGATTCATCGAACATTTCGTAATGTTTCTTATGCATAAAGAAATCTCCTCTTCATCGGTACTATGATACACCTTTCAAATTTTTTGTATCATTCTTCTTCATTGAAGAAGTTTCGCGTGCTATAGTTTTAAACGTCAGGGACTCAATTTTATTGAGCCCTCAAAGATTGTCATAGGAGGACAACATGGCACAAAAGAAATACGTTTACTCCTTCAAGGAAGCTCACCAAGAAAAACTTGGCAAGCCGATTCTTGGAGGAAAGGGCTTTGGACTTGCCGAGATGACTGCCGCGGGAATCAACATCCCTCAGGGTTTCACCGTTACAACCGAAGCTTGCACCCTCTACTATGAATCTGGAAAGCAAATTCCAGGCTATGTGTGGGATGACGTCGTGGCCCACATCCACGACATCGAGAAAAACTCGGGCAAAAAATTTGGTGGCGGCGATAACGTCATGCCATTACTCGTTTCTGTCCGTTCTGGCGCTCGTGAATCCATGCCAGGCATGATGGACACCATCTTAAACCTTGGTTTAAATGATGAAGTTGTCGTCGAACTCGCTAAGCAAGCAAACAATGAACGTTTTGCTTGGGATAGCTATCGTCGTTTCATCTTGATGTATACCAACATCGCAAAAGGCCATCCAAGAACCGCGATGGACAAGATGCTCGATGATTTGAAAGCTGCAAACGGTTACAAACTCGATACCGAAGTTACGACCGAACAACTTAAAGACCTCGTCAAAGAGTACAAGAAATATTACAAAGGGGTCTTCGGTGAGGATTTCCCAACCGATCCATATGAGCAATTAAAAGAAGCTATCGCAGCCGTCTTCCGCAGCTGGGATAACCCACGTGCAAACGTTTATCGTCAAATGCACGGTATCCCATATGAATGGGGCACTGCCGTTAACGTCCAATCCATGGTCTTCGGCAATATGGGCAACGATTCCGGCACTGGTGTTGCTTTCTCCCGTAACCCATCCACTGGTGAAAAGAAAGTCTATGCCGAATTCTTGCTTAACGCTCAAGGCGAAGACGTCGTTGCTGGTGTTCGCACCCCAGTTAAGATCGACTGGTTGGCCGAAAATATGCCAGACGTCTATAAGCAATTCGAAGAGACGATCGTCCGTATGGAAACATATTTCAAAGATATGCAAGATATGGAATATACCGTCGAAAAAGGCACCCTCTACTTCTTACAAACCCGTAATGGTAAGAGAACTGCCGCTGCCGCTTTGAAGATCGCTTGCGACTTAGTTGATGAAGGCTTAATTGATGAAAAGACTGCCGTTTTGCGCGTTGATCCAATGCAACTTAACGACCTCCTTCACCCAACCTTTAACCCAAATGATTTAAAGAAGCACACTCCTATTGTTTCTGGTCTTCCTGCGTCCCCGGGCGCTGGCACTGGTCACCTCGTTTTCACCGCTGAAGAAGCAAAAGCTGAACACGATGCCGGTCGTCCAGTCGTTATGGTCCGTTCTGAAACCTCGCCAGAAGACATCATCGGCATGGTCAACGCCGAAGCTATCGTCACCGCTCGTGGTGGCATGACTTCTCACGCCGCTGTCGTTGCTCGTTCTATGGGCAAATGCTGTGTCGCTGGCTGCTCCGATATCATCGTTAACGAAGAAGAAAAGACCGTTACCATTCATGGTAAGGTTTATGGCGAAGGCGATGTTTGGTCCGTTAATGGCTCCACTGGCGACGTTTTCGAAGGTTCTATCGAAATGCAACCAGCCGACCTTGGCGGTAATTTTGGCCGCATGATGGATTGGGCTGACAAATACAGAAGACTCAAAGTCCGTGTCAACGCCAATACTCCAGAAGATGCTTACAACGGCCAAAAATTCGGCGCTGAGGGCATCGGTCTCTGCCGTACAGAACGCATGTTCTTCGCACCAGAAAGAATTCTCAACATGAGAGCCATGATTCTTTCCGATACCACCGAACAACGCGAAGCGGCTTTGGAAAAGATCAGACCATTCTTGATGGGCGACTTCTATGCGATGTACATGGCCAACCCAGACTCCATGGTTAATATCCGTTTACTTGACCCGCCACTTCATGAATTCTTACCTGAAATCGGCGATGAAGAGAACATCAAAGCTTTGGCTTCCGCTCTCAAAGTTTCCGAACAAAAGGTCAAAGACAGAATCAACCAACTTCACCAAGCCAACCCAATGATGGGCTTCCGTGGTGTCAGACTTTGCGTCGCTTATCCAGAAATCTATGCAATGCTCGCCAAAGCCATCATCCAAGCTGCCGTCAAGGCTTCTAAGGAACTTGGCCATGCTATCGAGCCAGAAATCATGATTCCTCTTGCTGGCGAAGTCAAAGAATATAGATGGGCGAAGAAAGTCGTCGTCGATGCCGTTGAAAAAGAGCTTGCCGCCGAAGGCGAAAAGCTTGTCTATCATGTCGGTACGATGATTGAAATCCCACGTGGCGCACTCCGTGCCGGGGATCTTGCCAAAGAAGCAGAATTCTTCTCCTTTGGCACCAACGACTTGACCCAGTTAACCATGGGCTTCTCCCGTGACGATTCTGGCCAATTCTTGCCATATTACTACGACCACAAGATCTACGAATTCGACCCATTCCAGACCATTGACGTCGAAGGTGTTGGTGAACTCGTTAAGATTGCTGTCGAACGTGGCCGCGCCGCTAACAAAGACCTCTTAATCGGCGTCTGCGGTGAAACCGGCGGTGACCCAAGATCCATCGAATTCTACGATGCTGTCGGTCTCGACTACGTCTCTTGCTCTCCATTCCGTATTCCACTTGCTAGACTTGCTGCTGCTCAAGCCGCACTCAAGCATTCGAAATAAGGTTTGAAACAAAATGAGGACGTTTCCTTTGGGAAGCGTCCTTTTTTTATGCTTCAAAAACCCCTTAAATTTGAAGATTTGACTCAAAGGCGGGGGATTTAACGTTCAAACTAGAGATTTTCGTATAACAGCTTTTTGTAAAGCGTTTCGTCTATGTCGGTATATACGTCAAAGACGACCGCTGGAGCATCCGGATGCAACATCAAGTATTCTTTGACCGTCTCTGTTGCGATTTTCGCCCCCTTTGCTTTAGGAAATCCCTGCTCGCCTGTGGAAATACAAGGAAAAACTAGGGATTTGAACCCGTTTAGCCTAGCGAGTTCTAGACAATTGAAATAGCACTTCTTCAATTGCTCATCTTCGAAAAAAGAGGTGCGCCCCCTAACAGTCGGTCCTAAGACGTGTAAAACATACTTGGACGGCAAATTATATCCAGAGGTCATAAAAACATCCGAAACATTGAATTTACGGCCTCTTTTCTTCATCTCAATATCACAGTCGAGACGAAGTTGAACGCCGGCATAAGAATGAATCCAATTATCTAAACAATTGTGATTAGGAACAAAACACCCAAGCATATCCTGATTGCCACAGTTTACGATAGCGTCTGCAGATAAACGTATGATATTGCCCCTCCAAAGGGCGATTTTTTCATAATCAGAAACAGGTAAAGAATACCAGTCAACCAAACCCATCTTTTTCATCTCGTTTTGAAGATAATAATCCTGGGCTTTTAATAAGGCATCCGATGCTTTTTTAGGCGTCCTTAAATTCATTAAAGAGCGTGCCAATTTTGCTCTACCACGTTCATCAGATCCGAAACGATAAACATAATTTTGATATTTTGGCATCTCTTCTAGCAGAAGGGAGATCAATTGTTCAAGCGGTTCGTTCTTCATAATAAATTGACTGTTTTATAATTTTTGAATCGCCTTCTTAATAGAGTCGGATGAATCAAAATCTAGAGAATCCAATTCATCATCAAAATCATCGGTTTTTGGTTTTGCCGTTTTCTTTTGAGGTTCTGGTTTGCCTAGTTTCAAATCAAAGGGGATACCCTTCTCATGAACGATCATTTTTAAATAAAGATTGATAGCAGAGGACATAGTTAGACCGAGTTGATTTAAGACTTTTTCTGCATCCTTTTTCAAGGTCTTATCAACCCTTAAATTTAAAGTTGTCTTCGACATAATTTTTAAAACTTCAAAAATACATTTGTAACGCAATTGTATCGCTTTTTACGTTACTTACAATATTTATTATAAAAACACTAATTTTTAGCACTCTAAATTGTAAATTGCTAATATAGTTTTTATCGAATGAAAATCGCTTTTATCGTGGTTTTTGTTACCTAATAATTAGGCTAATAGGTATTTAAACATTGTCTAAATCACAATGTGATTCTTAATTAATTTAATTTTCTTTTGTTTTTAAACCTGATCTTTTAGCAGATCAATTTTTGTTCGCCTTTATTAGCTATAAGACCGTCACAAAAAGATTCCGCTTATAAGCGCATCCAGATCCTACAAAAACGTAATTACCCTTTCTGAAATTATTTGACTATATTTGAATTAGTTTTCTTTACATTTTTATTAACGTTGTCGTTTTGTTGACTGAGTGGATTGCTCATTTTTGAATCTTGGGTGATTTTGGTTTTGTAATTTATCTATGAATATTTTTCTATTGACCGCTTCTTTTAAAAAATTTTTCCTTGTTCACATCTTAAGGTCTTATTGAACGAAAAATGTTTTGCCCCCATTTTTGGGACGCTCTAGCTCTAACTTATCTTTTCGAAGGACAACATACTCTTTGACAAACTCGTCTCTATCCTTTGGTTTTAATATTTTCAATCTATAAAGGTGGCAAAGAATTCTTTAGTCTCAAAAATCAGTCAATCTTCCAATTTGCTTGTTTGCTAAAAGTTTTTTCGAAAGCAGGGAAAATATCGATTTTATCGGCCTTCAAAAACCCTAATTTTCTTTACATGTGTAGGTTATTAGCCACGTTTGGAGGGGTTTTCAAATGACTTTATCGTATCAATTAAATTATTTTTTGTTTGCACGCACGCGAGAGGTTAGATATTATATTAACGACAATAGCAAACCCGGAGGAATCCGGCGACGCAAAGCTATAGGATCCAACATTCGTGGACAGCCAGTTGCCAACCTAAAGAGAAAGGGAAGCGACATGGCTGATTTTCATTCCAAAAGACTGAAAAGGATTAAATTCCAGGCTGTTTTGGCTTCTGTTTTTTCTATTGCCATTCTTGCCACAGCAGGTACGGCAACTTTTGCTTGGTTTACGGTAAACCGCAAGGTCTCTTCCTCTTATGATGGGATCGTGTCGATGGCGAATTCGAACATTAAAGGCGTCGAATATTTCAATATTCTTAAGGTTGATACCGCTCAGGATGGCACCAAGCAATATCATTTCAATGCAACTCCGACAACCACCAATTATGCGATTGGTGAATACAGCCGTGCTTGGGGCAAAGAAGAGCATCAGATCCTTATCAAAGTAACTTTAAACGCCGATTCTGATGTCATGAAATGTTTGGCCGCGGCAAAAGAAAATATTTTGCACGACAAAAATTCTTGGACGGACGTCGATTGGAATAATCCTGGCGATGGATTTCCATTATCTTCGATCGTTTCCATGAATTATTACACAGAAGCGTCAGAGGGATCGATTACGGTGGATATAACTAATGACAATGGCGAAGTTACAGGCACGAAAAATTATGACGTCATCACCATTAACAAACCATCTACAACAACCGACTATTCGTTTGTCTCGATTGACGATCACACCGACGCACCAACATTTACTCAAGAATTATCTCTCGCCGATTCGATTGCCTCCAGCGGAGAAGAAACATGCTTCTACATTGTTATGGATTATAACTTACGGGCAATCGACTCAATTTATTCATATAACATTGGAAACCCTATCTTCGAAAGTGAAGAGGGGGTTAAATTCGCCTGTGATTTCAGCGTGGTGGTAGTGGAATAATATGGGCAAACAGCTTCGCAAAAACAACAAACTATTCAAAAGACTCGCTGCCGCTATGCTCGGTGCAACGATTATTTCGGCAGGTGCCGCTTCCGTTGCTTTTACTTTTACCTGGTTCACCAACCAAAATGAATTAATCAACCAACATATTAATGGACACACCGCTGGCGCGTATTTTGCCCGTGGAACCGGAACCAAAGAGGATCCGTACGTCATTAACAGACCATTCCATTTCTATAATCTAGCCTGGCTCCAATATATGGGTTATTTCCCAGAAGGAACCTATTTCATCATCGAAACCGACTTAGATATGTCTGGATGGACTTTGCCACCTATCGGAACGATTGATCATCCTTTTATCGGCCATTTAAATGGTTACGACACTGAACATGGCAAAAATCAAACACACGCCTCCATCGTTTCCAACATTACCGTTACCAATGATTTCAGTGCTCTTCAAAAACACCCTTCTGCCGTCAGCTCTTTAAACGGAGCGAACATTGTCGGCGTTTTCGGAGTCATTGGGGAAGAAAATAAAGATTATGCAAGCAGCGATGCGCCAAGCGTCAAAAATGTATTCTTTAACAACGCCGATGTTACGGATGTAGAAAAAAGCACATTAATTGGCATTGCCGCCGGTTATGTAAACGGCATGATGGAAAACGTGGGAATTTCTGGTTCCTCGAAATTAAATGTCCCAACTGGAGGCGGTTTATCTTCTTTCGGTGGGTACACCAACAATATTTCTGATTACACGAGTGTTGGATATTGCGACCCGGATTTCCGTTCCAGCGTCTATAACAAAGAAGTCACCGTCTCAGCTTCTGAACCAACCAATTCTGAAGTTTCCGGCGGATCTGAAGGTTCCGAATCTGGCTTCGGTGGTTCTATCGATATGAACCTCATGTTCTCCAACTTAAGTTCGATTTGGAACAATACTCAGCCGATTCAAGCGGTAACCGCCGAATCCATTGAAATTGATGAAAATGGCAACGTCGTTAGCCACGAAGTTACGGATACCAATTCAGATCGTCGCTCTTTCAGCAGTATTAATTTTTATTACGCAAACAACCAACAAACCAATTCCGATGGTGTTGTTACTGCTTCGTATTCCTTTGCCAAGAGAACGGACAGCAACGACTATATGACTTTGTACGGGAGGAACACCATCATCTCCAACACTCAAAAAACCATCACCACGACAAGGCCAACAAAAACGCCTAATTTGACCATCGGCAATGGCAGTGGGCGTTATCTTTCGGTAAGCAGAACAACTGGTTATTGGGGCTATAACTATAGCGTAGCTGACGTGACTTCGAACCCTTATGAATGGTCTATCGATGCGGATGGTTATCTTTCTACCAAATATAACGGATCAACAACCGTTTATTTAAACGCTAGTGATGGCGAATTGGCTGTTTCAACTTCCAGAAACACCACCTGGACTTACGACGAAAACGCACACACGCTATCGACGTCTGATGGTTATTATTTGCAATATGACAATGGTTGGGGCTTATATCATCACACCGGCGATTATTACCTCATCTACGACAACAATTCCCATTATTTTAATTACAACAACAGTTACAAACCTACCGTTGGCAACAGCAGAGATACAGCCACAAAATGGAAATATGATCCTTCCAAACCAGCATATATCACCACAAACAGCGATGGCGAAACGGTTTACATCGGTTACTATAGCAGTAATTATACTCTTGACGTCGATACCAATGAAAAAGCCTACTACGCTGTTAATGGGAATCGTTTCTCTGCCACATATAATGGCAACACTTATTATCTTCGTTATAACAACTCATCCTGGTCTGCGACAACCAACTCTTCTCAAGCAGCAACGATCACTGTTGAACACGTCGTGGAAACATACCCTACGATTGACGCGACAATTTCCAGCTATAACACAGGCACCTCCACCTCGACGGCAAAAGAGAATAGTACCTATGACACCAACGTATGTTATTTCCCAGTCAGCCACGAAAATGGTATTCCTGATGAAAATAACACGGGTTATGTCGTCAGTGGCGCTTATAACACCAACGATACATTAGGCGACATTCGTGTTTCGCGTTTCACGAAAGGCAGCAGCAGCACCAACGGGAGCTTAAGAAATTCCGGTATTTCTTCTAACGACAATACCCTTAATGACGTTCGCACAATTAATTCGTCTGGCGATCATGTCATTGGAAGCAGCGATTCCTTTGAGCTCTACGATGATACTAAGACGAAATTTGAAGCAATCCTGGCAAAAGACTCTTCCTATATCTACGGTCTTCACTTTATGAACGCGTCCATCAGCATGGATCACCTCATTCAAGTGCCGTATGCCAAAGTCAATAACATTGAATATCTCAATCAGAATTACGAATTGCCAGAAGACTCGGTAGACTTCTCCTTAAAACAAAAAGGATATGTCAATTTCTTTGCTGGGACTTATTTCGTCAACGGCTTAGGCGGCGTTACGAACGACTCCTTCTTCTCCTTCCATGAAATCGAAAGAAGTGGACCTTCCATCAATTCGATTCGTGAAATCAGCAAAATCTGGAAAAATCCGAACGCCAGACCTTCTCAATCTTACGTTTATCAATATTCTGACGGCACCTATTCTCGCCCATTCTTACACGGTTCGCGCGCAGGGAATAAATTTGAATTAGATGGTGTAACACCATATCTAGGAAATACGCCAACCAACGCCAAACCTGAAGGATACTCCCAACAAGTCTTTGACACGTCCTGGATTAAAAAGCAAAGCAGTCTTTCCAATTATTATGCTTATTATTTTGAAATCCCATGCAATGTGGGCGAATATGCCTTAGGCTCTGTTTCTAACGGAACCGGTGCTTATCTGGACTACCTCGATATCGGCGCGAACTCCCAAATGACTTATCGTTCCGCCTTCACGGAGAAGAAAATAACGGACACGTATCGCTATTCTTATCCAAAAGGAGTATCTTTCTCTTTCATCGACCAAAGCCAAATTCCTGGTGATTCCTCTTCCGCTCCAGCAACAGAAATCGTTCTCCCTGCCGTCGATGCGAAAAATAACGCCGACTTCTCTTTAACCTCCTCTTTCGCTGGCACGATTACCGTGGAAAGAACAGAGACCGGATCTGGAGATTCTACTGTTTCTTCGATCAATTACACCAGCAGCAATACCAATGTAATCACCGGATATAAAGACACAAAAGTAACGGTCGTGGGGAATGGAGAAACGATCACCTCTGCCACAGGGACTTTGATCGAAAGCGTCACGCAACGATCCATCGTTTATGTTGATTACAGTGTTTTCTCAGAATCGATAAATCAAACCGAATATAGAGAAACAACGACCACGACTTATAACGAAGCGGGAGCAGGATCGACCACAACGAAGAAACAGGTTTTCGTCAACGGCGAAGACTCAACCGCATCCGTCGACTGGCCAGTTGATTTAGTCATTGATGAATCTGGATGCGAAGCCAAGGCAACCATCGATTCGTTCTATCTTGACGGCGAGAACGTAACCGTCACCGTTAATGCGGTGTATACCGAACATTTTGACGATGAGACAGGCAGCCATTATCAAACCATCACCGGCTATCACGTTGAAGTGAGTGCAGATGTTGATGTAGAAGTGGTCTTAGTTACTCTTAACGACAACACATTAACCATCCAGCTTAAAACGGGCCAAGATACTTACACGACTTTGGAAGTGAATGTCCCTCAGATCGTTTCCGCTTGATGAACGTGTTTTTCTAGCAACAAACAAGTAGCAACGAACCAAAGGCGGCTTAATGGTCGCCTTTTTCTAACGTCATTATTTTATTGGGTGCGTTTAGGGCGTTTCTAACAGGGAACGATAAATCATCCTCCATAAGTAACAACATTCTTCTAAGGCCTCTTTCTAGCCTCAATAGGGACATCATTGGCTTGCTTAGGGGCAAAAGAAAAATGCAACACCGTCTGATGTTGCATTCCCTGGGAGAGAATTTGTTATCTCTTGAAATTGAGATAAGTGACGAATTCTTGATCGCTAAGTTTGCAAGCCTTTCCTCCATCGACATAGAACGGCATCGCCAAATCGAGGCAAAATTGAACTTGATCTTGATCTGTGACACGGTTGACGACAGGAATGATGTCTTTTTCATCGAATTCGGCCGCCATGCGGATAAATAGAGCGTTTACCGATTGAGAAGACATTGCGGATTGCAACACTTTGCGTGCGATACGGACATAAACGAATCCCATCTCTTTGATTTTGTCCGCATTATCGACATTGGGATCATAAGAATAGGCACAATATTCAAGTCCAAGCGGGCGAGTCATGGAAATCACTTTCTTGATATCCTCCTCATGCCCTGCCATCTGACGACAATCTAAGCAAATCGTCACAGTGCCTCTAGGCGCATTGATCGCCGACATAAATTTTTGAATCTGAGGCAAATAATTGTTATTCAGTGCAGTAGAGACGGAGATCATATAAGCGATCTTTTTCACACCCGCTGGTTTTAAAGTAGTGTCATTGTAGTTTTTATAGAAGTCTTGAATTCTCCCTAAGCCAGCAAAATCCAATCGGGCAATCAACCCATATTTGTTGGCAATCGGCAAGAATTCTTTATTTGAGATTTCTTCGTGGGCATAGCCTTTCAAGCCAAGGCAGAATTCGATTCCGTTGGTCTTCTGCGATGCGGTTTCGGTGATGGAAGAAAGGAGAACCTGGGTTTGGTTTTTGGCCAAAGACTCTTCCACCAATTGGAGAAGGTATTGTTCTCGATCTGCTTTTCTAACGTGGTTGCGGCCAACTTCGCAAAGGAAACCAGGACCCATTGCCGTAGAACGCTGGAGTTCGCTGCCAACCAAGGAAACCATCTCAAAATTAGTAGACGCCTCGCTTGGATAAGAAATGGTGGAATAGGCCGTCTTTAATTCAATCGCATTTCCCGCTAACTCTATCGGGTCTTTCAAAAGAGAGGCGATCTCCTCAACGAAAACCAGCAAAGCGGTTTTGGTTGTGGATTTTAATAAAAATGACAACGTATTAGCGTCATAACGATAGACCAAATTGCCATATCCTGCGTCTTGAATCAAACGAGAAACGGCCTGCATGATGCTTTCCGTGGTTTCTTCTTTGTAACGGTTCCGAATTTCATCGATATTCGTGATACGAACGGAAAACACACTACCGGTGCCCCTGGTTCTGATTTCACGGTTGATATCATTGGAGAAGGCTTTCGCGTTATAAATGCCAAGAGACTTGTCATAAAGATTAGAAGAGGCGGCATTCGTTTGCTGTTCGCTTTCAATCAAAACGCTACTGGCGCTGCCAGTGGAAGTTTTGTTGGTAGAAAGAACGCTCATGATATGCTCAGCCGGTCCTAAAGGAGCAAGAACGCGTTTTAAGGTGCCTTTTCTTAATGGACAGTCTTCGCACGGCTCATCTTTTCCCATCAAAGCTTTGTAACAAGGGAGGCCAACTTGGGCGTCCGGGAAATTTTTAGAAATAGATTCCGAGAAGCTCATCAATTTATAACTGGAAGTCTCGATCGTATAGATTTCTTTGTTCTCATGGCTGGCAAAAGTGTTTAACAAAGACCAAAGATAAGCGGTTTTCCTTCGATAATTGAGGGTGACAATCATCACGGAAATTAAAGAGAAGAACAAACTGACATTTTCTCGCTCCGGGAGATCTTGATTCTTTTTTTGTTTAGAGGAAAGCAAATAAGCGACCCCGTGTCGCCGATTATCGTAAATGACGGGGCAAACGAGAATCGAAGATGCGCCAATGGACTGCATTTTCTCGGCGATTTCATAAGGAATCAAATTCACGTCATCGATGAAGGTAAACCCCTCTTTGCTGACATATTCGAATAATGGATTGATATATTTGCCAGGGATGATTCTGTCTGTTGCAAATAAGGATAGCCCCCCTTCTTTTTGGGAAGTTTCGTTTTCTAGCAGCAAAGAATATTCATCGCTGTAATCGTTATAAAGCAAAACGCCCCCGCAATCATAGTCCATCGTGTTGCAATAGAACCCAATCAATTCAGAAACGACATCCATCACCTCAGTTTCCGACGTTGTTTCACGGAAACGTTTCAAGAACATTTCGTTGGCCGATAACATCATGACGCGTTTCGGCTTATCCGCCATTGTGGCGCGTGGCAAGGCGATATTATCTCCCCCATAATCGATATAAAGTGGAGAGGCTTTTTTCAAAGCGGCTTCAGACACCTGAATCAAGCCGTTGTCCGAAACAAACGGGAAGATTGCCGCGCCAAGACGGGCAAAATAGAAGATAACGTTATCCGTTTCTTGCTCAATCTCAGTCACGCTGAAGGCGCGGATGAAATTCTCACAACGGGATTTGAACGTTTCGTTAGAGCCGATGTTTTCCAAATAAATCTGATACATGCCATTCTCTTTTTTGCAAAGAATGGTTGGCGTGAAGAACAATTTGATGGTGCGCAATAAAGTATCGTCAACACTGTCTGGGATGGATTTTGCCCCGTCCGCTTTGATGGTTAAAAGAGCGCTGCGGAAAGAAGTGGAGCTGCTAATGCAATCCCTAAGAGCTAGAGGAAATTCTTTCTCGGTATAAATTTTACCAGTAACGATATGACGCTCTTCTTCCGTTTTTTGATTTTTTTGGGCCACTCTTGCCACGAGAGCATTTAAGCGTCGCTGCAATTGGGTAAGGGCAGGGTTGTAATAGTCATTGCTAGTCAAACGGACGCGACTAGAATCCAAGGCGTCAAGTTGTTCAGAGAAGGTGAGGACCGCGCTTTCTGTCTCCAGACGCATCCTTCTTTGATTCACGAAGAACAAAGAAATCGTGATGCCGAAAAGCACCAATCCAGCAAGAGAAAAGATAGAGAAAATGACCGCCAAAGTCTGATTTTGAGAAAAGAGAATCAAAGAAGTTACGCCAGCACCCACAAAAAGCACCATAAAAATGCTCGATAGGGTGGTGAAGAGAATGTTGCGTCTCGACCAGAGGTTAGCGCTGGCCTTTGTTGGTTTCTGTCCCGCCATTGAATACCTCCTTCGACGTGCTGAAATCGGCACGGCTGTTTAATAATAATTTTGTGATGACACGCCCGACATCGGGGGTCGATTCCAAACTTTTTCTTCGATAGCCTATCCATTGATCCTTACGATCAAGTTCCAAGGCAACCACACGGATGGTAAGCATCGATATTTCACGTTGATAGCAAACCATCGCGATACCTCCGCTAGATGTATCGTAAGCGCGAATCATATTTCTGATATAGGCGTAGTGGTCTTGCTTTAAATCATTGATAGCTTTGCTTTCTAAATACACGCCATTGCCCGAAAGAAGATAACCACGTTCCGCAAAAACGCCTCCGCCGACTTCAAAAGCGGCAGATTCTGCTTTGGCGCTTAATTCATTTCCAAAGATGAAAAATTCTGGTTGGCCTGGAATTTGCCCATAGGCGGTATTCATCAATGGATTGTAACGGATCCCCTCCAAATAATAACGATCGGCAATGAAAAGGTCGCCTTGATGAAGGTTTTTATCCAAGGAGATGACACTTCCCGTATCAATCAACAGATAAGGGTCGTAACGATCAATAATCATGCTGGCGACAACCGCTGATTGCAAATTGCCATATCCTGTCGCGGCAATGACGATCTCATCGACGCCAAAATTACCGCGGTGAGCTTTGATTCCCCCTGGAAGTTCGTCGATTTGCTCGCCGTTGGTAAAACGGGAGGTGAAATAAAGGATGTCATCTTCTGTCTGACCTAAAATGGCAATCATTGTTCGTCCCCTCCCTTCATTATGATTCTAACGTTTCTATGTTTATTCAGGGCCTCGGACACTTCTTCGCTTTCAAATTTGTTGTGTTCTAAAAGAGCCTCAAATTCTCCAACCTCTAAAGGTCTTGCATAATAATAGCCTTGAATGGCATCCAAATTGTGGCTTTGCAAAATCTCCGCTTGCTTTGGGTTTTCAACGCCTTCGGCAATAACCCACATCCCAAGTCCGTGGACTAAATTGATAATCGAGGCAACGAGGTTCTCGGATTCTTTATTCAATTCCACGTCATCGATGAATGATTTATCTAATTTCAGAACATCAAATTCAATGTTTTTGATGGCGGACAAAGAAGAATACCCAATACCGAAGTCGTCAATGGAGGTACTAAATCCTAAAGCTTTGATTTTACGAATAACAAAGCCGATGAACGAAGTGTCCTGGGCGGCGAGGGATTCTGTCAATTCGATTTCGATTGTTTTTGGATCGATGTCGTATTTTTTGATGGTCTCAGCAAAGAAATTAATTAATCCTGGATCATAAACCGTGCGACGGGAAAGGTTAACGGAAACAATCAAGGAACGTCTCCTTTCTTTTTTCCATCTAGCCAAATCTTGGCAAACGGTTTCGAAAACATAATGGTCGATGTCAACGATTTTACCAGATGCTTCGGCGTAAGGGATAAAGGCGGATGGCGGCAGATAACCGCGACGCGGGTGCCTCCAACGAATCAAAGCTTCTGCCCCATAATAATGATTTTCTCTAAGATTCCACTTGGCCTGATAATAGATCAAGAACTGTTTCTTTTCGATAGCCTCGTCGATTTCTAACGATTGCTCACGTTCAAAAGCGCGGCTTTCCAACATGTGAGGGTCGAACAATTTAATATCGCCAGACAGCCTCATTCCTGCATCATAACGAGCGGCAACAGAGGCGTGTTCAATCGCTTCATAAATTGATTCATTCTCCTCAACGATATTCGCGCCCAACATGACAAAAGCCATCGGCAAGGAGGGGCGCCTGCTAAGTTCAACATTGATGCTGTCGGCTATATTTTGAAGAACGCCAAAGAATTCGTCTTTGCTTTTCACCGTCGCGCCAAAAAGGAAATGATTCTGGCGGTTGAGTCCATAAATCCAATTTTCTTTATTGGTTAAAGTCGTTTGAATGACATTTAAAGTGATTTCATTTAAGGAGAAAATATCAACTTGTCTAAAAGTAGTAAGTGGTTGGTTGTTGAAGCCGTGCATATACAAAATGCCGGTCATTTTCAGAGAATCATCTCTGCTTTTCCTAAACCGTTTTGCCATTTCGTGTTCAAAGGTTTCATCACCCCAAATCTCCACGTCAGAGTCAAAGATGCCATCAATCCAAATCTGTCGACGGAAGAGGGCTTCACGACGAGCGAATAATTGATTTACCAAAACCAAGTCAGCGACGCTAAGGACATAGCAAGTCAAAAAGATGATGGCGAGAGACGTATTAGAAAAGAAATTGTTCCCTCTGATTAAGGCAATCGCACAAAGGACCACGCCGGCGACTAAAAGGCCCAACACGATGAAAGCAATCAAAATCAGAGTACGCAATGTATCGATTTTCTTATTGCTCATTGTTTTTCCCTCCCTTTCTTTCTTCTTTGGCTTTTCTCTTGGCTTCTTTATCAAGTTCTTTTTGAAGACGTTTTCGTTCGGCCGCTTTCGTTTTTTCCATTTCTTCACGGACTTCTTTCTTATAGTTGAATTTCTCTTCAAACAAAAGGGCCTCTTTTTCGTTATTTGGGTCAACCCCGGCCCGTTCCATCGCTTCTTTAAGTTCGGCCTGATAAGCCTTTTTCTCTTTCCGATAATTTACCGCCGTCTCGACAATCGAAATCGTGACAATACCGACAATCGGAACGGCAATCATGACAGGGACAAGCCAGGCGGTTTTCCCTGCGGCTCCTGCCGCTTGAGGAGAAACGATCGTGAGAAATTGCCCAAAAGAATCCGAATGCCATTGCACCGTTCCAATGTAATATTTCTCAGGAATCGATTCCCAAGCGGTTTCGGGACATCCGTCTTTTGGACAAGACCAAGCGTTAAGATTATCGCCCCGTGTGTGGAAGGTTCTGCTGCCATTCTCATCTGTCGAAATCTCTACAACACGGTGGGTATCTGGATTTCGAAGCTTGGGATAATAGAATGTGATGACGTCTCCGACTTTGACATTCTTAGGGTCGTCCTTTTTGATGATCACGCCGGTTCCTTGATTGAGAGAATCCGCTTTATCCCCTTCCATAGAATCGGTGGCAACATACAAGAAAGAAGTGCCAAAGACCGAAGGGACTCCATAATTGTTTGGATTGGCTTGCGTCACAAGCATGGAGATTTGGACGTAAGCCATAAAGACCAGCAAGATGCCAAGAATAACGTCAACAATCCGGGAAAGCGTCTTTCTCATTTAGCACCATCCTTCTCGGATGGGGTTGTCTCATCCTCTTTTGATATTGGTTCTTTTCTTGTTGACTCGGAAGCGGTGTCTTTTTTGTATAAGACTGCCTTCCCATAACGCGTATTGAATTCTTTGAGGAAAAATTTGCCACTTCCCGTCTTCTTTGTTTCGTCGGGCTCTTCATGGGAAGTTTTTTCTTCTAAAGCTGCGTTTTCTAAAGGAGTTTCAGCGACAGGGGTCTTTTCTTTTTGCTCTTCTTCCGGAGATTTAATCTTCTTATATAGGACTACCATGCCCTGTCGAGTCTTAAATTTCTTGTAGAACATGCGGTCCTTGAATTCTGGGATATCTTCGCCATCAGCAACCAGAACCTTGGTGACTTCGCTTTCCTGTGCTTGTTCTTTTGAGTCAGGGGTTTCGGCAGAAGGAACTTCATCGATCGTTTCTTCAGCAGGAATTGGTTCTTCTGTGGCAGGCGTGAGGGCTTTTTCCTCTTCTGGAGATGAGATTTTCTTATATAAGACGACCATGCCGTCACGAGTGTTAAATTTCTTGTAGAATACGCGGTCCTTGAATTCTGGGATATCTTCACCAACGGGAACGACGACCTTTAAAACCTCATCATCCTGTTTTGTTTCTTCCGGTGTGGCAAGGGTCTCTGAAGCCGGTTCTGAGACAGGGTTTTCCTCTTTGGATGGTTTATTGGACGGAACCATGATGATAATTGTCTCTGGTTCTTGGGCGGGGGCTTGCTTAGGCTCGCTTAAAGGTTCGCCGGCGTTCTTGCGATCTTCGCGTCCGGTCCGTTCGATTTCCTCACGAGCTTTCTCCAGCCTTTCTTGCTCAGCTTTACGGGCGATTTCCTCTTCCTCTCTGCGGCGAAGTTCTTCTTCAGCCAAACGTAAGGCCTCAGCCTTGATTCTTTCTTCTTCGGCTTTCTGGCGAGCTCTTTCTTCTTCCTCAAGACGTTTTTGACGCTCGATTGCTTCCAAAGCAATATCTTTGTTTTTTTGCTCTTCGATGGCTTCATCAAGGATTGGTTTCTTTAATCTTTCATCCTTGATCTTCTCTTCTAGAGCCAGACGTTCAGCCTTTGCTTCTTCTGGAGTCAAAGCCATTGGGTCAAAACGATTTTCCCTTTGTTCTGGGAATTGATCGTAGAAGAATTTTCCATCGTAATACGTTTCATCTTCCAAAGTGAAAAGCACATGCGGATTGATGGTTCTTTGTTTGACGTTCTTGTTTTCAATTTGGCGATTTTTGATTTGGTTGCTGTGCAAAGTCAGCATATCAGCCAAAACCAAGGCAAAAATCTCTTCGTAATAATCTTGGGTGAATTCTTGTTCCGTTTCTGTAACGTGGTAAGAAATACCCAATTCGAGGTAGGCGTCAATGAATTTCCATAATTCATAGGCTGCGTGATAATGAGGATTCTTGACGATTAAATTCGTCATGTGAATGGGGTTAGCAACATCTTTGGCGCCTGCCATATCTTGCATGAATTGGGAACGCATGTAATAAGCACAACGTTCGCGCAAAACAGAAAGACGATAGAGGGTTGCGTCGTTTTTGTCCTTATTCCCTTCATCGGCAGAAGGAGTGGAGACTTTAACACGGGTATCAACTTCATATTTAGCGCCGTCGATATCAGCGCTGGATTTAATCAACAACAGATCCGAATCCAAGGTTTCCCCATGATCTTTGATGAAATTAAAACGTTTTTGGATGAATAACGAACATTTCTTTATCAAGGTCATAACGAAGCGGTTTTCGTAAATTTGAACATCTACGTCCGCATGGATCGTTAAGATTTTCTCTGGAGTAACGTTACCTTTTTCATCCACGTTATGAACGAATTGGGTATGAGAGGCAAGGTGAGTGATGGATTGGGCGTTGATTTTCTTTGCCAAGCCCGCTTCAACGAGTTCGGGGGTTTCTTTAATGAAGGTGCGAGGATTGGAAATGATTTGGTCGATGGCGTTAAAGCCTTTTTCTAGTTCATCGACGAAACGATCATCGAATTGCTTGTTTTCTAAACGTTCGGTCTGACGGACGAAATTTTTTCCTTTTTGGCGAACCTCCAAAAGAAGTGACTGAAAAGCGCTCGAATTAGAAATGAGATTCTTGATTCGGCTAAGATACGCTTTTTGGACTTGCGTCAGTTTGTGCTTCTTTGTTTGTTCGGCCATAGTACCTCGGATCTAGGGGATTAAGAATTCATCTTAATCAAAAGTTTGATTTTGGCTTTGGAGCGTTTGAATTCGCCTTTGCCGAAAAGACGGGTGAGTTCCGTGTCGAGTTTAATCAATTCATCTCTCAAGAAAGCAACATTCAACACTTCGAATTTCTTCAAGATTTTGGATTGGAAAACATAGTCGACGGCATCCAATTCAGTGCCACCGCATCCGACGTAGCAAGGGACGAATAAGCTAAGTTGTTTCATGATACGGTTACCGAAGGCAAGGCGGAAATGTTCGATGACATAGGCGTCCAGTTGTTGGAATTTCTCTAATGTTTTTAAAGACAATGGGTAGTCTTGCATAGCGTTGTCGAAAAGATTCTTCAGATAGTTATAGGGAAGAGGAAGCGGTTCGGTGAAAGGCGCTTTGAATTCAACCCCTTTGTTGTCAAAGAAAAGTGACATGGCACGGTCATAAACCTTATCAGTGATAGTGAAGGTTGAATCGTCGTTGTTTGCAGTTCCAACGAACCAAATGTTTTGCGGGATCAAAAGACGACCATCCTTGACGTGTTTTGGATCGTCATTTCGTGGCGCGGCAACCAAAGAAATATTCCATTCGGCCACGTTCGGCATTTCCATGATGGATAAGAATTCGGCGAAATAATATTCGATACGTGCTAAGTTCATTTCGTCAAGGACGACAAGATTGACGTCATCGCGATAAGTCGCTTCATAGATGGCACGTAAGAACTCAGTTTCGGTGAATTTCCGCGTAAAGTCGTTGTAATAGCCAAGCAATTCGGAACGGTCTCTCCAGGATGGCTGAACCGAGCAAATCGCGGCGTTATGTTGGAAAAATCTTCCTAACGCATAAGGAAGGGAGGTCTTACCAGTACCAGAAATACCTTCCAAAATGATGATTTTTCCTGTGCCCATAGAGGCGAAGAACACACGAATTGTATCCAAAGTGTAATAAAGACCCATTTGGGAGGCGGCAAAATTTCTGAACCTCTCGCAGATGCCCGGTAAATCAATATTTGAGGCATCTTCTGGCAAAGTGGTTTTTAAATCATAACCATCATACTTTTGGTCAACCAAGGCAAGGCGTGGGAAACGAACATCGCTGTCGGCGGCTTCGGTTTCTCCCTCTTCGTTGGCGACAGTTTCTTGGTTTTCGCCGAGAATGGCGTTCCCTTCCCCGTTGTCTGCCGGGGCATTGACACCTAAAGATCTCACTTGCAAGCCAAGAACACGATCCTTTTCCTTGATGGTCTGATAAAGCTCAATATTAAGTCTTTCTACTTCGGCTTGGAGTCTTTCTTCGTTGGCCGTGGATTTACGGAAACGCACATATTTTCGGATTAACCAGAAAATCAAAAAGCATAAGCCGCCAATCAAGGCGACAAACAAAATGGCGAAAAGAACGAAGAAAATCCATCCACCCACACCAAAATTTGGGGAATAGGAGTCAAAAAGAGAGTTGTAATAAGCAAATTCGTTTGGAACTGGCGCCCAAGGCTGAGCGTAACGCATGTTAAACCAAGTTCCTAGGTTCTGGAAGAAGGCAATAATCATTTCCTTCAAATATTCAAAGTAAGCAGACATAATGTTCTCTCCTTTTAATCTTCAAATGGTTGAGCGAGGCCTTTGAATCCGAGATTCAAATTGAAACTTCCGTTACCGATGGATTCCACAACGTCCAAATCCCACCCTTCTAAATAGATGGTCACGACAAGACGCTTGCTTTCTCCCGATCTAAGTTTGGCAAGAGGTGTCATGGTCGAAGAATCGAAAGATCCTTGGCCTTCCCCAAGCCCGAGTTCTTCAATGGTATAGGTCGTTTCTTTCTTAAAGGAAAGTCCCGTAGCTTCGCTTTTTTCTTTGTTGAAGCGTTGAATTCCCGCTTTATGTTTTGAATTGAAGCAGGTTTCTGTGCCAATGATGGTGCTGTCTTCGCTTTCAGCGGGGTCATAAACGACGACGGCATCATTGTCGTATTCGCCATAGACAACTTCTTTGCCGCTTTCGTTGAAATCGAAATAACCGTCCCTGTTGGCATCCAGGATGCCCCCAAAAACAGTAGTGGAACCGGTCAGAGCATTCGGTTCATAAATGTAATAGCCGTCTTCCGAGAAAAAGGAAACACGGCAAGCGTTCACGACATTATCGAGGTCGCTAGCATAAATGTATTTGTCTTCTTCTTTCCCTTGATTCACAACATCAACATAGGCTTGATTTGCTTCGTGATTCGGTTTGGCGTAAGTCTGATTTGCATCTAAGAACAAATACATGTCAGAATCCGCTTTAAAGAAAAATTCGAATTGATAGAAACCTTTTTG
>OCTW013399128.1_pt1 | contig 31835 bp, 26 predicted proteins | sample 1539671 | NCBI WGS metagenome assembly OCTW01 (sample SAMN02144230, study PRJEB22623) | gut metagenome | biome: sheep rumen | host: Ovis aries | place: New Zealand | reverse complement strand
GCGAGGCGATTTCGTAGATTCTGCTACAAGATTGAGCCGAGCAGTCATTATGATGAGCGAGGGAATGTTCACATCGAGGGAAAGATTTGTAAAAAAAGATGCCCGACAAGAGAATAGGGAATCCCCATGATTCTATCGCCACTGCGTGGCTCCAGAATGACAGCGGGGATGACAATGAAAGAGTGCGGGCATGACAAGAAGGGCGGGGCGTTGCGGGGTGTCCCCGCAGAGGGGGTGATGGAAGACTTGGCGAGATCGTTGGATTGTGATTGCTTCACCCCTATTCGGGGTTCGCAATGACACTGCCGACTTCTGTCTAATCGCCAAGGCTGCAATCAGGGGGAGGCGTCCCCCTTTCAATAAAAAACTACCGGCCGTTCAATAGGATTCGGGCGGGTTCGTGGAGGATGCCGTTGGAGGCGATGGAGCTGTAGCCTTCGTGGACGGAGGCGATGGGGTGACCCGCATCGTCGAAGAGATCCGACTCCCCTTCGATGGTGGTGAACTTTCCGCCCGCTTCCTTGAACAGAAGCGGGTAGGCGGCGATGTCCCACAGGGAGACAACGGGGTCCACCATCACTTCGGCGCGGCCCGATGCCACCATGTAATAGCCGTAGCAGTCGCCCCAGCCGCGGTAGAGGTTCGCGCTTCGGCGGAGTTTCGCGAAGCCTTCGCCAAAGCCAACCGTTTCCATGGTGTTCACCGTTCCCGATAGCACCAGGGCGTCGGCCAGGGAATGGACTCTGGAGCAGCGGACCGGGTGTCCGTCCAAAAACGCGCCGCCGTCTTGAACCGCCCACACGGCGCTGTGCAGGGCCGGTATGCGGATGACGCTTGCCACGGGCACGTTCTTGCGGTAAAGCGCAATCAGCGTGCCGAACAGGGGAACGCCCCGGATGAAGGACTTGGTGCCGTCGATGGGGTCCACGATCCAGCGGTATTCCTTGTCGGAAATGCCGTCACCGAATTCTTCGCCCAGCACGCCAAAGTCGGGAGTTTCCTTAAGCCAGAATTCGCGGAGCAGTTCTTCGGTGCTCTTGTCGGCGAGAGTCACGGGCGTCCTGTCCGCCTTCCATTCGATGCTCAAGTCCCGCTGGAAATACTTCAAAATGTTCTCTTCAGCCATCTCGGAGGCCTTGAGGGCGATTTTCAAAAGATCCTGATTTGTAGCCGTTGCCGCCATCTATGCCTCCCCTTTCCACTTTTTGACCAGGGCCATCAGGAGTTCATTTTCTTCGGGCCTGCCCACCGTAATGCGCACGTGCTCGGGCATGCCGAAACTGGTAAGCCCGCGGATAATCATGCCGTTCTGTTCCAAGAATGCCACAAGGTCCTTCGCCTTGGCTCCAATGTGGACGCAGACGAAATTCGCCTGGGTAGGAAGCACCTTGAAGCCGAGAGCCGTAAATTCACGAGTGAGGAACTGGATTCCCTCGCCGTTCATTTTGCGGGTGGCCTCTACGTGGTCGGTATCCCCAAGGGCGGCGATGGCAGCCACTTGTGCCGCCTGGTTCACGTCGAAAGGCGGTTTTACCTTCCACAGGTGACGGACCACTTCGGCGCTGGCCATGGCATAGCCTACGCGAAGCCCGGCCAAGCCATAAATCTTGCTGAAGGTGCGGTTGATAAACAGGTTCGGGAATTCATCCAGGGCGCCTACCAGCTTGGGGTAGTCGGGAGCGGTAGCGAATTCGGAGTAGGCCTCGTCCAAAAACACCAACACGTTCTGCGGGACTTTTTTCAAGAAATCGCGAATTTCGGTTTCGCTGTAATAAAGGCCCGTGGGGTTGTTGGGGTTGCAGATAAAAGCCACACGGGTCTTGGCATTTATGGCCTTGGCAAGGTCATCGAGGCCGGTCTTGGCCTCCCCTTCGCCTACGCCAACAAAATCCGCCCCGTTGGAAAGGGTGGTAAACTTGTAAACGGAAAAGGTGGGCGTAATGGCCACACAGTTGTCGCCCTGACGGATGAACGCCTTACCTACCATGTCGATGATTTCGTCGGAGCCGTTGCCCACCACAATCTGTTCACGCTTGACGCCGAACTTTTCAGCCAGAGAGCGAATCATGGAAGGTGCGTCTCCGCGGGGGTAAAGGTGCAGACTGTCCGCAATCTTGAGGAAGGCCTCCACCGCCTTGGGCGATGCCCCCAGCGGGTTTTCGTTGGAGGCCAGCTTTACCACCTTGGTAAGGCCGTAACGTTCGCGGATTTCCTCGATGGATTTTCCGGGAACATAATCCGAAAGCTTGGACAATTCTGGACGGGGTTCAATCATAATCACCTCTTTTTCGCAAGAGCAAATCTAGTAATTCCACCGGATTATTTTAAATTTGGCTTCATGAAACGCCTCGCCGTACTCGCCACATTCATATTGGCCCTGTTCGCCACAAGCGCTTTTGCGCTGGACCCCATCTGGGACATGCACTACACCTTCGGCCCCGAAAGCCACAGGGCTCCCAAATTCGGCGCAGGCGTAGGGCTCCGTTCAGACTTCGATTCCCACGTGCTGTTCCCCGCCAACATCATGGGGACCATTTCCAAGGACTTTGAAATCGGCGCGAAGATTGACATCGACACCTACAATCAGATGGACAACACCCAATTGTCGCTGGACATCGGCGGAAAATACCATCTGCAGCCCGGAAGGTTCATCGAGCTGGACGGCTACTTCGGACTGAACAGGAACAACGGCAGCGCAGTGATTCTCACCTACGGGACGGAACACTTTATCGCGAAGAACTTTTCCAACTTTTACGAGATGCGCGCGGGATTCCTGGACGGCGTGACCGGCGAAGACGGCTACGTAAAATTCGCCTTTGGCATGACTCCCACCTTGAATTTCGGACACACGGTCCGGGTGATGATTGAAATCAACACCTCCGAAAGTGTGGGGCATATTTCCGATGACTTCATGATCGATATCATTCCCAAACTGGAAGTGGCCCTGGGTGCGGCCCGTGTCCGCCTGGACTTTGACATCGGCGTTATGCAAGAAAAGAACAATGATCAGAAAACCATTGCTCTTTACGTGATGACGGCGCTGTAGCGGCGTAGCCGCAGTGTGCAATGTGTAGTGTGAAGTGTGTAATTTCACATTTGTCACTACACACCTCACATTTCACATCATTTACTATTTCACCGTAAACACATTCCCGTCGTAGTCGATGACCACAGGCTTTGCGGCACTCACGTCTCCGGCGAGAATTGCATGGCTCAGCGGGCGTTCCACGTTACGTTCCAGGTAACGCTGGATCGGCCGCGCGCCGAATTCCGGCTGGTAGGCACCATCGGCAATCGCATCGAGCGCCTTGTCGGTCAGGGTGAGCTGCAGATCCTGACGGGCGGCGCGTTCGGCGAGCCCCTTGAATTTGAGCTTCACGATGTCACGAATCTGCGGCTTCGTCAAGCTCTGGAATACCAGCACTTCGTCCAGACGGTTCAGGAATTCCGGCCTGAAGAAGCTGCGGAGTTCCGGCTCGATTTCCTTCAAGGTCACGGGCTTTGCATCACCCGCGCGGTTCTGGAAGTGAGCGGCACCCAGGTTCGACGTCATCAGAATCAAGGTGTTCTTGAAGTTCACGGTACGGCCCTTGCCATCGGTCAGACGACCGTCGTCAAGCACCTGCAACAGCGTGTTGAACACGTCGGGGTGAGCCTTCTCGATTTCGTCCAGCAGAATCACGCAATACGGATGGGTCCGCACGGCTTCGGTCAACTGGCCGCCTTCTTCGTAGCCCACGTATCCCGGAGGCGCACCGATCAAACGGCTCACGCTATGCTTTTCCATGTATTCGCTCATATCGATACGCACCAGCGCGTTCTCGTCGTCGAACAGTTCCACGGCAAGCGCCTTCGCAAGTTCCGTCTTGCCCACACCCGTCGGGCCTAGGAACAAGAAGCTACCAATCGGTGCATTCTCGCGGCTAAGTCCGCTACGGTTACGGAGTATTGCTTCGGAAACCGCTTCCACAGCTTCGTCCTGGCCAATCACGCGGGCGTGCAGGCGTTCGTCCAAGTGCAACAACTTGGCCTTTTCGCCTTCGCACAGCTTCGTCACCGGAATTCCGGTCCAGCGGCTCACCACAAGGGCGATGGTCTCTTCCGTCACCTCTTCGCTCAAGTCGCCGTCGCCGGCGGACTTCTTGATTTCTTCCGTCTTCGCGGCGATTTCCTTTTCGAGGTTCACAATCTTGTTGTACTTGAGTTCGGCGGCGCGGTTCAAGTCGTAGCGGGCTTCGGCCTGCTCCATCTCGTCCTTCGCCTGCTGCAAGGATTTCTTAAGCCCCTGCAACTCGGCGTTTTTCGCGCGTCTCTCCTGCCAACGGTCCTGCATCAGCTTGACTGCAGCATCTGTCGTCGCCAGCTCTTCGCGCAACTCTTTCAGGCGCTTTACGCTGGTGTCGTCGGTTTCCTTCGCCAAGGCCTGCTCCTCGATTTTCATCTGGAGTTCCTTACGCTGCAATGTGTCCAAGGCTTCGGGCACGGTATCCATCTGCGTCTTCACAAGGCTTGCCGCCTCGTCAATCAGGTCGATAGCCTTGTCCGGCAAGAAACGGTCGCTGATGTAGCGGTTCGAAAGTTTCACCGCCGCCACGAGCGCGTTGTCGTGCAGACGCACGCCATGGTGCGCATCGAATCCGTCCTTGATGCCACGGAGAATAGAAATCGATTCCTCTTCGCTGGGCTCGTCAACCTGCACGGGCTGGAAACGGCGTTCCAAGGCGGAATCCTTCTCAATGTACTTGCGGTATTCCTGCGTGGTGGTGGCACCGATGCAGTGCAGTTCACCACGAGCGAGCTTCGGCTTGAGCATATTGCCCAGGTCCATGGAGCCTTCCGTCTTGCCCGCACCCACAATGGTGTGGATTTCGTCGATGAACAGCAAGGTATTGCCGTCTTCTTCAAGGGCGTCCAGCACGGCTTTCAAACGTTCCTCGAAATCGCCACGGTATTTTGCACCCGCCATCAAGGCAGACAAATCCAGCGCAAACAACTTCTTGCCCTTCAGAGCGTCAGGCACATCGCCGCGATAGATTCGCTCGGCGAGCCCTTCGACAATAGCGGTCTTACCCACGCCAGGTTCACCGACCAGGCACGGGTTGTTTTTCGTCTTACGGCTCAAAATCAAGATGACACGGCGGATTTCTTCTTCACGGCCAATCACCGGCGAAAGCTTTCCGTCGGCGGCCATTTCCACGAGTTCACGGCCGTACAGTTTCAGCGGAGACTGTTCCTCGGCATTCGCGGCACCCGCAAACGGGTCCGACAGCCAAGTTTCCACCACTTCCACGCTGCCCAGCGCATCTTCGAACACCTTCGCAAGGCCACGGTCGCCCGAGAACTTCATCAACGCCACGAGCATGTCGCCCGGGGTCACCATGCGGTTCACCTGACGCGCCGCCTGCACCGAGGCGCGCAAAATACGGTTCAAGTCGTTATCGGGTTCCACGTCGGGGTTCACGCCCTCCATGCGCGGAATCTTCTGCACAAACGGTTCCAACTTTCCGCGGAGTTCATTCGTCTTCGCGCCCTTCGACTTGTAGAGTTTCTTCAAGGTGGCATCCGGGCCTTCGACAAGGCCTACCGCCAAGTGCGCCGCACCCAGGTAGGAATGCGAGCAACGGTCGCGCAGGCTCTGCGCCTTCGCCAAAACTTTTTCTGCATCGTTGTTAAAATCAGACATGGTTGCCTCTTTTTATTTTTACCGCCCTCCGATATGCAAAACCCGTGCCAAGGGCCGCTTTCGGCAAAAAAAACGCCCAAAACCGTGCAAAAACGGCAATTTTCGCCGTAAAAAAGCAAAAAATGTCGCATTTTTCAGCGGCATTTTTTTCAAAATAAGACAACTAGGCGTTTATTTTGGGAATAATTAATGGCGTCCACCCAATTCTTCACAAGACTTGCCGTTGGCATTCAGAATCTGGATAGCGTCACCGCTGACCACCGGACGAATAAAACGCCAGGGCCAGAAACCAAACCTTTGGGAAGCCTTGAAGTTAGCAATGGAGTTACCGCCACGGGCTTTCACCTTTTTTTCAAATCCAGGTAAAAGGCCATTTGCAGAACCATAGAAATTACCGCCAAGGTGTACCTTGCCAATCACCTTGAAGGCAGCACCATTGGGTTCCGTATCAAAATAGCAGAAATCCTCAAACGGAACGACTTCTTCACCCTCTGCAAGCGGCACTTCGTTGTAAACGCGAGGCTGGTAGTTGGAACAAGCCTGCAGAGCGATAGCGGCAGCAGCCAAAAGAATTTCACCTTTAAAATTCATAAAACACTCTTTTTTTTATAAAATGGAACAAAAAAAATAAACACCAACAATCCACTCCACTATTACCTTCCGCCCACAAGAATCTGGTCCACCTTGATGGTGGGCTGCCCCACCGTCACGGGCACGTGACCCGAAGAGGCTCCACATACGCCTGTAGCCAGTTCCAAATCGCTCCCTACCATACTGATGCGGGGCATAATCTCGTGACCCTTGCCTATGAGAGTTGCGCCACGCACGGGTTCGCAAATCTTTCCGTTACGAACAACATAACCTTCATCTACCGCAAAGTTGAACTCGCCGGTGGCAGGGTTCACGGAACCACCTGCCATGCGGGCGGCGTAAAGGCCGTAATCCATGCTTTGAATCATGGAGTCGAAACTGTCCTTGCCGGGAGCGATGAAGGTGTTCCGCATACGGCTCACGGGAGCGTACTTGTAGCTTTCCCGGCGGGCAGAACCCGTGCGGGCCACACCAACCTCAGCAGCCCCCACCCGGTCGCTCATGTAACTTTTCAAGATTCCGTTTTCAATCAAGACAGTGCGCTGGGTAGGCATGCCCTCGTCGTCAAACTTGAGGCTCCCCCACACGCCGTCCAGAGTTCCGTCGTCAATGGCGGTAAGGCACGGCTGCCCGATGGCCTGCCCCAGCTTGCCGCAGAAGGAGCTTGCATTTCGGCGGACCGCTTCCGTTTCTAGCGGATGTCCGCAGGCCTCGTGGAAAATCACGCCGCCAAAGCCATTCCCCATGACCACAGGCATCTGGCCGCCCTTGATGTAGCCCGCACTCAGCATGCGCACTACCCGTTCCGCCGATTCCGTCGCAAGGGCCTCCGGAGAATAATTCGGGAGCAGTTCGTAACCGCCCAAAGCGCCCGGAGATTCGTGGGTGGTCAGACGTTCCGTACCATCCGTGGCGGTGACCGTCACGTTCACGCGGAGGCGGGAACGGTCAAGCGTCAGGTTCAGACCTTCACTGTTCAACAAGTTGATGGTGGTGCAACAGTCCGTCACGGAAGCAGCCACCTGCACCACCTTGTCCGATACCTTTCGGGCGGCTTCGTCTGCACGGAACAAAAAGTCCTGCTTGACCGCCTGGCCCAAGACCCGCGGGTCCTTGAAGGCGGCAGCGTTATAGTCAGACACCCGCTTTTGCGGGGCGAACTCGAAACCTTCCGCGACACTTGCCAAACCAGAATTTTGCGCAGAACTTGAAGCGATGCGCCCGAAGGCAAGAGTCTGCACCAACTTTACCAGGGCTTCTTCACTTTCGTCGCTGGTAAAACCGTAAAGCACCTCGGTGCCATACAACAACCGGATGCCAATGCCATAATCCGTGCCGGCGGTAGCCGTCTCGATCTTGCGGTCCCTGAGACCCAGGGCGGAACCGCGGGTCTCTTCTTCGTAGATTTCAACGAAATCTGCACCGGCACTGCGACCGGCCTCAAAAATTTTCACCGCGACGGAAGGATTCACGCTACACCTCGCCGTTCATCTTCTTGCGGACGGGAATTCCTGCGGCAAGCATTTCTCTCTTGATTTGCGGGACCGTGTAATCGCCAAAGTGGACCATGGAGGCCACCAGTGCTGCGTCTGCAGCGGTCTTTGCGAACAGGTCCACAATGTGGGCCGGAGTTCCAGCACCACCGCTGGCGATAACGGGCACCTGTACTGCACGCGCCACCTGGTCGGTAATGTTCAGCTCGTAGCCGTTACGCACGCCGTCGGTATCGATGGCGTTCAGGCAGATTTCGCCAATGCCCAAATCTTCGGCCTTCTTAGCCCACTGCACGGCATCAATGCCCATAGGCGTGCGGCCACCGCGGATATACACTTCGTATCCGCTCCTGAACTTTTCGGAAACGCCCACGAACTTCGCGTCCATGCCCAGCACCACGCACTGGCGGCCAAAGGCCTTGGCCCCTTCGGCAATGATTTCGGGGTGCAGCACCGCAAGGCTGTTCACGCTCACCTTCTCGGCTCCGGCCAGCAGGGCCTGGTGCATGTCGTCCAAGTTGCGGATTCCGCCGCCAACGGCGAAGGGGATAAACACCCGCTTTGCAATCTGGCGGATCATTTCCATGTCGCAGGGTCTGTTTTCGGCACTGGCAGTAATGTCGTAAAAGACCAGCTCATCGACACCGTCGGCACTGTACTGCGCCCCCATCTCCACGGGGTCGCCGATATCAATATTGCCCTTGAACTTGACGCCCTTGGTGACCTTACGGTCCCGGACATCAAGACAGACGATTAAGCGTTTAGTTAACATATAAAAAACAGGTCTGGATCCTTCGACTGAGTTTATCCCGGACTTGTTCCGGGACTCAGGATGACACCCTGGACTAAAGGTTCTTGTCGATGACGCCCTTGACCGTCGCCTTGGGAACGGCCCCCACCACGTTACCCACTTCTACGCCGTTCTTGAACAGCTTCATGTTGGGAATGTTGGTGATGCCGTAGCGGGCGCAAATGTCCTTGACGCCGTCGTCATCTACGTTCATCTTGGCGATGATGGCCTTGCCTTCGTAATCGCCGGCAAGCTCCTCGATGATGGGGCCCATCATCATGCACGGGCGGCACCAGGTGGCCCAGAAATCCACAAATACCAGCTGACCCGAGCGGATTACCTCGTCAAACTTTGCTGCAGAAAGGTTCAAAACTGCCATATAAAATCCTCCTAGTCCAAATATAGCAAAAGCCCCCGATACAAATCGGGGGCAAAACGGTCCTGAACACCCAGTGCTAATAAATTAGGCGCATCTCGTCGACTATCAAGGTCGCCCCTTTATTCCCTTTGTAGTGGTTGCCATCAGCACTGGAGGCAAAAACCACACGTATATGAGTGACCGCTTCCTCTCCAGTTCCCTGAATCAAGCCATTGTTCACCGCACTCTTATTACTGGATTGCAACGTAGTATTGAAAGTTGAGGATTTCTCTATAGGAGACCCCGAAAGCGGAGTACCATACTTCAACTTTAAACGTATAGTCCGCATCCCGTTGGCATCAGGCTCAGAAACACTGACCACATCGGGATTGGTACGCCCCGTATTGCCATCCGTTGTTGAACGGTACCATGCACTGGCCACCAACTTGTTTACGTCTGTGGTTTTCCGATTGACATTCTTGTCTCTCGTACGATTTTCAAGAAGGATATAGGCATCGCAACTGTCGCCACTTCCCGAATAAGAAATTTTTATTTCCATATATTCGGGGCGAGCATTAAAGGGCTTACCGAAATCCAGAAGTTCGTTGCCATCTGGCCAAGTGCTGGAACTCGCCATAGATAAAGTTCCAACACCATTCGGATTAAATACTGCCGTATAAAGACTGCCGCTGGCCACCTTAGAAAATGCTTCACTAGTCTTTATTTCAGCACCAATCATAGATCCGCTTGAATACTTTTTTGTAGTCGTAATAATCGTATTGGCATTATTCCATACAGAATCTGGCTTAGGGTCATTACCACTCCAGCTATTGAAATCTCCTCCTGGCAACTGATACCCGGCCTTGACCCTGTAGGTTACCGATTCACCGGCAGAATTTTTCACAACCAGCGTCTGTCCCGCACCAAAATCATACTTGTTGCCTGCAGAGAAACCTTCGGCCGTGGCCCCCTTAGAAAGCTTAAGCTCTGTAAGTTCCAAAGAGGTCAAATCTGTACGGAAAGGAAGTGAATCTACATGAATAGACATGTCGTCATTATCGATAACAGCCTGCTTGCCCGCTATTTTTACAGACAGAACTTGCGGGGGTTCTACAGGGAGTGATGCGGTCAAAGTCCAAGTTTCAGTCGATGCATCTTCAGCAGTAATCGTAAACATCACGGCATCGCGAAGGTCAACAACTTCAGGCAAATTGTGAGATGCCGATTCTGAAACCTTCAACGAAACCTTGACTGCTGAAATGTCTGATTTTGCCGTCAAGTGTAGTTCCACCGTCTTTTTGGTCTTGTCCACCGTCGCCGCAGATTCTTCCCCAACAGCAGAAATAGAAACCAGTTCCTTTTCGCTAGAAACAGTTTCATCGGCAGCGGCTATTGAAAGAGCAAGCACCCATGTCTTGGCCGTTCCATCTTCGGCAGTCACCTTAAAGGACTGGTAATCTTTCCAAGCCTTTACAGCGCTTGGCTCAGGATCAACAGAGGCTCCGGCAGAAACATTCCAGGAATCAATGGCGGCAGACCCTATGGAGGAGCCGTTTTTCAACTTGATATAAACTGTATCCTGGGAACGGTTCACCTTGAACTGGTCCTTGAAAAGCAACTGCAAGTCCGTCGCATTGCTCTTTATTGCAGATACAACAATCACCCAGCTCTTTTCAGAACCGTCTTCGGCAGTCACCTTGATTTTTTGCGGAACTGACCAATCCTTTATCGTTTTCGGGTCCGGAGAAGCTTTTGCTTTTTGAGGCAAAACCACATTGGTGAGTGTTGCAGACTTGATATCGAATCCCTGAGAGTAAGTCACGTAAACCGTGTCACCAGAGGATTTCGTTTCAACGGCATCCTTGAACTCTAGCGAAATAGAGTTGTCCGAGGACTTGGCGGCATCCTCACCTTTCTTGTCGGAATTTTCGTCACCGCTCTCCCCAGAATCTTCGGCAGGAGATTTTTCACCAGGAATTTCAAATTGCAATTTCCATATTGACTTGCTTCCATCTTCGGCAACAACCAGAACATAAAGGACACGACTTGCGGGCAGGCGCAGACGCTGCCCTTTCTTCAGCTTTTTTTCCACATAAGCCACCTGGTTTGCCAATGAGTCCAGGCCTGCCGAATCCGTCGGGAACTCTATAATCTTGCTTTCTACCAGGTGTAAGGTCGCCATATGGCTAATGTCGATACTTTCAATAGTCACAGAATCCCAGGTAGCAAGGGAATCGGAGAGTTCCTCCAAGGTTATAACGACCTTGTGCTCATCGGCAAAAACTTGAATGCCTGCAGCCTCGCCGGCGAAATGAATCTCATCGAAATCGCAGTAAGGAGACTCGCCAAACTCGTCGTAGTCGGCGGAACAGCCCCAAACAAGTCCCAAAATACAGACCAGCAGGGCAAGCCAAATTGTCTTTACAGGAGAATTCATTTTTTTGAATAGAAGCATATTCATCCTCCTAGTAAATCAATTTGAAATCGTCCAAGGTAAGACTGGAATTTTCGCCACCGCGGTATTTGCCCGAATTGCCCGCCGTTCCCCCAGCTACCACATGTGCGTATGCCGATGAAGCGAACATGACATGAATGGAAATCACATCTTCGTCACCGGTTCCGAGAGTCAAACCGTCTGCAATGGCGTAGCCGCCCGAAAGAAGGCCGAATGGATCGGCTCCATAGGAAAGCTGAACCGTCCGTTCTGCCATACCCGCGTTCGCATTGTCCGAGAGTGCCCCCGTGGCCACAACTTTTCCGTTTTCCCCCACAAGCATCACGTACACGAGGCTCTTCTGCGGGTAGTTCGCTGAACTATTGGCTACATGATTATAAGAGTATTTGATTTCAAACGCAGTCGGGCGGGCCGTAAAGGGTTTACCGAAAGTCATGTCTTTTGCGATGTAGGAATCCCCCGTCGAAGGCGTACCACCGTCAGAGCCCTGCTCATAGATATCGAGAGCAGTCTGACCCGTGTATTCCCCGCTAAAGTAGAATCCGCCAGCCATCTTCCAGCTTCCGTCAATAAACAAGAACGAACCCTCGACTTCGCGGGTCGTTATTGTCGCCATACCGCCGTTAAATTCAAGATTCGCCGAAGACGAAACCGTAATTGCAGCAGAAGACTTCTTTGTCGCCATGGCATCACTGGTAGTAGCCCAGAAATCGTTACGAGCACTAAAATCGGAACCGGGCAGTTGCACACCGGCTACAACGCTATAAGTTCCCACATTCCCGTCGGCATCTTCGAATTCCATTTCTACAGGGCGAATCAAGTTGTTCGTCGTGTCCAAAGGAATCAACTGAATGCTAGAAAGATCCGAACCATAGGGCATTTCCACGTAGACCTTGGAGCCTTCCACCGTAACGGTGCCGCCATCCACATTCAAGTCCGGAAGTTTTACCGCCTGAGGCTGGGCAGCCTCGCTACTGCTAGAATCGTTCTCTTCCGAAGAGGAGCTTTCACCGCCTGCCGACTCCGACGAGCCTCCGCTAGTTCCCGACTCCCCAGAAGACGAATCCGAAGATGAACCTGACGACGTGCCCGCCGAAGAATCCAATGACGAACCCGTTTCCGACGACCCGGCAGAATCTGCAGTTTCCGAAGACGAAGATTTTGCATCACCAGAAGAAGCCACCTTAGAATCAGAAGACTTGGGCGTCTCGGGCAATTTCCATACCACCAACCACACGCCCGCAATCCTGTTATAAGAATCCAGGGCAACGATAGAGAACTGGTTCGTATCCTTCGTCGAAATCACCGTACCAGGCACAAGCTTTTCGCCCAACGCAGGGTCCACCAAATCGTCGTCGGCGGCCAAATACAGGGAGGAACTTCCCGGAAGGGCCAGAGAATCAATAACCAGGGAATCAAGCCAACCCTTTGCGGGCTTCACATAGACAACCTTTGCGTCTGTATCCAGAGAATCCACCTTCCAGCCGGAAAGTTTCAGCTCCATTTCCTCCGAAATTTCGTCTTCGGGGAACAGGGGCTTTTCCGAAGATTCCGAGCACCCTACCCACAGGCAGGCAGCACAAGCAAAAAACGCAGCCATGTTCCAGCGCAGAAATTTCGTTGTTCTAGTAAACATCATCACCCGCCTCCTAAATAAAGTACACCAAGGAGAAATCCAAGGCCAAGAGGTTGATAGTGAAATTCACCATGTTGAAAACGAGCCTGCTGTGGCTTTCGCCATTTTCTTCTACATCGATAACGCTAGTGCTGAGCCCCAGAAGGCCCACGGAGGTTTCAAAGGCAAAGCGGTTCAGCACCATGATGCAAAGGCCGGGATTGATACCCGCCTCGATAGACCAGGTCTTGTTGCGGGTCTTGTCCATTTCTTCGCCATCGTCGGACTGGGAAATTCCATAGGAATACCCGACCTTAACAGACGTCTCATTAAAAAGGTACAGGTTCCTGCTATCCAGCACTTTCATGTAATTCTTTAGGAATGGCTGAGCAAAAAAACCATTGCTCACGTACTTGCGGTGCTGTTTGACATCGGCTATATCTTCTAAAAGGGAAAAATCGATATCGAACCAGGTCCGTGAATACCCCAGGTGCGTTCCTACGGCAAGGGCGTCCTTGATAAAATATCCACCGAACAGTTCGACGGTGAACATATAGCCTTCGCCCTCATAGACATCACCAAGGATGACATTCAGGGCGTCGTCTTCGGTATTGGCCTGAATCAGGGACAAGGTGGCCCCACCCTGGAAATGCCCGGCGGCAATCGATTCGACGGGATCCACCGGGTAAAGGGCATCCAAAAGACCACCCGGTTTCGATTCCTCTTTAGGGGGCGTTGGAGCAGGCGTTTCAACCTTTGCAGGGGCCGCATTTTTTTGCACTAGGGAATCAGCTTCCGCACCGAATGCGGAAACCGCACAAAGGCAAAAAAGCGCCACGGACAAAATAAGCCGTTTCATACCCTAAAAATAGAAAAATCCCGCAAAGGCGGGATTCCTGTTATCGGCTTTTTTGCCGTTTTAGTCGTGAATACAGCGGACGGCATAACCCATGTTCTTGTCAAAATCCTGGCTCGAGAATTTAGACCCGTTAACATACCAGGTATTAGCTCCGGCTGAATTCCTTTCCGTAGCGGTCCAGAAATGAGTAGCCCCATAACTGCTAAATCTATGGGTGTAGCCCTTACGGAAGTCGTATTCACCTGTGGGAACGGCTCCAAAGCCATACTTGTCTGTCCCCGAACCAGATTCACTTAAAGCCATCAAATCATAGCCTCTGGATTCACCTACCACATTCTGCAACTTTTCCCATTCCTGCTGAGTAGGCACATGCCAATCTTTGGGGCAAATTCCCCGATGGGGGAATTCCGTTATACCGCAAACATTTCCACTACCGCACTCTGCGGCAGATTTGTCCATAGCGGCATGCCATAGATAAAGCACCCCAGCCGTCTTACAATTCTCGAAATTGTTGTCCAGGCACCAAGCGGCCCCCTTCAAGTTTTCAGAGCCAAGCGCAGAACTGTCGGCATACCGCAAGTTCTGCCCCATCCACAATTGATCTCCTATTTGCACCTGGGTATAGACCTCTCCATCGCGGGCATCGGTAAAGGTTTCCAAATCTCCCTTAAAGGAATAGGCAATCGCACCGCTAGAATTAACAAAAGCACTGCTAGAAGACCCTTCTCCGTAGCCATAATACTGGCGTTGTTCGTCGCATTGTTGCTGGAACATGGCGACAACATCGTCTATACCAGAAACGGCTATTTCGAGTTCAGTTTTATAAGAGACCTGGGTATCGCTACAGACCGCCTCCTTAGCAGAGCCGCTACCCTGTTGCATACTGCAAATGCCAGCAACAAGCATCTTATTGGACGAAGTAGCCGTACTATTGATCAGGACCTTCCCTTTTTCAATAGTGGCGGCATGCTTGTAAGTAACGCCATTGGAGGTCAATTTCATCAAAGCAACGTCGCCCGACTTTGACACCTCACAAGAAAATTCCGGTTCGCTGGAATCCGACGAAAAGATTGAATCATAATTCAGCGGATTGTCCCCCTTTGAACTACTAGACAGTGTGTGTTCTAGCGAATCTAGGGTATTTTCCAAAGAGTCCAGATCTTTACGGGTCTTTATCTTGGTATCATCAGCCGATTCACAAGCATCTTTAAAAGTCTTCTTAAATTTTTCGAAGAAGCTCTCGGACATTTCCTCCCTACTTATAGCCACCACAGATTCCGCATCGCACAAAACTTCGCCGTAATCAGAGTCTCCCTTCAGTTCCTTGCAATTTTCATCAACCACACGTGGGTTGTTGCTTTCGACGGTTTGAATCATTTTCCCGCCCCGAAGTTCAACTGTCGTCTTGGTGACCACCCCGTTGAAAGAGGATTCCATGACGAGCGGTTTTTCGGATTTTACCACACATCTCAGGGTATCGGGCGCGGCATTGTTCGAACTGTCGCCACAGGCTACAATTCCGAGAGTCAGAAACAGAGGTATAAAACATTTATAACTCAAGGGCATCGATTCTCCTTTAATTCCACTCACTCCAAAGATAAATTATTCCAAACTATTTCTTCTTGAATCTGAGATAAAGCCCCTCTACATACGAAAGGAAAGCCTTAAAAAGAGACAATCCCTCAAGACTGTCGGAAAAATATTCCACATCGATATTCTCGGGCGCAGAAGCCTCTGCATTTTCCATGTCGGTAGTTACCTGCACATAGTTGGAAGGATCCGCCACTACTAGCACCAGCAGAGTATAATCGTTTGTAACAGGGACTGTAAAATCCAACACAAAATCCAGCACCAGTCGTCTATTTTCTACCGAAGCCTTGAAGGAGCGAATCTTTTCCACCTTCAGGAATTCAGAACCGCACTGGATATAGTTGAAATAATTCGCCTTGGAGGCCTCGCCGAAAACAACGGGTCTTAAAGCATCGCTTTCCTTGGCCGACAGTTTTCCATCTCCGTCCGCATCTACAGAGGCGACAGTCGCCATGCTGTAGACTTCGTCGTAAACCCACCGGTTTTCAACACCAGAAAGGCCCTTTTCGTTAAACAGGACCTTTACTGTGGCATCTACAAACACGTGAGGATGGGCCATGGCCACAGAAGCGCATAGCCCGAGCAACAAAAGGATAATTTTAGAACGCAAGAACAAAGCCTGCAACCAATAGGCCGACTCCCACAACCCCAAGTCCAATGCCTATACCGGCCTTGGTATCGCCTTTCTTGTTCAGGTCGTGGTTGTCCTTCACCATTTTCTGGGTATCGGGACTTTCAAAAGCCGACATTCCGTAAGCCTTCTTTTTGTCGGCAGCGTCACTCCAGTCCTTTTCGGCCAAGTACCACATGACACCGCCAGCGATAATGGGAACGATGGAGCTCCACAAGAGCCCGCGACCAATGCGACGCTTGCTGCGTTCATCGTTAAAGGCGTTCTGCTCTTCGATTAAGGCAAGGTCGTCCAGAATGGGTTCCATTTCCACGTTAATCAGGTTCGGCATGAACGCCTTGATTTCGGTGACAATGGTGGTATCTCGGTAGCCTACCTTTCTAAAGTAAAGGCTTGTCTTTGCCTGGGGGCGAATTCCGTCAACCACCACGTCTGTCATGTAGTGGGGCATAATGTTCACCGTAGGCACCTCGTTGATGAACACTTCTACCGCTTCGGGGTCGGTGTTCAAGGTCAACCTGGTGGAGGGTCGTTCTACCGGAATCTCTATGCGGTTCAGGCTGTCGGAATTGATGCGGACCACGGCGGTGCCCCACCATTCCACGCCTTTCAGCACCTGCATCACCGAAATGGTGTACTTGCCCGGAGCAATGCGCTTGATGGTATCCGGCGCCACCTGCTTGATAGGAATGCCGTTCACAAAAAGGGAACAAGCAGCCGGGACCGACGTCACAAAGAGGTTTGCGCTTCCCGGCGGATAGAGTTCCATCTCCTCTTCGTCATCCACATATTCGGGAACCACGTAGTTCGAAAGACCAAGGTCGATCATCTCGTCGTCTTCCATGTTGTAGAGACGACGCAGGTCCAAACGGTAAATCTTGATGAAGGGGTTTGCGGAATCGGCGGCAATACTGTCCTGAATCTCTTGCTGGCGGATTTCCTCTTCGACACGGGCAATTTCTTCTAGTTTCATGCGAGTGTCTTCTTTCTGGAGGGCGGTCTCGAAGTCGTCGTCGGCACCGTCGTCAGCATCTTCTTGGGGCTGTTCCTGAGGTTGCTCTGCCGGAGTGGTGTCCGCCACGGCCACAGGAGCGGCCGGAGCCGGTGTCGCTACGGAATCGGCTTCATCGTCTTCTTCGTCTTCCTGGTGCTGGCCATTGCTTTCTTCCATAGCAGCAATAGTCGCCTCTTGCAACTTTTCCAAATTTTTCTGTTCGTCTGCGTTTGGACGCTTCAGATAGACAGTGTCACTTTCAATCTTTACAAAGATGGCCTCTTGTTCCACAGAATCGCCCATGATCCAGTAACGGACGGGGACTTCACGACCAGCAGCAGGCTTGGCGACGGTATCAACAGGGGCTTTTGCGCTATCAAGCTTTGCAAAGGGGTCGACGGGTTTTTCGGCAGGTTTTGCAGCCGGAGCTGCCTCTGTAGCCACCGGAGCGGATTCTGTAGCTGCTGGAGTGGATTCTGCCACAGGGGCAGGTGCAGCAGGTTCCGAGACTTGCGCAGGAGCCTCAGCAGCAGGAGCGGACGATTCAGGGACATTATCCCAGTCGTCTTCGTCGGCCAAGGCGGGCAAAGCCGTCACAAAGGCCAAAAAGAGCACGCAAATACGATTCCACATACCTTAAAGATATATTATTAAAGACCTGTTGGTCGGGGCGTTTTTTGGATTTTTGCACAATAAATAGGTCCAGACCCGTTTGTCCTGTCGGGCAAAATGTGGACCCCGAACTCAGTGCGCTCCGCGCCTTCCGGAATATCCGAGATTTCAACAGCGCAAGCCTCGAGGCGTTTTTTCAGGATTCTTGAAACCACACCGTCGTTTTCCAAGGGAGAAAGCGCACAGGTGCCGTAAACAAGAACTCCTCCCGGGCGTAACGCATCTATGGCCGAAGCCAAGAGGGAGCCCTGTTCCACCGACAGCCTCTTGATCCGCTTTGCGGACCAGACTTCCAGGTGGGCAGGAGAGTTCAACACATGCCGGTCCGAAGAGCAAGGGGCGTCCAGCAGAATCCGGTCAAAAGATTCCTTCTTGTGAAGGCCGAATTTGACACCGTCGTAACCCGAAACACTGATAATGCTTCGCCAGTCCTTGGGCAAAGAGTTTTCCAAAACATGCTTAAGGCGTTCCCGTCTGTCTGGCGAGCGATCGTTACACTGCAAGGAACCCTGTCCTTGAAGCATAGAGGCGATTATCAGGGATTTTCCGCCGGGGGCGGCACACATGTCCAGAACATCCATTCCAGGCTCCACCCCTAGGGCCTTTGCGGCAAAGACAGAGGCCTTGTCCAGGTAATACGGTTCGAGGCCTTCTCCGAACTGCAACGTCTCAAAACAGGACTCCCCCTTGAGGGAATCCAGCAGGGCCGGCCAGCGGTCGCCAAACAATTTCTCGTAGTAATCGAAAAATTCCATGAAACCAACCCTTAGCTACCAAAGACTCAGTCCTCGGGCGCAGTGGGAGGCACGCGAGCAATCACCCCCACTGTTCCGCGGGTTGCCTTGACCAAATCTGCCGGGGCAATCTTCAACTGCAAGCCTCGTTCACCGGCACTCACATAGATGAATGGGAACTGCAGGGCGGTTTCGTGAATGAAAATGGGAAAATTCTTCTTGAGGCCGAGAGGGCTGCAACCGCCCCGGATGTAGCCTGTCAGCGGGGTCAAGTCCTTCAAGGGAACGGTATCGATTTTCTTGTTGCCGCTGACCTTGGCGGCCCCCTTCAAGTCCACTTCCAAATTACCGGGAACGACGCATATCAGATAGCCAATTTTGTCGCCATGGACTAGGATTGTCTTGAAAACCTGGTTGATGTCTTCGCCCAGGCTGTCCGCCACGTGTTGGGCGCCCAAGTCGTTTTCGTCCACCTTATAAGGGATCAGCTCGTACTGGATCTTTAGACGGTCCAAGATTCGGGCAGCGTTTGTCTTCTTGATATCCATAAATGTCCTCGGAGGGAAAGATAAAATTTTATATTGTGGAAAAAACTTGGGGGTGCTGTAGGAACTATGGCTGAGAACAAACCCCTTGAACCTGTGCCAGTAATTTGGCCGTAGGAAAAGTGAGGAATATATGGATATAAAGGGTGCGACCTTTCCGCAATCCAGCAAGATTTATGTGCAGGGAAAATTGTTTCCCGAAATCCGCGTGGGCATGCGGGAAGTAAAGATTGACGACCCCAAGACTCCGGTAGTGCCCGTTTACGATACCAGCGGACTTTACGGCGACGCCTCTGCAGAAATTGACATAAAGAAGGGTCTTCCCAAGATTCGAGAAGGCTGGCGAAATTGGCTCAAGGACGTTCCCGGTGCAGAAGATTGCAAGACCCAGCTGGACTTTGCACGCAAGGGAATCATCACTCCCGAAATGGAATACGTGGCCATTCGAGAAAACCAGCGCCTGGACGAAATCTTGCCCAAGGATTCGGGCATCAAGCCTATCACGCCGGAATTCGTCTGCTCCGAGGTGGCTGCAGGCAGGGCTATAATCCCCTCCAACATGAACCACCCGGAATGCGAACCCATGATTATCGGTAACGCCTTCCTCACAAAGATCAATTCCAACATCGGGAACTCCGCCCTCAGTAGCGGTATCGAAGAAGAGGTGGAAAAGCTGGTGTGGTCTGTCAAGTGGGGGGCGGACACCGTCATGGACCTTTCTACCGGCAAGAACATCCACGAAACCCGTGAATGGATTCTGCGCAACAGTCCCGTACCTATCGGTACCGTGCCTATCTACCAGGCTCTTGAAAAAGTCAAGGGCAAGGCCGAAGACCTGACCTGGGAAGCCTACCGCGACACCCTGATTGAACAAGCAGAGCAGGGCGTAGATTACTTCACCATCCATGCGGGACTTTTGCTGAAACACATCCCGCTGACTCTCAAGCGCACCACGGGAATCGTGAGTCGCGGAGGCTCTATTCTTGCGCTGTGGAGCATGGTCCACAAAAAAGAAAACTTCCTTTACACCCACTTCCGGGAAATCTGCGAGATTCTTGCCAAGTACGACGTGGCGGTTTCTCTGGGCGACGGATTGCGTCCGGGTTCCATCGCCGATGCCAACGACGCCGCCCAGTTCGGAGAACTAGAAACCCTGGGCGAACTGACGAAAATAGCCTGGGAATACGGCGTGCAGGTGATTATCGAAGGCCCGGGCCACGTGCCCATGCACAAGATTCAGGACAACATGGCCAAGCAGACGGAAAAGTGCTTAAACGCCCCCTTCTACACCCTGGGCCCCCTCACTACCGACATCGCTCCCGGCTATGACCACATTACCTCGGCCATCGGAGCGGCACAAATCGGCTGGTACGGCACCGCCATGCTTTGCTACGTGACGCCCAAGGAACACTTGGGACTCCCGGACCGAGATGATGTGCGCGCCGGTGTGGTAACCTACAAACTGGCAGCCCATGCAGCGGACCTCGCCAAGGGGCATTTTGGAGCCCAGTTCAGGGACGACGCCCTTTCCCGCGCTCGCTTTGACTTCCGCTGGAACGACCAGTTCGCCCTTTCTCTGGACCCTGAAAAAGCCATGGAATTCCATGACAAGACCCTTCCCGAAAGCCGCGCCAAGAGCAGTCATTTCTGTAGCATGTGCGGCCCGAACTTCTGCAGCATGAGGATTTCCAAGGCTATAAGAAATTTCGTCGAAAAAGGCGAAGTGGGAGACGTCTAGGGACGCACATGCGCCGAGTCGAAGCGCTCCTACTCTAGCATAATCGTGAAGGGTCCGTCGTTTACGAGGCTCACCTGCATATCGGCGCCGAAGCGTCCCGTTTCAACAACGGGGATTTCTTTTTTGCACTGGGCGATGATGTATTCGTAGAGCTCGTTTGCGAGTGTGGGGTTGCCGGCGCCGTTGAATGTGGGACGGTTGCCCTTGTTGCAGTTCGCGTACAGCGTGAACTGCGAGACCAGCAGGAGCTCGCCGCCTACGTCCTTGATAGAAAGATTCGTCTTGCCGTTTTCGTCGGCGAAGATGCGGAGCGCTAGCATCTTGCGGATAAGCCTGTCGGCTATTTCCTTGGTATCGTCTTCACCTACGCCGATGAGAATCATGTAGCCTTTGCCGATTTTCCCGACAGTTTCGCCTGCAATATCCACCTGGGCGTTCAACACTCGCTGAATCAAGAATTTCATATTACTCCGCGCTGGCTAACGCCTTCTTGTAGATGTCCTGCATCACGAGGCCCGCAATCATGAATCCGAAAATGGCAGTGGAGTGCGCCATGGTGCCGTTGATTTGCGCCTTACTGCTGCACCATTCGTGATCGACCAGGTTTGCATTCTGGAGTTCGGCTTCGCTCCTTTCGTGACGCACCTTGGGGCACATGCAGGCGTCGGTGCCACAAGAGGAATTCTTGCCGCGGTTTTTCAGGAGTTCGTCGCTGTAGACGCACAGCACTTTTTTCTTGAGCGCCATTTTCTTTTTCTTGAACTTGTCGCGGAGCGCGCGGGCGAGCGGGCAACCGGCGACTTTCCTGAATTCGGCGACCTTGATTCGCGTGGGGTCCATCTTGAGGGCTGCCCCCATTGAAGAAAATACTGTGGCCTTTGTGCGCGTGGCGTGCCACAACAGCTGCATCTTGTTTTCGAGGCTGTCGATGGCATCGATGATGTAGTCGAATGTGTCCAGTTGGAATTTGTCCGTATTCGCTTCTTCGTAGATATCTTGCAGTGCGATAATGTTGGCGTGGGGGTTGATTTCGAGCAGGCGATTTTTCAACACGTCCACCTTGACTTGCCCCACGGTTTTCGTAGTGGCCATCAGTTGACGGTTCACGTTGGTAACGCACACGCGGTCAGAATCGACGAGTACGAGTTCCTTGATGCCGGAACGCACCAGGCTTTCTGCGCACCAGCTGCCGACTCCGCCGAGACCGAAGATGATGACGCGCTTCTGGTAGATGTCGCCCATCACGTCGTCCCCGAGCAGGAGCGATGTGCGGTTGAAGATGCCTTTCTCGATTCCCATAATAAGCTTTGCGCGGTCTCGCGGTGAACTATGCAAACAGGCGAATAACGCGCTTGATGCCTGCGATAAAGCGGTCGATGTCGCGCTTCAGGGTGTACGCGCCGAAACTGAGCCGAAGCGTGGCGTCGACGCCGAAGCGGTCCATCACGGGTTGGGCGCAGTGGTGCCCGCTACGCACCGCAACGTTTTCTTCGTCGAGAATCATGGCGGCGTCGCTGACGGCGATGCCGTCCAGCGTGATGCTGATGAGGGCGCCGCGTTCCTTCGGGTTCCCGAAAATCTTCACCTGCGGAATCTGCGTGAGCTGTTCCAAGGCGTACTGCGTAATTTCTTCTTCGTGCTTGCGGATGTTTTCGATGCCAACCGCGTTAATCCATTCGATAGCCTTGCCGAGGCCGATGACTTCGGCGATCATGGGCGTGCCTGCCTCAAAGCGGGCGGGAACATCGGCGTAAGTCGTCTTTTCGAAAGTCACGTTCTTGATCATTTCGCCACCGCCGTGCCAGGGGGGCATGCTGTCGAGAACTTCGTACTTGCCGTAGAGTACGCCTACGCCTGTGGGGCCGTACATTTTGTGTCCGCTGAAGGCGAGAAAATCGCAGTCCAGTTTTTGCACGTCAATCTTGATGTGGCTGGAACTCTGGGCGGCGTCAATCAGAATCTTTGCCTGCGGGGCGAGACCCCGCACGGTCTTGATGATTTCTGCAATCGGGTTCACGGTGCCAACGGAATTGCTCACGTGGGCGACGGCCACCATCTTGGTGCGTGGAGTGAGTAATCCGGGTAGTGCCGCCAAATCCAAATCGCCGTTATCCAAAACGGGAATCACCTTGATCTTGGCACCCTTCATTTCGGCAACCAGCTGCCAGCTTACGATGTTTGCATGGTGCTCCAGGCCGCTAATCAAAATTTCGTCGCCCGCTTCGAAGAACTTGCGACCGTAACTCCACGCCACCAGATTGATGCTTTCGGTGGTGCCGCGGGTGAACACGATTTCGTCTTCGGTTTTCGCGTTAATAAATTTTGCGACATTCTTGCGGGTGGCTTCGAATGCTTCGGTGGTGCGGGCGCTCAGACGGTACACGCCGCGCTTCACGGAACTGTAGTGCTCGCGGTAAAAGTCGTCCATCGCGTCAATGACGCACGCGGGCTTTTGCGTGGTGGCCGTGCTATCCAAAAAGGCAAGGGGCTTTGCATCCTTATCGCCTGCGACAAGCATCGGGAATTCGCTACGGATTTTTTCTGCATCAATCATGGGCCCAAATATAGAAAATAGGGTGGGTTCAGTTGATAGTTATTAGTTAGTAGTTACTAGTTACTAGCATCATCAGGGTGGAACTTTTATATATTTACACCGCAAAAAAAGAGGGTTACAATGAAAATTCTTAGAGGCTTGTTAAGTGTAGGAGTTCTTGCCCTGGGCGTTACAACTGCTTTTGCCCAAGAGGCATTTCGCGAAGCGATAGACAACCAGGATATCGCCACCGCTAAAAAAATGGTGAAGAACAACGAAATAGAAGAAATCTATTGCGGCAAGTTGAATGCCAACGACGCCGTAGCCATCTTCGAGAAAATTTTCAAGTCCATGCCCGACGAATCCTTTGCCCAGTGCCCGTCGCAGTTTGCCTACGGCTACGGAGCAAAAGTCTGCGCCAACGCCAAGACGATGAATGCCTGTAGCGAAGTGGTAAGCTACCTGCTCATGGAAGGAACAGCGGGCAACGCTAACGCCCTGGAGGCTTTAGACAAGGTGGTCAAGGCAGCCCTCAAAACCAAGGCTTTTGCCAAGCCCGTCAAGGAACAGGTGGACACCACCACATGGGTGGCCTGCCCCAAGAAAGGCAAGGACAAGGAATTCTGCAAGTTGCAGTGCGAAACCCAGGCCGATTCCCTGAACGACGAAGCCCGCAAGCAGACCTGCGCCACGAAGCCCGAACATTTCATCGAAACCACCATTACCGTCACCAAGCCCTCTCCCCTCTACGAAAAAATCCGCACGGGACTTACGGAAGGCTACTGGAAATCCCCCATGACCGTGGCGGAAAATTTTTCCAAATTGATTCAGGCAAACGCAAAGGCCCTTTCTATTGCAGACTCGACTATCCCGAACATCGCCTACGTAAATCGCTGGGCCGACAAGCACAAGGCCGATTCTACGGAACTGCCCGGTGGCGAACTGTTCCGGTTCTGCACCGCCTGGCAACCGGCGGTAGATTCCATCTTGGCTTCGAAAGAATTTGAAACCCGCTGCCCCGTATTCGAGTACTTTACAGACAACCGCGACGGACAGACCTACAAGGTCAAGGAAATCAACGGCACAAAGTGGTTCGTGCAGAACCTGAACTTTGCCATGGAAGAAGGCTCCATGTGCTACGACCGCGAAGACGACAACTGCAAGGTCTATGGACGCCTCTACACCCAAGAGGCCGCCCAAAAGGCCTGCCCCGAAGGAACCAGACTTTCTACGGACGAAGACTGGAAAATGCTGGAGATTTATGCCGGTGGTGCCAACACCGCCGCAGAACGTCTCCGCAGTAACGGAAGCGACAACTATGCCTTTACCGCCCTGTTCGGAGGCTACGCCAACAAGAACAACATCTCGGTCATCGTCGGCGAAGGCGCCTATTTCTGGACAAACCAGGACGGTGGCGACGGCCGAGGCGTAGCACGCTCCATGTTCAGCACAGACAAGGAAGTGTCCTCTATCTCCGTAGACAAGAAATTCTCCCTGTCGGTCCGCTGCGTGGTGAATAATGAGTAATGAGTTGTGAGTTGTGAGTTTTGAGTAGTGAGTTTTGAGTAGTGAGTTCTTATAATCGCGCCTTCGGCGCCTGATTGACAACCAATTTCACATTCCATACTTCACGTAAAACTTCTTGTTTCTATCAGCCCTAACACCTACAACCTACTACCTAACCCCTATCACCTAACCCCTAGATCCTAACCCCTTCCCACCATGTTCTCTCCTACCTGCAATCGCGAAACCTGGATAAAGCGTCAAGACCTGATGCGTAAGGTTCGTGCTTTCTTCGAAGCTCGCGGGGTTTTGGAAGTGGAAACGCCGGTGCTGTCCAACGCTTGCGGCACCGACCCGCAGTTGGATTACTTCGAGATTGAATCGCCCCACCGTTTCATGATGACCAGTCCGGAATTCCATATGAAACGCCTACTCTCGGCAGGTTTCGGCGACATCTTCCAGATTACCAAGTCCTTTCGTAAGGACGAATTCGGCGCACATCATAACAACGAATTCAGCATGGTGGAATGGTATCGTGTGGGCATGCCTCAGGAACAATTGATGGACGAGGTGGAAACCCTGGTCTCGGAGATTCTCGGGAAACCCCTCAACGCCCGCCGCACCCGCTGGATTGATGCCTTCAGGAATTATGCCGGAGTGAACCCCCTTACCGCCACCGACGGAGACTTCGTCGCAGCCTGCAGGTCCAAAGACATTCCCCTCCCAGCCGCCTCTACAGGCATGTCCCGGGAAGACTGGTGGGACTACCTGATGGTCTTTGCCGTAGAGCCGGCGTTAGCAAAGAACGGCCCGGAATTCATTTTGGATTACCCCCAGTCCCAGGCGGCTCTCGCCCAGACCTATGTAGGCGAAGACGACTACACCTGGGCCAGGCGGTTTGAGCTGTTTGTAGATCAAGTGGAACTTTGCAACGGCTATACGGAACTGACCGATGCCAAGGAACAGCGCAGGCGTTTCGAGGCCGACCTTGAAATCCGCCGTAGCATGAACAAACCTTTGCCACCGATAGACGAAAACTTCTTGCAGGCGCTGGAATCGGGGATGCCCGCCTGCTCCGGCGTGGCTTTGGGCCTAGACCGGCTCTTTATGCTGGCCTTGAACAAGGCAGAAATCAAAGACGTGATTCTTTTCCCAAGCCCGATTGCGTAAGGCAATCTCGAACATCTTGTCCCCCGCGGCCCTAAAACCTACAACCTATTACCTAACCCCTAATAGCTTCTCTATCCGCCGCCGTAGCTCCGACTCGCTGGCATCGCCCACAAACACCTTGTCGATGTTGTCCTCTTTGTCCACCAGGTAGCTTACGGGAATGACTCCCGGATTCCCGAGAGCGTTCATGGCGTCGTAGTTCCAGTGGACCACGGTCCAGGGCATTTCCTTAGCCTTCTTGAATCGGGCCATCACTTTCAGGTTCTCGTCTTCGTCAATCATCAAGATTTTTAACCCCCTGGAGCCGTATTCCTGATGGAATTTCTGGAGCATGGGGATTTCCATGAGGCAACCAGGGCACCAGCTGGCACTCAAAACGATAAGCGTAGCAGTCCCCTTTTCACTTGCGTAGTCCGTCCGGCTGCCATCAGCCTTCAGTGCCTCAAAGTTCACTACCGTCTTTGGGATTTCCCGAAAAGACCGTTCCAGGGAAACGGTGCGGTACAGGTAGATTCCCCCTAGCAAAACAAGGGGAATCAAAGCCCATTTTAGTGTAGAAATACGCATTATGCCGTAGAATTTATGAAATTTCGCTCCTTTTTAGTTATATTCTTGAATATGGCATACAATATTCAAGAACTTCTTTCTGAAATGGTCAAACGCGGAGCCTCCGACTTGCATATCACGGCAGGTTCCCCTCCCCTACTCCGTATCTCCGGCAAGCTCACTCCTATCGGAGCCGACAAGCTGAAACCGGACGAAACCATGCGCATGACCTACAGCCTCATGAACGAGATGCAGAAGAAGACCTTCGAACAGCAGAAGGAATGCGATTTCTCCTTCGGTATTGCAAACCTTGCCCGTTTCCGTGCCAATGCCTACCTACAGCGCGGTTGCGTGGCCCTCGCCCTCCGTATCATTCCGCTAGATATCCGCACCTTCAAGGACCTGGGTCTCCCGAAAATTTTGGCCGAGTTCACCACCCGTCCCTCGGGCCTGGTCCTGGTGACCGGTGCCACCGGTTCCGGTAAGTCCACGACCCTTGCAGCCATGATTGACAAGATCAACAAGGAACGCCACGACCACATTCTCACCGTAGAAGACCCCATCGAATTTTTGCACAAGCACCAGGGTTGCATGGTGAACCAGCGCGAAGTGGGAAGCGACACCAACAGTTTCGCCCAGGCACTGAAGATGGCCCTCCGTCAGGACCCCGACGTGGTGCTCATCGGCGAAATGCGTGACCTGGAAACCATCCGTGCCGCCCTTACCATCGCTGAAACAGGCCACTTGGCCTTCGCGACACTCCACACCAACTCCTGCGTGCAGACCATCAACCGTATCGTGGACGCTTTCCCCAAGGGCGAACAACAAACGGTGCGCACCCAGCTGTCTTTTGTGCTCCAGGGTGTGATATGCCAGACTCTGGTTCCCCGCATTGGCGGCGGTCGTGTCATGGCCTACGAAATCATGAACGTGACTCCCGGTATCCGAGCCCTAATTCGCGACGACAAGGTACACCAGATCGAATCCATGATCGAAATCGGCCAGAAGTTCGGCATGAACACCATGAACATGTGTCTCTGCGAATTGGTCAAGAACCGCAAGGTGGACCGTTTCGAAGCCCTTTCCCGCTCCCCCAGCCCCGATCAGCTGGAACAACTGTTCGTGAAGGAAGGTGTGTAACCTATGCCAGAGTTTTTGTACAAGGCCCAAAATACCCAGGGCAACGTTTTCCAAGGCTCCCTAGAAGCCAAGGACAAGGCCGAAGCCGAGTCCATGCTCCTGCGGCGCAGGCTTGTCATCACAAGTCTGAAAAAGAAGCCTACCGAAATCAAGATTAAGATTGGTTCCGGCATCAAGCATGCTGACATCGCTAGGTTTACCCGAATGTTTTCGTCCATGAGTTCGGCGGGCCTCCCTATGCTCCAATGCTTGAATATTTTGGAAGAACAGTGCGAAAACCCGGAACTTAAGTCCGTTATTCACAAAATCACTCAGTCCATCAACGGCGGTTCCTCTTTGGCAGATGCTCTGGCCCAGCACCCCAAGGTGTTCGGTCCCCTGTACACCAACATGGTGGCGGCAGGCGAAGCGGGCGGTATCTTGGATGGCATCCTTGCTCGTCTAGCAGAAACTCTCGAAAACCAGGAACGCCTGAAGCGCAAGGTGAAAAAGGCCTTGACCTACCCGGTGATGTTGGTGATCGTGGGTATCTTGGTGGTGATTGCCCTTATGACCTTCGTGGTGCCTACCTTCGCTGAACAGTTTGCCGCCCTCGATGCGGAACTCCCAGCACCAACGCAAGTTGTTATGAGCATATCCGATTTCATTCGCGATAATGCGGCCTTCATGGTGATAGGTGTCGTCATCCTCATCGTCGGGTTCAAGATGTCTATGAAAGTCCCGTCTGTCAAGTTTGCATGGGATGGCTTTATGCTGAAGGTCCCCAAACTAGGAGACCTCCAAATCAAATCTACGACGGCCAGTTTTGCCAGAACTTTGGGAACACTCCTAAACGCTGGTGTATCCATCATGGATTCTTTGAAGGTGGTGTCCTCCACCGTGAGCAACAAGGTAGTGGAAAAATCCATCAACAAGATTTCCATCGGCATCGCTGGCGGTAAGTCCATCGCCGAGCCCATGACAGAAGTCGGCATTTTCCCACCCATGGTTATTCAGATGACTGGCGTGGGTGAAAAGACCGGTAACCTGGGAGGCATGCTTTTGAAGCTCGCCGACTTCTACGACGAAGAAGTGGACGCCGCCGTGGACGCCGTGGTGGGCATGATGGAACCGATGATTATCGTGTTCCTGGGCGGCGCCGTCGGTGGCTTGCTGATTGCTATGTATATGCCTATGTTCTCCATGGGCGACGCCATCAAGGGCTAATAAACTGCGTAATACTTCGTTACTCCCCCTCTCGCCATAGGTTTTCTACGGCTTCGGGGGTCGTTGCCTCGTCTTACTTGTTTCTTATCCCTCGTACGCTATGCGGAGTTGTCTCGCTCGGTTTTGCGGTTTTCAATAAAAACACACTTGATACAGTTTTGTAAAAACAACATTTAGAACACTAACCTGCGCCTTGAAACGATTGTATATTATGGGAAAAAGAGAGGTAATCCCATGAAAACGAAATTCATTCTCCCGATTATTGCGATAGGTCTGTTTGCCGCATGCTCCGACGACAGTAGCAGCGGTAATCCCACAGAACCAGGTACCAATCCGACCGTAGAATCCTCCGCATCGGAAGAAACACCCAGTTCCGATTCCACTCCTCTCGAACCCTTCCGCAAAGAAGTGGAAAATACAATTCCAAACAACACCGCCACCGAAGTCGAAGACTTCGCCGACTACAAGTATTATGGCGCAGAACTCACCGGCAAGGACCAGTTCACCTACGGGCGCTTCGAGGCCCGCATGAAAATGGTTTCCATCTCCGGTTCCGTAAGTTCCATGTTCCTCTACTACGATCCGTCTTATCTGCTTGGTAACGAGCCGTGGAACGAAATCGACATCGAAGTCCTCGGAACCAACCCGGGAATGTGGCAGTCCAACTTGATTACCCGTCTGCCGGACGAAGACAAGAAAAATCCGAAAATCACATCGGAATACAAGACCGGGTTCGGATTCAATTCTACCGAAGACTTCCACCTGTTCGCCTTCGTGTGGACTCCCGAATATATTTCCTGGGAAATAGACAGCGTAGAAATCCGTCGTGATGTCATTGGCATGGATAAAGGCCAAGTGGAATTCATGACCCTCCAGCAATCCCTCCGCTTCAACCTGTGGGCATCAAAAAGCGCCGGCTGGACAGGAAAATTCACCGGCGCCGAACTGGCCGATGGTCCAGTGGCGCAAGAGATTGACTATGTCCGCGTATACAGTTATGACACAGAAACCAAGACTTTCACCAAGTCCTGGCAAGACGATTTCGACGGTGACGCCCTTGATACAAGGCACTGGAGCAAGGGCAACTGGGAAATGGAAAATGTCATGCTCTCGGCCAACAACATCGTAGTAGAAGACGGCAAGTGCAAGTTGTTGATTTCACGAGTCAAAGAAGAATAACGCACAAACTTTTGCTCCTCCAAAAAGTTCCCCGGGCACGCAAGTGCTCGGGGTTTTTGCTTTTCAAAAATTTTAGCGGAGTATTGACGTTCCAGCAAAGAAATCCGAATTACTTTTTCAGCAAGAATCCCGAAACGGATTTTTCCCGAACAAAGGTCTTCTGGGCAATTTCCTGAACGTCGGCGGCGGTAACCTTCGATAGTTCATCGGCCCAGTTCAAGAAAATATTGTAGTCCCCGTACATTTCGTACCAGGCGAGCATGGTGGCCACGTTCTCCATGTCCGTCAGGCTACGGACCAGGGCCGCATAGGAATGGTTCTTGACCTTTTCAAAGTCGCGGGCACTCAGAGGCTCGGTCTTCAGTTTTTCCAGTTCTTCCCAGACAATCTGCTCCACCTTGGCCTCGTCTGCATCTGGGCGCAGGTTCACATGGACTCCGAATTCGGAGACGTACTTGTTGGGGCTGTTGCTGGAGCGGATACCGACAGCAAGTTTTTCCTGCTCCACCAGGCGTCTATAGAGCCTGCCGGAACGACCGTTCAAAACACCTTCGATGATATCAAGAGCGTAAAGGCTCTTGTCGCCCACTTCTGCCGTCTTGAAAACCAGGTCATACATGTTGGGAGCATCGGGACGTTTGACCACCAGACGCTTTTCGCCGGCCTGCTCCGGGTCACGGATGGTAAGCGGCGGGAACGCCTCCCCTGCAGGAATACCCGAGAAATACTTCTTGACCATTTCCATGGTGGCCGTCGTGTCCAAATCCCCCGCCAGCACAAGGATAGCGTTACGGGGCTTGTAATACTTGCGATAGTGTTCCGCCGCCATTTCCCGAGTCAAGTTGTCAATGTCACTAGGCCAGCCGATGGTGGGCACGCGGTAAGGGAAAGCCTCGTAAATCATGGAGTTCAAGGTCTCGATGTAGCGGCCGGCAGGCTTGTCGTCGTAACGCATGCGTCTTTCTTCGCGGACCACGGAACGCTCCGAATAGAATTCCCGCAGTACGGCGTTCTGCATACGGTCCGCTTCCAGCCACATGAACAATTCGATTTTGTCCTTGGGAAGCGTCACGATGTAAGCCGTCATCAGGTCAGAAGTGAATGCGTTGAGGCCTGTGCCGCCTGCCGCCTGGTAGGCGCTCCACAGTTCATCCTTCACGAAAATCTTGCGGTGTTCGTTCACCACGGAATCGTGTTCCGCAGTAAGCCGATTGACCGTAGCGGTATCCCCGGCCAGTTTCGCCGGGCGAATCAGCGCCTGCAGAGAATCCTGTACCGCCATGAACCGGGCATCGGCAACGCTGTCGGTAATGCCCACCTTGTGCGTGCCCTTGAAAAGTTCGTGCTCCAACATGTGGGCAAGTCCGGACTTGCCCGGAACTTCGTGGACGGACCCCGTCACATAGAAAAGCCTGCAGCTCACCGTAGGTGCCTGGGAGTTCGGGTGCAACAGGACCGTAAGGCCGTTATCCAGCACTTCCTTGTGGACCGGCATGTTCACTGCGGCATGAGCGGACCCTGCCACAAAGGCCAAGGCGCATGCCCCACGCAAAAAATTCTTGAAACAATTTTTCATGGGATGAATTATAGAATTTTTAGAGGAACTGCTAAACCTTGCCGAGGGGGTGCTGGAAGACCACGCAGTGGGCTGCAAGCAGGGGGAGGCCTCCCCCACCACCTAATACAAAAAGAAAGCACCCCGCCCGATTAGGAGCAGGGTGCAATTTCTCGCGTTTGTTCAGCTAGTCGTGCTGCTTTTCTCTGGGAGATCCCCGCCTGCGCGGGGATGACAACACTAGATTAGGCAGCC
>OCTW011606819.1_pt1 | contig 31843 bp, 34 predicted proteins | sample 1539671 | NCBI WGS metagenome assembly OCTW01 (sample SAMN02144230, study PRJEB22623) | gut metagenome | biome: sheep rumen | host: Ovis aries | place: New Zealand | reverse complement strand
GAGGCGTAGTCAACTACCTACCAGGAACAAGGGCTCTCGCTAAAGCAGCGAGGGCTCTTGCTATTTGTTCTGCGGATATTTGTGAAAACGAACCTAGATAGGAGAAAACGAAATGATTAAGCTCGACGACTTTAACGAGATTGGCGCCGGCAACCGTGGACGCAGCGACAAGACCTACATCTGGGTCAGTGGCAAGAACTGCACACTAAACTTCTCCCGCGATCTGGCGAGAGACGTCACCAAGTTCTTCGGGACGAGGGTTATCATCCGAGCCAACGACGACTTCACCAAGTTCATTCTTCTCAGGGGTGACGGACGCCTCATCAAGGACACCCGTACGGTCACAATCAACGCGCTCGCCAATGATATTAGGTCCAAGTTCGGCGACAACATCCACTACCTCTATTTCAATGGTAAGTGGGAGGAGACCGACAGCGGCGTCAAGGTCTACCTGCTCGAGCTGTGCGCCAAGAAGTACGTCGAGGATGCCACCATCAGGTCGGTTAAGGCGTGATATTCATGGGTTTCTACGAAGAAGAGTTTGAGGAGTACGTTACTCCGGCCGACACAGAACTTGGATATTACTCGGAGTGGTTTGTAAACACTCCCGAGGAGGTACACGAGCTCACGAACCGAGTTAACGAACGCCTCGAACCGGCCATCGCAGCACTAAGAGAAATTGGCCTCATCGAGTAATCCGCCATCAACAGAGAGCTTTCGCTAAAACAGCGGAGGCTCTCTGTTTTGCAATAGCTGTTAAACGGTCTAATTGATAGGAGAACTAGCCATGTCCAACATTCTGCAAGAGTTCATGACCGCTCTCGATGAGCGAGGTATCGAGTACGTGCGCGGGACCTGGGGCGACGTGATATTCCATCGCGCGGATGGCACTCGGTTCAGCGTCAGAAGCACCATCGACAGAAAAGGCCTCTATGTTACTTGCATGCGAGCGTCGCTCGATGACACCATCTCTGAGATTTTCGGAGACGATCAGGCTGTCAGAAATTTGTGGGTTGCGTGCACTGCCTTGCGTAAAGCTGGCTTAACGGACAAGGACATCTCCAACTCGCTCGGTATTTCGGAATTGACCGTACTGTCGATGCTCGGCGAATCCGACTAGCCTCTCTACTTTGCAATAGATATTCAAACGGTTAAGACGAAAGGAAACAGAACCATGCAGCATCTGACTTACGACCTCAGGGCATTCGCAACTGCAAACGACGTCAACGGCGTTGTCACCATTAGCCACGATGAGTTGGATATTCTTCTCGACAGGATTGACCGAGCGCATCATGATGAAATCGAGCGATACACCAGTGAGGCATCTGCTCGCATCGATAAGGCTTATGTCGAAGGCCATGACAAGGGTCTCGACGACGCGAAGCTCTATGCGTGTGACAACATGATTTATCTCCCTCTTGATATCGATGGTGAGCCCATCCGCGTCGGAGACGTCATGGAGAGCGGTATCGTGACGGCAATGGCCATCGAAAACGACGGCAGGTGGAGTGTATCTTTCGACGAATATGGCTACTTTGACGATATGTGTTATCCGGCAAGCCAACGCCATCTCAATATCGATAACAAGACTGATATTCTCGAGACATACCATCGCATCATGAACCGGCCGGCCATGGAAGGCAGCCCGCAATACCTTCTCGATGCTATCACCAAGTACTTCGCCAAGTTGCTCGACAACTGCGAGAAGGAGAACGACGATGAGTAACGCAGAGGAGATGGCGACGTTCGAGAGATATTTGCTTGACCACGACATCAGGTACCACTACACGATGACCGGCAGCGTGATGTTCAACCACAACGGGACTCAGTACCTTGTCAGCAAGCATCTGGATGGCAAGCGCATCGCCATCTACCATGCTCGTACGTTGGCAGATGACGTCATCACTGATATCTTCGGCGACGCCGAGTAGCATCTGGACAATCAAGAAAGAAGGGCCGTTGCAAAACCTGCAATGGCTCTTCTTTTTTCTCAGCTTTCGCATGATTAACAACTCCTTTTATGGAGGCAGAAGCCAAGAGAAAGGAAGTAAAGATGGCATTTTTGCTGGACTACATGGGAGAAGAGCACAATCTTCCGGAAAAGATTTTCGATGATATTTCGAACATCGTAGCAGCTTGGGTCGAAGTCAATACTGGCGATGAGACGCTAAAGATTGTGTACAACAATGGAGAGCGTATTCAGTTCACCACGTATTCGGCTTACGAAAACGAGTTCGATGGAGAATACGACATCATTAAGACCGGAAAGTGGGTGATTGACGAGAACGAGTGGAACAGCAGGGCATCGTCTTACGACATGCTTTTCATCTAGGCATTAACTCCGAAGAAAGTGGCTCTGTCAAAGACGACAGGGCCTCTTTCTTTTCTCGCTCTTGGGAGGAGGTTTGATATTTTGGCGAGCAAGGTGAGTTTCTACCAATACCAAAAGGATGCAATAGAGCGCATGCACAACGGCTGCATCTTAGTCGGTGGCGTTGGCAGTGGCAAGTCCAGGACTAGCCTTGGATATTTTGACAAGGTTAGGAATGGAGAGAAGCTATTCATCATTACCACGGCTAAGAAACGTGATTCCAAAGAGTGGGAAGACGAACTGAAGCCATTCGGTCTCAAGGCGACAATTGACTCATGGAACAACATCAAGAAGTACGAAGGCGTCAAGGGAGCGTTCTTTATATTTGACGAGCAGCGTCTCGTCGGGAGTGGTGTTTGGGCAAAGGCATTCCTCAAGATTGCCAAGAGCAACAAGTGGATTGTCTTGAGTGCAACACCGGGTGACGACTGGTCTGACTACGTGACCATCTTCGTGGCCAATGGATATTTCAAGAACAGGTCACAGTTCTACAACGACCACGTGGTCTTCAGTCCGTTCACTGACTTCCCGAAGATCGATAGATATTTGAATGTGAGGCGCCTCACTCGCCTGAGGGAGCGAACTCTCGTTGACATGGACTACAAACGCGAGACGACCGTACATCACGAGAACATCTGGGTTGACTACGACCGTGATATTTACAAGGCTGCTCGTAAGAATAGATGGAATGTCTTCAAGAACGAGCCGATGCAGAATGCGGCGGAGCTGTGCTACGTTCTTCGTAAGATTGTGAACCTGGACAAGAGTAGGCTCGAGAAGGTTGAGGCAATTGCCCTCGTGAAGAAGAGGGTCATCATCTTCTACAACTTCGATGACGAGCTCGAGGCACTTAGAGGACTCAATTATATTTACGGGACAGAGGTGGCAGAGTGGAACGGTCACAAGCACCAGCCAGTACCTGACTGTGAGCGATGGGTCTACCTAGTCCAGTACAATGCTGGGGCCGAGGGCTGGAACTGTATCAAGACGGACACAATTATATTCTTCTCGCAGAACTACTCGTACAAGACGATGGTCCAGGCTGCGGGAAGAATCGATAGGTTGACTACACCGTACAAGGATCTCTGGTATTACCACATCAAGAGTAAGGCTGATATTGACTTGGCAATCTCCAAAGCACTTGGACAAAAGAAGAAGTTCAATGAGAGACGCTTCGCACAGTCGTCGTTCAAGGAGTCGTGACCATGACTGATGACATCATTATATTTGAGGGGCTGTATGCCGGAGGTATGGGAAGGCCGCGGACTACGCGATGGTCCGTTACTGACCTAGACTCTGGCGTTACGTATAAGAACGGGGAGGCGTGTGCTCGGGCGTTGGGCGTAACTGGCGGAGCTGTGAATAACTGTCTTGGTGGACGGCAAAAGACTTGTGGGGGGCACCGCTTGGTGAGGACGTATGTGTTCAAACGGGAGATGCTGACGGCCGTTCGTGATATTTGTGACGAGAACGGGACAGAGTTTGGGTCGGTGATGGACGAATTCGGGACACTTTGTGGCCACTTTTGAAAAAAGTGTCCCTAAAAGTGGCCAGACGTTTCCGCAGGTAGATGGGGGTGTGGCCACTTTTGTGGCCACTTTTGAAAAAAAGTGACCACGGGCGTTTCCGCAGGTAGATGGGGGTGTTTTGGGGTATTTTGGCCACTTTTGGAGAAAATTCTAATTACTAATTAAGTACAAAAAATAAAGAATAGTAAAAATTCTTTAGAATCGTATGTATATAGTAAATAGAAAATTTTTGTCCAAGTGGCCAAAACAGGGCAAATTGATATCTTTACCTGCGGAAACAGTGTGGCCACTTTTGTGGTCACTTTTTTTGTAAAAGTGGCCAAACGGCCATAACTTGGCATTCTTTAGATTTTGCAATTTTCGCAACCCCTCTTAGGGGAGGAAGGGCATGTTTCGTTCATCGTGACGAGCTGCAAGTCCTCTCAAATTATATTCTTGCTTTCGGTTTGAAGGTAGAGTGTTTGATGAGAGAGTCTCAGTTTCAGTCGCAGCTAATCGGAGAATTGAAGAAACGTTTCCCAGGCTGCATCGTCATGAAGAATGATTCCGGGCATAACCAAGGCATACCCGATCTGACCGTCTTGTACGGTGGATATTACGCGCTACTCGAATGCAAGCGGGATGCGCATGCTCCGGCACAGCCCAACCAGGAATGGTATGTGGACCGTGTGAATGAGATGGGTGGTTTTGCGCGATTTATATTTCCGGAGAACAAGGAAGCGGTGCTGTATGAACTGGAACAATCATTCGAACCTAGAAGGCAAACACTCGTTCCTTAGTCCGAGCAAGATCAGCTGGCTCAACTATGACGACGAAAAGCTAGAGTCTGTTTTTATGAACTGGGACGCCGCACAACGTGGGACTGAGATTCACGCTCATGCTGCCAGTGATATTTTGTTTGGCCTCAAGTATGGAGTAAAGCGTCCCAAGAGTAAGACGACATACAACATGTATGTGAACGACGCTATCGGTTATGGCATGTCGCCAGAGGTGGTATTATATTATTCACCGTATGCGTTTGGCACTGCTGACGCGATTGGGTTTCGTCAAAAGACTCTTCGAATCCATGACCTAAAGACTGGCGTCACGCCAGCGCACATTGAGCAGCTTCAGGTATACGCGGCTTTGTTCTGTCTTGAGTATGATCAAGACCCATATGATATTTCGATGCTCTTGCGCATCTATCAAAACAACGAGATTATCGGGATGGATGCCACAGGTGACGACATCTCGCCAATCATGGACAGAATCGTACATTTCTCAGATCGTTTGAGCAGTATTGACGAGATACCGGAGGTCTAAGTATGGCTCTCGATGAATATGGCGAACCGTTTGATGATGATTATATTTTCATCATGCATTACGGTACTCCTCAGATGTATGACGGCGATCCACACGGTTCTGGTAGATATCGTCAGGGCTCTGGCAATAATCCGAACCAGCACGAAAAGGTTACTCTCGAAGAAAGAGTAAACGAACTCCGCGCTGCCGGAATGTCTGACGTTGATATTTGCAGGACTCTCGGTCTTATTAACGTGAGAACAGGTAAGCCTTCGACCGGTGTTCTTCGCGATCGTTTGGCCGTTGAGAAAGCTCATAAATTCGAGGAGCACTATGCTCTTGCTCTCAAGATGCGCGAAGACGGGGCTACTTATCAGGAAATCGCTGATCGTCTTGGATATTCTAATGAGTCTCGAGTTAGACATCTACTGAGTTCAAACTATGCCAAGCGTACGCAAATCCTTCGTACGGCAGATGAAATTCGAGCGCTTGTTGATGAGAAGGGCGCTATTGATATTGGCGCTGGCGTTGAGCATGAGCTTCACATTTCAAAAGAAGCGCTGAATAAATCTCTGGAAGCACTTAGAGACGAAGGCTACGAAGTATATTCTATTGGCCTTCCTCAGCTCACAAATCCTGGCAGGCAGACTCCGCTTAAGGTTATTTGTCCTCCTGGTACAACATACAAGGAAGTGTATGATCTTAGAGATAGTGGCAAAATTCATTCTGTAGTTGATTACGCAATATCGGATGGCGAAGGAGGAGCTCGAAGGAGTACGTTGATTCCGCCTGCGTCAATTATATCCGATCGAGTGTATGTGAAGTATGCCGAAGAAGGTGGCGCTGCAAAAGATGGTCTGATTGAGATTAGGCCCGGTTGTGTCGATTTGAACCTTGGCGCAAGTACATATGCACAGGTTAGAATTGCTGTTGATGGAACCCACTATCTTAAGGGCATGGCAATCTACGGGGATCCCAAGGATTTTCCAGATGGCTGCGACATTATATTTAACTCGAACAAATCGAACAAGGTGTCGAAGCTTGACGCTATGAAACCGTTGAAGAAAGATGCTGATAATCCGTTCGGGGCCATGATTAAAGAGAATGGTGGACAGAGCTATTATATTGGTGAAGACGGTAAGAAGCATCTTTCTCCGATTAACAAGATTCGTGAAGAGGGAGAATGGGATTCTTGGGCTCAGGGACTGCCGCATCAGTTCCTGGCAAAGCAACAGGTTCCTCTCATGAAACAGCAATTGTCACTAGCTTATATTGATCACAAGACTGAACTCGATGATATTGTTGCTCTAACCAATCCGGTTGTTAAGAAGCATTTTCTCCTTGAGTATGCCGACCAATGTGATTCTGACGCAATTCATATGAAGGGCGCATCCCTTCCTGGACAGAAGTGGAAAGTTCTTATTCCGACAACGGAGCTAAAGGATACTGAGGTTTACGACCCAACACATAAGAACGGGGAACAAGTCGCTTTGGTTCGATTCCCCCACCAAGGTATATTTGAGATTCCTATATGTACGGTCAATAACAAAAACCCAAAGCTCCAACAGCTTCTTGGCAATGCTCAAGACGCGTGCGCAATCAACAAGCATGTTGCCGATAGACTCTCTGGCGCAGACTTTGACGGTGATACCGTTCTTGTCATTCCTGTCGGAAAGAATCATTCTACGCGAATTATATCTAGGCCAGCGCTTGAGGGTCTAGAGGGGTTTGACCCTAAGGCTGAATATGCAACGGTTAAGCGGCCTACTGGCAAGAAAGATGAAGACGGCAATGATATTTACGAATATATAGGAAAAAATGGTCGCCCAATTAAGCCAATGGGACATGAAACAACCCAAAACGAGATGGGAAAGATTACAAATCTTGTAACCGATATGACCATTCAAGGAGCTCCGGATGATGAGCTGACTCGTGCAGTACGGCATGCTCAGGTTGTAATTGACGCAGAGAAGCACAAGCTTGATTATAAAGCTAGCGAAATAGACAATGATATTGCTGGACTAAAACGAAGATATCAAGGCCGGTATAAGGAAAACGGCGACTATACAGAATCGGCGTCGACCATCTTCTCTAGGGCAAAATCAGAGATCGAAGTTCCGGAGACTCGTGGCAACGCAAAAATCAATCCTAAAACCGGAGAACTGGACTGGACTGGTAAGGAAACTGGCCGTTATTATATTAATGAGTCAGGCAAAAGGGTTCAGGCCACAAAGAAAGTAACACAGATGGAGGCAACAAACGACGCGCATACTCTATCTTCTGGATTTGAAAAGGAAGAAATTTATGCTGATTATGCAAATCGTTTGAAGTCGTTGGCTAATCAAGCACGCAAATTATATTTAAGTATCCCTAACCCCCGGCAGAACAAAGAAGCTGCCGCCGAGTATGCGGAAGAGATATCTGCGTTGAAGCTAGCGGTACAGCGAGCGGAGTTGAACGCACCCCGGGAGAGGCAGGCCCAGGTACTAGGGGGGTATCGAGCCAAGGCTAAGAAAGATGCCGATGAGGGTATGTCTAAGTCGGAGTACAAGAAGCTTAAAGCTAGAGAACTAGCCAAGGCAAGGGCTGAGGTGGGGTCTAACGCAAAGGACGCCCGTATCGTAGTCACCGATCGAGAATGGGAAGCCATTCAGGCTGGTGCGGTATCAGCATCTTTGCTGGAGAAAGTTCTAAACTACTCAGACCCTGACGATCTTAGGCAGAGGGCTACCCCTAGGTCTACTTCTAGCATAAGCGATACTAAGAAAGCGAAGATTCGGCTTATGTACAGCTCTTCTAATTACACTCTAGCAGAAATTGCTGAGGCACTTGGCGTTTCCACATCTACAGTGTCAAGCATTGTCAAAGAATAGAGACGTGATGTGGTATGTCCGATGCACCCAATAAGCAATACCGTTATTACCTAACGACTGTTGACAATCCATTTGACCCGTGCAATCAGTTCGACTCTTGGTATCTGTATGATGAATTGAGTGGCTATGGAACTTGTGGTTTGCTTGCGCGGTTCGCTAAAACTTCTGATGCTTTGACTGACGAAGAAAACGCTCGCGAAATTAACGATGCAATTACAAGAATCATTGCGCTTGATCCTTTCAACATTTACAAACGTGTTGTAAAACCGCTAACGAGGTCTGATGTTGATTGAAACCAGGTTGTTCTACACTGATGAGAGTATAAAGATACAAAACCGTGCTCAAATTTATAGAATGTGTGAGTCGATAGAGTAGCACTAGCCCATAACAATTAGATTAGATAGGGAGGGGGTTGTCTAAAAAGGCACCCCCTCCGATCTCGCGCTGCTCCTAAAAAATTCTCCGGGGGTCATTTTTTAGTATTTGACCACATCTCCATAGGCAAAAACTGTTCGCAAGTAACTACAAAGTTACATTAATAGCTTTGTAAAATGGCATTAACCAGTTAGGATCTACCATGGATAGCATCCTTACGTCAGTAAAAAAGCTTCTTGGCATCGCCGAGGAGTATACACAGTTCGACGTTGACATCGTTATGCACATAAATTCTGTTTTTCTGACGCTAAACGAGCTTGGCGTTGGTCCTGACTCAGGTTTTTCAATCGAAGACGAGTATGCAAGGTGGACTGATTACATTAGCGATAACCCGTTGCTGCTCAATGCCGTGAAGAGTTACATGTACTTGAAAGTAAAGATGCTATTTGATCCGTCTCTAACGTCTTCGATTACTGAACTCATGAAAGAAGAGGCAAGAGAACTCGAATGGCGAATGAATGTATTCGTTGATCCCAAGTAAAGAGGGGACTCGTTGACATGATTCTCATTTATAGAGGCGGTCATTTGACTCACCATGGTATCCTAGGCCAGAAGTGGGGGGTTCGAAACGGTCCGCCATATCCCCTTGGTGGAGGAAAGTATACAAGGACCGAGGAAGTTGCAATTACTAAAGCTCGACGGAATAAGTACAGTCGTTACAACAAGCAACACTATGATGAAGTACTGAAAAAGGGAACGACTCTAAAAACCTTGAGCTTTAATAAAGACAGAACAGTTGATACAGACATGTTCTTTGCTGCGCATACGAAAACGGACATCGACCATTATAAGTCTTTTTTCGATATGCCTGCACAACAGCCAATTTACGACAGTGATGGAAACGAAATAGGAACTGGTATGTTCCGAAAGTATTCCGTCCAAAATGAGCTTCGTGAAGACGTTAAGGTTGCATCTGAAGATAGCGGTGCAAAGGCTTTTCGTTATTTGTACGAGCATGACAGAGATTTTTACAACTACGTGACTGATCCTAAGCGTCTTCGCGCTCGCTTCGAAGATGGCGTTCATAAGATTTCACCTGGGTATGACGAAGCTCGTAAAATTATGGACAGAATGCGTAACGATCCGTCATACGTTCCGACCGATAAGGAACTGACCATCGTGTACCGTATTTTTAACCATGCCATTCCTTCGGACGGTGGCGGAAATGCCAGAGACGCCCACGACGTTGTAGTTCAACGTACTAAGTTCTTTAATGAACTTAAAAAGAACGGTTATGGGGCTGTTCTTGATACCAACGATGCTCTGTACAACGCAGTGCAGGCTCAGTCGCCGGTGATTATGTTCGACATGGAGGCTATGATTCCTGCCGGAGCGTATCGAACGTCTAACGCTGAAGTTATGGGCAGTAGAGTTAGAGATACCGCTCGCTATTTGCTTGGACTAAGGGAGGTTTAAAACATGCTTCCTAATCACATCGAGCATCACGGCATAAAGGGTATGAGATGGGGCATTCGTCGGTATCAGAATCCTGACGGTACCCTAACAGAGGCTGGTAAGAGACGCTATTCGCGAAGCGATGGAAACTTGAACGAAAAAGGTCAACGTCATTTTTCGACTTTTGACAAAAATGGCAGGCCTAATGGTTTAACTCCTCGCGGCTTGGCGTATTTCAGGTCTCAAGGCTATAACTTGCAAAACAATAATGATCCGTCTTACTCTCTTTACGCGTATTCTAAAGTTTCTTCTCCATCTGGAAGAGATACCTTTGTTCCCAATGTTTCTGCAATTGGCCAAGATATCGACGCCGCTACAGCCAACGTAAGGCAACGGTCTGGTCAAATGATGGAAGATACCGCTCGGGCATTTGAGGATGTTAATTCCGCTGTTAAAACTGCTGCAACATCAAAAGAAGCTCATGATGCTGCGATGGCTTACATGAAGCGCGATTTGGTAAGCGCAAACATGGTGGATGATCGGGATCTTGTTCGTTTGTCAGCAGAAGATGCAGCTCATGAAGTAATTCCGGCATACGCCAAGAAAACGGAGGCCGGTAAGAGAGTGGACGCATATATTGCGTCGATGCAACAATTCTATTCTGATGCGAAAAAAGAGACGGAACGACTTATTGCCGATAAAAAAGACGTTGTTATCGGACGAGATCGTGACGGCATTGAGTACACCTATAAAGATGTGGTTAATGCTACAATTGCAAAAGCAAGTGATCCATATTTGGCTTACGTGTCAAGGCATGGCGTGTGGGAGATAGGCATGTACTCCGATGATATTCCCGAAGTTGATTCTTTCGTGAATCAGCTGATTGAAGATTTTTCGAAAACGTAATTCATGGAGGTGACAACCATTTGACACGATTCCATGGAGGCTTTGATGGCTGATTACCTTTGCCACCACGGCATTAAGGGCATGAAATGGGGCGTTCGTCGGTTTCAGAATAGTGATGGCTCATATACCGCTGCGGGCAAAGAACGTTACAACAAAGGTCGAGCCCACAAACGTGTTTCTGAATCGGATAATGATGACCGGACGTTTCTTGATGACGTTAAAGATTTTTACAACAAGCATGAAAGAGAAATTAAGATTGGCGCTGCCGCTATCGGTATAGGGTTGGCCATTTATGGTGGGTATAAGTTGTATCAACATGCACCGATAAAACAGTATGGAGCTTTTTCGTACGACACGTCAGATCCACTTGCTTCAACTTTAGGCGCTTATAGTGACATTACTCCACAAATCCCGAAAGATGTCACGTTTCATAGAATTTCAAGAGAGGCTTTCGCGGATTATTCAGATACCGGGTCCGCATTTGTAACGTATAAGTTCCGCGATAATGCAAGGTACGTGGCGGATAGTTCAAACAATTGGTCGTTTCCCGGAGGAAAGCGCAATTTTATTCATGAACTTACTCCGAATAAACAAATACGCGTTCCCTCTGCTAGAACTATGGCTGAGCTATATTTGGAGCAGCATCCCAATGCTACAGATCAGCAGTTTCGTTTTGCCGTCACGCATGGGTTCATTCAATGGGATACCTCGCACATGTCTGATCCTGTGACGAGTTACGCTGTTTCACAAGCAAACGACTTTAGAAGAACGTTGTTGTCGAAAGGCTATGATGCAATCGTCGATCTTGAGGATGCTGGCGGAAGTGGTGTCGAGTTGCCATTGATTTTGCTAAATCCATCAGAGATGAGCGCGGCAGCAAGAGGGATTACCCAAGCAGAACGAGTTGTCGCATATTTTGCTCGACGCAAATAGTTATATGAGTTGGAGGTGATATTCCAATGGCCAAGAAGAAAACTCAAGAAGAGCAACCTATTCCACGTAGAAAGGCTCTTTCACCAGACGCACGAGAGAATCAGCTCATTGCCTTGGCCATGGATGTCGCCGAAGATAGGATGCGGAACGGCACAGCTTCCGCCCAAGAGATTGTGCACTTTCTGAGGCTAGGCTCATCTCTCGCCAGTCTTCAGAAAGAAGAGACGCGCCAACGTGTCGAGCTTGACAAGGCCAAGATCAAGGCTTACTCGACCAACGAGGAGATTAAGCGCCTTTACGAGGATGCCATGCAAGCCATGCGCACATACAACGGCGATACGGACTCGTACTAAGATGATTAGGCGATGCTATTCCGAGTTATCGAAGCTCAAGTCTTTTGAAGATCGTCTGAAGTACTTGCGTCTAAACGGCGTGGTGGCTCATTCGACATTTGGCGGTCATCGGTACCTAAACCAAATGCTATACAAGTCAGACGAGTGGAAGAGAGTTCGACGTCAGGTCATCTTGCGAGACAACGGTCTCGACCTAGGCGTCGAAGGTTGGCCGATTGCAGGTCAAATTCTCGTCCACCACATAGAGCCGATTCGCATTGAGGACCTCCTCGACAGGAATCCTGCCGTTCTGGACCCAGACAATCTAATAACCGTGTCACTTGAAACTCATAACGAGATTCATTACGGTGACGATTCAAAATGGTCTCCTCTGGTTGTTGAGCGTAGTCCATTTGATACGATTCCTTGGAGGTTTTGATGGCTGATTACCTTTATCACCACGGAATTAAAGGCATGAGATGGGGTGTCCGTCGGTACCGGAATCCAGACGGTACTCTTACCGAAGCCGGTAAGAAGCGATACAGCAGAGAGTCTGTTGACCAGAGGCACGCTAGATCACGCAGATTCGTTGATGATGCATCACAGACTGTTCATGTAGCCAAACAGCGTTTGGATGCAATAGAGCTTAAGAAAGCCAGCAAAGTTAATTCTGGTGTCAACAGTATTGAAAGTGGCGTTAACAAGATTGCCAATCTTAGCGGCCAAACGAATCGTTACGCAGGTAATCACAAAACGCTGACGGTTGAAGAGATGTCTCAAATTAGTGATTCGGACCTTCAAAAGCTAGTAAACCGTTTGAACATGGAGACAAATTACACTAGGCTTACAGAAGAGCCGCGAGCGATTGATGCCGTAGCTCTTGGCCTAAGTTATGCGGCAGCAGCATCGTCTATTGCAGTTGGTGCTCTTACTATCTATAATCAGTTCAAGCGGTAAAAAAGAAGAGGCCTTGCAACGTTTGCGCAAGACCCCGTCTTTCGGAGTTTCTTTAGTGCTTCAACAACCTCATGTCCTTAAGAATTTCTCCGTAAGGCTCACCGTTCTTGCGTCGACGCTCAATTATGATTCGCTCATTCGTAGTGAGCGGGTGCTTTAGCTTCCAGTACATCCCCAGCGAGTGATCATAGATCCTAGAGTTTTGGTGATGTGTCTCTGCAACATCGCGACTAATCCTTATCGTCTTATTGATGACGACAGTAGCGGCGGTGATGATTGACATTGCCAGTTCTGGGTTTTCTGTTCCCCACTCGATGGACTTCTTGGCAGCAGACGCCACTCGGCAACGAATAGTTTGAATCTTTCGCTTTGCGTCTTCGCTGATTCGGTCGATGTCTTCCTTTTTCATTCTCATTCCTTTCTGTTTGTTGGGCCATAAGTCCTCCGTAAAAGGACTTGCTATAATTGCGGAGGTGACTGTTGGGCAGGCTTTCAAACACGGCAACGCCGAAGTACTATGGTCGCTTCCGTGAACGTGTTCTGGCTGGCGAGAAACCGGTCAATCGCGAAATCGCGATGGAAATGAACCGCATCGACAAGCTCATCGCCAATCCCGGAATTTATTACGATCCTGACGCAATAAACGGTTGGGTTGAATTTTCCGAGAACGAGATGACACTAACCGATGGCTCGGACTTAAGGCTTCTTGACACATTTAAGCTGTGGGCAGAGCAAGTGTTTGGCTGGTATTACTTTGTTGAACGAACCGTGTTTGAGCCAAATCCAAACGGCTCTGGCGGTAGGTATGTCAACAAGATGGTAAAGAAGCGACTGACAAACAAACAGTATCTCATCATCGGTCGAGGCGCCGCAAAGTCTTTGTATGACTCGCTCATTCAAGCATATTTTCTCAACGTCGATACCACGACAACGCATCAAATCACGACCGCGCCTACCATGAAGCAGGCCGAGGAAGTGATGAGTTCGATTCGAACAGCTATCGCCAGGTCGAAGGGGCCGCTGTTCAAGTTTCTTACAGAGGGGTCCTTGCAGAACACCACTGGCTCAAGGGCCAATCGGCAAAAGTTGTCGCCAACCAAGAAAGGCGTTGAGAACTTCCTTACGAACTCCCTTCTTGAGATTCGACCGATGTCTGTCGACAAGCTTCAAGGATTGCGTTGTAAGGTGGCTACAGTTGACGAGTGGCTTTCTGGAGACATTCGTGAAGATGTTATAGGTGCAATAGAGCAAGGCGCGTCAAAGGTAGATGACTATCTCATCATTGCGACTTCTTCAGAAGGTACTGTTCGTAACGGTGCCGGAGACACAATCAAAATGGAGCTGATGGACATACTCAAGGGTGAGTATGAAAACCCTCACGTGTCCATTTGGTGGTATCGACTTGACGATGTCAAGGAAGTAGCCGACCCAGAGATGTGGGTAAAGGCAAATCCTAATCTTGGTCATACAGTAACCTATGAGACGTATCAATTGGATGTTGAGCGAGCGGAGAAAGCTCCAGCAGCAAGGAACGATATTCTCGCCAAGCGATTTGGAATACCGACGGAAGGCTTTACGTATTACTTCACATACGAAGAGACTTTGCCCCACAGGCATCGTGACTTCTGGAGGTTGCCGTGTTCCATGGGCGCAGACCTTTCCCAGGGGAACGACTTCTGCGCGTTTACCTTCCTGTTCCCTCTATCGAACGGCGAGTTCGGAGTCAAGACTCGTTGCTACATTTCAGAGCTCACTTTTGCCAAGCTTCCGGCAGCCATGCGTGTCAAATACGAGTCGTTCATGAACGAGGGTAGCTTAATTGTTCTCAATGGGACGATTCTTGACATGATGGAAGTCTATGACGACCTCGACATGCACATTGATCGGGTCGGATATGATGTTCGAACTTTTGGGTATGATCCATACAACGCTCGCGAATTTGTTAGCCGTTGGTGCGCTGAGAACGGCGAGTATGGTGTCGAGAAGGTAATCCAAGGCTCTAAGACAGAGTCTGTTCCTCTTGGGGAACTCAAGAAGCTTGCCGAAGAGCGGATGCTCTTGTTTGACGAAGAGCTTATGACATTTGCCATGGGCAATTGTATAACCATTGAGGATACAAACGGAAATCGAAAGCTTCTAAAGAAGCGATACGAGGCGAAGATTGACTCTGTTGCTGCAATGATGGACGCCTTTGTCGCTTATAAGCTCAACAGGGAGGCGTTTGAATGAGCGATTATTTGGTTCACCACGGAATTAAAGGTATGAGATGGGGCGTTCGTCGATTTCAAAATAAAGACGGTTCTTATACCGCTGCTGGAAAGCAACGTTATGGCGTCCAGGAGCATCGGCGTAATGGCGTTGGGGCGCAGGTTGGTTACAGCGTTGGTCAGGGCGTTGGCGCTTTGGCTGGACTACGGGCAAGTCGAACTGCAACTGCGAATGTAATTAATCTGATTGCCGCAGCAAGGAATATTAGTTCCACCGAAGCGCTTGCTTCTCCACTCACGACACTCGGCTTGATGGCTGCTGGCTATTTGACCGTTCAGGCCGGTTCCATTGTTGGGCGTACTGTTGGCCGTGCAGTTGGTAACGCCGTCGACGAGTCAAAGCGCAGACGTTCCGATCGTTCAGAACGGTCAGAACGCCGTGGAGATAAGCGACGTACGGCTCAGCGAATTGCGCTTGGCGTTGCAGCAACAGCTGCCGTTGCTGGAATCGCATATGCAGCGTACAGAAACCAAAGTAGTCGGCGTCAGTTGGGCGAGGATACGGCTCGAATGCTCGAAGATAACGTGCTCTGGGTTGATTTCGACATCGTTGATGGATAAGAGGTTGGCGAAATGGACCGATATACACTCTCACACCACGGAATTCTTGGTATGAAGTGGGGTATTCGTCGGTATCAGAATCCTGATGGCACTCTAACACCGGAAGGAAAGAAGAGGTACCGTCAGCTTGTTACCCCAAACGGTGAATACACAGCCGAAGCTTTGCGAACTGGTTTTGACAAAAAAGTCGAAGAGGGCGTGTCTAATTACGTTCTTGGGCGTCGAGTTGATGATCCGTTTGTTTATCAAGTAATTATGGAAAACAAGGAAACGATTGACGCGACAATAGCGCAAGAACGAGCAAGACAGGCGGCAATGTTCACTCAGAATGAGGCGGAACGAATTAATAGACAGAATGCGTCTCTTGCCATTTCAGGAGGCACAAATCCATTCCTGTTTGGTTAATCTTCGTCGTTCATTTGTGACATATGAAACAACAAATGGGGGAATTTCAAAATGGGTTTTCTAGACCGTCTTAAGCACGGCTGGAACGCCTTTATCGATGACAAGCCTGCGATGGCATGGACTTACGGCGGTTCGATAGACAGTTCTCGTCCAGATCGAGTTCGATTTACTCGTGGCAACGAGAAGTCGATTATTACCGCCGTGTACAATCGAATCGCCACTGACGCAGCGTCCATCTCGATCGAGCACGTCAGGCTCGATGAAGACGGCCGATACCTTGGGCCGATTAAGTCTGGGCTAAACAGATGCCTCACCCTTGAGGCAAACATCGACCAGTCAAATAGGGCGTTCATTCAAGATGCGGTGATGTCGATGCTGGACGAGGGCCACGTTGCAATCGTTCCTGTCGACACAACGCTAAATCCAACCGTGTCGACGTCTTATGACATCGTGACGCTCAGAACCGGTAAGGTTGTTCAGTGGCAACCGAAGCACGTCCGCGTCTTGCTGTACAATGATCGGACAGGCAAGAAGGAAGAGGTTACGCTTCCGAAGTCTGCCGTCGCAATCGTCGAAAACCCGTTCTATGCCGTAATCAACGAGCCGTCATCCACAATGCAACGACTCGTCCACAAGCTCGCGCTGCTTGACAACGTTGACGAGCAGACGAGTTCTGGAAAGCTAGACCTCATCATTCAGCTGCCGTACACCATCAAGACCGAGGCTAGGCGAGCCCAGGCCGAGAACCGACGCAAAGACATAGAGAATCAGCTTGCGGGTTCGAAGTATGGAATCGCTTACACGGATGCGACGGAGCACATCACGCAGTTGAACCGTTCTGTTGAGAACAACATCCTCTCACAAATCGAGTACCTGACGAACATGCTTTACAGCCAATTGGGCATCACCCAGGCAGTTCTTGACGGTACCGCGAGCGAAGAGACGATGCTCAACTACTATTCAAGAACCATAGAGCCGATTGTTTCGGCAATTGTCGATGAGATGAAGCGTAAGTTTTTGAGTAAAACAGCGCTCTCTCAGCGGCAATCAATTCTATATTTCAGAGATCCGTTCCGACTTGTGCCAGTTAGTAAGTTTGCTGATATTGCAGACAGGATGCGTAGAAACGAGATTATGTCCTCCAACGAGCTTAGACAGAAGATTGGCATGCGGCCGTCTCAAAGCGAAAGAGCAGATATTCTCGATAACCCGAATCTTAGTCAGCCAAAGCAATTCGGCGAAGATAACAACGGGCCAGATGTTATGCAAAAGGAGGTAACCGATTAAATGAAGAAGTACGATTTTAGCGGATGGGCTACAAAGAACGACGTTCGTTGTTCAGACGGACGAATTATTCGTCAAGGCGCATTCAAAGATTGCGACGGCGCTGTGGTTCCGCTTGTCTGGAATCATGACCACAATGATCCGAATCAGGTTCTTGGGCATGTGCTTTTGGAGAATCGTAACGAGGGCGTTTACGCATATGGCTCGTTTAACGATACGGCGGCAGGGCAGAACGCCAAGCAGCTTGTCGAGCATGGTGATATTGTCTCCATGAGCATTTATGCCAACCGGCTTAGTCAGAAGGGAAGCGACGTTCTTCACGGCGCAATCAGAGAGGTTTCTCTTGTTCTCGCCGGAGCAAATCCTGGGGCGATGATCGAGTCTGTGATTCGTCATGGAGAGATGTTCGATGACGAAGCATATATTTACACCGGAGAGAACCTAGAGCTCGTCCATGCCGATCCGAACGACAATCCAAATAACGCAAAGGCCAAAGAGGAGAATCCAATGCCTAATCCTAGCAACTCTGCAAAGACTATTGGCGACATCTTCAACCAGCTTACCGAAGAGCAGAAGAACGCTGTCTATTTCCTCATCGGTAGTGCCGTGGAGGAGGATCGTAAGAAGCGTGGTAAGCAGACCGATGACGACCCGGAGGACAACGATATGAAGCACAACGTTTTCGAGCAGGATGATTATCAGGACAACTTCATTTCCCACTCCGAGATGGCCGAGATTTTCTCTGATGCCAAGCGCGGTGGCTCTCTCAAGGACGCCGTCATCGAGCACGGCATCGAGGAGATCGATTGGCTCTTCCCCGAGCCCAAGGGTGCCGACAATCCGCCCGCGTGGATCACTCGTCCTCAGGAGTGGGTCAAGACCGTCATGAGCGGTGTTCATCACACCCCGTTCTCTCGCGTCAAGTCTATGTTCGCCAACCTCACCGAGGACGAGGCAAGGGCTAGGGGTTACATCAAGGGCAACCTGAAGAAGGAGCAGGTCTTCTCGCTTCTGCGTCGCTCGACTCTCCCGAAGACCATCTACAAGGTCCAGAAGCTCGACCGTGACGACGTCATTGATATTACTGACTTCGACGTCGTCGCCTGGATCAAGGGCGAGATGCGCGGCCAGCTTGACGAGGAGCTTGCCCGTGCCATCCTGGTCGGCGATGGTCGTGAGGCTTCGGACGAGGCCAAGATTGACGAGCTCAACATCCGTCCCATCTGGACCGATGCCGATCTCTTCACCATCAAGGCGTTCCTCCAGCTGCCTCAGAACACTACGCCCGACCAGAAGGCCAAGGCGTTCATCCGCTCTTGCGTCAAGGCCCGTAAGGACTATAAGGGTGCTGGCAACCCCGTCCTGTTCACGACCGAGGACCTGTTCACTGACATGCTCCTGCTCGAGGACCTCAACGGTCGTATCATCTATGATTCCGAGGCCAAGCTTGCCACGGCGCTTCGTGTCAGCAAGATTGTGACCGTTCCTATTCTTGAGGGCCTGACTCGTACGGTCGACGGTACCGAGCGCACTCTTGACGGCATCATCGTCAACCTCTCCGATTACGGCGTCGGTGCAGACAAGGGCGGCGCCGTCAACATGTTCGATGACTTTAACATCGACTACAACAAGCACGAGTATCTCATCGAGACCCGCTGCTCCGGTGCTCTCCGCAACCCGTTCTCGGCAATCGCCATCGAGCATGCTGTGACCAATGTTACCAACGTCACTCTTACCGTTGGCACCGTCACTGAGGCATTCATCCAGGCGCACGAGCTCGGTTATACCACGCACCGTACCGGTACTCCGCAGACTGACACCTTCACCGGCACCGGCTCTCAGAAGAACTTCACGCTTACTAAGCAGAACATCATTGACAACGTCGTCGACGTAACCGTCAACGGTGAGGTCGTTTCTTCTGACGCGTATACCGTTAGCGGTACCACCTTGTCCTTCGGGACCGCTCCCGAGAATGGCGCCGAGATTGTCGCCAAGTATCTTTACAACCCTTATAGGTCTTAGGTCTGTTAAACAATTCAAAATGGAGTGACCATGGCACGATACTACGGCGTTGTTGGCTTTTCCGGAGGGACCGTTGAGACCATTCCCGGCGTCTGGGACGAGCAAATCGTCGAGCGTCCGTATTACGGAGACGTGACGAGGTACACTCGGCGGCTGCAATCTGGCGATAGCATCAACGATGATATTGTCGTGAACAACGTGATAAGTATCGTGTCGGACCCCTATGCTCTCCAAAACTTCCATGCCATCCGCTATGTCGAATGGTTCGATACCAAATGGAAGGTCACCAACGTCGAGGTCGAGTATCCTCGTCTGATCCTTACGATAGGGGACGAGTACCATGGGAACTAGGCTCGAACTACACGAGGAGCTGGTCGAGGTGGCCGGCTCCTCGTATCGGGTTTACTACCAACCACCTCCGAACGTCGAGATGGTCTATCCCTGTATCGTGTATGAGCGGGATAGGCCATATTTGAGGAGGGCCGACAACCGTGCTTATGCGTTTGTTCGCCAGTATCAGATTACGGTGATCACGCGTGACCCAGACTGTGACCTTCCGAGGCGTTTGATTGAGCATTTTCCGTTGTGCCGAGAGGAGCGCACGTTCGTCTCGGACAACCTTTACCACACCATCCTGAATATTTACTTCTAGAGGAGGTAACACATGGCAGCTATTGTCTGGGATGAGACTGGCCAGAAGATTTACGAGACTGGTACCGACCGAGGCGTTCTTTACCCGATCGACACCTCCACCGCAACCTATCCGCACGGTTACGCTTGGAACGGACTCACCAGCGTCAGCGAGTCCCCGTCTGGCGCGGAGGAGACCGCTCTTTGGGCCGACAACATCAAGTATGGTTCGCTATACTCTGCTGAGGAGTACGGCTTCACCATCAACGCGTACCAGTCGCCCGAGGAGTTTGACGAGTGCGACGGCACCGCTGAGATTGCCCAGGGCGTCACCGCAGGTCAGCAGACCCGCAAGCGCTTCGGCTTCTCTTGGCGTACGCTCGTTGGCAACGATGTTAGCGGTAACGACTACGGTTACAAGATTCACCTTGTCTACGGCGCGATGGCTTCTCCGTCTGAGCGTGAGCACTCGACCGTCAACGACTCTCCCGATGCCGAGGAGCTTAGCTGGGAGTGCACGACTGTTCCCGTGTCTGTGGCAAATTTCAAGCCTACCTCGCACATCGTGATCAACTCGGTTAATGCTGACGCGACGAAGCTGGCTGCGCTTGAGGCCATTCTTTACGGTTCTGATGCTACTATTTACGTCGAGACCGCTGACACCGCTAAGCAGACCGGTAAGACGTATTACACCCGTAGCGGTACTGAGGGAAGTTATACGTACACTGAGTTTACTGGCAGTTCGTTCTCTTCCGATACGACATATTACGAGGCGGCCACTGCTGGCCCGCGTCTTCCGCTTCCGGCGGAGGTCATCACCACGATGGGTCCTGCGAACCCTGGGACCGGCAACTAGCCTGATATTCTTGCGATTTTTTGAGGGAGGGGCTCGGCGGTTTGCCGGGTCCCTCCGCTTTCACGAAAGGAGAGGGAAATGATCGGAATCACCAAGACGTATACTGATTTTAACGGTGTCGAGAAGACTGAGACTTTTTACTTTAACCTGACCAAGACGGAGCTCGCCAAGCTCGCCCTCGGCCCTGCCGGAGGCCTTGACAACATGCTCCAGGAGATAATCAACGCGAATGACATGGCTCGTATCATTGATCTTGTCGAGTCAATCGTTTTCATGGCTTATGGCAAGAAGACGCCGGACGGTCGGTTTGTCAAGGTCGATGATGATGGCCACAAGCTCTCTGTCAAGTTCTCGCAGAGTGCGGCTTACGACGACTTCTTCATGGACCTCATGTTCAACCCAGACAAGCTCGTTGACTTCATCAACGGATGCGTCCCGGCAGAGCTTTCCGCAGAGACGGGCATGCGCGAAGCCTCTGAACAGGCAAAGGCCAAGATCGCATCTCTCAACATGTAGTGAGAGTTTGGTATGCTCGAGATAGAGGTGTCTGCCACAGATTTATGGGACCCCGTCTCCGAACGATTTTACTCTGTGAAACCCGTAACCCTCGTGCTCGAGCACTCCCTTGTCTCTGTTTCAAAATGGGAGGCAAAATGGCATAAGTCATTTTTCTTGGATGACGGAATGTCGAACGAAGAGACGCTCGATTACATTCGGTGTATGACCGTTAATCGAACTGTCGATCCGTTAGTGTATCGATGTATCACAAACGAGCACTTGGAGAAGGTTAGGGAGTATATAGACGATTCCCATACAGCAACATGGTTTTCCGAGTCTTCTGATGAGCAATCGAAAAAGCGGATACTGACGACAGAACTCTTATACTTTTACATGTTTAGTTATGGTATCCCAATTGACTGTGAAAAATGGCATCTTAATCGATTGTTAACGTTAATTCGTGTTTGTTACGAAGAGACCAAACCGAAGAAAAAGAAGAGTAAGTCAGAGCTCGCAGCCCATCACAGGGCAATCAACAAGGCCAGACGAGGGAATAAAAAACCGAAGAAACGTTAGTAGGCTTTTGGTGGAGGTCCTGTTGTTTCGAATAACACATAAGGGCGATTTTAAAAAGATTGACCGTTTTCTTGATCGCGTCAAGCGGAAAGAGATGTTCAATCGCTTGAATTACATATGCCAGGATGGGGTTGACGCTCTTGCTTCTGCTACACCTGTTGACACTGGACTCACCGCTGGCTCATGGTCGTATGACATCGACCTTTCTGGCGATAACGTGACAATCACTTGGTCGAACAGCAACATTGTTAACGGTTATAGCGTCGTTATGCTTATTCAATACGGTCATGGTACGAGAGGGCGTACATACGTTCAGGGAATAGATTTCATTAACCCCGCGATGAAGCCCGTATTTGATGCCATTGCGAGTAAAGTCTGGTGGGAGGTCAGAAAAGCATGAGCAGTATCGACGAGCGAATTGTTCGAATGGAATTCGACAACGAGCAGTTTGAATCTGGCGTTCGAACCACCCTCAGCACGCTCGAAAGGCTCAAAGAAGGGCTTGTGTTCAAGAAGAACACATTTTCTAGTCTTGAAGCCGGAGCCAATAAAGTAGATCTTTCTGGCATAGATAACGGAATTCAACAAGTTCAGCAAAACTTTTCTTTGGCAGGAGAATTTGTACGTACGCTGTACGATCGAATTGCCAATTGGTCGATTAATCTAGGTAGAAACATTACGTCTGCTTTGACGCTGGAACCCATTCGGGAAGGTTTTTCCGAATACCAGATGCAGATGGAATCTATCCAGACAATCATGGCCAACACGAAGAAAGAGTTTGCCGATGTAACGGAAGAAGCGCAGCTCGATGCAGTTAACTCGGCTTTGAATGAACTGAACCGGTATGCAGATTTAACCATCTATAATTTCGCGGAAATGACGCGAAATATTGGTACATTCACGGCGGCCGGTGTTGAACTCGATGATTCGGTTTCGGCGATTCAGGGTATTGCCAACCTTGCAGCTGTTTCTGGTGCGTCAAGTGCTCAAGCTTCTCGTGCGATGTATCAGTTGTCCCAGGCGTTGGCGAGCGGAACCGTTCGACTTATGGATTGGCGTTCTGTTGAAAACGCTAACATGGGCGGCCAGTTCTTTCAGGATGCACTAAGGGCCACGGCAGAAGAGTTTCTTTCGACAAATAGACAGGTCGAATCTGCCACAGGCGAGATGATTTCATATAGAGAAGCAACTGGCATTACCACGGCCACAATCGAGGATTTGATTAAAAAGCATGGCTCGTTCAGAGAGTCGTTAACCGAAGGTTGGATTACGGCCGACGTTCTTGTTGAGACTCTCGCTAAACTAACTGATGTTGGTCTTGCGGAGTATTTCGCTAACGCAACTGGTGCTGACGAAGAATGGATCAAGTCTCAACTTCAGGCAATTTATGCGACAGATGATCGCGAAAAAGCCACGCAAGAATTGGCCGAGACGCTTGCAGAAACTGGTGGAATTAGCGAAGAGACTGCAAAAGCGTACATCGATCAAATGATGCTTGCCCAAGATGCGGCAACAAAAGTTAAAACGCTTAAACAGTTGATTGACACGCTGAAAGAGTCGATGGGCTCTGGATGGGCTAAGTCTATTCAGCTAATTGCGGGTGATTTTAAAGAAGCATTGGCGATGTGGACGGCTGTAAAAGATGAGCTCACGTCTATCATCGATTCCGCAGCGGAAACAAGAAATGCAATTCTGACAATCTGGCACGATTCAAAATCGGTCGGCAGCGGTGGGCGAGTTGACGCCTTGCAGGCCGTAGCGGATGTATATTTTGGAATAAAGTCTGCCGTTTTGTCAATTAAAGATGCGTTTGAAGATGTCTTTGGGTCTCCAACCATCGAAGAGTCCGCCGCAAAATTGATGGAAATGACTCGTGGATTTTCTCGATTTGCTGGATCACTTCGTGAATTTTTGGAATCGGACGCTTTTGTTTCGAGGATTCAAGGCATATTTGGTGGTTTGTTTACTTTGGCCAATGCTCTATTCGGCGTGATAAGTGGGCTGATTACCAGACTTAGTCCGTTGACAGAGGGCATTTCCCAATTTGTATGGTATGTATTTTCGGCCGCTGATTCATTGGGGCGACTCGTTAAGTATTTCGTTGAAGCTGACGATAAATTTGCATTTCTGAAGAACTTCTTTTCCGATGGAACCGTTGAATCGCAACGGTTTAGCCGATTGCTAACGGAGCTTGGCCTTGCCTTTGATTCCCTGTTAGCTTCTGTTCTAAAGGTGTTTGACGTAAACGTTGACGGAAACCCAATTACAGAGTTTATTTCTGGGCTAGCAGATTTTGTTAAAAATCATGTTAATTTGTCCGTGTTTGATGGTCTAGCCGAAAAGATTCCTTCGCTGTCAAGTTTGTTCGATGGGCTTAGCTCTGCGTTAAGCGCCGTTGTTGACGGATTCTTCTCTGCCATAAATGCTGTTGGCGATTTTGCTGGCTCTGCCCTTGACAAATTGCTCGGGTTCTTTGAGGGACTAAGTAACATTACGTCCGGAGACTTTAGTGTTGGTTTTTTCGATGCGGTAGAAGCAACATTTAATGCGTTTGGCCCAGCGCTTGGAGAGTTTTTCGATTCGATTTCCGCAATAGCCCCGCGTTTTGGCGAAATGATTCATTCTATTTTTTCGTACTTCGCGTCCGCTGAATTTGGAGATCTCGTACGAAATCTTAGTATGCTTTCTGGCGGAGGTCTTCTAGCGTCTCTTGCCACTTTTGTGGATTCTGCTCGTCAGTTTAATTTTCCAGAAACCAATGGCAAGTCGCTGTTCGAGTTGTTCGGCGAAATGTTTGGTTCTATGCTCGGCGTCGATAAATGGATTGAAACGTTTGATTCGATTAAAAAGACTATGGTCGATGCGATAGACGCTCTAACAGAGGCATTCGGCAACATGCAAACGGTGGTTAATTCGAACGCGATTCTCAAAATAGCAATTTCTGTAGCATTACTCACTAGTTCACTTTCAACTCTTTCTGGGCTTGATCCAGAAGGAATGGCAAACGGTATTGCTGGAATCACGGTACTGTTTGCCGAATTGATCGGCTCGTTTAATGTACTCGGCGCTTCTCTTGGTGCAATTGATCCAGTGAGTATGTCCGCTGCATCGACGTCGATGATAAAGATGGCTATAGCTGTTGGAATCATGACGTATGCGGTAAAGTCTTTGTCTGGTCTTGATCCGGAAGCTCTTGGCATTGGCATAGCTGGCATGGCTGGACTGCTGTTCTCGATGGGGGCAGCGGTTCTTTTGATTTCAACGGCAGAGAAGGGAATCACTAAATCTGCGGTTGGCATGATTGCCCTGAGCATAGCTATTCGAATTCTGGCCGGTGGAGTCATGCAAATGTCCGGATTGAACTGGGACGAGTTGGCTCGTGGACTTGTTGGCGTGGCCGGGCTACTTGTGGCGGTTGGCGCTTTTGCTGGTTTGGTCAGTGGCGTTCGTGTTTCCTTCGGTAGCGTAATGACCATACTTGCTGTGTCGTTCGCAGTTAATATTTTGGCCGATGCTGTTGAAACGCTTGGCGGTTTTGATGAGGGTGCACTGACGCAAGGATTGCGAAGTGTTGCAGGATTGGTTGCCGTTCTTGGCGCGTTCATGGTCGCGATTGGCAAATCTTCGTCGTCTTTTAGGAACATTATTGCTCTTGCCGCTCTTGTGGTTAGCATTAAGGTTTTGGTCGATGTAGTAAAAGACCTAGGGTCCTTTAGCACCGAGTCTATCGGTAATGGCCTAACTGGTTTGCTCGGAATTGCGATTGCGCTTGACCTGGTGATGATCGTTCTTTCCAGAATTAAGATTCCACTGAAGAATGTGCTAGGCCTTGTCGCTGTGGCATATTCTTTGCAGCTTTTGATGGAAACGTTCTCGATACTATGCGGTTCTAGTGGAACGTCCATTGTCGGCGGAGTTATAGCTTTGGCAGCCATTGTCGCATCGTTGGCTGGTCTGATGCTTTTGCTAGACGGACTAAGCGTTAGCGGAGGCAATGTTGTCGCTCTAATCGGTATTGCGCTCGCTCTTAAACTGGTAAGCGATGTTATCATTAGCGTTGGAGACATGTCAACAGAGTCGCTTATCCAAGGTTTGCTCGGCTTGGTAGCTGCTCTTGCTATTGTCGGCGTGAGTAGCGTGATACTGTCGAAATTTGCTCCGGCAATCATGACGGCCAGTGTAGCTATCGGCGCATTCAGCCTTAAGCTGTTTGCCCTTGGCTTTGCCATGATGATGGTATCGACGGCGGTTGCATCGCTTGTCGCCGCGCTTTCCATTTCTGGTTTTCTGGACAGTATTAGTGATGCATTTTCGTCTTTCTTTGACGTATTCACTAATGTCAGTTTCTTTACGATGCTTGGCACCATTGCAGTTGGAATTCAGTCGCTTGTACAAGCATTGGTTGTTGGCGTGGTTATGGGCATCGTCGAAGGAACTGTCGCGATTCTTAATGGCATTGGCGATATTCTTGCGGCTCTTGACGTCGCAATTCATGCCATCGGTGACTTCTTGTTGTCCAATGTGCCATACGTGTTGAGCGTTATCGGAAACTTGATTATCTCGATCTTGTCGTTGATATCTTCAATGGCACCAAGCTTTGCGAATGTCGTTGGCACGTTTATCTTGGCTATGCTACAGGTTTTGGCGACATGGCTTCCAGCGATAGCAGATGCATTAATTAATGCTGTAATCACGTTGGTTAATGCGGTTGCTGATGGAATCAGAACGCATGGTCCTGAAATCATCAGTGCGGTTTCAAACATCATTGGTTCAATCATCGACATCGTGCTTTTGGCCATCGAAGATATTCTTCGAATGATTCCAGGCGTTGGTGATTTTCTTGGCGATAAGCTTGCCGCTGCTCGAGGAATGCTCACCGAAGCACTTTCGCCCAGTGATGCGGAAACTGCGACCTCAAGTATGATGACTGGAGCCCAGCAAGGCATTACTTCTATGTCAGCGGGTGTCACAGATTCAGCAAGCCAAGCAGGACAAGATATTCAGTCTGGGATGCAGGAAGGTCTTGGCGACGGAAGTGAAGTGTCTAGTAACTTCATGAGCGATCTTGCTACTGGATTCTCGACAGAAGGGTTTGACGTTTCAGGCCTTACCGGAACGCTGAATGATACTCTAACGTTTGACTTGTCTGGGGCAGCAACTGGATCGGTCGACTCTTATGCGTCTGCATTCAATGTTGATGCTTCACAATTGCCGGTAGCGTCTCTTCCGCCAGAGCTTTCTTCGATGCTAAGCTCTTATGACTCCGAATTTACGACAGCTGGAACGGGTAATATTAACGCTTACGCGACTAGCCTCGGAAGCAGTACGGCGCGAAGCACGGCGTCGTCTAACGGCGCAGCAGTCGCATCGTCTGGCGCAAGCGGGGCCGGTTCTCGAAACTGGCAGTACAACAACTCCGGTTACTATGCAGGCGTTGGATTTGGTAACGGTCTCTCTTCGGCGAAGGGTTACGTCAGTCAGAAGGCGGCAGAGGTCGCGACTGCTGCTCGTATGACAATCGACCGAACCCTTGAGGTCCAATCACCATCGAGGGTTATGATGCGAACCGGTAGGTTCGTCGGCCAGGGCCTCGGCATCGGAATTGGACAACTCGTTCCGTATGTCGAGAAGCAGTCCGCCAGCCTCGGCAACAGCGCGATCAATGGTCTTCGCGAGTCCATTGAGCACGTCGGCGACATCCTTAATGCTGACATGGACTTTGAGCCAACAATCACCCCAGTGCTTGACCTTTCGGAAATTCAAAATGGGGCATCTGCGCTTGGCGGAATCCTCGGCTCTTATGGCCTAAACGCGGGCTTCGGTGCCGGTAATTACGCTATAAACACCGTGTCTGGCGTCTCTGGCAGGCGTTATACAGCTTCGTCCGATACCCATTATTCGGTGTATGTCGATGGCGCACGTGTCAACGATATTCCCGCTATTCACAATGCTACGTATGACTTCCTGATGACACTCAAGCGATATGGAGACATGTGATGGCTGTCACTACTGGATATTACATCGTGCAAAACGCTTACAATGGCCAGTTGCTTGATGTAAACGGAGGTAGCCAAGCAAACGGTGCGTCGGTTGTTGTCGGGGTATCGTCCAATGAGAATAGCCAGATTATGCACGTGGTAGAGGAGGGCGAGGGTGTCCTCCTCTACCCTGTTCACACAGAGAGACTCGACGATCAATCTCAGCACGTTTACGACCCAAAACCTCGTTTTGGAGTCGCGACGTCGTCGGACATTAACGACAGTCTGGTGTTTCTATCGAATGGCTGGGGTCAAAGTAGCGATAACGACCTGTGGATTCTTGAGAGTACGGACGATTCTGTCGTTGTCAATGGCGTGTCTTACCCCGCATACAGGGTTAAGACCGCGTTCGTTGATACGAGCCAAGAAGACCATATTCTGACCCCTCCGAAGGTTAATGGCCGACAGTCGTGCACTGTTTATACGCCATACGAGTCAACATATGGCAGTATTAACCTGGCCCAAGAGTGGGCTTTCATTCCTTCTGTACCGTTCGATTCTGACCTTCCAGTGCCAAGCTATGGCACTACGGGAAGCCCCGAGTGGCGAGCAGGCAACACGACGACAAGCGTCGTCATGTTCAACGATGACACTGGAACCGTGAGGCCAAACTGGGAAAGCAAGGGTTCGGCGCACCAGCTCCGATGGAGGCGTCGTGACCGTAGCGAAACCGCTGAGACCATTGGTGACTGGTCGAATTGGACCGCATGGGGCGGCGACGGTTCCTCCGACGGATGGGGCATAGACCCGACGACGGCTACGAGCGGCATCGAAAAGAGGTCTCGAATCTTCTATCCGAGCACGGGGCTTTCTGTTGATTTCACCGGCAGCACGATTCGCACCGAGATTGAGTGGAACATTCGCGTTATTGATACGGCCGCCCCAGCTGTCGGAGGAGTTTATGGTTTCACGTCCGTTGTCGTGAGGAATTTCAAAATCACCTCGGTTACTTGCACCAAGATTCCAAACGGTCTGTACGTGTCCTTCACAACGTCGTATCCGGAAGACATGGTTCAGACGGCGGCAGTTGAGAGTACCGACGGTACGTTTACTCGCGCGTCTGTGAATGACAGCACGACTGTCTTCGTCAAGAACAGCCTGATATCCGTCATGCCGAACATCGGTGACACGATAGACATTACGCTGACGGCGACGTCGACTGACGGATATTCTGCCACATGGAACGGAACAGTAGAGGTCGAGCTTGGTGGTTCTTTCGGAACTCCGCCAACTGTGACATGCACGGTCAACGGAACTATTGCCACAATTCAGGCGGACGCTCCCGATAACATGCATCTTGCTGGTGCTTGGCTGGTCGTGCCACGAGGGCATGGCGATAGATACGTTGACCTTGGCGGTCTTGAGAGTCTGTATGGCGAGACGACAGTCAGACAGACGTGGGTTATTCCGCCGCCACTTGGCGTTCCTTGGTCGGTCCTCGTTTCTGTTGCTGCAAACAGCGGTGGCGATTGGGGTTATGATGCGACGGTCCGTGATCCAATCATCGAGGAGCCGCCGTCATATCACATCACGTCGCGAAACTGCAAGAAGGACTTTGCGGTAACGCTTCGCAAGACCGCGCCAGGCCCGTCGTTCACGCCAACGTATACGAGATCTAGGAATGAGACAGAGACTTACTCTCGCGAGCGTCCTGTCTACGGATATTCCGACACGACGAAGGCTGAATGGCAGTTGATTGGCGACTTGATCGACGGCAACGGACTTAGTGGCGCCGATTGGGCCGCGCACGAGTCTCACGTATATTTCAGGAGCCCGCATGGCTTCTGGGCTCAGTGTGCCGTTAACTCTTTGCGAATCGACCTAACGTCGACGCAATCGCAGGAGGTGCAAGCGAACTTCTCGGAGGAGGTGTGGTAATCCGTGGCAGTAGACTGGTCTCGTGGTGATATTTCTCACCGTCTCTCCGTCTTCTTGCTCGACCCGAACAAGCTTACCGTCCGACGGCAAGTTAACGGCGTCGTGCGTGAGGGAGAGGTGTCATTCGATTACTACTCCGACACTCGTGTTTCGGCTCAAATCTCGCTAGTTGCGCCGATCGGGGAGGAACCGTGGGACGGCAATTCCGCAATCCGACTCGTTCGAACGACATACGACCACACCGGCGTTCTTGACGAGGCGCCGATTGGAACGTTTTTTGTCAAGCCAGAAGACGACGCCGTATCTTGGAGTGACGTTGGCGATACTCGTACTTGGTCGTTCCGATTGATAAGCATTCTTGGCGGTGCCGAAGTCCAGGTTCTTCCGAAACCGGTTACCATGGGCAAGGGAGCAAAGGTTCTAAGCACCGTGAAGTCAAGGTTCAAGAATCAGCTTGGCCGAACAGCCACCGTTGCAGGAAACGCCAAGGACTATTCGTTCTCCAAAGCCGTCGAATACGACGCTGGAACAAGCGAACTGTCGCTGATGCTAGACCTTCTTGACCTCGCTGGCGACCGCCTGTCCGTTGACGACATGGGCATTCCAACCGTTAGCTTGTATAGGACTCCTGCAAAGCTTGGAGCGACGTTTACTGTCGACTCGGCAGACCCTAGGACTCTTCTCGTTGGGCCTGTTGAGGGCGGGTCAGCTAAGCAGGCAGTTCCGGCTCGCGTCGTCGTGGCAGCGAATGGCTCAATCGATGTCGCGAACGGAACGTACAAATCCGGTGGTACAAGGTCTGACGGTACGACATATCGCGCTGGCGACACGAAGTACAAGAGCGAACAGAAGACATATTACGCGACGGCAAAGGCCGGAAGCGGGCACTTCTCGACAAAGGCGGTTAGGGGCTATACGCTTGACGACTTCCATTCCGAATCGGACATGGAGCCGTTCACGCAGGCCCAGGCGCAGAAACTTGCTGACACATATTTGAAGACCCAGCAAAACAACATCGTTGAGTCCATATCGCACTCCCTTCGTTACAGACCGTTGCGAGAGGGAGATATCGAACAACTGACCCATGCAGGGGAGACCAAGCGCTGGATGATATCCTCTGCTGACCTCGACCTTGGCACATGGGTTTGGAAACTTGATTTGAAGGGTGGATGGAAGTGAGTCAGGATTTGCACGCGCTCGGCAAGGCGCTCTTTCCCAAGCCCGATGATATTGTGGTGAAGGGTCTCGGCGGAGTCGTTCCGGCGACTACCGTCGAGGCCTATGCCACCTCTGATTCTGAAGACGGCTCCGTCTCCGTTGATTTTGGCGGAGAGACGTACGGCGATGAGGGACAGTCGGTCGCTATCCCAACGTCATCCGCGGTATCCGCCGGTCAGCGAGTGTTGGTCACTGTGCAAAACGGAGTCCCGGTCGATTGCGCTGTGATCGGCGAAGGCGACTCAATTCGGGATGGCGTTATAGCGCATTTTTGGCATGATGACGAAGGGGCGCACGTCACCGAGACAGAGCACGATGCGACGGTCGGCTCAAACATCCTGATTGATACCGATTCGATGGACGTTAGGAATGGAACCACGGTCCTTTCTTCGTTCGGCGCCACAACAAGAATCGGCAAAGAGGATGCTCCACACATCAATGTGTCCTCGACGGGAATGGAGATGTGGTTTGGCGACGAAGCCGTTGATGACAGGAGCGTCTCGTTCAGCACAGACGAGCTTGGCGACTTCACGTCTATCGTGAACGATGGCGGGCACGAGCGCAGCAGCGGTGTGTACTTCGGACTCGAACAAGGGTA
>OCTW013407678.1_pt1 | contig 31845 bp, 37 predicted proteins | sample 1539671 | NCBI WGS metagenome assembly OCTW01 (sample SAMN02144230, study PRJEB22623) | gut metagenome | biome: sheep rumen | host: Ovis aries | place: New Zealand | reverse complement strand
ATCACAATTTTGTATTTTTTTAAAAACGATAGATAATAGAATAAATTATTATAAATTCTATTATCATTTCAAAGTATTGATTTTAATATACTTTCAGGACTTAAAAAGTCCTTGAAAAAAAGCAGGGAGGGGAGGTTTTCACAAAATCGCGGAGGGTCACCTCTCGAAATTTTTTAAAACTCCTCGTACGAGAAACCTTTGGAGTATGCTTTGCTGTAAGGGAAAACAATAAACCCGTCGAAATCGATGGGGAATAAATATACGAATAAAAGGCGAATAGATATACGCTAAAATAGCGTTTTCCTTACAGCCACCTATGAAATGTGGCACAGTAGTAACCCGTAGCGACGCGTGGGGCGCGCGCTGCGACCTATAAAATTCACATTTCATAGATATTCTATACGCAAATATGGAGAAAAAGTGGATAGAAGTATTGAATTTATGGGTAAAATGTGATAAGATTAAAGAGGATAAAAAGTAGTTACGGTAGGTGACCGATATAGGGATATGTTACGGTTAGTAGTTACGGATAGTAGTTACGGATAGGAATAGGAGGAAACGAATGAGAATATTAGAGTTGTTTGCAGGAATAGGTGCGTGTAGTAAAGCATTAGAGAGAATAGGAATAGATGTAGAGATAGTAGATGCAGTAGAGATAGACAAGTATGCAATGGCAAGTTTTAATGCAATACACGGGACTGATTTTAAGGTACAGGATATAAAGGAATGGAATAAAGATATAGGAGATATTGACCTCATAACACATGGTAGTCCGTGTCAGGATTTCTCTATTGCTGGTAAGCAAGCAGGTGGAGATTTAGGAAGTGGAACTAGAAGCAGTCTTATGTATGAGACGATAAGGATTGTTGGACAAGTTCGACCTAAATATGTGTTGTGGGAAAATGTAAAAAACATATTAAGCAAAAAACATAAACACAATTTTGATGCTTACATAGAAACTATGAATGTACTAGGTTATAACAGCTATTATGCAGTATTAAATGCAAAAGATTATGGAATACCACAGAACAGGGAAAGAGTTTATACAATAAGCATTAGAAGAGATATAGATAAATTTAATTTTCAATTTCCTAAAAAAGAAGAACTTAAATTAAGACTTAAAGATATGTTGGAAGATGAAGTTGAAGAAAAGTATTATTTAAGTAATACTCAAATAGAAAGAATAAAAACAACTACATATAATGTTGGAAAAACTAGAATACAAGAAAAAGAATATTGTGATACTTTATGTGCCAGAGATTGGAAAGATCCGAAATGTATTAGAATAGGGCAGCTAGATAATTCGTTTGAGCAATCAGGGCGTATATACTCTGATAAAGGAATATCTCCTACAATAATGTCTAATTCACATATAGGTGGATATGTTCCTCCAAAAATATTAGAAGATGGTTTTGTAGAAAGAAAATATAATAACTTTATTAAAGAAAAAGGTTATGTTCCAGAAATGTTCAATCCCTATAATGAATCTGAAATAAAGGAGATTGCTCCAACTCAATCAAGTCAATGTGGAAGTATGACAAGTAGTGCAACAGTGATGGTTTTAGGAAATTATATGCCAAGTAATCACGATGCAAGTAGAATAGTTGATAGCAATGGATTAGCTCCAACTGTTAAAGAAAATCATGGAACTGTAACTGCAACAATAACAAAACCAAAACTTATCAATAATGATAAAAGATTAAAACAATTAGTAGAAAATACAGAATTTCAAGAAGGTAAAGTTCTCAACCTAGATACTTATAATCAAACTACAAATGAAAATATAAGTCAATGTTTAACAGAACCTCATCATAATACACAGAGATTATTTGATGGTTATAGAATTAGAAAACTAACACCAAAAGAATGTTGGCGTTTAATGCGGCTTTGATGATAAAGACTTTGAAAAAGCACAAGCAGTACCTATGAGCAACACGCAGCTTTATAAGCAAGCTCGGAAATTCTATCGTTGTAAACGTTTTGGAAAAAATATTTAAAAATTTATTCTAGGAGGATTGTTATGAGAGATGCAGAAGAAATAATGAAGACAGCGATGAAACAGGGGGAGATACCAGATGGGTATAACCTAGTAGAAGCTGAAGCGTTTAATGCTATGAGGCAGTTAGCGTTAATGTTTAAAAAAGGAGAGATAAGCAAGGAGTTAGCGACGAAGAACAGAGAGCGAGTGTATGGTGAATATAATAAAGAAGCGAGAGACTTCGAGTTTGTATATAAGTTGTATAGTGATCATACGCATAGAGTGGTAAAAGATACCGAAATGAATAGAATGAAATTAAGGAAGATGTTACAGGATAAGAATGGCAGGATAGAAGAAACAGATTTAATAGAAGCACTTAAAGTATCACTAGATATTATTGAAACTGTATTCCCTGGTGAAATTACTGGTATGAACTCTGAAATTCCAGGATTTCCAAAGGGAGGATTTTAGAAGGAGTGTTGTTTATGAAGAAAAAAGATTGTGAATTAGGTATGTTTGTCGCTGTTATGCAGAATGTTAATCCGTTGGCACGAAACAGGTTAAAGATTAAAAGAGTTGGAAAAGTTGTTGGTATTTACGATGACTTCGTGAACCTCTTATTATTTGACTCTAATATTGGAAAATTTATTGAAGATTTTGATTCTGATTTACCGATTGTAATTAAAAGAGAATTATATAACGAAACTTTTAGGTTTTATGAACTTGTTAAAATTAAAAGGGATATAAAAGGGATATAATCTGTGAAAAATGAACGAGTAATGTTTCTTTTTCGGTAAATTAGGCAATAAACGAACAGCGAAACTATATTGCGATTTACATAAATGCTACATTGACAATAAGAACTTGTTCTATAAGAGATATAAATGTTATTCTTGTAAATACAGGAAAGAGGTGGAATGAATGGGAGAATATATTAATAAAAAAGTACAAATTGACGCTGATACAGGTGAGGTTATTGATGAAAAATATTGGTTAGGTTACGATGGTTTCTCTGAAAAAGGCTATAAATATAGGAATAGAGCAGTACATATAAGATATTATTTTGACTCTCTTCCTGATAACTACGATGAAAGCACTTGGACTCTCCTTATGGCTATCGCAGAAATTATGAATGAAGAGAATATGCTTGTGTATCGCGTTAAAAGAAAAAGTAAATTCAGTAATATTATCTATAAACCTATGGATAAAGAATATATTAAAGAACATATCAGGTTTAAATACGGCAGACACAGATTTGACAGGTGTTGGAGTAAGCTTAGAAAACACGCTATAAAACAGATTAGGTATCATCAGTACCTTTGTTGGGCTGTTAATCCTTCAATAATTAGCAAATGCAGAGATGTTCCTTATTGGCTTTATGATGCTTTTAAGGAATATATGAATCCTCATTTGGCAGCTAAAACTGTTAATAAATTAACTAGAAAGATCCAGGAAATGTATCAAGACGATCTTGAATCTGATGTGTTTGACTAGTAATTGATGAGTAGTTAAGTAAAATTAACTACTCTTTTTTTATAAAAGTTACCTGTACTTACTCCAATAGGTAACCAGAGTGGTAACCGTTGATTTCAAAAGATAAAAATCTTAAAACCCCTTATATATATATTATTTTATTAAAAATATAATATATATATATAAGGCATATTTTAATATGGTTACCACTAGTTACCACGGTTACCACTAAAATTATATACATATTATATAATAATATTTTTTACACACATAAAATATATAAAATATATAATATGTGTTTTTGTGTTGTGTGTTTTTTTTTATTATATATATATAATATATGTGTCGAAAAATAGTGGTAACCTGGGAACCAAACCTTGTACACTTAGAGCCTCAACGATTTGAGGGTTACTCCTTAGTGGTAATCGAGTGGCTTCTCAGTTACCAAATTTTATTTTTTTTAAAAAAAACAGAAAAATTTTTTTTAAATTTTATTGTGATATATAGCCAAGATTTTGAAAAAGGTTACATAAAGGCGATATTTTTTTTGAAAAAACATATTGCTTTTTTTATAGAAAAGTGATATAAAAATATTGAAGTATATACTAAAGGTATATAAAAAGAAAGGAGTGATTTGAAATTTATGCAAGAAGAAGGAAAAAGGAATATCGATTCTATTATTTTTAAAATTGATAAAGATTTAAAAAAAGAATTTAACATTAAATGCATAGAGAATAATACAAATATGAGTGAAGTTATTGTTGAACATATAAGAAAATATGTAAAAAATAAATAATAGGTGAGGTTCAAAAGATGGAAAATAATATTTTTAAAGAGATTAATCAGAAAGCTGATATAAGAAGATTAGCTGAAGCTTATGGTTTTAAATTAGATAGACAAGATAGAATTAATTGTTTTTTACACGATGACAAAGAACCCAGCCTAAAACTTCATACTGAAACAAATACTTGGTGGTGCTATGTTTGTGGAGAAGGGTACACTCCTATAGATTTTGTAATGAAAAAGAATAATGTATCAGCATTGGAAGCGGCAAAGGAAATAAATAAAGTTCTGGGTCTAAATGTAAAAGTTGATAACTTTAATGCTGAAAAAGAAAAGAATGTAAAGACAGGAGAGTATTTTTACAGAAGAGCAGACGGAAGTATTACGATGAAAGTTGAAAAATGGGTTAAGCCCTCTACTGGGAAGAAAGAATTTTATCCTTATGCTTTGATTGATGGAAAATATGTAAAAGGTTATATAGGGAAATTAAAACCAGAAGATTGTGTTTTATATAATTTACCTGACATATTAAAAGAAAATGTGGTTTATTTTACAGAAGGAGAAAAAGATGCTGACACTTTAAAAGAATTAGGAATAGCTGGAACGACTACTCCTGGTGGAGGAAGAGGATTAGTAGGATATGCGAAGAAAAACCCTAATTTATTTGAGCCTATAAAAGATAAAGATATTAGAATAGTGTCGGATAATGATGAAGTTGGAGGCGAATATATAAAACAAGTTGTAGAACAAGTGAAAAACAAGGCAAAAAGCATAAAAATATTTAATTTATGTGATGTTATGCCTAATTTAAAGAAAAAGGGAGACATTTCGGATGTAAGAAATGCAGTTGGAAAGGAAAAAACATTAGAATTTTTAAGAACATTAGAGAAAAAAGTACAGATTTTAGAAGTAAAAGCAGAAGAAGAAGTACAAAAAGAAGAGGATGAGAGTTTAGATTTTAAAACAAGAGAAGATGTTTTTAACATAAAAGTATTTGAGAGACTATACCAAGATGAAATAAATAGCGATATGGATGATTTTCTAAAGGTGTTCAATAAAGTGAACAGCTTTTGTCAGAAAAACCGTTATACAGGATTCTCGAAAGCCTACAAACTTTATAAAGATAGCCAACAAGACCAACATGTCTATGAATCGAACTTTTTAATTTTTAAAGGTTTAAACGAAAATAGTTACAATACAAACAGATATGAAATATCTCCTGATGGAATTATATATGAGAATATTCCTAATGTTGGAAGAATTTTAGTTTGCTATCATCCAATTGTACCAATACAAAAATATAGAAGTGCAGAAGATGGATCTGAAAAGATAAAATTAGCTTATTATATAAATTCCGAATGGAACTATATAATAGTTGACAAATCAATCATTTCAAGCACTCAATCGATAATAAAATTATCTGATTTGGGTATAGCTGTCAATTCAGAGAACGCTAAATATTTAATAAAATACTTAACTGAAATTGAAAATTTAAACAAAGATAAAATAAAAACAGAAATATCTGTTTCAAGATTAGGATGGATAAATAATAAATTAATTCCTTATGATGAAACATACGAATTTGACAATGCAAAAGATTTACCTAGGGTCCAAGAAAGATTTGGAGTTTCTGGCAACTTAGAAGATTGGGTAGAATTTTTCAAAGAAAGAAGGAAAATAAACAATATAACAAGAATAATAATGGCAGGAGCAGTTGCTTCTATACTTTTAAAAGAATTAAAGCAGAATGGATTTACTATTCATATTTTTGGAGAGAGTGGTTATGGAAAAACCTTGGCTTGTATGGTAGGACAATCAATTTTTGGAAATCCATCTCAAAATGATTCTTCTGGAATGGGAATAAACTTTAATTTTACCAATGCTGGATTAGAATATAGGTTGAATTTATATAATAATATTCCTTTGTTTATAAATGAGATGCAGTTACAAAAAGATGCTAAAGATTATGATAAAATGTTGTTTATGATTGAATCAGGTAGGGGAAAATCAAGATCCACTAAAGTTGGTGGGGTAGGAAAAGAAAACTCTTGGAACAATGTGGTTATAACTAATGGAGAAAAAAATATCGTAAAAGCAAATAGTGATAATGGTGCATATAATAGATGTCTTTGTTGCGAAATATTGGAGAGTGCTTTTGATGAACCAATGGAAGTTGCAGATTTTGTAAAAGAACATTATGGAGCTCCTATAAGAGAAATTTTAAAAAGATTAAAAGATTATAATGTTAAGGAAATATTTAAAGAGAAGAGGGAAGAGACAAAAGTACAAGGGAAAGTTATCTCTGAGAAGCAAAAAACTATTGAAGCTATCATTATGACAGGAGATAAGATACTTACAGATATCATATTTAAAGACGAGTATTATTTAACGATAGATGATTTTGAGAATAAAGTTGTAAAAGAAAAAGAAACGGCGATAGAAGAAAGAGCGTATGAAGTAATAAAAGATTGGGTTGTGACTAAAGAAAGATGCTTTTTATCTAAAACAAGTGATGGAACTGAAGACAGATATAAAAATATTGATATTTATGGGAAAGAAATGGCGGGCGTGAATGAAGGCTATATAGCTTTTTTGACACAACCATTAAAAAAAGTTTTAGAAGAAAATGGTTTCGATTTTGGACAGATAATAAGTGTATGGAAAAGAAAAGGTTATATAAAATGTGATAAGGGAAGAAATCAAAAAAATGTTAAAATATCAGGCAGCTGCGTGAAATGTATAATGTTGAATATGGAAATGAATAATGAGAGTGAAGAAGAAGAGGAAGAAGAAATTTATGACACAGAAGATATAATTTTACCATTCTAAGATTTAAAATTGACTTTTAAAATATAATATGTTAAAATTTAATTAAGAAAAGAAGGGAAGAATATGGATTATTTTGAAGGTTTATACACGTTTGTTGAACTTGCAATAAATAATAATATTCCTCAAAATGATATGACTAAATTGGTTCGATTTTTGAATAATAAAGAAACCGAAAAAATACAAGAAAATTTTCCACAATTGGCAAAATTCCTTCCTTATAGCGATTGGTATGTTGTCCAAGGGAAAAACATGTTATGTATTCCTGCTTATTTTTATGATACATATCAGGCAACAGGATTATTACCAAATATAGAAAATTTTGATAAAAATCCTGATACGAGTAAACTCGAACATTGGCAATATATCAATCCAATTATGTTTGAAATTAATCCTAACAAAGGTTTTGAATTTGCGAAAAAACTTTATCCTGATTGTGATGTTTGGAATTTGTTCCTTTCAGGATGCGCTAGAATGGATTATTACGGAGGAGAAAATATTTCTTTAGAGCAAAGAATTAAATATGCTATAGTCGAATATATGATTAGGAGACCACAATTTTTTACTACAGAAGATTTTGTAGAAAATGAAATATTGCATAAAAAGTATAGTAAGGAGAGTGGAAAAAATGAATGATAGAGCGAAATTTTTAGAAGTTACAAATGAACAACAGAATAGAATAGATGTTGTTAGAAGCTCATTTTCTAAAATGTATGATGTGATAGATATAAACTGTAAAAGTAGCAGAGAAATATCTTTAGCATTAACAAAATTAGAAGAAGCTCAATTTTGGGCAATAAAAGGAATATCAAGGGAGGGAAAATAAAATGGCTTATGAAGTAATTTATGTTTGTGATTCTATAAATAATAAAAAAATCAGACAAGGAGAATTAAATATTTTAGAAAAACACGAGAAGCAACTTTGCTTTGAGTTTGGTGCTGACGAAATGAACAAAAAGAAAAGATTTTATAATGATGTCGAAACACTAAACAAGGATTTTGATGCACTTATGAAACTAAAAAATAGTGAACAAGTAAGTGAACAAGTAAGTGAACAAGTTGAAGAAGTTGCAGATGGTGAGTTTAGAAGTGTTCCTATTTTTGAAGAAACTGAAAAAGAAACAAAAAAAGAGTCAAGGGAGCCATCAAAAGAAGAAAAAAAAGACAAATATAAAATAATTAAGAGAAGAAAATAAATTTGAGGCTACTGAATACAGTAGCCTATTAATATAACAAGAGAAAGGAGAAAAAATGGCAGGGAAAGAAAATAAGAGTGGTAAAATTAATCAAGTAGGTAAAGGAACAAAATCAATTAATTTTGAAACAGATACACATACAGATGACTTAGCATTGGCTAATGCAGCTTTTCTTGTTCCACAAAAAGAAAAAAGGGAAATGACTGAGCAAGAAATTCGAGATGCTATAGTTTATACAAATGGTGTAACTTCTTTGGATTTTATGCTTCCAGAAGATGAAAGAGAAATATTAGATAAAAATTTAAACAATTATAGTGATATGGAAAAAATGCAAAAAGCTCTTAATTTAGCAAAAAAGAATAAATTATTAAGCGAAGATGTTAAAACATTAGGGCAAATAGCTAAAGTAAATGATTTGATTGACAATATGTTTGATGTAATGAATAATCCAGAGAATATAGATATGATTAATCAATACATAAGACAAAAACTAGAAAACGGTCAAGATGTAGCAAAAGCATATAAAGAAATAGGTTTGATGGCTAAAGCAATGATTGATGCGAGAGAGGGAATGATTAGTAAGATGAAAACTAATAAATCAGGAAAGAATATGAAGATTGCAATAAAGTTTACTAATGATAGCGGAGAAGATTTCCAATTGGGAGCTGATATAAATGGATGATATTTTAGAAGGTAAATCTATATTAGCAGAAGAAGTAAAAAAAAATACTGGAATATGCCAAGATTGTGGAAAGACATTTACACAGGGGTTTAGAATAGACAGCAGAACAGGGAAAAAGATATTTAATAAATATAAATATTGTAATAAATGTAGGAAATCTCTATCAAGAAAAAACGAAATCAAGACGGCTAATGTTTCGATAAAATATCAACCATATCCTTGGCAGCAGAAATTTCATAATTCACCAAAAAGGTGTAAAGTTATATCGGGTGCAGCAAGAACAGGTAAAGACCGCAGTTGCACAATGGAATTTACTAATAAATTTATTCAAATGTTAAATGAAGATAGAGATTATACTTATGTTCCAAAAGTTCATGGATGGATAATAGCTCCTACCTATAGACTTGCAGGGCAACTTTTAAGAGAGATAATGAACACTTTCCCAAGAGAATTGGTTGTTAATTATGACAAAGAAAATTATTCAATTGATACGGTCAATGGAGGATTAATTGAATTTCGTTCAGCTGATGATCCTGATAGTTTAGTTTCTGTTGGTTTGGATATTGTTTGGATAACAGAAGCAGCTCGTATAAAACAGTTTGATATTGTTATTGGTAATATTACCGACCGTTTAGATTCTCCAGGAAGAGGTCCAAATGGGACAGGAGGATTATTGCTTGTAAATAGTTCACCAAGAGGAAGAACTTTTTTTAATGAAGTTTGTAAGTGGGGAATCGAAGGTGGAAAAAGTCAAAGACCAAATTGGGAAACATTTTATGTTTCAAGATGGGATAATCCTTATTTTGCAGAATTAAGAAACAAAGTTTATGATGACAGAATATGTAAATGGGTTGAAAGAACAAATGACCCATATTTAGCGAATTTAAGAACTTATGAAGAAGATTTAATGCTTTCTCGTTCGGATAGACAGTATAGAGAAGATATTCTTGGATTACCTTCTGATGACGCTGGTGCGCAGTTTCCTAATTTTAGAGAACAAGCGGTAATAGATAAACCATTTTTACCAAAAGATGAATTGAGAGAATATATAAGAGATATAAAAACCCCAAAGGATTATTATACTTATAGTATAGGATATGACCCTGCAAAGAGTATAGATGGTGCGTGTGTTGTAGTTTATTGTGAACAGACAGGAGAAGTTGTTGATTTAATGCAATTAGAAAAAATTCCTTATAATGTCCAGATTAATGTTTATATAAAAGAGTTAGTCAAGAAATGGAATTATGCTATTGTGAGGTATGGTAAAACTGGATTAGGAGAAGCTTTAGAGGATATTTTTAAATTAGCAGGAATTGCTTATATAGCTTATCCAGAACAAGGAAGAAACAAAGAAAAGTTAGTAGAAAATTTAACTACTTTAATAAAATCTAATAAGTATAAAATACATAATATTAGTGATGTTACTGAAAAAGCTATAAGACAATTTGAAGATTATGGATTTGATATTTCTGAAAAAGGTAAGACGATAACATATAGTAATATGACAGCAGGAGGACACGATGACTTTGTTTCAGCTAGTTATTTTGCAGTTGCGGACATAACTGCTGGAAGTGTAGATGAAATGGTTAATTTTTATAGTAATAATAACTTCTTTATATCAACAAATAAACATAACATAAGGAGTTCAGTAAAAAATGGTTTTTTTTAATAAAATATTGACAAAAAAATAAAAATATGATATATATATAAAAGTGAGCTTAATACTTTTTAAAGGACCGAGTAATATTGGTTCTTTTTTTTTGTTGTAAAAATTTTTTTCAAAAACTTTACTTTTTAAAAATCATAATATATAATAAAATTAGAGGTGAAGTATTTTGGCAAATTATATAAAAAGTTTTTTTGGCAAATTTGCCAAGAATAAGGACTCTAAAAAAAAATCAATAGAAGTTATTGAAGTAAAAACAGGCAATAAAGTTTCTTATGCAGGATATAATATCGGAGATACCGAAGCACAAGAGTACAGTCAAACTACAGCATTACTTACAGATTTAAGAAGTAGAACAAGTATAGGAGAACAAATAGAGATAATTGCAGCAAGAGATCCAGATGTATCTCAATCTGTATGGGCTTTTCAGAGATTGTGTATGCAAGGTATTAATATAGAAATCAAAGATTTGCAAGGAAATAGATTGCCTGATGCAGAACTTTTATTTGAACAACAATGCAGACATTGGAACAAATTAGGTGAAGATGGATTAGATGGACTAATAGACAATTTACATAGAATAGGTCTATTATATAATGTAATGATGATAGAAGTTGTTGTTGGAGGAGATAACACTTTTTCTGGAATATATATTGTTGATCCTAGAACGATAGAATGGCAACTAGAAAAAAGAGACGGAGTAGAGGAATGGATTCCATATCAAGACCAACAAGGAAACAAAGTAGATTTAACTAAAGGAAATGTATTTTGGGTAATAGCAAATCCAGATATAACAAAACCAAATGGACCTTATCTTTTAGAATCAGCAGTACCAGCAGTAGATTACAAATTACAGACAATAAAAGACAGTTCGGCAGTTTTAAGAAGGCAAGGCTACCCTTATAATGTTTTCAGTATCAACAAGGAAAGAGTAGTAAATTCATTACCTGCATCACAAAGAAATGATAAAAAAGCTGTAAATGAAGCGATTAGTAGAGCTGTAGAATTAGCTTCTTCGGTTGCTGTTGGAAGGGAACCAACGCAAGATATTGTTGTAACTGATGATATTGAAGTAAATAGAAATTCAAATTCTTCAGCAGGAAGTTCGATAGATACAAGGGCATGGTTTGATACAATAGATATTCAAATGTTAAATGGTTGTAAAACTTTAGGATTTTTAATGAATAGAGCTAGCGGTCAGACAGAAAGCTGGGGAACAGTACAGATGAAAATAATTACTGATATGGTAAAAAGTTTTCAACAAAAAAGCAAAAGACTTATAGAAGATATAGGTGCTATATGGATGCAGTTAAATGGTTATCAAGGAACTTTCAAATTAACTCATAAACCACTTGAATATCAGAGCGAAATTCAAAAATGGGATGCACAAAACAAAAAGGATGAGCATTTTAAAACTGCGGAAGATCAAGGATGGATAAATATAGATGAAGCAGCACAAGGAGCTATAGGTAGTAATAAAGCAACAGGAGAAAAACAACAACAAAATTAAAAGAAGGAGGTAGAGTTATGGCTTTAATAGTAAAATCTTCAATAGATATTTTGCCTTGGACAGAAATAGAAAAGCAAAAGTTAATTGAAGAAAAAGAAGAATTTTTAAGCAAAAAAGAAATAAAACAAGAAAAAGAAGTAAAGAATGAAGCGAAGAATGAAGTAAAGAATGAAGTAAAGAATGAAACTCCAAAGCAAGAAGAAGAGAAAAACAAAAATACGACAAAAAAAACTACAGATAAAAAGCAAAATAAGAAAGAGGTGAGCGAATAATGTCAAAATTTATACCTACTGATGAACAATGGGAGAAGATGAAAAATCATATAAAAGGCGACAATTACAAAAAAGAAGATTTTTTCGTATTTGAAACTTTAGCTGTAGGAGATAAAGTTGTTCCTAATAGATATATGAGACTAACACCTGCTTTACTTAGGGTAATGGAAGAGGATGCCAAAAGAGGAGTTTCCTTAATGTTAAATCATAACTGGTCTCAGTTAGGAGTGCAAAGTATTCCAATAGGAAAGGTATTTGATGCTAGAATTGCAGGTGGAACACAAGAAGGAGAAGAAACAACATTATATACAACTCAATATATTTTAAGAGATGATAGTAAGGTTGACGGATATAGTAAAAACGATATTATTAAGTTAATTGAAAGTGGTATATTGGCAGATACTAGTGTTGGTTGGGGTACTACAAGAGAATCTTACAAGTGCAACATTTGCGGTCATTCTATTTATGATTATAGACATTGTGAACATATACCAGGTCAAAAATATATAGTAAATGAGGAAACAAATGAAGTAAAGGAATGTATAATTCAGGCAGAACCACCAAAAGAATTACATGCAGGAAACAATGTGCTTATAGAAAACAGTATAGTTTTTGACGGAGCTTATCCTAACGCTATAATTCAATCAGCTGTAGGAGAAGAAATACAAACATCTAACGGAACATTGAAAACATTAAACGGAAAAGAAGACCTTTCTGAAAAAGATATTATATTTGGGTATTCTACTAATGGTAGTATTAACCTATTATATAAACAAATAATGGAGAAAGGAGGAAAAGAAGATATGGAAGATAATAAAGCAGAGACAACAGAATTAGAGAATCAAGATGTTGAAACAGTTGAAGAAACAGTAGAAACTCCTTCTGAAGAAAATGTAGAAGAAAATACATTAGAAAATGAAGTAATAGAAACAGCTGAAAATGAAACAACAGTTGAAACAGAAGAACATGACGGCGAAGCAAACGGAGAAACTTTATATACATCAAAAGATGTTTTAGAAAAATTCGGTAATATCTGTGATTCAGTAGATGAATTGGTTGAACTTGCAAGAGAAGGATTAGAAAATAGACAAGAAGTTATTTCTGAAGCTTTAGATAGCGGAGTTCATTCAATGGGAAATGCTTTTAATAAAGATATTTTCACAAAAACTTTCTCTAATATGAAAACGAAAGATATAAAAGCAATGGGAAAAGTTTGGGAAGAACAAGCTAAGGCACAATTTGGAAATGAAAAAGTTTCAAAAGTAAATATTGAAAAAACAGAAGATACGGAAGAAATGAGTAGAATTGGATTAGAACAATTCAAAACAGGAAATTATTAATAAGGAGGAAAATTAAATGAATAAAATAGTAAGTTATGATGGAATAGGATATGTTGCAGCTACATATATGGTTGATGCTACAACAAAAACTTATCTAGAAGCTAACAAAGTTAATCCAAAAACAGGAAATGTTGATATTAACGATGCTAGATTAGCAGTAAAATTAAATACAGATGGTACAGTAGGATTTGGTGCTAGTACACCAACAACTGCAGATGCAGTATTTGGAATAATAATTGCTTATGAAATGGATGGATTTGCAACAGTTCAAACAGCTGGATATGTTGAAGGAGTTCCTACAGCAGCAGCAATCAATGCTGGAGTTAAAACTTTAGCAGTTAATAATGCAGGTGTTGTATCTAATGTATCTGATACAGATTCAGCAGGTGTTGTAATAGTACCATCAGCAAGTACAAATTTATTTGCAACATTAAAATTTTAATTAAAGAAAATAAGGAGGAAAAACAATGAACAAATTTTTAAAATTAAAAGATGATGAAAAAATCAATGTTTCAACAGCAGATGTTGAGCAAGCAGCAACAGAGGGAGTATCTTTATCAACATATTTAAACAATAAATATGCAAGTATAGTTGAAAAATTTAATGGAGAGTTAGACGCTTTTGATATAGCTTTATTATCAAAAGGAATTATAGTAAAAGACAATTTAGAATTTGGTATTCAAAGTTCATCAATGATGACTTTCTTTACAACTAATGAAAATAGAGTTTTATTCCCAGAATTTATGATTAGACAATTAAGACAAATTTCTGGTATGCCATCAATAATAAATGACATAGTAGCAAGTACAAGAGTGATTACAGGAGATTCTGCAAAACAAGTTGTTTTAGATTTATCTAATACACCAGCAGGAGATAAAAATAAAAAAGCATTAAAGAAGAGAAGAATTGCAGAAGGAGCTGACATTCCAGTTGCTACATTAAAACTAGGAGAAACATCAATCAAAATATATAAATATGGAATTGGAGTTAAAGCTACTTATGAAGTATTAAGAAGAACAACAATTGATATGTTCAGAAAACAAATGGAATTAGTTTCATTACAAGCATCTTATGATGAAGTGGGAGCAGTTATAGATGTTGTATTAAATGGAGATGGAAACACAAATCCAGCAACAGTATATAAACGCTCTGTATTAAATCCAAGTGGAACAGCTGGAGTATTAGATGTAACAACATTAGTAAAATTCTTAATCAAACAAGCTCCATTCAATTATAATACATTACTTGTTGATGAGGATGTTTATACACAAATTTGTACTATTTTAATGGACAAAAACTTAACAAATGCTATAAATCCACAAGTTACTTTTGAATTCCCACAAGGATTATTAAGTACATTAAAAGTTATTTATAGTGAAGATGTTCCATTAACAAGTGGAAATAAACATCAAATCGTTGGTTTAGCAAAAGATTATGCTATTGAAAGAACATTAGAAGCTGGATCAGTTATAAATGAAGTTGAAAAAGCATCTTCAAATCAAACACAAATGGCTTATATGACTGAAAATGCAGGATTCAATAAGATAGATTCAAGAGCTTCAGCTATATTAGAATTAGATTAGTAAAGAAAGGAGGAGAGTAATATGACAAGACAATTTGAAAATATTTTTTCAACAAAAGAACTAGGAACTAGAATTAGAGCGATATTAGGAGTGCCTGAAGAAATACTAGATGATAGTGTCATAAACTCTCCTACTTTTAAAATCAAAGCAGGTAATTATATTAATAAAAAGATTTCAGAATATACAGAAGAACAACTTTCTCCAAGCATCGAGTTGCTAGATATAGCGTATTTGTATTATATCGGGTACTTACTATGTACAGGGATGGTAGCAAGATTGCCTAAACAAATGGAAAATGTTTCTACGAAGACAGTATTGCAAACTATCGATTGGGATAGTAAAGCCTTAGAAATGTTGAATAAATGTGATGAAATTATGGATGATATAATATCTGAACTAGACGATAATTTCCAATATGGAAACACTTTCGCAGTATTATCAAATTCTTCAGATTATCCTAATACTAATATATAGGAGGTAATCTTATGAATTATCCAGAAGCTTATGCACATATTTATCAAAAAATGGAAGGATTTAAAATAAAAATTAAAACATCTTCGAAAGAAGAGGTTACAGGATATTTGAGTTTAAATCCGAGTACAAGATCTACTTATGATATAGCTATGAGAGATGCGACAATAGATGGATTGATAACTATGGATGATATAAAAAAATTGAAACCAGGACAAATTTTTTATAGAGAAATTAATCCTAATGAAATATTTATATTACAATCTGTAAATCAATTTGAAATGCAATTTTATACTAGAAATATTAATGCAATAAAACAAAATTCTACAGTAACAATTCAAAGGCTTGGTTATGATGAAAAAACTGGCGAAGAAAATTATCAAGATGTTTATACTGATGTTATATCTTTTGTAACTATGGAACTTAGAGATGAAAAAAATTTTCAACCAGGAGTTGAAGATGAAACAAGAATTAGTCTTCAAATTCCTAAAAGAGATTTAGATGGAAACTTATATGTTCTAAATAATGGAGATAGATTTATTTTAAATAATCTTGAAAAGGATTTGTCAAGAAGAATTAAAATTGAAAGTATTGACGAATATGGAGTTCCTGGCGTAATAAGGATTTTTGGCACTTATGAAACAAGGACAGGTGAGTAAAATGTTGAAGTTTGATAAACAAGGTTTAGCAAATGAAATTTTAATGAGACTTGAAACTGAACTAGAATATGCTTGTATTGCATGGAAGACTGAAGTGTTGAGCAAATTAAAACATCCGTTTTTTGGAACTGATGCAAGACCAGAGGTAGAATATGAAATTAAAAAAGAAAGTGCCAAAATTGTAGCTTATTTAAAGGCGAATACTTATGTGTTAGCAGATTCGTATGGTACAGGTAGTTTAATGTTAAAAGATAATCCTGGGTATGCAGCTTATAAAAATAGTGGAGCATGGAATCCATCTAGGGTAGGAAATGCTATAAGTGGTAGACCAGAAGGAAATTATGTTGATATATTTGGAAGAAAAAAATATTCTTCAGGGACAATGGAAGGTCACAACATTGAAGGATGGGAAATGATGACAGGGTATAAAATTGAGCCAGCAGTGCCTTCTTATGCAATACAAATGGCAGACAAATGGTTACATGAAACATATTTACCTAATGCATATAAATTAGCAATAAAAGAAATTAATTTTGCGAAATATTTAATAGAAAGTTAGGAGGCGTTAAAATGTCATTAAGATCAGAAGAAACAATGGAAGCTTTTATAAATAAAATAACACGAAATCCAGAAATAATGAACATTTTAAATTTACCTACTATTCTTAAAACAGATACAGAAGAAATTAAATTACAAAAAAGGAAAAGGGTTATCGATAAAGTAATTGTAAAGTCTTCACAAGAGTGGACTGAATTAGCAAAAAAATTCCCTGATGTTGTTATTGATGGAATAACTTATAGTAATTATGGTAAAACAAGAATCTCTATATCTATGGCACAAAGTATAAAAACGCATAGTTATTTATTTGGAAACCCACAAGTTGATATTAATATTTTTTATGATAATACAAATATGGAGAACATATTTAGATTATTAGATTTAATATCAGATGAATTTTCAGGACAGAATTTGGTTGTTGATTTAGGAAATGAAAAACAAATGTTGAAAGAAATAAAATGTGAAGGAATAACTTCACAAGTTTCAATGATTAATAATTATGAAAGAATTGGTATAAGGTTTAGCTTTTATGCTACTTTATATAAAAATTAAAAGGAGGAAAAAAAGATGGGAAGTATCTTAAAAACAAAAGGTGGTTTAGTTATAGATAGACCAGGAAATGTTTTATTTGTCCCTGTTACGGCAGCTGGAGTTTTAGATTATGCAAATGCAATAAGAAATACAGCTGTAATTAACACAATAACAGTAACAAACTCAAAAACTAAAACAGAAATACCTGATGGAAATAATTTTTATCCAGCAGGAGATAGAGTAACAGCAATAGCTGGAACAGTTGCTATAGAGTTTTCTACAGTTGATCCTACAATTTGGTCTATGTGTTCAGGAAATGAAGTAGTAAATAATGCAAATGATACAATGCTAAAGATATATGATTATGATAAAATCGGTGAAAATAATAAAATTGAATTACCAGACCAATATAAAACAGATGGTTTTGTTCAAATAATTGGTTCTGACGGAACTGTTTATGAAAAGGCAGTTGGAGAGGCTCCAGAAGCAGGAGAGTTTACAATTGTTTATACTGATAATAAAACAACTGTTACTTTTGCAGCAGCAGATGCAGGTAAAGATGTAGCTATCTCAATGGCAGTAGTTGCAAAAACAATGTCATATTCACAAGGCAGAAAAGCTATGAAGTATCATAAAATCATAATTGATACAGAATATTCTACTTTAAATGACACAGAAAAAATACCAGTTAATATTGAAATATCACAAGCATCTGTATCAGGAGACATGGTTGATGCATTACAAAAAGATCCTAGTGCAACAAAAACTTTAACATTTAATATGTATGCTCCATTACCAGGAGAACAACCATATCAAGTTAAGTTTAAAGATTCAACAAACTAATAACTTAAATTATAATTATGAAAAAAAGAAGGCATACATTTTTTAAGATGTGTGCCTTTAATAAAATATATACAAAAAAACAGGAGTGATTTTAGATGAAAAACGAAGAAAAAGTTTCAATTGAAACAATGACAGGAATAGGAAAAAGAAAAACATTAGCAGGTAGAGAATACTTAATTTTACCTGTTAATATTAAAGATATGTGTTATGTTATGGGAGAATCGGAAGATATAGCTAAATTATTTATTATTGATAGGAAAGAAATAGAAGATCCAGATGAAGAAGCAAGTTGGCAACTATTTGGACTAAACATAACTAATCCAGAAATAAAAAAATCTTTTATGTATATAATAAATAAATATGTTTATTATTGTATAGGTGATGAAAGAATACCTATGACAGAAAAACTTTTGATTGAACATAATTGGAGTTTTAAAGAAATAGGCGAATTTTTATACACATGGATTCAAGTCTCGGACTAAGTTTGGAATCCAAAGAGGATAGTGAGGAGGATTCCGAAACTGAAGGAACAGATTGGGGATTAATATTTATGTTATTAAAGTCAAGAGGTTTTAGCCATGAAGAAATTCTCAATTTGAGCTATCCACAATTTAATGCTTATATGAAAAACATAAATAATCCATCAAGTTACTCTATCGTTATTCCTTATATGGGAAGTAGTGAAGAGAGTAATGAAGAAAATGGAAAAGTTGAAAGCAAAGAAGAATTATTAGGCATAATTGCAAATATGAATAATGATTTTGCTTAATAAAGGAGGCGAAAAAATGGCAGAAGATGCAGAGACTAAAAAAATTTCACGTTTGGATTTTGATATTGATAAAGCTTTATCTAGTTTAGATAAAATAGATAATAAGTTGAAAACGATTTCAGAGAGCAGCGAAAAATATGCAAAAAAAATAGGACAATCGCTCAATTCTGGTGTAGATAAAAAAACAGTAGATGACAATATAAAGGTAGTCCAAAGGAGTTATGATGAATTAACTAAATATGAAAGAAACAGAGCTGCGGATGTGGCTGCATATAGACAAAAACAAGAGATAAAAACAACAGAGACTTTAAAAAGAGAAAATGCAAAGCAAGAAAAATCTGTTGCGTCATTGTATGATAAAATTTCAAATTATGCAGGAACTTATTTAATTTACCAAGGATTTAATATATTAAAAAAATCTATTGGTGAAGTTATAAATGAAATGGTAGATTTAGAATCTTCTATGGTACAAATAGACAGAGTTCTTAATGAGTCTTCTTTAGATATAGATAATTATAGAGATAAATTAATGCAAACAGCTTATGATTATGGCAACTCTATGGATAATGTTGCTGACATTGCGTTAAGATTAGCACAAGCAGGATACGATTCAAATGAAGTTTTGGCTTTGACTGAAAAAACATTGCTAGCACTTAACACAGCTGAATTAAATGCAACACAAGCAACAGATGATATGGTTGCAGTTATGGCTCAATGGGGATTAATGACTGGAAGTGCATCAGAACAAGCTAGAAATTATGGAGAGATAATTGATAAAATCAATAAAGTGGCAGATAACTATCCTACCACATCACAAGATATAATGGATGCCTTAAAGAAGACATCTAGTGCTTTTAATTTAGCAGGAGCTAGTATCGATGAAACAATAGCTTTAATTACTGCTGCAGAAGTTGCATCTCAAAGAGGAGGAAAAGTAATAGGTACTGCATTAAGTAATATTACACAGCAATTAAAAGATGAAAAGAGATTAAATATTGCAGAATCTTTAGGATTAAACTTCTTTACTGATGAAAAGAAAACTCAATTTAAAGGCATTATTGATATTTTTGCAGAAATGTCACAGAAAATGGAACAATTAAAGGCTGCAGGGAAAGAAAATTCAACCGAAATGCAACAATTGTTAAGCATATTTACTGTATTTAGAAGAAATATAGGTTCTTCTTTACTAGGTCAAATGAGTGGAGAAGATAATACTTATTTACAAGTATTGAATGATTCTTTAACAGCAACAGGATATTCTTTACAAGAAAACGCAAAATATATGGCAACAGCAAAAGCGGCACAAGAACAATTTAACGTTTCTTTATTACAATTAAAAACTGAAGTATGGGATAAAGGAGTTGAAGATGTTTATAGAAACATGTTATCCTTTGGAACAGATGTAGTTAAGAACATTACAAATTTGATAGATAAATTTGGGGTTTTGCCAGCAACTGTTGGAACTGCAACTTTGGCTTTTACAGCATTAAATAAAAATTTGAGAGGTTTTAATTTTAATTCTGAAACATCTAGTGTTGAATTAGCTGGTTTTTTTAAGAAAATAAAAGAAGGTGCGTCTAGTGTTGACAGGACCAAACTTGCTTTGAAAAGATTAGAAGATGGTACAATGTCCATAACAAATGTTTCTAAAAGTGGTGTAAGAGTTTTTGGAGAAAGTGCAATCGCAATGGGATCTTATGCAGGAAAATTAGTGTTAACAACTGCTAAGACAATAGTTTTAGAAGCTGCGACAGTAGCTTTAAATGCAGCAATTTCAATGGGAATTTCACTAGCAATTACGGCATTAGTTACTGCAATAGATAATTGGATTCATGCAGAGGAAAAAGCAGTTGAAAAAAATAAACAATTAAAACAAGAAGCGGAAGATGCGGCAAATGAATTAAATCAACAAGTCGGTTCTATTCAAGAACTTACAAAAGAATATAAGAATTTTTCGGATTCAATCAAGAAAAATAAAGATAAGAATAAGTTGATTGATACAGAAAATGTAAATAAAGCTTATGAATTGCAAACTAAAATTAATGATGCGATAAAAGATAGTGGAAAACAAGTTCAATTAGTAACAGAAACAACTAATAAATATGGAGAGAAAGTAAAAAAAGTAAATACTCAGTATGAAGATCAATTAAGCTTATTGAGAACTATTGCGTTTGAGAAGAAGCAAGAAGAAGCTAGAGAATTAAAAACGGCAATGGAAACAGCGAAAGCTGGTGTTGTTGGAATTAAATCATCAGGATGGGATGATGCTTGGGGAACAAGAGCTGATCAATTAAAAAGAGCAGGAATAGACGCTACTTCTGTAGGAAGTGAGTTTAGGACAGATGTTGCAAAGGCTAAAGGATATCAAGAAGATAGTTCTATTTTTTCTTTCGATTTTACCAATATTGGAGATTTGTCTCCAGAAAAACAAATAAAATATTTAAGAGAATGGAATCAGGCGTTAGAAGAGGCAACAAAACAAGGGAAAGATGTAGGTAAAGCACAAGAATATGTATCAGGAAAACTTTCTGAATTAGAAGGACAATACAAGACTTTAAGGGAAGCTACTGAAAAATATACTAATGCACTTTCAGAGTTGTATGCTTTGTCAGGTCAAGTAGATGTATTTGATACAATGTTAAGTTCTATAGCTGATAGTTATCAAAATATTAAAGGACCTAATAAATTAATTGAGGCTATACAAGGAATAAACGAACAATTCCGTGAAGGTAAAATAGATACAGAAGAATATTTTAACAACTTGCAAGAACAAATAGATAAAATAAATTTATCTGATCAACTTCCAAAAGAAGAAATAGAAGCATATCAAGCAATATTTGCAGCAACTACAGAAACAATGGCAGAAGGATTAGAACAATTAATTTCTGGTTTGGAATCTGGAACAATAAGTTTTGCAGACTATTCTTCTGGTGTTAAAGAAGCGGCTGAAAACACATTGGATTTATATGCAAAACAAAATGGATTAGAAAATATTGATGGTGTTTGGAAAAATGCAGCAGGTGCAGTAGATGAATATGCAAATTCTTTGCAAGGTGCATTAAATGGCATGAACGAGATGTCAGCATTGATGCCAGTAATAGCCGATAATTACGATTATATAGCGCAACACGCTAATGAAGCAGGTGAAGCTGAATTTAAACATTCTGATACTACAACAAAAGCATATCAGACTTTGGCAAATAATGTGGCAGCAAGTTTAAATAAGATGAAAAATAACAATAATCAAGCTTATCAAACTATTGTAAATGATGTATTCCAGGCAACTACATCTATGACTAACGAACAAAAACAAGCTAATAATTGGATAAATAAAGCGTTATTAAGTGATGCAAATGCTTTAAATGCAGCTTTAAATTCATCAGCAAATCAATTGGCTGCAAATACAAACAGAGTAACAAGTTCAATGGGAAATGTTATGTCAGCTCTAGGCAATGCAATTTCTGGATTTGATTATAAAATAACTGCAACCCCATTTAAAGAAGGAAGCTTTGGAATGACCACAAATGAATTTGGTATTCCAACAGGAGTTGAGCTTCCAAGATTTGGTTTTAAACTAACAGGAGAAGGCGGAAGTTCAATACAAGGGTTAGGTTCTGCTTTAAAAACTTTTGGATCGGATTTGAATAGTTATTCGGCAAGTAAGTTCAGATATACAACATTGAAATCAGCTGTCGGAAATTATTCAAGTTCGAGAGCACCAAATATTGGCAGTAGTAGAAACTCTTCTGGTAGTAGAGGTTCTTCTGGTAGTAGAGGTTCTTCTGGTAGTAGAGGTTCTTCTGGTAGTAGAGGTTCTTCTGGTAGTAGAGGTTCTTCTAGTGGAAAATCTTCATCTTCTTCTAAACAAGACAAAGCGTATGAAAAGAGATATAATAAATTTGTAGAAACATTAGAAAAAATGGAAGACAAAGAAGAAGAATGGGTTAAGAAACAAAAAGAATTAGGACTTCTTTCTAATAACGATATGGTTTATATAACTCAACAAAGAATAAAAAAATATGAAGAATATTTAAAAAAGATAAAAAAAGCAACATGGATGAATAAAGAAGATAGAAAGAAATTAGAAGAAGAATATACAAAAAAACTAAAAGATTCACAATTAGATTATTTTGAATATTTGAAAGATAAACTTGATGATGAAGTAAAAGCAATAGAAGATGCAAAAGATAAAAAAATAAAAGCTTTAGAAGAAGAAACAGATAAAAAGATAGCTCTTTTAAAGAAAGAGAGAACAGCAGAGAAGGATGCAAATGAAAGGCAAGAACTTGTAGATGAAGTTTCGTATTGGGAACAAAGAACTGGAAGAGAGGCTGTTGAGAAGTTAGCAGAGGCAAAGAAAAAATTAGCAGAATTTGACAGAGATGCACAGATAGAAGCACAGATTGAAGCTTTAGAAGAAAATGAAAAAACACAAAAAGAAAGTTTAGAGAGACAAGCACAAAATGAAATCAATGCATTACAAAAGGCATATAATGCTAAAGTAAAAGCCTTTTCTGAATCGAATAAAATAATTTATGATAATAGTGTAATAGAGTCTAAAAAATTATATAATGCTTACAAGAAAAACTTCGTTGATCCTTTGAAAAAAGAATTAGCAAATATAAATAAATCTAGTAGTTCTTCAAGCAAGTCTTCAAGCAAGTCATCAAGTAAGAAAAGCAACAATAAAAAGTACACTAATTACACAGTAAAACGAGGAGACACTTTATCAGCTATTGCTAAGAAATATGGAACAACAGTAAAAAAGATTATGTCAGAAAATAGTTCTATAAAAAATGCAAATAAAATTTATGTTGGACAAAAATTAAAAATTCCTAAATTCCATAGCGGAGGAATTTTTAGCGGAACAGAAGAAGGTTTAGCTTTATTAAAAAAAGGAGAATGGGTATTAAGACCAGAGTGGAGTAATTCGATGAATCGAATGATGAAATATTTTGATAATGTAACACAAGGAAAAACAAATGGAATAAGCAATAATTCTACAATTGAAGTGGAAGGAAATTTAGTAAACATTCAAGCAACTGTAAGAAATCAAAGTGATATTGATGCAATAGGACAAAAAGTAGAAAAAATACTAAAAGATAAGTTTAATATAAAAAAATAAAAATACTTGAAATTAGTAACTTTATGTGATATAATTTTTATAAATAAGGAGATAGGCAGAGAGTTGCTCCTCTGTCGAACACACAGTCCATTCGTGCTTCTCCTTTATTTATCTGAATGAGCAGAATGGGGAAAAAAATGCTACAAAATATTATTTTACTGTTTTTAGAAAAGATTTGCGAAGCAATATACTTTTCTTTATTTTTAATATATGGCAAAAATTTAAAAGAAAAGAGATTGTTATTTATTGGAATAATGATATTTGAGTATGTTTTATTAACATCGGTTTTACAATATACAACCTGGATTCATATTATTTATATTACTTTGACTTATATTAATTTGAAAGTTTTATATAAAGAAAAAGCACAAATAACTGACATATTTTTGTTTGCAACTGCATCAATATTCTTAATTTTAATTAGCTTTTGCTCGGGATTATTACACATTTTAAAAATGAAATATTTTTATGCTTTGATTATTAATAGAATAATTTTATTTTCATTTTTATTTTTTATTAAAAATAAAATTAATCTAATATATAAAAAGTATTACTTAAAATGGAATAGGAAAGATAATATGACAAAAATCAGAAGTCTTACTTTAAGAAATATTAGTGTAATTATTTTTAATCTTATGTTTTATGTTATAAACATTGGATTAATTTATGCTATATTAACAAAAAGGTGAGGTGATAAAAATGGATTGGGGAAATTCTTGGTTTTGGTTTTACTCACCAGAAGACGGAGAGTAAGAAAAAGGAGTAATTGCTTATGAAAAGAAATGTTTTAACGTTTATAAAAATATTATGTTTTAATTTATTAGAAACAGTTATAATATTTTTATTAGGTAAAATATTTAATGTAGCAATAAGTCTAAGAATAGTGTTGATGGTTTTATTCTTTTTAACAAGAATGATAATAGGCAAACCAAAACACTATAATAAAGCTTATCGTTGTATGCTTTGGTCGGCATTGGTTTTTGTGAGCCTTTATGCTATATCATCTTTAGATTTATATGCTATTATAGTATTAACTATTTTTACAGCATTTATTTCTACTGGAAAAGCAGACATAAATGATATGTTTATGTGGGGTGGAAATAAATTAAATAATAATGTATATGACTGGGTAAAGTTTAATCAAGATAATGAAAAATTAAAACAATATGAAGAGAATTTGAAGAAAACAGATAAAAAGAAATATTTTATCTTTATATATAGATACAGAGAGTTTAGAAGCTATTCGGATATATCCAAAATAATGGATATTGATATTCAAAGAATATGCGATGAAATAAATATAATGTCTCATTTTATTGAGTATAGTATTAGATTAGGAGAAGATTAAAGTCTTCTCTTTTTTTTATATAAAAAAAATAATATATCCGTTATAGAAATAAAAAATAATATTTAATATAATGAAAATGTAAGTAAGGCATTTGCCTATTAGGTCTTACTTACAAATAGGCAACCCAAAAAAGAGTTGCCTTATTTTTTTATTAGGAGGGATAAAAAATGAATTATTCAAATAATCCTTATGGAAATCCTTATTTCAATTCACCATTTTATAATGGTGCTTATTCTTATCAAACACCACAGCCTAGAAATATACAACCAACGCAGATGAATCCTCAAACAAGTCAAACTCAACAGCCTTTAGCACAAAATATACCACAATACAATCAATCAGTATTGCAAGGAAAATCTGTTGATAGTATTGATGTTGTAAAAGCAACTGATGTTACATTAGATGGAAGCGTTTGTTATTTCCCGTTAATAGATGGATCAGCAATTATTACTAAACAATTGCAACCAGATGGAACGAGTAAAATTACGGTTTATAAACCTAGTAATGAAGAGAATGACATTCCTCAACCTAAATATGTAACAGAGAATGAGCTAAAAAAAGAAATAAATAAAATTGATTTTTCGGAATTTAAAGATAAATTTAAAGAAATAGACAGAAAAATAGAAGACTTGTCTGATGATATAAAAAAGATAAGTAAGAAAGGATAATTAATATGAATCCAACAAATTTTATTAAAAATTATATGTTAAGAGGATTAACCCCTAAAGGAATTGTAAAACAAATGGTAGGGAATAATCCTATACTTGGCAATCTAATAAATATGGCAGAAAAAGGAGATAATCAAGGAGTAGAAAACTTTGCAAGAAATGTTTTAAAAGAAAGAGGAATGAACCTTGATGAAGAACTTTCTAAATTTAAAAACACTTTAAAATAGGTATAAATTAAGTTGCAACGATTTATATATAAAAAATTTAAAAGGAGGAAATGAAATGAATTATAACGATACAAACGGTGGATTGTCAGCAAGTGATGTTGCTTTATTAACTGGAAGAAATAATAACAATGATGGATTTGGTGACGGAAATGGTTGCTGGTGGATAATTCTACTACTACTAGCATTAGGAGGCTGGAATAATGGTGGCTTCGGAGGTGGTTTCGGAGGAAACTATGGAGGAGCTGGAAACGAATACGCATGGCTTTCTAATGGACAAAAAGAAATTATGCAAAACACAAATAATGAATTTAATACATTACAATTAGGAAATCAATTAAATGACATTTCTAATGGAGTTCAAAATGTAAGTACTCAATTATGTAATGGATTCGCTGGAGTAAATCAAACAATAAATTCTGGTTTTGCTAATGTTGAAAGTTCAGCTAACGCTAGACAAATGGCAAATATGAACCAAAACTTCGCTAATCAAACAGCGATGTTACAAGGATTTAATCAATTAGGTTCTCAATTTGCTGATTGTTGTTGTGAAAATCGTTTGGCTACATGTCAAACACAAAACATTGTTCAAAATGAAGGAAATACTACAAGATTCGCTGATGCTAATAATACAAGAGATATTATCACTAACGCTACATCTAATACACAAGCTATACTTGATAAATTGTGTCAATTAGAATTAGATGGTGTTAAAGCTCAAGTTGAGGCTAAAAATGATAGAATTGCAGAGTTACAAACTCAATTAAATATGGCTAATCTTTCTGCAAGTCAAACAGCACAAAACGCATTCATATCTCAAGGTTTTGCGAATGAGGTAGACCAGTTGTATAACAGATTGAACAGCTGCCCAGTACCTACAACTCCAGTTTATGGAAGAACACCTATCTTCACATGCAATAACAATGGTTGTGGATGTGGATGCAATGGAAACAATAATTTATTTTAATTAAATATTAAAGCAAATACCTGATTACAGGATAGCTCGATTACGAGAACTTGCTAAAAAGAAGAGGATAAGCAAGGGCTTATTCTCTATTTTTTAAGAATATATAAAAATACAAATTAGTAACTTTACAATATCAATATATTATGGTACAATACGAATAACACGATTATTAGTATTAGGAGGAAGTATGAGTAAATTTATTGATATTAAAGGGGAAAAGTATAATAGGTGGACAGTTTTATCGTTAAGCAAAATCGAAAATAAAAAAGCATATTGGTTATGTCAATGTGATTGTGGAACAAAAAGAGTTGTTTCTAGTTCTTCGTTAAGAGCTGGAACTTCTAAAAGTTGTGGTTGTTTGGTAAAAGAAAATGGCATAAAAACAATCAATGGTTTATCTAAAACAAGATTATATAGAAATTATAGTAACATTAAGCAAAGATGTTTTAATCCTAATTTTCCTTTATATAAAAATTATGGAGGTAGAGGAATTATAATGTGTGATAAATGGAAAAATGATTTTATGTCTTTTTATAATTGGGCAATGTCGAATGGTTATAAAGAAAATTTAACTATTGATAGAATAGACGTAAATGGAAATTATGAACCTTCTAATTGTAGGTGGATAACAATGAAAGAACAATATCACAATAGAACTGACAATATTTATTATATTGTAAACAACAAGAAGAAATGTTTGGCTGAATTATGTGAAGAATATAATATGCCTTATTATACTGTAAGAAAACGTTTACAAAGAGGTGACAATATTATTAATGCTTTAACGAAACCTATTAATAAAAAATATAGAAACAAATTATGTAAGTTGAAAGGAGAATGATATTATGATACAAACCATTTTAAATGAACCAAAAGTTTTACCAAGTAATTCAAGTCCAATAACATTTGACGCAACAAATATAAGAACTAGATGTGCTTATTGTTGCAATGGTGGTTGGCTAGATTATGAAAATGGTAATCCTATATTTAAAATATTTGGAAATAATTATAATGGATATTATAATGTAAACTTTAGTGCTTCTGTTAGTTCTGCAACAGCAGGAGTTGTGGCTATTGGATTATATGAAGACCGGAATTTTAATACCTGATACAGTTAGAGCAGTAACAATAGCTGCGGCTGATGATTACGAAACAATTTCTTTTAATAGAAAATTAAAAGTATGTCCAAGAGGAAATACTTCAATAACAGTTGGAAGTGTAGCAAGTGTACCAACACCAAGTACACCAGCGACACCAATAGTAACACAAATACCAATAATTACAAATGCTACATTTAATCTATCGAGGAGTAATACTTAAAATGGATATTATAAAACTCTGAAAGGAGGTAAATAAATTTGGAAAAAGAAGTATGCGAAAAAATAACAGAACAAGCTACAGAACAAATCAATGAAATTTTAGAACAAGGGATTAATGCAGAAAATGTTGAAATGTTAGGTGAGCTTGTAGACATACAAAAAGATTTAGGCAAAATGGATTATATGAAAATAAAGAAGGAGGTACTAGAACATGATGTACGGAAATTATAGTGGAAATTATGGAAATTATAGAGGTTATAACGATGGAGGTTATAACGGAAGTTATAATGATGGAAATTACGGAAGAAGAGGAAGAGATAGTAGAGGCAGATATACAGGTTTTGAAGATGAAAAAGAGAACCTTTTAAATGATATGCATGAATTTTATCATAAATATTCTGAAGGAAGACGTGGAGGATATAACGGAGATAGTACAAAATCTTTAAGATATATGCTTGAATCAGCAAAAGATTTTATGAGAAAATTAGCACAAGATGCAGGATCACAAGAAGAAATGGAAATGGTCCGTAGAACAGTTCAAGAAATCCAGAATGAGATGATGTAATATGAGTTATATGTTTTATAATGCAAATCCTGAAGAAAATGATATATGGGATTGTAGCGTTCGAGCATTAAGTAGAGCTATGAACATTAGTTGGGAAGCAGCATATACTATTTTAAGTGATTATGCAAGAGAAAGGGGCTTAATGCTTGATAGCGTTGAATCCATTGAAGGATTTTTAGATGATAATTTTGAAAGGTTTTGCGATTTAAATATGACTTTAGGAGAATTTGCTAATACTTATAGCAGAGGAGTTTTTTTAGTAACTATGCCTGGTCACATAACAGTAGTTGAAGATGGAGTGATTTATGATAGTTTTGATTGTTCTGATAGATTTATATGGTGTAGTTGGATAGTTGAATGAAAAATAATGATAGTAAAAATGATGATTTCTTCAACAGATGGGCTATAATTACTGGAATAATTCAGTTTATGGATTATGGTCTTAATGTTAAACAAGTGGATAACGATACAATTTTGCAACATTTAAATATGCAAGATCGAGTTCTTGAAAATCAAAACAAAGAATTACAAAAACAAACTAATGAATATTTAGAAAAAATCGTGAAGCAAAACGAGGAAATTATAAGAAAACTTAATAATTTTGAAAGATAATATTTTTTTAATATTATCTTTCTTTTTTATTTTTGCTATGTTATAATAAAATTAAAGGGAAAAGAAAATATAAAGGAGGGATGACGAAGAGTGGAAATAATAGTGAAAGAGAACAGAGAATTAATAATAAAAAATCCTGAAAATACTCAAAATGAAAATGATGTTCAAACTATAAATTTGATTGTACCAGAACGATATGAAGATTTCGATAAAAAAATTGCTTTTGTTACAGAGGAAGGAGTTAAATGGGGATTAGTGGAAAACAATATGTATAAGCTTGAAAGAAGCATAACAAAATTCGAAAACGTATTAATTTACGTATGGCTAACGAAAGACAATCAAGATTTTAGAAGTGCAGAAGAACCATTACATTTTAATAAAAATCATAAAGTTGATGGTGAAATAACTCCTGAAGAAAGATCTTCTATGGAAGAAGCAATAGCAGTTTTAGAGTCGGAAATTTCCAAAGTGGAACACATGGATATAGATGCAGAGAAAGCAGGAAACATAACTACAGTTACTATAACAGATAAAGAAGGAAATCAAAAGACGGTTGATATTTCAGATGGGGAAAATGGAACAGATGGAATAGATGGAATAGATGGAGAAAATGGCTTTTCACCTACTATAAGAACCATTGAGACTACTGATGGATATGATATAGAGATAACTGATATAAGTGGAACGAACACAATTACTATTTCAAATGGTAAAGATGGAGAAAATGGTGTTGACGGTAAAGATGGAGTTGATGGAAAAGACGGGTTGCCAGGTCAAGCAGGAGCTGATGGAATATCTCCAACTATCACAGAAACACAGACAGCTAGTGGATATGATATATCTATAACAGATAAAAATGGAACTAGAGTTATTTCCTTGGTAAATGGAAGCGACGGAGAAGATGGTAAAGACGGTATAGATGGAAAAGATGGAACAAAAGGAGAAAAGGGTGATCCAGGTAGTACGGGAGCAACAGGAAATGGAATAGCAAGTATAGTTAAAACAAGCACAAGTGGATTAGTAGATACTTATACCATAACATTTACAAATGGAACATCTACTACTTTTCAAGTAACAAATGGGCAAAATGGACAGCCTGGTGCAAATGGACAAGACGGAAGAGACGGAACAGATGGTGTTGATGGGCAAGACGGACAAGATGGATATACACCTGTAAGAGGCACAGATTATTGGACATCTTCTGATATATCAGCAATTGAATCTTATTGTGACAATTACATAGATGCAAATATTACACAAGTGTTAGGAGGTAGTTATTAATGGCAAGAACTAATAATTTAACTAATTTTCTAACAGATGTGGCAACAGCAATTAAAACAAAAACAGGAGATAACACACCTATTCCAGCAAGTCAATTTGATACTAAAATATTAGAAGGAAGTACACCTGCAACAATTTATCCGCCTGATTGGAGCGAAATAGGGTATAGTGAAACCCCACAAGCCATACTAGATGATTTTGATTATTCAAAAGATATAAAGGATAATTGGAATAGTGGTGCTACTAGTTTGGCGAGCAAGTTTAGTTATAATAAAACTTTAAAATATATGCCATTACTAGATACGAGTAGTGTAACAAATATGACGACTATGTTTGAAAATTGTACAAATTTAACTGTAATACCAGAATTAAATACAAGTAATGTAACAGATATGAGTTGGATGTTTAATAATTGCACAAATTTAACAACTATGCCATTACTAGATACGAGTAGTGTAACAAATATGAATGGTATGTTTAGTAATTGTACAAATTTAACAACTATGCCATTACTAGATACGAGTAGTGTAACAAATATGAATAGTATGTTTTATAATTGTACAAATTTAACAACTATACCATTACTAGATACGAGT
>OCTW011606344.1_pt1 | contig 31863 bp, 31 predicted proteins | sample 1539671 | NCBI WGS metagenome assembly OCTW01 (sample SAMN02144230, study PRJEB22623) | gut metagenome | biome: sheep rumen | host: Ovis aries | place: New Zealand | reverse complement strand
CCCCCGCCAACAGGCTCACGCTTGCGTGAGCCGTAGTTGACTTTCCCTATTTCATGTGCTAAAATGCCTTCCATACGGCGCTGAGGAGGAACAACCTCTGCCGCGCATTTGCCGGGGTCAGAGAGGGCGGTCACGGGCTGAAAGCCGCCTGCGGCAAAGGCAGAGCATTCGCCTCCAAGCCGCAGCGGTCAAGGGCCTTTGAGGCCGAATAGCCGCTGCCGTTTTCCCCGCGTTACTGGGGGTTTCAATGAGGGTCTAACTGCTTCTTCCGCGGGCCTGCGCCCGGCGGGGGAGACAAGCCAACCGAACACGGGTGGTACCGCGTCCATGCACGCCCCGTGCGCTATCAGGCGCACAGGGCGTTTTGAATTGAAAAAATGGGAGGAAACGAGCCAAATGGGTATGTTGGAAGATTTGAAGCTTCTGGACGAATCGCTGGAACAGGAGCTTCAACAGACGGAAAACCTGTCCGCCCTGGAAGCGCTCCGCGTCAAAATGCTGGGCAAAAAGGGCCAGCTGACGGCGCTGCTTCGGTCCATGGGCAGCCTGAGCCCCGAGGACAGGCCGAAATTCGGGCAGATGATCAACGAGCGCCGCGAGCGCTTCACCGCCCTGCTGGATGAAAAGCAGCAGAAGATGCAGGAGATGGCCAAGGAGCTGCAGCTGCGCCAGGAGAAGATCGACATCACCGAGCCCCGGCCGCTGCCGCAGGTCGGCTCCCCGCACCCCAACACCCTGGTCTTAAACGAGGTGGTGGACTGCTTCACCGGCCTGGGCTTCGAGGTAGTGGAGGGCCCCGAGGTGGAGCTGGACCATTTCAACTTTGAGCTGCTCAACATCCCCAAGAACCATCCCGCCCGGGACGCGCAGGACACCTTCTACATTGATGACAACGTGGTGCTGCGCACCCACACCTCCCCCGTGCAGGCCCGGATCATGACGACACGCAAGCCGCCCATCCGGATCATCTGCCCGGGCCGGGTCTACCGCGCCGACGAGGTGGACGCCACCCACAGCCCGGTCTTCCATCAGATCGAGGGCCTGGTGATCGACGAGAACATCTCCATGGGCGACCTCAAGGCCACCCTGGCCGCCTTCGCCAACCGCCTGTACGGAAGCGACATCGACGTAAGGTTCCGCCCCTCCTTCTTCCCCTTCACCGAGCCCTCCGCCGAGGTGGACCTGACCTGCGTCTCCTGCCGCGGCAAGGGCTGCCGGATGTGCAAGAACACCGGCTGGATCGAGGTGCTGGGCTGCGGCATGGTCAACCCCAAAGTGCTGGACATGTGCGGCATCGATTCCAAGAAGTATTCCGGCTTCGCTTTCGGCATCGGCCTGGAGCGGATCACCATGCTGCGCTACGGCATCAGGGACATGCGGCTGCTCTACGAGGGAGACATGCGCTTCCTCCGCCAGTTCCGCTGACACGGGAGGACAAATCGCTATGAAAGTATCCATGAACCTGCTCAAACAATACGCGGACATTCCTGTTACCCCCGCCGAGTATGAAAGCCGGATGATCATGACCGGCACCGGCGTCGAGGGCATTGAGGACCTGGGCGAAAAGCTGCAGAACGTCGTGGTCGGCAAGGTGCTGACCTGCGAGCCCCACCCCAATTCCGACCACCTGCACGTCTGCACCGTGGACGTCGGCCAGCCTGAGCCGCTGCAGATCGTCTGCGGCGCGCCCAACGTGGCCGCCGGCCAGCTGGTGCCCGTCGCCATGATCGGGGCGGTCCTGCCGGACGGCACGATCAAAAAGGGCAAGCTGCGCGGGGTGGAAAGCTACGGCATGATCTGCTCCGGCCCCGAAATGGGCGTGCCGGTGGAGCTCTACCCGAGCGTCGGCGACGAGGGCATTTTGGTGTTCCGGGAGGATCATCCCCTGGGCACGGACGTGCGCGAGATCTTCGGCCTTAACGACCACGTGATCAACTTTGAAATCCTGGCCAACCGGCCCGACACCCTGTGCGTCTGGGGCGTGGCTAGGGAAACCGCCGCCGCCATGGGCACGGAGCTGAAGCTCCCCGAAATCAACGTCCAGGACTGCGGCGAAGGCAGCATCGGCGATTTCGCCAAGGTCGACGTATTGGACCACGAGCTTTGCCCCCGCTACACCGCCCGGGTGATCAAAAACGTCCGCGTCGGCGAAAGCCCCGCCTGGCTGCGCCAGGCCCTGCACGCGGCGGGGATGCGCTCCATCAACAACATCGTGGACATCACCAACTTCGTGATGCTGGAAACCGGCCACCCGATGCACGCCTTTGACTTAAGCAAGGTGAGCGGCAGCCACATCATCGTCCGCCGGGCGGAGCCGGGCGAAATCCTGCGCACGCTGGACGGCAAGGACCATACTTTAAAGGGCGGCGAGCTCCTGATCTGCGACGAAAAGGGCCCCACCGGCCTGGCCGGCATCATGGGCGGCGAGGAGAGCGAGATCACCGAAGGGACCGCCACGGTCCTGTTCGAGGCGGCTGCCTTCGACCGCACCAGCATCCGCCTGACCGCCCGCTCCCTGGGCTTTAGGACAGAGTCCTCCGGCCGGTTTGAGCGCGGGGTTTCCCCGGCTACCGTGCTGGACGGCCTCAGCCGCGCCTGCCAGCTGGTCAACCTCCTGGACGCCGGCGACGTCGTGCCCGGCACCGTCGACATCTATCCAAATCCCGTCGTCCATCAGCCCGTCACCGCCTCCGTCGCCCGGATCAACCAGCGGGCCGGCGTGCAGGTCAGCGGGGAGGACATGGTGAAGATCTTAAAGAAGCTCCAGTTCGAGGTGAGCCTGTCCGGGGACACCCTGACCGCCACCGCTCCCCTCTTCCGCCAGGACGTGGAGGGCGAGGCCGACCTGTGCGAGGAAGTGCTCCGCTACGCCGGCTACGACCTGATCCCCGTGACCCCGCTGCGCGGGGCCGCCAACGGTGGCCGTTCCGAGACGATGCTGCACAACGACTTCGCGCGGACCATCCTGACCGGCCTGGGCTTCTATGAGACGATGACCTTCTCCTTCATCAATAAAAAGAAGCTGGAGCTGCTGAAACTGCGCGAGGGGGACGACCGGCTGAACGCCCTGCCCCTGCGCAACCCCCTGGGCGAAGATTCCGCCTACATGAGAACGACCCTGCTTTGCGGGGCCCTCACCACCCTGTCCACCAACATGGCCCACGGAAATGCGGACGTGCGCCTCTACGAACTGGGCAAGGTATTTGACAACGCCCACCGCACGGCCGAAAACCTGCCCACCGAGCGCAACCAGCTCTGCCTGTGCGCCTGCGGCGAAAAGGAAGACTTTTATTCCCTGCGCGGCGTGGTGGAGCTCCTGCTGAGCCGGGCCGGCGTTTCCTACAGTATCCGGGACAACGACGCTCCCTACTTCCACCCCGGCCGCCGCGCCAGCATCGTCTGCGGGGACAGGACCGTGGCGGAGGTCGGTGAAATCCACCCCGACGTCATGGAAACCTATGAGCTGACCGGCCGGGCCTACGCCGCCGTGGTCGACATGGAAGCCCTCTTCGCCTGCGCCGCCCCGATGGGCCACGTCAAGCCCATCGCCCGCTTCCCCCTGGTCACCCGCGACCTGGCCCTGGTCATGCAGGACGCCCAGCCCGTGGGCCCGGTGATGGAGGCCATGGCGCAGGCCGCCGGCAAGATGCTGGAGAGCATCTCCATGTTCGACGTGTTCCGCGGCATCCAGGTGGGCCTGGGCAACAAGTCCGTGGCCTTCTCCCTGGCCTTCCGCGCCGAGGACCACACCCTGACCGACGACGAAATCCAGCGCCTGATGAACAAGGTGCTCAAGGTCTGCAAGGAGCAGTTTGACGCCGAGATCAGGAGCTGAGATCGAACCGTACTCCCTTCAGGTCAGTAACATGAAAAACGATCATTTTTCAGGACCAACGCAGGCGCTCAGGCCCTGGCTTGACCGCCTGCTGGACCCTGGCCTCCCGGAAAGGAGCAGATGGCTGTGGCCGCTTGCAGCCGCGGTCCTCTGCTTCTTCCTGGCCAACGGGTTTTCCTATGTCAATTACTTCCCTGTCCACGACGCCATCGGCTTTGTGGCGGGAGGCGCCACGCGGGACTGGCAGCTCCAGCTAGGCAGATTCCTGATACCGGTTTACATGGCCGTCAGGGGTCCTTTGTCCGTACCGTTGCTGACAGGCGCATTGTCCGCCCTCTTCCTGGGCATCAGCGTTTCCCTGATCTCCCGGATGCTGGGCTTCAGGACACGGTTTCAGCTTCTCGTAACCGCGGGATTTCTCTCCGTGAACCTGTTCACGCTGGAAATCAGCATGGTGCATCAGTATTTCGCGGACATATTTCTGCTGGCGCTTCTCTTCTGCTGCCTGGGCGTCCGGATCCTCCTAAACGGGGAGGGCCTTGTCTCCTTCCTGCTTTCCGTCTTCTTCCTGTTTGTATCCTTCGGCCTTTATCCGGCTTTTCTGACCACCGCCGTATGTCTTTTGGTCAGCGCGGCGGTCCTTGATACCGCCCGGAGAGGCCGGCTCCCTCACAGCTTCCTGAAGCGGACGGTCCTGCATCTGTCCGCCCTGCTGGCGGCGGGGGTGCTGTACCTTGTATGCGCGCGCGCAGTCCTGGCCGCATCGGGCCTTGCGCCGGCTTCTTCCAGCATTCTCTCCCTGACCTCGGTTTCTTCCGGGAAATTGATTGCTTCCGTTTCCCACAACTATCAGCTCTTTTACCGGTCGCTTCTGGACGGCTCTGCCTTTGCGGGCAGGGAGACGGGCATCGCCGCCTGCTGCCTGCTGCTTCTAGGCTTCTTCCTGTTTATCAGGAACCGGCTCCAAAGGCCAGCCAAATGGATCATGGTTCTCCCCGTCCTCCTGGCCGCTGTCTTTCCCCTGATCAGCCGTCTGACCAACCTCCTGACCGGCGATAACACCGCCTACCGCACGGCTTTTGCCCAGTTTCTCTTTCTTCCGGTCATGACCGGGCTGCTGTATGCCCCCCTGTCTGACGGGACAGGCGGAAAAAGGCAGCCTGCGCTCAGGCAGGCTTCAGCTGCCCTGGCCGTGCTGTCCTGCCTCGTCATTCTGTTTTCGGGCATACGCTATCACAACGGGGCCGCCACGGTGCAGAAGATCCGCTATGACCGCGCGGTCTACCATACCGGCTGCGTGATCCGGGACATCGACGCCTTCGAGCGAGAAAACGGCCCGGCTCAGAAAGTGGCTGTCCTCGGGACCTTTGAAACCCCCTCCGACCTGGACCCGATTCTTTCCCGCTACCGGGGCATCGGCGGTCTTGGGAAGGATACCGGTGTCACCACGGAACAGACGTTTTTCCAGCTGGCGCGGGTGCTTGGGCGCGTTCTTCCCTGGCGGCAGGAATATACGAATACGGCCCGTTACTGGGAAGAAGCGGCCGCGATGCCCTCCTATCCCAACCAGGGATATATCGCCCGCCTGAATGACTATTTGGTCGTCAAGCTCGGCCCAATCGACGCCCAGAAGGCCCGCTCGGCCCGTGAAGCCCATCCGCTTTCCTGGACGCTGCAGCCCGGAGACCGGCAGGTTCATGAAGGCGAAACGGTTTCCTTTCAGGCAAAGGTGGACGAAACCGTCAACTACCAGTGGCAGTACAGCCGGGACGGTTTTGTCTGGCAGGACCTGACCAACGGCAGCTTCTGGCAGGGAAACCGGACCGCGGTGCTGACCTTCCGAGTGGAAAAGAGCCATGACGGCCTCCTGTTCAGGTGTACGGCGGAAAAATGGGGCCGCGTCCTGAAAAGCAGCCCCGCCAAGCTGACCCTTCTCCCCCAGCCCAGCCCCGTTCCCTGAGCGCTTGCTTCTTTTAACAAAAACAAGAAAAAAACACCACGCTTTTTCCTGCCCGGTTGACAAATCCCTCCGGCAGGGTATGATAGAAACTGTGCATTTTGCCCGATCATCAGAGGAGGAACTGACATGAGCAGAGTATACAATTTCGCTCCCGGTCCGGCCATGCTGCCGGAGGAAGTGCTGGCCCAGGCGGCCGGTGAAATGCTGGATTTCGGCGGCACCGGCATGTCCGTGATGGAAATGAGCCACCGTTCAAAGGGCTACCAGGCCGTGTTTGACGAGGCCGCCGCCCTGATCCGCGAGCTGATGGGCGTGCCGGACAACTATACCATCCTGCTGCTGCAGGGCGGCGCCACCGGCCAGTTCGCCGCGGTTCCGCTGAACCTGCTCAAGACCAGCGCGGACTACGTGGATTCCGGCAACTTCGCCCACGGAGCCCTCAAGCAGGCCGAAGCCTACGGCACGGTCCGCTGCGTCGCCTCCTCCCGGGAGGATAATTATACCCACATTCCCGTCATTGATCCCGCCAAGCTCGACCCGAAGGCGGACTATCTCCACATTACCACCAACAACACCATTTTCGGCACCCGCTACACCTCCCTGCCCGAAACCGGCAGCGTGCCGCTGGTGGCCGATATGTCCTCCAACATCCTGTCCCAGCCCTATGACGTTTCCCGCTTCGGCGTCATCTACGCCGGCGCGCAGAAGAACATCGGCCCGGCCGGCCTGACCGTCGTCATCGTCCGCAGGGATCTGCTGGGCTCCCCCAGCCCCCTTTGCCCCAAGGTGCTCAACTGGACGCTGATGGACGAAAAGGGCTCCATGCTCAACACCCCGCCCACGTACTCTGTGTACATCATGGGCCTGTGCATGAAGTGGCTCAAAAAGCAGGGCGGCGTCGCCGGCATCTATGAGCGGAACCTGGAAAAAGCGAAGCTCCTCTATGACACGCTGGATGCTTCTTCTTTCTATCATCCCACCGCGCAGAAGGCCGACCGTTCCCTGATGAACGTGACCTTCACCACCCCCAACCCCGACCTGGACGCCCAGTTCGTCAAGGAAGCGGCGGCGGCGGGCCTTACCAACCTCAAGGGCCACCGCCTGGTGGGCGGCCTGCGCGCCAGCATCTACAACGCCATGCCGGTGGCAGGCGTCAAAGCCCTGTGCGACTTCCTCAAAAAGTTTGAAACGGAGAACAAATGACCATGTATAAGATCCGCAATCTGAACCCCATTTCCCCGGTCTACCGCGACATTCTGGCGGGGGACAAGTACCTGGTCGGCGCGGAAGTCGAAAAGCCGGACGCCATCATCGTCCGCAGCGCCGACATGCACGAAATGGACATCGAGGACCAGCTTCTGTGCGTCGGCCGCGCCGGCGTGGGCGTCAACAACATCCCCCTGGACAAGATGGCCCAGAAGGGCGTGGTGGTCTTTAACTCCCCCGGAGCCAACGCCAACGCCGTCAAGGAACTGGTGATCGCCGCCCTACTCATGGCCTCCCGCCGGATATCCGAGGGCATCGCCTGGGCCAAGGAAAACGCCAACGACCCGGACCTTTCCAAGCTGGTGGAAAAGAGCAAGAAGCAGTTCGTCGGCCCCGAGATTTCCGGCAAGACCCTGGGCGTCATCGGCCTGGGGGCCATCGGCGTCATGGTGGCCAACACCGGCTATGCCCTGGGCATGAAGGTGCTGGGCTATGACCCCTACATCTCCGTGGAGCACGCCTGGTCCCTGTCCCGCGCGGTTCAGCACAGCACGGACCTGAGCGAGGTGCTCCGCCAGTCCGACTATATCTCCCTGCACGTGCCGCTGACCGAGGGCACCCGTTCCATGATGGACGAATCCGCCCTGGCCCAGATGAAGCAGGGCGCGGCCCTCATCAACTACGCCCGCGACGCCCTGGTGGACACCCAGGCCGTCAAGGAAGCCCTGGAGTCCGGCGCGCTGCGCGCTTACGTCTCCGACTTCCCGGTGCCGGCCCTGATGGGCGTCAAGAACACCGTCTTTACCCCCCACCTGGGCGCTTCCACCCCGGAGAGCGAGGACAACTGCGTCCGCCTGATCGCCGGCCAGCTGAGCGATTACCTGAACGTGGGCACCATCCGCAACTCCGTCAACTACCCCAACTGCACCCTGCCCCCCGTGACCATGCCCCGCCTGACCGTCCTTCATAAGAACGTGCCCAACGTCATCGGTACGGTGACGGGCCTGGTAGCCTCCGCCAACATCAACATCGAGAACATGGTCAACCAGTCCCGCGGCGAGTACGCCTACACCGTGCTCGACCTGGCCGGCGTGCCGGACAAAGCCCTGCTCGCCCGGATGGAGGAGCTGGACGCCATCTATAAGGTGAGGCTGATCAAGGCATAAGTTTTAAATGCGTAATTCGTAATGCGTAATGCGTAATTGATACCTTTGTCAAACAAGTGCGCCGCGGCGATGTGCTGCGGCGTATTTGCTTTTTGGGGTAAAAAAAGTGCGGCCGCGCCGCACCTTTCTGCGCCCTGTTTTATTTTTGGTCCAGCATCCGGTTCATTTTGTTCACCTTGATCCTGATGGGGAGATAGGTAAGGAACCAGATCACCGCGAAGATGATCACAAAGATGATCGTGAACCTGCCGATTTTTCCGGCAGGCACCCAGCCGTTGAGCAGATAAATCCCCAGGTAATTCACGTACAGGACCGCGGCCTGAATCAGGGCGGCCACGGGCTTGGGGAGGTTCTCCATCTGGTATACCACCGAGATCCCGGAAGCGATAAACGCCATGAACGTGGTGGACAGGATGGCGACCACGACCCGCCTCACCGGCAGCACCGATTCGACGCCCGCGGCCTCCAGGCACAGCCACACGACGGCCGAAATGACCGGCCCGCCCCAGGCGTACATCATCCCCCTTAGGCAGAACTGTTTGAGAAACTTCTTCATAGCCCGTACCTCCTTTTGAGCTCCGCAAAGCATCTGCGGGAAATACATTCCACATAACCGCTTTTGAACACCGCGTCTACCGCGCCGGAAAGCTGCACCTTGAAACGGGCGACGGCCTTCCAGTTCGCCAGGGCGGATTTGCTGATGCGCTCAAACCCCGCGGGAAGGTCCTTCTCCAGCTCATACAGCCTTCTGCGCACCTGATACCGCTTCCGGTCGCTGTACATGGCGTAGGTCTTCTCCCCCTCCACCACAAAGCACTCGATTTCCTCCACTCGCAGCATCCGGATCTCGTCCTCCACATACCCCGGAATCTGATCCGACAGCCCGCTTTGCACCACCAGCCGCTCGATCTCGTCGATCAGGGGCGTCCGCTGATGCACGGTCGCCGTGACCTCCTCCGGTTTGTCCCTGTCAATGAATAGCCTGAAAATCAAACCCTCTCACCTCCGACACCTGCATCATACATCAAAGCAGCTGCCTTTGTCATAAAAAAACGGCATTCGGCAGAAATCCGGGGGCAAACGGCAAATATCACAGGATTTTTTCACGCCGTAGCTATTCAGCCCCCTGAAATCAATGCAGATACACCGCCTGCCAGAGGGGGTCATCAGGGGGAGACTTCCCCCTGATGGTAATCCGCAGCGGCGGCATGTACGCCGCGAGGAGTATTTTTGCGGAGCAGAATCATACTTGGGAAGAGATGGCCTCCCCCACTTCTGCGGAGCAAAAATACACACCTTGCGGATTTGCCGCCCGGGAGTCCCGAAGGGACGAGAGGCAAATCCGTAGGGGAAAGCGTGGGAAGGGGAAGAATTCCCCGTCCCAGTAAGTGTTCAGTCGCAGACTGAACACTTACCAAAGAATTTACTTGCCATCCCACTGATCTACACTTATAATAAAAAAGCATACAAGATGAAAAGGGAGGACGACTGGATGATACCTCTTGAACCACGAATCAGCCGGGCGGATATGATCCGCTGTGCTCTTTGTTCCGACGCCCCCTGTGACAGCGCGTGCCCGAAGCTGGATCCCTCCGGCCTGCTGCGCAGCCTTTGGTTCCGCGCCGAACAGGCCGCCGCCCAGCGCCTGCCCAAGGAAAACCCCTGCCTGACCTGCGGCGCCCCCTGCGAGCGGGCCTGCGTACGGGCGGGCGAGGTCCCCATCCGGGACCTGATGAACCGGCTGTACTACCAGGTGCTGCCGGAGTGCGAGACCCCCGTGCCCCAGGACGAAAGCCGCCTGGCCTGCGACCTGTGCGGCATCCCGCTGGAAAACCCCTTCCTGCTGTCCTCCTCCGTGGTGGCCAGCACCTACGACATGTGCGCCCGGGCCTTTGAGGCCGGGTGGGCCGGCGCGTGCTTCAAGACCATCTGCAATATGGACATTCACGAGGCTTCGCCCCGTTTTTCCGCCGTCCTGGGGGACAACGGCAGCATCGCCGGGTTCAAGAACATCGAGCAGCTGTCCGACCACTCCCCGGCCGAAAACATGGCCATTTTCCGCAAGCTCAAGGCCAACTATCCCCATAAGTTCATCCTGGCCTCCATCATGGGCCAAAACGAGGAAGAATGGACGGAACTGGCCCGCATGTGCCAGGAGGCCGGGGCGGACGCGGTGGAGCTCAATTTCTCCTGCCCCAACATGGCCGAGGGCGGCCTGGGCTCGGACATCGGCCAGGTGCCGGAGCTGGTGGAGCGGTTCACCGCCGCCGCCAAGCGCGGCTGCACCATCCCCGTGCTGGCCAAGCTGACCCCCAACGTGGACCGGATGAGCCCGGCCGCGGAAGCCGCCCGGCGCGGAGGCGCGGACGGCCTGGCCGCCATCAACACCATCAAATCCGTGGTGGGCGTCAACCCCCACACCTATGTATCTGCCCCCGCCGTGCACGGGCAGAGCGCCTTCGGCGGCTACAGCGGCAACGCCGTCAAGCCCATCGCCCTGCGCTTTGTCGCCGAGCTGGCCCAGAACCCGAACCTCAAGGGCCTTCACCTGTCCGCCATGGGCGGGGTGGAAACCTGGCAGGACGCCCTGGAATTCATCCTCCTGGGCGGCGGCTCCATCCAGGTCACCACGGCGATCATGCAGTACGGCTACCGCATCATCGACGACCTGAAGACAGGCCTCAACCTCTACCTGGCCGAAAAGGGCTTTGACAGCGTCCGGCAGGCCGTGGGCCTGGGCCTGGATTCCCTGAGCAGCACCACCGACTCGCTGGAGCGGGACACCATCCTCTATCCCCAGTTCGTGCGGGACCGCTGCATCGGCTGCGGCCGCTGCGAGATTTCCTGCGCGGACGGCGGCCACCAGGCCATCCGTCTGGACCGCAACCGTCGTCCCAAGCTGGACGGCGGCAAGTGCGTGGGCTGCCATCTGTGCGTGCTGATCTGCCCTCAGAAGGCGATCGTTCCGTCCAAGAAGCGGGTGGCCGCCAAAGCGCCCACCGCATGAGGAGATACGTCATGAAGAACCCCTGGAAAAAACGAGCGGCCGCCCTGTTGCTGTGCGCCGCGCTGACCGCCCTGGTCCTCCCGTCCTTCGCTCAGACCGTCCGGCCCGGCCCCTCCGCCCTGGTCCGGCAGATGGTCGCCGGCAAGACCTTTCCAGCCCGGCTGGTCGGCTACACCTGGTCCGGCGACGCGGCGGACATGAGCCTGACCTTCACCCTGTGCGAGGCGGAAACCTTCTCCGCCGAGCAGATCGATGCCCTGCAGAACGGCGACACCGTGACCGTCGGCGGCTTCCCCTACGAGGTCTACACCGTCAGTACGGAAGAGGGGCAGGTCGTGGTCAACAGCGGCCTGGAGTACACGGACACCCTGGTATTCCGCCTGCAGGACAGCGGCGTATATACCGCCTTTACCGAGACGGACGTTCCCTATTGGCGCGACAGCGTCGCCGTCGAGTGCCTGGTCAGCCCGGACGCCGTCTTCCTGGACTGGGGAGACCCGGACGCCGAGCTCCCCCTGACCAGCCCGATGGAAGCCCTGATGGACCGCCTGATGGACGACGCCATCCTCCTGACCCCGGACAACACCGAGATCACCTTCGACGAAGAAGGAAGGCTCAGCGTCCTCCTTTATCGCTATTCGCCGACCAACTAAACCCAGATGATAAGACCACCGCCCGACCGATTGGCCGGGCGGCAGTTTTTTTGCCGCACCATATTGTCAAGGGACGGAAGAGCCGAAAAGGCACAGCGTCAGCGCGCAGACAGCAAAAAAACAAACGAACCTTTTCATTTTGTCCCTCCTTTGGCATTTTTCCGTCTCTGTTTCTTCCTCTATTGTATCATATTCTGCCGATCCGGTCAATTTCTTTCCTGGGATGTCATCTTTTATGGAAAATTCCGCTTTCCGCTGGGCGCTCAAAAAAATTCCCACAAAGGATTGACAAGCGGGGAATTCTGTGGTTTAATTTTCCTGCCCAAAAAGTTTAGGAAAACTAAACCAGGGTACTGAACAATAAGTTTAGCAAAACTGTTACCGGACAGGAAGGGGGCATCGCACATGGGAACCCAGGACATCGGCAGGAAACTCAAACAGCTGAGGATCCAGCGCAACCTCACCCAGGAGGAAATGGCGGACCGGTGTGAGCTGAGCAAGGGCTTCATCTCCCAGGTGGAGCGGAACCTCGCCTCCCCCTCCATCGCCACGCTGACGGACATGCTGGAAGCCCTGGGCACCACCCTGGAGGAGTTTTTTTCCGGCCCCTCCCAGGAGCAGTTCATCTTCACCGAGAACGACATGTTTGAAAAGGTGGACGAGGAGCGCGGGGTCAAGGTGGTCTGGCTGGTGCCCGTCGCCCAGAAGAACCGGATGGAGCCGATCCTGATCACCCTGTCCCCCGGCGGGCGCACTGAGGAGATGGCCCCCCACGAGGGCGAGGAATTCGGCTACGTGCTGCAGGGCTCCCCCCAGCTGGTGCTGGGCGGGCAGACGCACCGCCTAAAGCCCGGCGCCAGCTTCAGCATCCACCCCGGCCAGCCCCACTACCTCCAGAACCGCGCCAAAACCCAGGCCCGCGTCCTGTGGATCTCAACACCACCATCTTTTTGAGGTAGGAGGGAGAAGGGAGGAGGGAGGAGGTTTTTAGCGGAATGCGTAAGGGCGAATGCGTAATGCTTAATGCGTAATGCGTAATTTTTCGCCTTCCGTTTCTCCTCTTCACTCACTATTTACCTCCTACCTACTACCTCCTACCTCCTACCTAATCCCTATTCCCTAATCCCCAGTCCCTATTCCCTAATCCCTATTCCCCCCAACAACAGCGGAGGTTCTCCTATGCCCGAAATCAATGTTTCCCGCCTCGAGTTTACAAGCATGGAAGAGCAGCCCCGTCTGATCACCCTCAAGGGCATCACCAAGGCCTATGACGGGGTGACGGTGCTGGACCACATCAACCTGTACATCCGCAAGAAGGAGTTCGTGACCCTGCTGGGCCCCTCCGGCTGCGGGAAAACGACGACGCTGCGCATCATCGGCGGGTTTGAAAACCCGGACGAGGGGAGCGTTATCTTCGACGGGCAGGACATCACCGGCGTTCCGCCGTACAAGCGCCGTGTCAACACGGTGTTCCAGAAGTACGCCCTCTTCCCCCACCTGAACGTGGCGGACAACATCGCCTTCGGCCTGAAGCTGAAAAAGACGCCCAGGGACGAGATCCGCCAGAAGGTCGACCGGATGCTGGACCTGGTCAACATGTCCGGCTACGGCAAGCGCAGCGTGGAATCCCTCTCGGGCGGTCAGCAGCAGCGCATCGCCATCGCCCGCTCCCTGGTCAACGAGCCCGAGGTCCTGCTTCTGGACGAACCCCTTGGCGCGCTGGACCTCAAGCTGCGCAAGGAGATGCAGCTGGAGCTTAAGTCCATGCAGCAGCGCCTGGGCATCACCTTCCTCTACGTCACCCACGACCAGGAGGAGGCCCTCACCATGTCCGACACCATCGTCGTCATGCAAGGCGGGCGGATCCTGCAGATCGGCACGCCCAAGGGCATTTACGACGAGCCGAAGAACGCCTTCGTCGCCAACTTCATCGGGGAGAGCAACATCATCCCCGGCACGATGATCCGCGACGAGCTGGTGGAGTTCTGCGGGACGAAGTTCGCCTGCGTGGACGAGGGCTTCGGCGAAAACACCCCGGTGGACGTGGTCATCCGCCCCGAGGACATCGTGCTGGTGGGCGAGGACGTCGGCCACCTGACCGGCGTGGTCCGCTCCGTGCTGTTCAAGGGCGTCCACTACGAGATGATGATCGAGGCCGGCGGCATCCTGTGGAAGGTCCATTCCACCGCCATGGAGCCGGAAGGCAGCCGCGTCGGCCTGTCGGTCGTGCCCTTCAACATCCACATCATGCACAAGATGGAGGAGGGAGAGAAAAAGTGACCGATTTTCAGGTGCCCTCCTGGGGCTACTGGGTCATGGGCATTGGCTTCATCGTCTTTATCGCCCTGCTGGTGGCCTACATCCACAAAAACCGCGGGTTCAAGCGGCCGTTCTTCGCATCGCCCTACGTGCTGTGGCTGATCGTGTTCACGGTCCTTCCCTGCCTGCTGGTGTGCTACTTTTCCTTTACCGACCCGGCCGGGAACTTTACCCTGGATAACTTCAAGAACTTCTGGGACAGCAACTACAACGCCCGCAAGGCCATCGACCCGGCTGAGCTGGACACCTACCTGAGCATGGGTCTGACGCTGAACGACTTAGGTCTGGCCCGGAACTCCATCAACATCGACACCCTGGTCTTTTCCCTCTGGATGGCCTTCCTGTGCACGGTTATCTGCCTGCTGCTGGGCTACCCCGCCGCCCATATCATGGCGGACCGGGAGTTTCGGCTCGGCCCCACGCTGGTCATCCTCTTCATCGTCCCGATGTGGATGAACTTCCTGTTGCGCACCATCGCCATGATGAGCCTGCTGGAAGACAACGGCCTGATCAACACGATCCTGGAATGGGTGGGCATCGGGCGGCAGAAGCTGCTCAATAACACCGCCGCCGTCCAGGTGGGCATGATCTATAACTTCCTGCCCTTCATGGTCTTCCCCATCTACAACGTGCTCAACAAGATGGACTACAAGCTCTCCGAGGCCGCCATGGACCTGGGCTGCGACAAGTGGCACACCTTCTACAAGGTCACCCTGCCCCTGTCCGTCCCGGGCATCGTCAGCGGCATCACCATGGTCTTTATGCCGGCGGTCACCACCTTCTACATTTCCCGCCTGCTGGGCGGCGGCAAGGTGCAGCTCTTCGGCGACCTGATCGAAGCGAAGTTCCTCTCCACCAGCGTGACGGAGTGGAACGTGGGCTCCGCCCTGAGCCTGCTGATGATGATCCTGATTCTGGCGTCGCTGGGCCTGCTGCGCAAGGCGGACCCCAAAGGGGAAGGAGGCGGAATGGTCTAAATGAAAGCGCTCAAACGCATTTATCTGGGGCTGATCCTCGCTTTCCTCTACATCCCCATCCTGGTGCTGATCATCCAGTCCTTTAACGCCGGGGAAAGCCGCGCCAAGTGGGAGGGCTTCTCCTTCGTCTGGTACGGCAAGCTCTTCAACGACCCCAACATCATGCACTCCCTGTGGATCACCCTGAGCATCGCCGTGCTGGCCGCCCTGTTTTCCACCATCCTGGGCGCCCTGGCCGCCATCGGCATCCACGCGATGCGCAAGCGTCCCCAGTCCCTGATGCTGACGCTGAACAACATCCCCATGACCATGCCGGACATCGTGACCGGTATCAGCCTGATGCTGCTGTTCATCTTCACCCGGGTGGAGCGCGGGTACGTGACGATGCTGCTGGCCCACATCACCTTCGACACCCCTTACGTGATCCTGTCGGTGATGCCCAAGCTCAAGCAGATGAACAAGAACACCTACGAGGCCGCCCTGGACCTGGGGGCCACCCCGATGTACGCCCTGCTCCACGTGATCCTGCCGGAGGTCATGCCCGGCGTGATCACCGGCGCGATGCTGGCCTTCACCCTGTCGCTGGACGATTTCACGATCAGCTACTTTACCACTTCGCCCCTGGTCCAGAACCTCTCCACCCTGATCTACTCCCAGGCCAGGAAGGGCATCAAGCCCACGATGAACGCCCTGTCCGCCCTGATGTTCGTGGTCCTATTGGTCCTGCTGCTGCTGGTCAACAAGAGGACCGACGAGGAAAAATCCTGATCCCCCGCTTTCTAAGGTGAAAGCATCCCCATATCAACACTAAAACGGAGGACACAAGCATGAAAAAGATGGTTTCCCTGGCCCTGATGATGGCGCTCTGCCTGGCGCTGATCCCCGCCCACGCCGCGCAGGAAGTGGTCAACGTGTACAACTGGTACGACTACATGGACGAAGAGGTCTTCGAGATCTTCGAACAGGAGACCGGTATCCACGTCAACAAAATGTACTTCACCACCAACGAAGACATGATGCTGCAGGTCGAGGTCAGCCCCGGCGCGTACGACCTGGTCTTCCCCTCCGACTACTGCGTGGAGCGGATGATTTCCAAGAACATGCTGGCGGAAATCAACTTTGACAACGTGCCCAACTTCGTCCACATCCAGGATAGCCTCAAAAACCCCGACTACGACCCGGAGAACAAATACTCCGTCCCCTTCATGTGGGGCACCGTGGGCATCCTCTACAACACCAAGCTGGTGGACGAGCCCGTCGAATCCTGGGGCATCCTGTGGGACGAAAAGTACGCTGACAGCATCTTCATGATGGACTCCATGCGCGACACCCTGGGCGTGGCCCTCAAGTACCTGGGCTACTCCATGAACTCCCGCGACCTGATCGAGCTCAAGGCCGCCACCGACAAGCTGATCGCCCAGAAGCCCATCGTCAAGGCCTATTACGTGGACGAGACCAAGGACAAGATGGTGGCCGGCGAAGCCGCCCTGGCCCTGATCTACTCCGGCGACGCCCTCTACGCCATGGAAAAGAACGAGGACCTCGATTACGTCGTTCCCAAGGAGGGCAGCAACGTCTGGATCGACCCGATGGTCATCCCCGCCACCGCCAAGAACAAGGAAAACGCTGAAAAGCTGATCGACTTCCTCTGCCGCCCCGAGATCGCGCAGAAGAACTGCGAGTACATCTGGTACTCTTCCCCCAACGCCGATGCCATCGAGCTGATGGGCGAAGACTACACCGAAAACAAGACCATCAACCCCGACCCGGACGTCATCCAGCGCTGCGAATTCTTCCACGACATCCCGGACGACAAGCTGACCCTGTACAACAACTTCTGGGGACAGGTGAAAAACGCGAAATAAAAATAATAACGAAATCAGCCGACAGGACCTTAAGGAGCCTGCCGGCTGATTTTTTACAAAGATACTTGCAACTTTGAGATCACTTCATATTAACGTTGTATCATGTCAGCAGTATATCCTACCAGATTTTTTCTACTGCCTCATAACGCCAGATTTTCTGATCACGTGTTACCAACGGAATTCCCCGTTCCACTGCCTGCGCAATGATGATTCGGTCGAAAGGATCATCATGAATATGCGGCAGCGTCATGAGGCGTTCGCAGTCTTCCGGAGTAAGCGAAAGTATGCCAATTTCATTTTCTCTGCATAATTCAGCAAATTCCAGAATAGAGATTTTCATATGGAGCCTGCGTTTTTCATCAGGCAGGGACGCTTTTATCGCCATTTCCCAGAAGGAAGCGATACTAACGCAGCGCTCTTCTTTATCCAGTGCTTCGACGGCCCGTTCCGACAGCTGTTCGGCGTCATCAAAGATCCACAGCAATGTATGTGTATCTAACAGAACCATGTTATCGATACTCCTCAAATTCCGGCAGTGGGTCGTCAAAATCCTCCGTCATGGTCAATTTGCCTTTCAAACAGCCAAACGGCAGCTTCTTCGGCTTCTTTTTGTTTTCTTCCTGCTGATCATAAAGAAATTCCATATAGGTAAGCGCATGCTGCTGATTTTCCGTATTTAACCGGTTCCATATCTTTGGAACGGATACTGGCGTGGTAGACATTGCGGAACCCTCCCTTCCGATTCCTATCTTCGCTGTAGGTCCAAGTTTTTCCATCGCTTACATTCTACCATAAACATTTCCCGTTGGAAAGAAAAATGTTACTATGCCCGGGAACATCATCGTGAACATAAACCACTTTCCACCGCTTGTCATCCGAAAAAAACTGTGCTACAATACCAGCGAGGTTTGAAAATAGCGTTTCTGGTCATTGGTTGGCCAAGGGAAACAGAATCATTGCGCGAAGGCGCTTTGAAAATGTTATAGAAAGAGGTGTTCTCATGAAGAAACTGTTTGCCCTGATCCTGGCGCTGTCGATGGCGCTGGCCCTGGTTCCGGCCGCGTTCGGCGAAGGCAACGTGCTCCGCTACGGTACGGACGCAGAGCCCGTCGGTTTTGACCCGCACACCATCTCCGCCGTGGCCTCCATGCGGATGATCGGCCAGATCTACAACACCCTGGTGGACGTGGACGAGAACCTGAACGTCATCCCCGAGCTGGCCACCAGCTGGGAACAGCCGGACGACCAGACCTACATCTTCCACCTGGCGGACAACGTCACCTTCCACAACGGCCGCAAGATGACCGCGGAAGACGTCAAATATTCCTTTGAGCGCATTCTGGACCCGGCCACCGGCGCCCTGGGCAACTCCTCCAGCTACGTCGGGGACATCGAGACCGTGGAGGTGGTCGACGACCTGACCGTCAAGATCACCCTGCAGAAGATCAACGCCCCCTTCCTGGCCAACCTCTCCTCCTCCTACTGCTCCATCGTGGCCAAGGAAGTCGTGGAAGCCAACGAAGGCAGCCTGCTGCGCGCGGACGCCGGCACCGGCCCCTACACCCTGGGCGAGTGGGTGCCCGACAACCACGTGGTCGTGAACGCCTATCCGGATTACTTTGACGAAGCGGGCAAGGCCACCTTTGACGCCATCGAGTTCTATGTGATGCCTGATACTGCCGCCCGTCTGGCCGCCCTGCGCTCCGGCTCCGTGGACCTGATCGTGGCCGATACCGCCATGCTGGACCTGATCGAGGGCGACGACATTCAGGTCGTTTCCTATCAGAGCCGCAACTACACCGGCCTGTTCATGAACGTCCAGCGCAAGCCCTTTGACAACCCCCTGGTCCGTCAGGCCATCAACCTGGCCCTGGACCGCGAGGAGATCATCGAGCTGGCCTTCAACGGCAAGGCGACCGTTTCCGGCTTCGTGCCCGCTTCCCTGGGCCACTGGGCCGTCGACGTGACCGAAAACGAATATTACACCCAGAACATCGAGAAGGCCAAGCAGCTGATGGCGGAAGCCGGCTACCCCAACGGCTTTGACTGCGTCATCACCGTCGGCCTGCTGGACAGCATCCGTGACACCGGCATGGTCGCCCAGGCCCAGCTGGAGCAGATCGGCATCCGCGCCGAGGTCCAGAACGAAGAGCAGGCCCAGTACGTCGCCGACTGGTCCGCCCATAACTACGAAATCATGGTCTGCCAGAACGGCGCCGGCTCCGACCCGAGCCGCGCGGTCGCCTTCTTCTTCAAGACCGGCTCCTCCGCCAACATTCAGGATTATTCCAACGCCCGCGTGGACGAGCTGTGCGAGCTGGCCGTCGCCACCTCCGACACCGCCAAGCGCGAGGAATACTACAAGGAAGCCACCAACCTGATCCTGGACGACTGCATCGTCGCGATCGTCGCCAGCCCCCAGGAATACTTCCTGGCCTCCCCGGCCCTCAAAGGCTTCGCGCCCAACGCCTCCAACGCCAACAATTTTGCCGGCGTGACCCTCGAAAAGTAATTTCATCCGCCGCATTGGCGGGTACGGCCTCCGTACCCGCCAATGCTTTGCCTCTGCTGCGTCATTTCACGTTTTTCTGCGTCATTCTATTGGGAGACCGTTATGCGCGTTTATATCATCCGACGGCTGCTGACGCTGATTCCGATCCTGATCGGGATCAGCATCTGCATCTTTGTCATCATGCAGCTGATCCCGGGCGACGTGGTGTCCGGCATACTCGGTATCGAGGAAACCCCTGAGCTGCGCGCCATGTGGGAAGCCAAGCTGGGGCTGGACAAAACCCCGGTGGAGCAGTATTTTAGCTGGATCGGCAAAGCGGTGCGCGGCGACTTCGGGGAATCCTTCCGCACGGGCGCTCCGGTATTTCCGGAGATTTTGAGCCGCTTCCGCATCTCGGCTGAGCTTGCCGTGCTGGCCTGCATCATCGCCTGGATCATCGCCCTGCCGCTGGGCGTGGTTTCCGCGCTGAAGCGCAACTCCGTCACCGACCGGATCGTCCGCGTCGTGGCCCTGCTGGGCGTTTCGGTGCCCAATTTCGCCTCGGCCACCCTGCTGATCCTCTTTTTGTCGAAGGCGTTTCACTACCACACCCCGGTCAAATACGTGGGGCTGTTTGAAAACTTCGGCACCAATATGCAGATCATGATCCTGCCGGCCTTCGTGCTGGGCTCGGTCATGGCCGGCTCCGTCATGCGCATGACCCGCTCGTCCATGCTGGAAGTGCTGAGGCAGGACTATATCAAAGCGGTGCGCGCCAAGGGAGCGCCGGAGCGGGTGACCATTTTCCGCCACGCCTTCCGCAACAGCTCCATCCCCATCGTGACCCTGGTGGGCATGCAGATCGGCAGCCTGATGGGCGGTACCGTCGTCATCGAGCAGATTTTCTCCATCCCGGGCCTGGGCCAGTTCGTGCTGACCGGCATCTCCCAGCGCGATTATCCTGTGGTCCAGGGCTGCGTGCTGTTCATCGCCTTTGTCTACGTGGTCGTGAACCTCCTGGTGGACATTCTCTACACCTACATCGACCCGCGGATCACCTACAGCTGAGGAGGGCCCACATGTCCAGAAAAAAGAATGAAAAGATCATCCGCCGGGCCCTTCCCGGAAACGAAAGCCTCCTGCGCCAGCTCTGGAGCGACCCCATGGGCCGCTCCGGCATGATCGGCGTGGGCATCGTGATCCTCCTGGCTCTGTTTGCCCCCTTCATCGCCCGCTACGACGTGGCGCAGATGCACGCCAAAGAGAAGCTGATGGGCCCGTGCGCCAAATACTGGTTCGGCACCGATAACTTCGGGCGGGACGTGTTCAGCCGCATCGTCTTCGGAGCCCGCGTCTCCCTGATCGTCGGCATCGTCGCGGTCGGCATCGCGGCGGGCTTCGGCTACCTGTTCGGCCTGATCGCCGGGTTTTTTGAGGGAAGGGTCGAGTCCGTCATCATGATGGTGATGGACGTCATTTTCGCCTTCCCCTCCATTTTGCTGGCCTTGTTCATCGTGTCCGCCCTGGGCACCAGCATCGTCAACACCATGATCGCCATCGGCATCGTGAACATCCCCGTCTTCGCCCGGACGGTGCGGGCCTCGGTCAAGTCCGTCAAATCCACGGACTATATCGCCAACGCCCGGTCGATCGGCCTGAAAAAGCTGAGCATCCTCTTCCGCCACGTGACCCCCAACGTCATGGCCCCCTTTACCGTCCAGGCCACGCTGGCCCTTTCCGGCGCGATCCTGACGGAGGCCTCCATGAGCTTCCTGGGGCTCGGCATCCAGCCCCCCAACCCCTCCTGGGGCTCCATGCTGTCGGACGCCCGCAAGTACATGGAGCGAGCCCCGTGGCTGGTCATCTTCCCGGCCCTGTTCATCATCATGACGATTCTGTCGTTCAACATTTTAGGCGACGCGCTGCGGGATGTGCTGGACCCGAAGCTCAAGCTGTAAGGAGGGGCCGGGATGAACGATCTGCTGGAAATCAGGAACCTCAAAATCACCACCCTCCGCGGCAAGGAAACCGTGCGCCTGCTGGACCAGGTCGACCTGACCATCCGGAAAAAATGCTCCTTCGGCATCGTCGGCGAATCCGGCTGCGGCAAGTCCATCACCGCCAACGCCGTGCTGGGCCTGCTGCCCTATCCCCTGGCCGTTTCCGGCGGCTCCATCCGCTATGACAGCCGTCAGGGGGAAAAGGACCTGCTCCGCCTGAGCAAAAAGGAGCTGCAGCAGCTGCGCGGCTCCGAAATCTCCATGATCTTCCAGGAGCCCATGACCTCCCTGGACCCGATTTTCACCGTGGAAATGCAGATGGCGGAGGCCCTTTCCTTCCACCATCCGGGCATCGGCCGCGCAGAAGCCCGGGACCGCTCCCTGGACATGCTCCGCAAGGTCCGCATCCCCCGGCCGGAGCAGACCCTTTCGTCCTATCCCCACCAGCTGTCCGGCGGCCAGCTGCAGCGCATCATGATCGCCATTGCCCTGATCAACGACCCCAGGCTCCTCCTGGCCGACGAGCCCACCACCGCCCTGGACGTGACGATCCAGGCGCAGATTCTCCGGCTGATGAACGAGCTCAAGGAGCAGAACGACACCTCCGTCGTCATGATCACCCACGACCTGGGCGTCATCGCCGAAACCTGCCAGGAGGTCGCCGTGTTCTACGCCGGCCAGATCGTCGAGCAGGCGGACGTGGTGGAGCTGTTCACCCATACGGCCCACCCCTATACCCAGGGCCTGCTCCGGGCCGTCACCTCCCTGGGCGGGGCCAACCGCAAGCTCTATACCATTCCCGGCATCGTGCCGCCCGGCGGGCAGTGGCTTTCGGGCTGCCGCTTTGCCGACCGCTGCGACCGCTGCACCGAGCGCTGCCGCAAAGAAATGCCCGAACTTTCCGAGATCTCGCCCGGCCACCTGTGCCGGTGCTTCCTCCACAGCGGGGAGGTGGAAACATGAGCGGATTCAACGAAAAACATGAAACCCGGGACGCCCTGCTGGACGTACAGCACCTGCAGGTCTATTTCCCCATCCGCAGCGGGCTGATGCGCCGCGTGACCGGCCACGTCCACGCGGTCGAGGACGTCAGCTTCTCCGTCCGCCCCCGGGAGGTCTTCGCCCTGGTCGGCGAATCCGGCTGCGGCAAAAGCACCACCGGCTCCGCCATCCTCCGGCTGATCGAGCCGACAGGCGGGACCGTCCGCTTCAAAGGGGAGGAACTGGGCAAGCTGACGGAGGAAGAAATGCGCCTGCGCCGGCGGGACATGCAGTTCATCTTCCAGAACCCCTACGCCTCGTTAAACCCCCGAATGAACGTCTGGAAGCTGCTGAGCGAGCCCCTAAGGGTACACTTTCCCTTAAGCGAAGCGGAAACCCGCGAAAAGGTCGAGGACATGCTCCGCCTCATCGGGATGACCCCGGACCAACTGGAGCGCTACCCCCACCAGTTTTCCGGCGGGCAGAAGCAGCGCATCTCCATCGCCCGGGCCCTGATCACCCATCCCAGCTTCGTGGTGGCGGACGAGCCCGTCTCCGCCCTGGACGTCTCCATCCAGGCCCAGATCCTGAACCTGATGATGGAGCTGCAGCAGGAGATGCAGCTCTCGATGATCTTTATCTCCCACGACCTGAACGTGGTGCGCCACATCAGCTCCTCCGTGGGGGTCATGTACCTGGGCTCCATCATGGAGCTGGGCGCGACCGAGGAGGTATACACCCATCCGGTGCACCCCTATACCCAGGCCCTGCTGAGCGCCGTGCCCTCCCACGACCCGCTGCACCCGTCCCAGCACATCGTGCTGGAAGGCGACGTCCCCAGCCCCGCCTCCCCGCCCTCCGGCTGCCCCTTCCGCACCCGCTGCAGCCGGTGCACAAAAATCTGTGAGGAGAAAAAGCCGGAGCTCCGGGAGATGGGTCCCGGGCACTTCTGCGCCTGCCACGAATGCTTATGATGATTCTTCCAGTAGACCAGAGCAATATCGGGGAAGCCGCCGCCGTCCACGCCGCCAGCTGGCAGGACTCCCACCGCGCCTTCTGTTCGGCGGACTTTGTCGCCCTGCACACTCCGAAGCGGCAGGAAGCGTACATTTTACAGAAAATGTCGGAAGGAAGCCGGTTCTATCTCCTCAAAGACCCCCTCCCCCTCGCGGTCGTTTCCGTCCGGAACAGTCTGATCGAGGACCTTTATGTCCTCCCGGAAGCGCAGGGCAAGGGGTATGGCACAGCCCTGCTTCGGTTTGCCGTATCCCGGTGCTCCGGCGTCCCGACCCTTTGGATCCTGGAAAACAACGAAAGAGCCGCCGCTCTGTACCGAAGGATCGGATTTGCCGAAACCGGCAGAAGGAGCACGGTTGCCCGCGGACTGGACGAGGTGGAGTTTTCGATGGTTTCCCGTCCGGCGCAATGCGAATACCAACAGGAATTTTATACCGGCATCGCCATGCTGCCAAAGGATTTTCTGTCGGAAGGCCGTCCTGAAGAAACCCTTAACCATTGGGCTTCCCTTCCCGACGATTGACAGATTCGATGGTTTTGATCCATCCAAATGGTTCAAGCGGGCTGCCGTATGACAGCCCGCTTGAATGGATATTCCTGCAATATTTATTCCGCAAAAATGATGTCGTCCCTCAGCCGGTAGATCGTCGCCCCGTATTTGGGCCGGCAGAAGGCGTCCACAAACCAGTCGATTTCCTTGACAGCGTCCCACTGCATCAAAGCGTAGCGGATGCCGTTTTTCTTTTGGCCCTTCATGTTGCTGTCGCACCAGGTGACGGTGTCCGTCTCCGGGTCGTAATCGGCGGAGAACATCATGCTGTGGGCCCCGATGCCGTAGTAGTAGTTGGCCCGCATCTGGAAAAAGTCGCCCTTCTGTACCTGTTTGAGGAATTCCCGGGCGCGTTCCCGGTTTTCCTCCTTGGAAAGGGATTTATCGTACTTAAACGTCTCCACGACGTAAAAGGGATTGCCGTCGGAGGCTGCGATGTCCTTCCACAGGGCCCCGTAGGCCGGGTCCTTGCACTGCTTGGCGGGCAGGTTGTCCGGAATCACCAATTTAACGTCCGGAAACTCTGCCATGCGGTATTTGGGCGCCGCCTGCTTAAAGCAGTAGACGGTAAAGTTCTTGCATACATAGATGTCGCTGGCGTAATGCGCCCGCTTGAGCCGCCCGTTGGCCGCGTCGTATTCCTTCTTGGCGGCGGCCAGGATGTCCTCGATCATCTGGTCCCGGGGGGAAAGCTCCTCCCCGCGGACGGCCGGCGTCCACACGGCGGCCAGCAAAAGAAAAACTGTCAGCAGGCAAAGCCCGCGTAATCCACGTTTCATAGGTCTCCTTTGTCCAGACGTCCCTCTCCCACTGATGTCAGGGGACGGTATTCCGCAGGCCCGCCGCCCAGGGCCCTTCCCCCGGCGGCCGCGCTGCGGGTTTTTATTATAAAATGGGCGCTTGTAAAAATCAAGGGATCGGCCGGGCTGACCGTTGATTTTTACGTTTGCATGATATATGATGCTTCTGCGGCCGTTCCCCCGGCCGTACCGAACCAGGAAAGGAATCTGATCAGATGAAAAAAATGCTTCTCTGGGCGCTGGCGCTCTTGACCGCCCTGCTGCCCTGTGTTTCCGCCCCGGCGGAAGAAACCGCCCCGGAACAGGACTTTGCCGGCATCTGGGCGGACCCGGCCTTTGACCGCATGGAGCTGGTGATCCTGCCCTCTGAAATCGCCTGGCCGGACGAGCGGATGGGAGAGGAAGCGGGCGCGAACCGCTACGTGGCCTTCATGACCTGGCCTTCCTCGGCCCAGGAAACCACTGTCTATCACCTCGTCGGCACGACGGACGGAAACGCCCTCCGCTACGAGGGCGGCATGCTCGCCGAATACGTCTATGACCAGAATGGCGAACCGGACCCGGAAGACACCGGCCTGCTGGATGATCACGGCGTCGGCTCCTTCACCCTGACAGAGGACGGCTCCCTGCGCTGGGAAGATTCCGCCCTGGAACAGGCGGCCCAGATGACCCTGCGCCGGGAAAGCTTTCCCGCTCCCGCCCCGGAAGAGATCCGGGCGGGCTATTACCAGCTCCTGGCCGGGCTGGAACCTGGCGCGGCCGGCGCTTCCCTGAAGCTGGCCCAGGCCGTAACGGAGTTGTACCGCTTCTGCGCGGCCCATCCCTTCTGGGTCATGGACCGGGACGCCTTCGCCCAAAGCCTCTCCGCCGCCCAGGCAGCCTTGAATGAAGAAGAGAAAGCCCTGTTCATTCAGAACCGCGGCAATCTTACGGAGGAAGCCCTCCGCCTGCTGGAAGACCAGGAAGTCCCCGGCCCGTCCTATACAGACGCCGGCCTGGAGGAGCAGATCACAGCACTCCGGAACGACCCCTCCGTCCGCTACTCCGTGGAGGTTTTCATCTTCGCCGTGGAAACGCTGAACGAAGAGGCATAAAGCGCCTAACAGCACAGCCGCCCGCAGGGCTGAACCTTGCGGGCGGCTGTGTTTTATCCATGAATTATTGTTTGCTTACCTTTAAGGGGCAGGCCTCTTCCGCGGCCGCCCATTGGCCGTCCGCGTCCGTCAGGGCGGACCAGTAATCGGCGTTCAGAAGGTCCTTGGCCATGGCGGACAGCTCGGAGCGGAAGTAATTGCTGATGTCATACACGCTCTTTTGTCCGTTGTTGTAATACACCCGCACGGTCAGATCCGTGGCTTTGGCAAAGGCCTCTATCAGCTCCTTCCCCTGGGCTAACAGCGGCACGCTGGCATAGGGCGTGCCCGGCTCCATGTTCCCGTAGGCGTAGGCCTTTTGGCCGGTATAGAAGGTCACGCCGGAGACCGCCGCCCCCGCCTCGTCGGAGCCCTTTTTCTTGAGCAGGGCCACCTCCAGCCGGGGGACGCCGGCGCTTTCGCCGCGCTTCCCGGAAACGGAGATTCTGACCGCGATCACGAACCCGGGATAGGGAAACTCCCCGCCCCGGACATAGGACCAGCTGCCGTCCTCCCCGGCGGTATAGCCCTTCTTCCCGGCAAACACGCTGTCGTCAAAGACGGTTCCCTCGGCGCAGGCCAGGACGCAGGAAATCAGCAGAGCGGCGCACAGCAGCGCAGACAGAAGCTTTTTCATGGGTTCCACCTTCCTTTTTTCCTATTCAAAAGTCATCGTGCCATCCATCGGTTAGATTTTTTCTTTTTGCTGGAAATATTATACCGTACCGTTTCCCCGGATGTCAAGAAAACTTCCGCGGGAAACATACCGCGGGAGGCTTAGAAGGCAAACCCGATTTCACTCTCAGACGTCGTTGACCACGTTTTTGGCCCAGAAGTCAGACCGGAGCATGATCAGGCCGATGACCAGCTTGATCACGTCGATGAACTGGACGCAGAAATAGATTCTCTCCACCGGCCAGTCCGTGTAGGTGCACAGGGCCCAGGCCAGCAGCACCGTCACCACCCAGGTGTACACGGCGTCAAAGAGGAAGGTGATCATCGTCTGCCCGCCGGAGCGGATGGTGAAATAGGTGACGTGGGCGAAGGAATGGATCGGCAGGGCCAGGCCGGCGATCACCAGCAGGCGGCTCGTCAGGGCCCGGACGTCCTCCCCCACCTCATACAAAAGGGGGATAAAGGGGGAGGCGGCGATCATCAGCGCCCCGATCACCACGTGCATGGCCACCGTGAGGAAGATGAGCTTTCGGTCCACGTCCCGGGCCTCCTGAATCTCCCCCGCCCCCAGGCGCTGGCCCACCATGATGGAGACGGCGCTGCCCATGGCGAACATGATCACGCAGAACAGATTCCAGGCGGTGCCGTTGATGTTGAGGGCGGTGACGGCGTTGAGCCCGCGGGTGGAATAAAACCGGTTGATGAAGGTGATGCCCAGGGACCAGAGGATTTCGTTGACCATCAGCGGGGAGGCCGTCGGCAGCACCCGGCGGATCAGCGCCCGGGGCACATGCAGGCTGCTGTACACCCCGTTCATGAAGGGGTATTTATCCGTATGGCGGTGGGCATGGACCACCACCACCAACAGTTCCACATAGCGGGAGATCACCGTGGCGATGGCCGCGCCGCGGACCCCGAGGGCCGGCACGCCCAGGTGGCCGAAGATCAGCACCCAGTTGAGGAACAGGTTGGTCAGGATGGCGCAGATGCCGGCGACCATCGGGGCGACGGTTTCGCCGGACTCCCGCAGGGTGCTGGCGTACACCTGCACCACCGCAAAGGGAAGCAGGCCGACCAGCATCACGCGCAGGTAGCCCACGCTGCCCTCCAGGGTCAGCGCCAGGTCGCCCCCGTTGCTCTCGCCCTGCAGGAAGGCCTGAATAAAGCCTTCCCCGAACAGCAGGTACACCGCGATGGCCGCCGCCGACACCAGGACGCCGAACACGATCTTCAGCCGGAAGGTATGGCGCATGCCGTCCATATCTCCCTTGCCGTAGAACTGGGCCCCGAAGATGCTGATGCCGCTGATCCCGCCGAACACGCTCAGCATGAACACCATCAGCACGGAGTTGGCGATGGAGGCCGCAGAAATGGCTTCCCGGCCCAGCCGGCCCACCATCACGTTGTCCAGCAGGGACACGAAATTGGTGATGAACTGCTGAACCACGATGGGAATCAGCAGCGTGAGCACGGAGCGGTAAAACTTTCTGGTGCCGATCAGGCTTCTGAACATACGAAACTACCTCGTTGGCGGAATAAATGTCCCGCCTATTGTACGGACAAAAGCGGAAAATGTCAAACCGCTTTCCTGTCAAAACCTCCGTTTCGGTATTGAAAAACACGCAATTTCCGCTATAATGGTAACAGTTCAGTCAACGACTGAACTGTTACTGGGACGGGGACGCTAGCCAGGGCTTACCAGCCCGTTCTTCACTGAAATTGAGCCACAGGCTCAATTTCCAGGCGTTCAGAACCCCTTCCCACGCTTTCCCCTACGGATTTGCCTGTCGTCCCTAACGGGAATCCAGGGCCTTCCGGCCCGCTATTCGGTGAGATTGTGCCACTGGCATAATCTCCGGGCCCTCATAGCCCCGGGCGGCAAATCCGCAAGGTACGCATTTTTGCTCCCGCAGAAGTGAAAGAGTCTTCTCTTCCAAAGGCATATTCTGCTTCGCAAAAATGCTCCTCGCGGCGTACATTGTCCAGGGCCTCCCGGCCCGTTGCTCAGTGAAAACTGTCCACCGGACAGTTTTCCAGGCCTTCGCAACCCGCTGCGGATTTGTCATCAGGGGGAGAAATCCCCCTGATCACCCCCACCGTCAAATGGCAAACTCCTTTCGATCTCAGGGGATTGAATCGTTACGTATAATGAACATATCACACTCAAGAAAGGACCTTCCAACCATGAACGACACGCAGAAAAGGGCTCAGAACCTGAAGGTTGCTTACGTCGGCGGCGGCAGCCGCGGCTGGGCATGGGGTTTCATGACAGACCTGGCGATGGATCCGGACCTGTGCGGCACGGTCCGACTGTACGATATCGACCGTTCCGCCGCGGAGCGCAACGAAATCATCGGAAACAAAATCAGCGCCCATCAGGACGCCGTATCCCGCTGGCACTATGAAGTCAGCTCCTCTCTGAAAGAAGCCCTGACCGGGGCGGATTTCGTGGTCATCTCCATCCTCCCGGCCACGTTTGAGGAAATGCGGTCCGACGTCCACCTGCCCGAGCGGGTCGGCGTATACCAGCCCGTGGGCGACACTGTGGGAGCCGGCGGCTTCATGCGGGCCATGCGGACGATCCCCATGTTCGTGGAGATCGGCGAGGCCATCCGCGATTTCGCGCCGGACGCCTGGGTCATCAACTACACCAACCCCATGTCCCTGTGCGTGCGCACGCTGTACCACGTCTTCCCCGGCATCAAGGCCTTCGGCTGCTGCCACGAGGTGTTCGGCACCCAGAAGCTCCTGTGCGCGATGATCCGGGAAACCCTGGGCGTGCCGGACGTCAAACGGCAGGAGCTGTACACCACCGTCACCGGCATCAACCACTTCACCTGGCTGACCAGTGCCTCCTGGAAGGGTGTCGACCTGATGCCCCTGTACGCGGACTTTGCCCAGAAATACGCCGAAACCGGCTTCAGCGAGGGAGCGGACGACAACTGGATGAACTCCTTCTTTAACTGCGCCCACCGGGTGAAGTTCGACCTCTTCCTGCGCTACGGGGCCATCGCCGCCGCCGGCGACCGCCACCTGGCGGAGTTCACCGCCCCCTGGTATACCCGCGACCCGGAAACCGTCGCCAGCTGGAAATTCGGCCTGACCCCCGTCTCCTGGCGGATTGAGGACCTGGGCCGCCGCCTGCGCCGCTCCGACGACCTGATCAGCGGGAAGGAGGAAATCACCCTGATGCCCTCCGGAGAAGAGGGACACCTGCTGCTCAAAGCCCTGCTGGGCCTGGGCGACCTGGTGAGCAACGTGAACGTGCCCAACCGCGGCCAGATCCCGAACCTCCCCCTGGGCAGCGTGGTGGAGACCAACGCCCTCTTCGGCCTGAACCGCATCGAGCCCCTCTACGCCGGCCCCATGCCGCAGAACATCCTGCCCCTGGTCGCCCGCCACGTCTACAACCAGGAAAACACCCTGACCGCGGCCCTGACCTGCGACCGGAAGCTCGGCTTCTCCACCTTCCTGAACGACCCGCAGATGGCCTCCGTCCCCGTCGCCGACGCCCAGAAGCTGTTTGACGACATGCTGGAAAACCAGCGCAAGTGGCTCCCGGCCGGCTGGTTCGCCTGAGTTCGGAAGATTGATACACAGATACCATAGATCAGCAAACGGCCAGCCGGCAGCGGTGCTTCCTCTTCGCGAGGATTCCTGCTGCCGGCTGGCTTTTTTTATACGTTTTTCCATCCTGGACATAAGGGCCAGTAATCGTGTATAGCAGTTGAGTTGGGAGAGAATTCCCAAACACTATTTAGCTTGGCTTTAAATCTTTTGCTCGTCAATGAAATATTAAAAATAGTTTCCAACAAAGAAAAGAAAAAACCGCTTGACCTTTCACCTCAGTGTAATGATACCATGACATCGAGGAGGATCATCCAGGGATTCCAAAATTATGTGGAGGCAGCACCCAAGCGCCGCACTATGATCATCGCATCGATCTATGAAAGCTGGCAAAAGTCGATGAATGCACTGGTTACAGGTACTATGAGGAAGAGCGATTATTTTGAGCAGAGCATACGAAGAATGAGTAAACGTATGCCTCAGATTCCTTCTTGGGCAAAGGCAGAGCAAATGGAAAACAGCGTGCCAAAATTGGAACTATGGAAGTATGGTACACGAAAAAAGACAAAGTCCCATATTGTTTCAAGACTATTCTGTACAGTATCTCTGGCGCTAAGAAATAAATGCTAAGTCATCCACCGGCGAAGCCGGTGGCTTGATTGGGCCCTAATAAGCGCCTGCCTCTGGAGATACACGCGTCGATGTAGCTTAAGGGCCGGAAATCGTGCATGACCGTGTGGCGGCATCGAAAAAGCCATGCAATTTCTTTATGCATGGCTTTCAATGATAGACTGTGGTTAGCTCTATTCACTTCCGGCTTTTCTTTCCACCGGGTATCTGAAATGTTCCCTTTGTACATCAATCGCACGGATATTTCAGCAACTCCAGAATACTTACCTTTGTGTCTTCGCTGACGATTACATTCATTTTCTTATCATATAGGTACATCATCTGTCTGCAGTTTCCACAAGGAGGAAGTATTTTTCTGGTTTCACCTCCCAGGACAGCCACAATCGTGTCAAATTCACGCTCCCCTGCGGTGACAGCACTGCCAATTGCAATCACTTCTGCACAGGCTCCATGACTTACACTGTCACAGTTTACTCCTACGTATACCTTCCCACTTTTGGTTCTGATTGCAGCGCCTACAGTATGCCACCAATTGACGTTATCATAGTTTTCCCTGATCGCATTGGCAGCAAATTCAATCAGATCTTTGTCCGCTTGGCTCAATGACATGTACATTCCCTCCATGGAACGGAAATTTCAAAATCTACACATCATACTTTCCGTCTGTAGTCTTCAAGCGTATGAAATACACCAACAATCAGAACTTGCTGATTTTCAATACGGTAAATCACCTTGTACTGCATGGTTTTTAACAATGCTTCGCGGTATCCGCGCAGGAACAGGTATTCATCCGGACTATCAGGGAACTGATATGGATTATTGATCAATCGATCATAGATTGCATCGAGCTCATCCAGAAAATGCGCAGCAGCGCCGGGATTGTTCAGATTATTCAGAAGATAAGCCACCAGACGTTCTGTCAGTTCATCGGCTCGTTCTGAAATAATCAAGTCATAATCCATACTTTTGCCTCACTGACGCCAGCGCATCCTTTGCATTTTTTGTTTTTCCCTGAGCGATCTGTTCTTCTG